>Ga0184627_10001007_pt1 | contig 11152 bp, 13 predicted proteins | sample PLM3_127_b1_FD_133150 | JGI IMG/M metagenome (GOLD analysis project Ga0184627, IMG submission 133150) | Groundwater sediment microbial communities from an aquifer in East River, Colorado, USA - PLM3_127_b1 | ecosystem: Environmental > Terrestrial > Soil > Riparian zone | place: USA: East River...
GCCGCCTCCTCGAGATCCGAGGCGATCAGCGCCAGGGTGTTGGCGATCATGATGTAGACGTACGGAAACGTGTAGATCGTGACGACGAAGACGAGCCCGGGCATGCTGAAGATGTTGAACAGCGCGCTCTCGGCGCCGGTGAGGCTTCGCCAGAGCTTGTTGACGAACCCGGCGTTGGGGCCGGCCAGCATCACCCACGCGAAGGCGCCGAGGAAGGGTGGCGTCACGAACGAGGCCAGGACGAGACCGCGGATCAGCCCGCGGCCGGGCACGTCCGTACGCGCGGTGAGCCACGCCAGCGGCGCGCCGACGGCGAGGGACGCGAGCCCCACCCAGAAGGCGAGCACCACGGTGTTCCAGAGCGCCTTCTGCAGCGCCGGGTCGGCGAACACCCGGCGGTAGTGGGCGAGCGTCGGGCCGCTCTCGCTGCCGACGCTGAGGGCAGCGAGCCAGCCGAGCGGGAGCGCCATCAGGAGCACCAGCGCCAGGGCGGACGCGATCCAGATCGGAAGCGAGCGGTCGACGCCAGCCAGCCGCTCTGTTCTGATGACCATCGCGATTCTGGCAGTCAGCGGAGGCACAGCCACCTCGACCCCAGCGTCGCGATCGCCCGGCGCCGTCGCACGTGTCTACCACTCGACGAGGCGAAGCGCTGGAACCGCAACGAAGTCCCTCGCATTCCTGGTCGCAAATGGAATGTCGCGTGCCAAGCACTCGGCGGCGAGCAGTGAGTCCGCGAGACTCCGCGCGCCTTCGGTCTCGAGCAAGCGCTCGAAGTACTCGCCGCAGTCCTGGCTCAACCGCAGCGCACGGATCCCCTGGACGTTCATCCAATCGCGCCGATCAGCACGTTCTAGCATCGGCAGCAACTTACCCGCCGCGACGTGAAGGAACTCCCACATTGCAACGGTCGAAGTCGCACGCTGTTCTCGGTTGACCTGCGCCAGACGACCACTCGGATGTTTGAACTCGTCGATCAGAACACACGTATCGAACAGCAAATGATTAAATGTCCGCAGGGCGTGTTCGAGCGTGAGTCGCTCAGCCATGCCTCACACGCGTACAGCGTCGGTAGACTCGACTGGCGGCAGCTTGTATCTGTCGGCGAGCTCTTCCTGCAGGGTCCTGATGGCTTTCAAGAAAGAGGTGACACGCTTTGAGAGATCATTGCCGGCGGCTTCGAGCGCAACAAATTCGCTTGTAAGCACCGGGTCCTTCCGAAGATCAAGAAACCTTCTCCCCTCGCGAGTCCAAAGCTCGTGAAACGTGTAGTACGACGCGAGGTCGCGGAGGCCGTTGACCACGTACTCGGCAAGGTATCGCCGGTCATTCTCAGACATCGAAAGTGACGAGGCGAGCGCCATAAAACGCTGGTTGCCCAGTAGCCGGTCATAGGCATTACGGGCTGCCGTGCGCAGACCACCTAGAGCACGGTCATGGTCTTGTGCCAGCTTCTTAAATTCTGGCTTGTAGCGTAGAAACTGCCGCAGGTTCGGCTCATGAGGAGCTGCGATCATCTTCCCGACCGGCCAGAAGAATTCGAAATCTCGGGTATCGCAGCGAAACGACCAGTTGCCCTTGTCGTTCGTCAGCCGGTGATGCTCGACGGCAAGCGCGCTCGCCAGCGGGGAGATGACGGTGGTCAGCCACGCGCGGACCTGGTCCCTGGAAGGTCGTACCTTCTTGCGCTCGGCCGTGCTCATTCGCTGGGAGCTTACCATGCTCTATCACCACCGGCCCCTGTCCACAGAATCAGACACACCGGGGATCGCGCTGCGATCAGGCTCCGAAGAACTCGATGAACCGGTTCTTGATCTCTTCGTTCCGCTTCTCGAGCTCCTCCGCGTCCACCGGAAGGAGCTTGAGCTCGGACAGCTTCGGCTTGTCGCTCGGGTACTTCACTTCGGGGTGGCCCGTGTAGAGGCCCTCGCTGTCCGCCATCACCTGCTGCAGCTCCCGGCTGAACGTGAAGTCGGTGAAGAGCTTGGCGGCGTTCGGATGCGGCGCGAAGCTCGCGATGGCGGTGGGGGACACGACGAGCGGCACGCCCTCCTTCGGATACACGACCTCGATCGGGTTCCCCTTCTTCTTCATCTGATAGTAGTAGTAGTCGCCACCGTTCACGGCCACGAGGCGCTCGCCGGAGGCCACGACCCCGGCGGGGTCGACCGCCGACTGGACGAGCATGAGCTTGTTCTGCGCGAGCTGCTTGAAGTAGTCCCAGCCGTGCAGGTGGACGAGCGCCAGCACGTGCGTCGCGATGACCCCGCTGTAGCCCGGGTGCGCCGTCACCAGTTTGCCCTTCCACTTCGGATCCAGCAGATCCTTCCAGCCCTTCGGGACCTCGCCCGCCGAGACGAGCTTCGTGTTGTAGGCGATCACGTTGACGGTGGCGCGCAGGCCGTAGTAGTAGCCGTCCCGGTCCTTGAAGCCGGCGGGGAACGGGTCGACGCCGGCCGGCGTGTACTTCATCAGCAGCTTCTTTTCCTTGAGCAGCACGAAGTGGCCGGCGTCGGACGTGTGGATGACGTCGACGAGCTTGAGGTTCGCCTGCAGCTCCTGCATCACGCGCTGGAGAATGCGCTGGGAGCCGGTCCGATGGACCTCGACCTTGATGCCCGGGTAGGCCGCCTCGAAGAGCTTCGCGACCTTCTCCGCGCTGGGCAGGGCCAGGGACGTGTACCAGACGACCTTGCCTTCCTTCTTCGCGGCCTCCACGCGCGCGTCCTGCGCGAACGCCGGAAAGGCGGACACTACCAGGCTCAACGCAAGTATGCTCAGAATTTCTCGACACCTTTTCATGGTCGGGTCCTCACGCGCTTGGTTACTCGATTGGTGTAGGATCAACGTCATGGCGACGCTGGATTCCATCGTTCACAGCGACCCCGCGATTCTCGGCGGCACGCCCGTCTTCCGCGGAACTCGGGTGCCCGTGAAGAACCTCCTCGACTATCTTGCCTTCGGCGTCGCGGCCCTATCGTTTACTTTATCGAGCAGCCGATGTTACGGCTGAAGGAGCGTTTCCGGCGCGCCGACGAACCGCGTACACCCCCGCATCCGCCTGCGGCTGGCAGCGAACGGCCCGAGCCCATGCAGCAAGCGTCCTAGCGAAGCTCGAACCGCTACCTCGTCCCCGCGAGGACCCGAACCTCCTTTTTGAGCCGATCTCCCAGCCGGTCCTTCTCGACCTCGAGCTCATAGCGAGCCTGCAGGTTCAGCCAGAACCGTTCAGAGGTGCCGAGACAGTGGGAGAGGCGGAGGGCAGTGTCGGCGGTGATGGCGCGCTTGCCGTGGACGATCTCGTTGATCCGGCGCGGGGGAACGGAGATGTCATTCGCCAGCTGGTACTGGCTGATGCCCAGGGGCTTCAGGAACTCCTCCAGGAGCACCTCGCCGGGTGGCACGGGCGGGAGCTTCCTTCGCGGCATTCCGACCTCCTAATGGTAGTCAGTGATCTCAACGTCGTGGGCATCGCCGTCTCTCCAGCGGAAGCACACGCGCCACTGATCGTTGATGCGGATGCTGTGCTGCCCCTCGCGATCCCCGGAGAGTTTCTCCAGCCGGCTGCCGGGCGGAACCCGCAGATCTTGGAGAGACTCCGCCGCATCGAGGATGGCGAGCTTTCTCTGCGCCATGCGTCGGACATCGGGCGGAAGCCTCCGCGTGCCCTCCCGCCGGAAGACCTTCTCAGTCTCCCTGTTGCGGAAGCCCCGGATCATCGAGCCGGATGATAACGCTCCGCGATAATAACGTCAAACGTTATGACCGCAGGCCAGCCCTGGGCGCGCCCCGGTCAACGGGCGGAGCCTTCTCCGTACCGAAGGTGTCACTCACCCGGGCGGCGATGACCTGCTCCGTGCAGCATCGACGGGCGCGCGTCCTCACAGTTTCAACGACTCCACCAGGCCGTGGAGGTTCGGTTCCCTGGCGAGCACCTCGACGCGCCGGATCACGCGCGACGCCTGGTCGGCCGACATGACCAGGCTCGCGTTGCCGCGGAATTTCGACTCGACCTCGTCACGCCGCATGGGAGAGTCGGGACCGCCGCGCGGATGATCCTGCCACTCCTCGACGACCCGTCCGTCCCGGAGACGCACGCGGACGTGGCCGACGAACTGCCGGGGGGTAGTCGATGGTCGGATCGAGCCGAAGGTGCCGGTGAGCGCGGTGGGATGATAGTGACGTGCGTGGAACTTGCCGGGGACGGCGAGCCCCACGCGGCACATCACCTCGACGCTGGCGACAATCGCCTCGAGCGCGGCCCGCCCGGAGGCGCCGGCCGCCTCGCCGACGGCCAGGCTGGTCGTCACCGCGACCGAGCCGGTGTGGACGATCGCGTCTTCCCGGGTGTCGTACCGTAACGCGCGCCGACTTGGCGCCGCTTCGAGCCGCGTGACATCGGAAGCTCTCGCTAGACCGCCGATGAAGCTGCCGCGTGCCGTCGGCGCCGCCGAATGTCGGCCCCTCAACGAGGCCGAGCTCACCCCCCTCGGATCCCTCGTAGCACAGCCAGGATCGCGTCGTGGATGCGGCCGTTGCTCGCCACGACGGCGGGGGCGTCGATGTCGAGGGCGCCGCCCGTCAAGTTCGTGACGCGGCCGCCCGCTTCTTCGACGAGGAGGCTGCCGGCGGCGACGTCCCAGGGCCCCAGACGCAGCTCCCAGTAGCCGTCGAGCCGACCGGTGGCCAGCCACGCCAGGTAGAGCACTGCGGAGCCCATCCGCCGGACGGCACGGGCCCGCACGCTGAACGCGGCATATTCCGTGAGGTTGTTGTCCTTCGCCTCGCGGATGTTATAGGGAAACCCGGTCGCCAGCAGGCTCTCGTCCAGCGTCACCGCGGTCGAGACGGTCAGCGGCCGATCGTTGACCGTCGCGCCGCGCCCGCGCTCGGCCACGAACAGCTCGTCGAGATTCGGGTCGAAGACCACACCGAGCTCGACGCGCTTGTCGGTCTCGAGCCCGATCGACACGGCGAAGGTCGGAAGACCGTGCGCGTAGTTGGTCGTCCCGTCCAGCGGGTCGATGATCCAGCGCCGCCCGGACCGTCCCGCGGTGGCACCACACTCCTCGCCCAGCACCGCGTCGTCTGGAAACGCGGCGGCCAGGCGCCCGACGATGAGCTCCTCGGCGCGCGCGTCCATCTCGGTGACAAGGTTCGTCGGGCTTCCCTTGTAGGCGATGCGGCGCGATCCCGGGAGCTCGCTCTTGAGGAGATGCCCGGCGGTCCGCGCGGCGTCGATCGCCACGCGTCGTTCGAGCGATGCCATGCTTGCCCGCAATGTATCATACGTCTCGTGCACATCGTTGTGATGGGGTCGGGCGGTGTCGGCGGCTACTTCGGCGCGAAGCTCCTGCGCGGGGGAGCCGAGGTGACGATGGTCGCTCGCGGCCCCCACCTCGCGGCGATCCGCCGCACCGGGCTCACGATCCGCTCCGCGGTCGAGGGCGACTCCGCCGTGCGGCCGGCGGCGGTCGAGCGTCTCGAGGGTGTCGCGCGGGCTGACGCCGTCCTCTTCTGCGTCAAGTCGTTCGACACGGAGGACGCGGCCGCGCGGCTCTGGTCGGTCCTGGGCCCGGACACGCCGGTGCTCTCGCTCCAGAACGGCGTCGACAACGAAGACAAGATCGACGCGCAGGTGGGAGCCGGGCGGGCGATGGGCGGCGTCGCGCAGATCTTCGCGACAATCGAGGCGCCGGGCGTCATCCGGCACAACACGCTCGGGCGCATCATCTTCGGCGAGCTGGACGGCCGCGTGAGCGCGCGGGCCGAGGGGCTACGCGACGCGTTCGCGCGCGCCGAGATTCCAGCCGAGCTGTCCAGCGACATTCGCCGGGCGCTCTGGGAGAAATACATCCTGCTCTGCGCAGTCGCCGGGACGACCGCCGTCACGCGCGAGACGCTCGGTGTCGTCCGCGACACGCCTGCGACCTGGCGCCTGTTCCGCGCGCTCGTCGAGGAGGTCACGGCTCTCGCGCGCGCGGCCGGGGTGACCCTGCCGGACGACACGGTCGACCAGACCCTGAAGGTCGTCGAGTCCATTCCTGCCGGCAGTCGGGCCTCGCTCGCCCAGGACCTGCTGCAGGGCAGACGGCTCGAGCTCGAAGCTCTGCACGGGCATGCAGCACGCCTCGGCGAGCGCCTCGGGGTGGCGACGCCTGCCGTCTTCGCCGTCTACGCGGCCCTCATGCCGCACGCGACGGGGAGGCGCGGCTGACCTCTCCCACTCGGGCAGCCTGGCGTTACGTCTGGCACTACCGAGCGCGCTACGGCATCGGCATCGCCTGCCTCGGCACCGCGACGCTCGCGTCGCTCACGATTCCCTGGACGGTGAAACGAGCGATCGATGCCCTCCAGAACTATCCGGCCGCGGCCCCGGTGGGACACTACGTCGCCCTGATCGCATTGTTCGCCATCGTCAACGGCGTCGCGAGGCTCGGGTCCCGCTTCGCGATCACCGGGGGGTGCCAGAGGATCGAGTCGGACCTCCGGGACGACCTTTACGCGGCCCTGCAGACCTTTCCACCGAGGTTCTACGCCGCCCACTCGACGGGCGATCTGATGGCTCGCGCCACCAGCGACATCACGGCGGTGCGGTCGCTGCTCGGCTTCGGCACGATCAGCCTCGTCTCCACGGTCTTCGCCTTCGTCGGGGTGCTGGCCGCAATGCTGGCCGTCGACCCGTGGCTGACGCTGTGGGCGCTGGCGCCCTATCCCGTCCTGGTGATCCTGGCCCGGCGCTTCAACCTGAGGGTCAACGAGCGGACGCAGGCGGCCCAGGACCAGCTCAGCGTCCTGTCGGAGCGCGTCCAGGAATATCTGGGCGGCATGGCCGTGGTGCGCGCGTACACCCTCGAGCCGCGCGTGCGCGCCGACTTCGGCCGGGCCAACGGAGAATACCTGCGCCTGAGCCTCGCCCTCGCGCGGACCGAGGCCGGATTCTCGCCCCTGATGGGGTTGATCGCGGGCATCGGCACGCTCGTCGTGCTCTGGGCGGGCGGCCGAGCCGTGGTGGACGGCCGCCTGAGCCTCGGCGCGCTCGTCGCGTTCAACGGCTATCTCGCGTACCTCACCTGGCCGACGATCGCGCTCGGCTGGACGCTCTCGATCGTGCGCCGTGGCCTGACCTCGATGACGCGAATACAAGAGATTGTTGTAGCGGGGTCCATGAGCACGGCACTTACCGAGGGTGGCCTGAGAGAGGCGCGACCCGGCTCTGTTGTAGCGGGGTCCGTGAGCCAGCCGTCCTCCGAGGGTGGCCTGACACAGGCCCGACCCGGCTCCGACACGCCCGTGCTGCCCGTCTCGCCGAGTCTCCGTTTCTCCCACCTCACGTTCGCGTACGGGGACCGGGCGCCGGCGCTCCGTGACGTGAGCTTCGAGGTGGGACCCGGCGAGACGGTGGCCGTGGTCGGTCCGACCGGCAGCGGCAAGTCCACGCTCGGGCTCCTGCTGGCGCGGCTCTGGGAGCCGCCGGTTGGGACGCTCTTCGTCGACGGACGCGACGTCACGGAGATTCCGCTGGCAGCCCTCCGCGCCGGCCTCGGGTACGTGCCGCAGGACGGGTTCCTCTTCTCACGGTCGATCGCCGAGAACATCGCCCTCGGGCGCGACGACGGGGGGGCCGCCCAGGTGCGCGCCGCCGCCGGCGTCGCCGGCATCGCGGAGGAGGTCGAGCGGTTTCCCGCAGGCTTCGACGCCGTCGTCGGAGAGCGCGGCCTGACTCTCTCCGGCGGACAGCGTCAACGGGTGACCCTGGCGCGGGCGCTCACCGGCGCGCCGCCCGCTCTCGTTCTCGACGACGCCTTCGCCTCCGTCGACGCAGCCAAAGAGGAAGAGATCCTGATCAACCTGCGTCGCGTGGTGTCCGGACGCACCGTTCTTCTGATGACTCATCGGCTGCGCGCCGCCTGCACGGCCGACCGGATCGTCGTGCTCGACGCGGGACGGGTCGTCGAGACGGGCAGCCACGAGGAGCTTCTGCGCAGGGGAGGGCTCTACGCCCGCCTCTGGCGGATCCAGCAGCTCGAGGAGGAGATCGCGCGTGCCTGAGTCGACCTACGATCCCGAGGCCGAGGAGCAGCTCGGCCGCGCCTTCGACCGGCGCCTGGCCGCGCGCCTCATGCGAGCGGCGCGTCCGCACCGCCGGATCATCACCGGGTCGATGCTCCTCTTCCCGCTGATCGCGGTCGCCGAGCTCGCCCAGCCGTGGCTACTCAAGGTCGCCATCGACGATCACATCTTGAAGTCGGACTGGCTCGGCCTGACGTGGGTCGCGGGGCTCTACATCGGCGTCCTCGCAATCCTCTACGCCCTCCGAACCCTGGAAGAGTACCTGATGCAGCTCACGGGCCAGCGGGTCATCCACGATCTCCGTGCGGCGATCTTCGACCACCTCCTGCGTCTGGAGGCACGATTCTTCGACCGGAACCCGGTAGGGCGGCTGATGACTCGGGTGCTCCACGACGTGGAGGCGGTGAGCGAGGCGTTCACGTCAGGCCTCTTCGCCGTCGTGGCCGACGTGATCACGCTCACCGCGGTCGTGGCCGTGATGCTCTGGATCGACTGGCGCCTGGCCCTGGTGACTTTCTCCATCGTGCCGATCCTCGTGCTCGTGGCCGTCTACTTCCGCCTGAACGCGCGCGACGCCTATCGCGAGGTCCGCCGGCGTCTCGCGCGCCTCAACGGCTTCCTCCAGGAGTCACTCCAGGGCATGCCGGTGATCCAGCTCTTCGTGCGCGAGCGCCACGAGCGCGAGCGGTTCGGGCGCCTCAACACCGACTATCGCCGGGCGCTGTTCGGCTCGATGAGGTGGGAGGCCTCGCTCTACGCGACGGTGGAGGCGCTGGGCTCGATCGCGCTCGCCCTCCTGATCTGGTACGGGAGCGAGCGGATCGTTGCCGAATCGCTCACCTTCGGCGGCCTGGTCGCGTTCATCCAGTACACCAATCGCTTCTTCCTGCCGATCCGCGACCTCGGGGCCAAGTACACGGTGATGCAGTGGGCGATGGCGTCCTCCGAGCGGATCTTCGGCCTCCTCGACCGCGCGCCGGCGATCGTCTCGCCGCCCGCTCCCGGCCCACGGCCGGCGCGGTCGGGCTCGCCGGCGGTCGAGCTCGACGCGGTGTGGTTCGCGTACGACGCAGACGACTGGGTGCTGCGCGACTGCTCCTTCAGCGTCGCGCCGGGCGAGCGAGTGGCGATCGTCGGCGCGACCGGCGAAGGCAAGACGACCTGCGCCCGCGTGCTGAACCGCTCCTACGACGTACGCCAGGGCCGCGTCCTCGTGGACGGCGTCGACGTCCGCGAGTGGGAGCTGGCGAGCCTGCGCCGTCACGTCGGCATCATCTTCCAGGACAGCGTCCTGTTCGCGGGGACCGTCGAGGAGAATCTGCGCCTCGGCGCCGACGGCGCCGTGTCGCCCCTGGAGCTGGCGCGAGCCCTCGAGACTGCCCGCGCAGGCTTCGTCGCCGACCTGCCGAAGGGGCTCGGCGAGCTTCTGGGCGAGCGTGGCGCGAATGTCTCCCACGGCCAGCGCCAGCTGCTGGCCATCGCCCGGGCCCTCGTGTACAATCCGGCCGTTCTCATCCTGGACGAAGCGATGTCGAGCGTCGATCCTGAATCCGAAGCGCTCATCCGGCAGGCAATGACGGGACTCCTTGCGGGCCGCACGAGCATCACGATCGCGCATCGGCTCTCGACAGTGCACGCGGCCGACCGGATCCTGGTGCTGCACCGCGGACAGGTCCAGGAGGAAGGAACTCACGCGGATCTTCTGCGGCGCGGCGGTCTCTACGCGAGGCTCTACGAGCTGCAGACGGGCGCCGCGCCCGCGTGAGCTTCCGGACGGCCGTGCTCAAGCTGGTGAAGAAGATCCCGCGCGGCCGCGTCGCCACGTACGGCCAGCTCGCGACGCTTCTCGGACGTCCGCGCTCGGCACGGGCGGTGGGGCAGGCACTACGCCGGGCCGACGGCGTTCCGTGGCACCGCGTCGTCAACGCGCAGGGCGGCATCAGTCGTCGCTCCCGGATGTCGGGAATGATGACTCAGCGCATCCGGCTCGAGCAGGAGGGCATCGTCTTCCGACGTGGCCGCGTCGTCCTGGTCCGGTTCCGGTGGCAGGGGAGGCGGCTGAACTTGTTCTGTAAGGACGGCACCTTGGGAGGCCAGGCATGAGACTCGACGGAAGGGTCGCAGTGATCACCGGAGCGGGTTCGGGCATCGGCGCCGCCTCGGCGCTCGCGATGGCACAGGAAGGCGCGCGGGTGGTCGTGGTGGACGTCAACGAGGCCGGCGCCAAGGCGACAGTCGAACAGATCGAGAAGGCGGGCGGCCAGGCGCTTGCCGTCCGCGCCGACGTCACGCGGGCCGCCGACAATCAGATGATCGTCGAGAAGGCGCTCGCCACGTGGGGGCGCCTCGACATCTTCTTCGCCAACGCGGGCGTCCCTCAGGCGCCGGAAAATGTCGAGCAAGTGGACGAGGCCGTCTTCGATCGCATCATGGCGGTGAACGTCAAGGGCGTGTGGCTCGGCGCCAAGTACGCGCTGGCGGTGATGAAGAAAGCGCGCCGGGGCGTGTTCCTGATCACCGCGTCGACCGCGGCGATCCGGCCGCGGCCTGGGGTGCAAGCCTACGCGGCCTCGAAGGGAGCCGTGGTGACGTTGACGAAGAGCCTGGCACTCGAGGCCGCGAGCCACGGCGTCCGCGTCGTCTCCATCGCGCCGGTGGCGACCGAGACTCCGATGCTGCCCACGTTCATGGGCAAGCGGGTGGTGGACGAGGAGGGGCGCGCCCGCTACGTGGCCACCGTGCCGCTCGGACGCCTCAACCAGCCGGAGGACCTGGCGCGCACGGCCGTGTTCCTGGCCTCGGACGACGCCGCGATGATCACCGGCACGTGCGTTGAGGTCGACGGCGGGCGTTGCATCTAACGCTTGCTGGGGACAGGCCGACGGGTGAGCGCGGTAGGGACCGCCGGACCACGCGGCACGCGCTCGCTGCCCCGCGGCGGCTGGGCTCCATCCAGGGGCGCGGTGTCCGTTGCCACGTCGCGGGAACGGGTCCTTGCGGTCCCTACCGCGCTCGCCCGTCGGCCTGTCCCCGGCAAGCGTTAGATGCAACGGCCGCCGTCGACCTCGATGCACGTGCC
>Ga0184627_10001009_pt1 | contig 11150 bp, 12 predicted proteins | sample PLM3_127_b1_FD_133150 | JGI IMG/M metagenome (GOLD analysis project Ga0184627, IMG submission 133150) | Groundwater sediment microbial communities from an aquifer in East River, Colorado, USA - PLM3_127_b1 | ecosystem: Environmental > Terrestrial > Soil > Riparian zone | place: USA: East River...
GCTCTGCGCGCGGAGCGCCCGCAAGGCGTCGGGGATCTCGGTGGAGGCAGCAGGGCCCTCCGCGTAGTTGCCGTGAAACGCGAAGAACGCCTGATTGAGGCGGCGGATCGCGTAGCCCTGGGCCGCGAGCGCCACACGCTCCTGCTCCATGTACGCCTCGGCTTCGTCCACAGCGCCGAGCGCCAGCAACCGTTCCACGTTGACGCGGATCCGACGGAGGCGATCCGAGAGGACCCGGTCCACCCCTCCACCACCTCGCCGCGGCGGGCGCTCGCCGATGGATTCGGCGATGCGTTCGGCAACTTCCTGCCCAACGATGTCCGCCGCGGTCTCATTGATGCCGCGCGCCTGCGCGTTCGAACCGTAGGCGCGGCCGAGCGGCGCGAAAAACAGCGCGGTGTGCGTCCACTCGTGTGCGATCGTCTGCAGGGCACGGAAGGCGTCCGTCTCAGGCGCGACAAGCGTCGGGTAGGTCGAGAGTCCCCCGGTGCGCTCGACGAGCGCCGAGACGTTCAGCCGCTCGACCGCGGTCTCCACCGCCTGGGCAGCTTCCAACGATATGCCCTCGTCGAGCAGCACAGCCTCGGCGAGTCGGATCTCGGAGCGCGGCGAAACCACAACGACTGAGGGGGGTTCTCCGACGCTGAAAGCCACTGGCGGGAAGACAGCGCCGCCAAGAGTGGGGACGCCACTTGCGCGCAGCTGATCTGTAACCGCCGCGGCCAGGGCCCGCTGGAGGCCGGGTTCCGTGAGGTCGCGCGCGCCCCGCTGTCGGAAAAGTTGGGCGAGGCGGTCCCTGGCAGCGGTCACATCCGGCGGGGAGACGACCTGTCCCACGACCAGGACGAGACCGGCGCCGAGATGCCGGAGCTCCCAGTCGACCACGCTCCACGAGTGCCGCGCGGCGAGCTGCTCCACGCGCCGATGCAGATAATCCGGCGCGCTGCCTACAGCCAGCGCGAGCGCCGTAGTCGCCAGGAGGACAGTACGCGCAAAAGCCCCGCGGACACGCAGGACGGCGTGCCTCTTTTTCCAGACCTTGCCGTCCGCTACCACTGCGCCCACAGAATACAGGTGCCCAGCAGGCATTCGGCTGGGCTGTTTGAGTCGGAAGTACCTGATGCACGATCGCCAGTATCCAGTGGAGAGCTTCTCTCTCTCTGAACGTGACCGACGCTGGGCGCTGGTGCGCTCGCTTATGGACTCGGCAGGTATCGAGATCCTCGTCGTGCCGGACGAGGACAACAGCAGGTACCTGAGTCAGATGGCATACGACATCGGCCCGACAGTATTGCCCCTGGAGGGCACCGTCACTGCTCTTACTAACCACGGGCGCGTGGGCTCGGCCGCGGCAAGGTGGATCAGCGACTTCCGCCACTGGAACCGCCGATGGGCGGCCGGCATCGTCGACTGCCTGCAAGAGCTCAACGCGGACCGAAAGATCATTGGCATCGTCGGGCTCGACGGCTTGATGCGCCGGCCCGATGGCGACCTGAACTACAACAGCTTCATCACCATGCGGGAAGTCTTCCCGCACGCGAGGTGGGTCGGAGCCGGCGAGCTGATGCAGGAGGCCCGATACGTCAAAAGCGAGGAGGAGATAGTGTTCCTGACGCGGGCGGCGCGAGCCACCGATGCGGGATTGCTCGCCGCGGCCGAGCACATGCGCCCAGGCGCGATCGACCGGGAGATCTGGGGACAGATGGTTCTAGCCATGATGCGCGCGGGCGGTGATCCACCTCGCTTCGCCCACTTCGGCATCGCTCCGCTCCGCGACATACGCGGCTTCGCGGTCCAACCAGTGGGCCACGCGGCGGCGGTCGGGGACATCCTCTTCAACGAGGTCGACGGGCACTACACGGGTTACGACGCCCAGGGCGTCCAACCGATCGTCCTCGGCGCGCTTCCCTCAGATTGGGCCGAAGCGTGGAAGGTGCATACCGAAGCCTGGAACCGCACGTGGGAACTGCTCCGGCCCGGCGTGACGTTCGCTGAGCTCGAGTCGGCTGTTCGACCTGCGGCAACCCGCCGGTTCGGTGTTCGACAGACCCTGCATGGACGCGGTCTCGGCGACGATATGCCGCTCATTACGTCCAGCTCGTCGAGCGCCAACCGAATGGGCGAGCGCGTCCTCGAGGAGGGCGTCTGTTTTGTGCTGAAGCCCTACGCCACGTGGAGCGACGGGCTAGGCGAGAAAGAGCTGAACTGGGGCGACACGGTCGTCGTCACGCGAGACGGCGCGCGCCGCCTCGGAGAGCGATCCCACGAGCTGATCGTCCGCGATTAGCGGAACTCGGGACCACGGTTCTACGTCCAAGGCTAAGGAGGTGGAGGAATGCCTGAAAGTCCGCCAACAAGAATACGAACATGGGGCAGGAGCACGGGACTTTTCCGGGCGGTACAGCTCGGCTGCGCAGCGTGGATCGCTCTCTCCATTGCCGTGCCGGCCGTGGCAGCACCGGAGGCGCAGGGCCGGACAACCGAGGAACGCCCCAACATCACGGTATCAGGCGAGGGCGAAGTCCGCGCGGAGCCCGATATGGCGATCGTCACGGTTGGCGTAACGGTCGTTTCGCCGAGCTCGCAGGATGCGATGGACCAGGTAAGTCAACGGCTCACCGACGTCATAGCCAGCGCCCGGGCGCTGGGAGTGGAGGCACGGGACGTCCAGACAACGGGACTCTCGCTGCAACCGATCTTTCGCCCCAGGCCCCGATCCGATGAGCCTCCCGAGATCGAGGCCTACCGCGCCAGCAACAATGTGTCGCTCATTGTGCGCGACATTGCGCGCGCAGGAATGGTGCTCGACGCCGCGAGCCGAAGCGGCGCCAACGTGATCGGCGGGCTGCGCTTCGGCCTGTCGACCGTCGATGAGCTGCGGCGTCAGGCGCTCGCGAACGCGGTACGAGAGGCGGAGCGCAAGGCGCGAGCGGTCGCGAGCGCTGGCGGCGTCAACATCTCCGGCGTGATCTCCATCGCGGAGGAAGGCGTGGCCGTGCCCAGGCCCCTGGCGCAGGCAGACGCGGTGCGGGCGGCGCCCGCGGAAGCGGTCCCGCCCCCAGTGGAAGCCGGGGAGCTCGTCATCCGTGCCCGCGTACGGGTCTCGTACAGCATATGAGCGTGCAGCTGGCGGAGGCCTCGCCGATCGAGGGATTCCGCGGCTGCTCGGATCGCTGAACAGGACGGCGGGGCCTGCGGCTTTCCGCGGGGGCTTCAGCTGCTAGCGGGTAATATTCCGTCAGGAGGCGTGCAGCGTGCCGTTTATCAGCGACCAGGACCGAGCCACAATCGCCAGGCTGTTCGACGAGAACCTCGTCGAGCCCGTCTCGCTCGTCTACTTCACGACACCCCCATCGCTGCTCTACGTTCCAGGACTGGAGACGTGCGAGACCTGTGAGGACGTGCAGAAGCTGCTCGAAGAGATCGCCGGCATCTCGGACAAGCTGACGCTCGAAGTCCACGACCTCAAGAGCGAGCGAGAGGAAGCTGAGCGCTTCGGAGTGAACCGCGTGCCGGCGCTCATCCTCCGCCGAGACACGTCAACCGGGCGCGTGCGCTATTTCGGTGCGCCCACCGGGCACGAGTTCCCGAACCTCATCCGCGATATCGCAGCCGTGTCACGCGGCGAGACCGGGCTCAGCGACGCGACGCGCGAGGCGATCGCCGCAATCCCAGACCCGATCCACCTCCAGGTATTCGTCACGCCGACCTGACCCTGGTGTCCCCAGGTGGCCAGTTTGGCCCACCAGATGGCGGTCGAGTTCGAGAATGTGACCGGCGACGTTATCGAGGCGAACGAGTTCCCGGAGCTGTCCCGACGCTACGGTGTGAGTGGCGTACCCAAAGTCATCATCAACGACAAAGTGGAGTTCGTGGGGGCCGTGCCCGAGGAGCATTTCGTCGCGGCGATCCAGCGGGCAGCTGGCGTTGAGCCCGCGGCCCCGACCGGCGAAGAGGGCTAACCCACCGACATCCGGCGGGCCGCTCGGGCCCGGTCGACGATCCCCGGCAGGACCTCCAGCACGCGATCGACGTCCTCGCGGCTATTGTCCATCCCCAGCGTGAGGCGGAGGCTGCCACCGCCGAGGTCGTCGTCGAGTCCCATCGCGCGCAAGACGTGGGACACTTCCAGGGTCCCTGAGGTGCAGGCGCTGCCAGCTGAGGCGGCTATTCCCTCTGCGTCGAGAGCCATGAGCATTGCTTCGCCATCGGCCCCGCGAAACGCGAAGCTCGCGTTATTCGCCAGTCGCTCGGTCGGGTGCCCGGTGACGAGGGCGTCCTCGACACGCTCGAGGACGCCCTCGACCAGATAGTCGCGCAACCCTGTGCAGTGCTCCACGAACCCGGCCTTTCGGTCCTGAGCGAGCCTGAGGGCAGTGGTAGCGCCAACGATGCCGGCCGTGTTCTCCGTGCCGGCCCGCAGGCCGCGCTCCTGGCCGCCGCCCTGCTGCTGGGGCAAGATCGGCGTGCCACGGCGCACGTAGAGCACGCCGACGCCTTTCGGCCCCTGGAACTTATGCGCCGACAAAGACAGCAGATCGACGCCCAGCTTGCCGACGTCGAGATCGAGGCTCGAGCCGCCCTGTACCGCATCGGTGTGGACCGGAACGCCTTGTTCGTGGGCCAGCTTCGCGATCTCGGCCACCGGCTGGATCGTACCCACTTCGTTGTTGGCCAGCATGACGGTAACCAGGACGGTGTCCGGCCGCAGTGCCCGAGCAACGTCGTCCGGATCGACGCGCCCCCGCGAGTCGACCGGCACGACGGTCACATCGAAGTCCAGGTACCGTTCGAGGAGCTCGCAAGCGTGCACGACGGCATGATGCTCGATTGCCGTGGTCACGATGTGGCGGCCACGGTCGCGTGAGGCCATCGCCACGCCCTTGATCGCCAGGTTGTCGCTCTCGCTCCCACCGCTGGTGAAGATGATCTCGGTTGACCGCGCTCCAAGGAGCTCCGCCACGGTGTCGCGCGCGTCGTCGATCGCCCGGCGGGCATCCCGCGCGAGGCCATACGAGCTCGATGGGTTACCGTAGCTCTCGCCGAAGTACGGGAGCATCACATCGATCACGCTCGGGTGGACGGAGGTAGTGGCGGCGTGATCGAGATAGATGGGACGCGGTTCAGACATGCGCAGACGAGCTCCAGGAACGGTGTCTACGAACTATAGCACCCGTCTGGACGGGCACCCGCTCGATCCGTCGGGGCCCGTCGTCATACACGACGAAGCACGCCGGGCCGCGGCCGGGCAACGGTAGCCCGGTCGTCCCAACGTTCACGACGTACACGGAAGTCGGATCGAGATCGAGAGTCGGCGCGTCGAGCAGCTGAGGTCCCTCGTCGGTGAGTCGCCAGGCGCGGGAACGGTGGGTGTGGCCGAAGAACCAGACCTTCGCGGACAAGTCCGCGATGTACGTCTTAGCACGCTGAAAGCCATCCCGCTCGGCGGCGGAGTTGAGCACGCGATGCAGACGGGGCTCTCCGTGGCTGGCGATGAAGTCCGACGCCTGGAGCTCGTGGGCCCAGGTTTGGACGGTCGCCTGCAGGTCAGGAGGCACGCGGGATAGATAGTCCAGATCGCGATTGCCAACGATCGCGAGGTCGGCGTGGTCGCGAACCCAGGCGACGCACCTGGCGGGATCGCCTCTCCCAATCACGTCGCCAAGGCAAACGTAGCGCTCAACGCCGCGATCGCGGGCCAGGTTTTCGGCCGTCTCGAGCGCGCGGCTATTGCCATGGATGTCGGAGAAGAACGCCCATCGAGTCATCCCTGGGCTGGGTCGGCAAGAGGCAGATCCGCCGAGCGAACCGGCTCCGGGGTAAGCCGGGAGGGCATCCAGACGCGGGTCGTGAAGCTGGTACACCCGAGGGCACGGAGCTCCCGCATGATGCGCTCGTTGTCCCCAGACGCGACGTAGCGCTGCCAGGCCGCCATATCCACGAAGCCGATGACGACGAGCACCTGCGGGCTATTCTCCAGTGGATTGCGGTAGGTGGCGACCTCGACTGCGCCCTCGAAGCCAAGGGTGGTCGGGATCCAGTCGTTCCGCGCCTTGTTGGCGTAGACCCGCAGTTTCTCCGACTCGGTCGGAAGATCCCACGACATCGCGTAGATGACCATCGCCCCTCCGTCCGAGAGGTTACCACCGGTCCGTTATGATGGGCACGACAATGTCCCGACTCGGCCCCGGATCTCTCGCCTCTCGTCTCTCTCACCTCGGAGTCCGTCTCGTTGCTCCAGGCGCGCTCCTTCTAGCCGTCGCCTGCGACGGGCCTGCCCGAGCAGAACCCGCGCTTCAAGGGGAGCCGCCGTCCATCGGGGGTTCGGCCCTCCAGCGTGGGGCCGATGCCCCCCTCGCCGTGAATCAGCACCGAGCCGCGGTTGCCTCTCCGGAACCTGAGATCATCTGGGTGGCCGCCCACGCGGTGACGACCCTGTGGGACGGGCCGGAGGAGGATGCGCGGGCGATCGGGCGCTTGCCCGTCGGCTCCTACTTTCAGCTGGCCGGACACGGAGTGGGTGGCCGTTTGCCTCTCATGTACCTGGGCAATCGGACCGTGCCCGCGGGCGAGGGCTGGGTTCGAGCCGCCGACCTCGGCCCGACCTCGGCGCCCGGAGCGGACTGGACCGAGCCCGACTTTCCGCCGCGCCGCCTCGTCGTTGGCGAACGCGCCGAGCTCATTCGCGGCGACCCATCCCTTCCGATGATCGCGCTGACGTTCGACGCTGGCGCGGGCGTCGGCTCGACGGCGCAGCTGCTCGACGTCCTCCGTGACCGCGGAGTGCGCGCGACGTTTTTCATCGCAGGCGCATACGCCGACCGCTACCCCGGAGTCGTCGAGCGGATGGCAACCGATGGCCACGAGCTGGCCAATCACAGCTACGCCCACCCGGACTTTCGCAACCTGAGCGAAGCTCAGATGCGTTCCGAGATCCGGCGAGGGACAAATGCGATCGAGACCGCCGCGGGCACTCGAATCGCACCGCTATGGAGGCCGCCGTTCGGCAGCCGTAACGGCCAGATCCTCCGGGTCGTAGCGGAGGAGGGCTTTCGGTCCATCTTCTGGACCTACGACTCCGGCGATTGGATCGAGGGGGCAACGGCGAACGGGATTCGCAACACCGATCTGACTCGAGCCGTGCCCGGCGCGGTGGTTGTCCACCATGTGTCTCCCCTTGCCACTGCCCAGGCCATGCCGGGCATCGTAGACGAGCTCCGACGCCGCGGTTACGAGCTGGTCACCGTGAGCGAGCTGATCGGTCCATGAGCGGCCCTCTTGGCGCACGCCCATGGAGCGTTGTAAACCGCGCCGCGCTCCTTTCGGTCTCCGCCCTTCTTGCTGGCGTTCTCCTCGCGCCGGGATTTGGGGGCCGAGCACGGGCGCAGTCCGAGGCCACGGTCATCGGATACACCCAGATGGCACAGTCGTTGGTCGTGTACTCGCTTGGAAGCGGGCCGAAGTCGATCCTCATCCTGGGAGGCCAGCACGGCTGGCCCGAAGAGAACACCGTTCGGCTCGCGAACCAGCTGTGGGACTCCTTCGGGTCGAACCCATCCGCGATTCCGCCGGGTGTGCGGCTAGACTTCCTCATCGAGGCGAATCCTGATGGGCTGCTGCGTGGCAGCCGACAGTACATGAGCGGCGTGGACCCGAACCGGAACTGGGGTGGCCAGGGCTGGGACTCTGACGCATGGGACAGCAACGGCGTGTTCCGCAAAGGGCTGGGTGGTCCCGAGCCCTTTTCGGAGCTGGAGACCCGGGCGACTCGCGACCACGTCCTCGCCACCCAACCGCTGCTGGTGGTGAACTACCACAGCAGAGGCGGTTTCCTGCTCGGAGGTCGCACGGGGCCAGGGACGGATCTGGCCGAAGCGTACGCCGCGGCCAGCGGGTACTACCGGCCGGGCGGCACGCCCGGCGGCGGCGGAGGGGCGCCCAGCGTGCTCGGCTACCGGGCGACCGGCAGCATGAACGTCTGGCTGGGCACCGCTGGCATCACGGGCATCCTCATCGAGCTAACGGATTCGTTCGGCACCGAGTACGCGCGGAACCTCGCTGGCTTGCGGGCGGCGCTGGCTTTGCTGAATTAGCCCCTGGCTAGCGGGTCTCGAGGACGAGCTGCAGGCTATCGACGTCGAAATGAATACGCCGAAAGAGCCTGAGGAAATCCAGTCCGAGAAGGCCGTCAGCTCCGAATCGAGCCAGGCGAGGGAACACCGCAACCCGCAGGTCCGGAAAATTCACCCCTTGCGCGGTCAACCCTTTCAGTGGATATCGGTTGGCGCCAGTGGGCTCGAGGTGGCCCAGCGCCAACAAATCGATAGCGATAGTGGGGCTGATGGCGGATATCGCCGAACCAGTATCCAGGACCAGAGCGAGCTCAGTATTGTTCGCGAGGGTGATTGGGAGAACAATCCATTGCCGTGTGCGATGAAGCTCCAGCTGAAAGGTGAGCTCGCCCCCTCGCATTCAGCGGATCACGTCGTGCGCCTTCGACTGCCTCCGAGAGCGTCGCTTCTTCCTCTCTTCTCTTCCAGATCGAGGGCGTAGCCAGCGACGCCGAGAACATTCGGACCATTGGGGTCGTAGCCGTCCGCGGCCTCCGCCATTACTCTGCGGAGCTCATCGCCCTGGAGACGCGCTGGCCCTCCGTAGAGAATCTCGAGGTGCGCGCCAGGCTCTCTGCGCAGATGTACATCGAGTCTCTTGGCGACCGTTCTCCTGTCTTGAGCGTGCTCCAACACTCGCCCGTGAGAGATTCGACCGAACTGTTTCAGTTTGGTGACTTGCAGTAGAACCCACTCACCCCTGTACCGCTCGTTCACCTGTTCGAACGTAAGCTCTTCCCCCTCCAGCACCCGCTTGCGCGTCGTCATGCCACCGCTCCTTCCGCCGCGAACAGCGCGCCCGAGAGCCGCTCCAGCCACGCCTCCTCCCGCTCCTCCGCCAGTCTAGCGTAATTGACTTCGGGCGCAGCCGGGCAGGCATCCTACCGCTGGCCTTTCCGCAACAATGCCAACTACACTGGCGCCGTGCAGAGCTGGTTGGCCAACCATGGACTGCCGATCGGGGTCGCGATCGCCGTCGGCGGATTCGTCGCCCTCATAGGGATCATCCGCGCTCCGCCGCAACCCCCCATCGAGGTCCGCGCACGCGAGCCGCTGCCGACGCCAACCGTGGTCGTTTACGTCCACGTGGATGGCGCCGTTCGGACTCCGGGCGTATACGCGTTGGCAGGCGGCGCGCGCGTCTTCGAGGCCATCGAGGCGGCGGGTGGCAGTGCAGAGGACGCGGAGCTTCGAGAGCTGAATCTGGCCGCGCGGGTCGCGGATGGCCAGAAGCTCGTCATTCCCGCAAAGCCGCAGCCCGGAGACATCGTTGAGGCTCCGCCAGTGGCCAGCACCGGGAGCGCGAGCTCCGCACCTGCCAACGCGGCGAGCGCGCGCATCAACCTCAACACGGCGAGCCAGCGTGTGCTCGAGACCCTACCCGGCATCGGGCCCGTCACCGCGAGCCGCATCGTCGAATACCGCCAAACGAACGGCCCCTTCACCCGGGTCGAGCAGCTCCGCGACGCGCGGCTCGTGAACGCGTCTACCTTCGAGCGAATTCGGAGCCTGGTTTCCACGGAATAGTGGGTGTGCAAGCAGCGGGACGGTTGAGCGCGCCGCCAACGGTCCCGCCCTGGGTGCCGCTTTTTTGCCTTCTTGCCTGCCTGTCCGCGATCTGGGTGGCAGTCGCCCCACTCGGCGACCCGCGTCTGTGGGCCGCGGTCGGGGCTGGCGCAACGCTGGGCGCACTCGGCGGAACCATGCTGTCGCTTACCTTCCGCCGCCGAATCAGCGTGCCCCTCCTCGCGCTTCTCATGATCGGGCTCGGGTTGTGGCGCGCGGGATCTGCATTCGGCGACGTCAGGGTAGCAGCGCAATGGGCCTTACCAGCCGAACGGATACGCATACAGGCAACCATAGACGCACCTGTCGAGACCCGGGGCACGACGGCGACGGTCTATGCCCGCCTGGACCGCGTCCTGCAGCCAGCAAGCGCCGAACTTCCGCCCGGTCGCATCCGGGCGATCGTTCCAGCGCTGTCGCCGCTCGAAGCCGGCCAGCTCGTCGAAATGACGGGTCGTTTCGAGGCGGTGGATCCGAATAGCCCGACGGGTACGAGGCTCGCTCGCGAAGGGGTGATCGCGATCGCCAGCTTTCCGCAGATCGTTCCGCTAGGGCGCCCAGATCGGAACGGGTTCGCGGCGATGCTCCACGAGGTCCGCTCCGCGATTGAAGCCACGGTGCAACGCACGCTTCCCGAACCACACGCGGCGCTGCTCACCGGTCTGTTGGTTGGATCGGCGGCTGGCATGCCGGAGAGCCTTCGACTCGCCCTGGTAGGGTCGGGAACCAGTCACCTCGTGGTTGTTTCCGGTTACAACATCACCCTTGTTGCCGCCTTCTTGCAATCCATCTTCCGCTCGGCCCGAATTCTGCGGATCGCCGCCCCACTCTTCGGCGTCTGGGCATTCACATTACTGGCCGGCGCCAACGCGCCGGCGATCCGAGCTGCCCTAATGGCGACGGCGGCGTTGATCGCGCTGAGCACTGGCCGAGGCGCAGACGCCCTCGGTGCCCTGGCGCTGGCCGCGGCCGGCATGCTGCTCCTCGATCCGCACCTCGTCTTCGAGCTCGGCTTTCAGCTCTCCGTGCTCGCGACGTTGGGCCTGGTCGCGCTCCAGCCGCGGGTCGCAGCGCTCATCGGCTGGATCCCCGAACGGCTCCGGGAACCCGTCTCATCGACGCTTGCGGCGCAGCTCGCGACTGCGCCGCTATTGGCCGCCACGTTTCATCAGATATCCGTGGTGGCTCCGCTTGCGAACCTGCTGGCGGCACCGGCGATCCCCGTCACCACAATCGTGGGCGCAATCGGTGTGGCACTGGTTGGCCCGCTTTCCATGTTCGCCATACCGGTCGCCGTCCTTCTCGCCTTGCCCACCAGCTATCTCGTCGCGGTGTTCGAGTGGACCGCGGCCCTTCCAGGCGCCGTAGCACCCATTGGCGAGATCCACCCAGCGGTCTCGGCCGTCTACGGGGCGGCGCTGCTCGTCTGGGCGATCGCTCCGACGCCCGAGGGGAAGAGCCTGAACGCTGTTA
>Ga0184627_10001010_pt1 | contig 11136 bp, 13 predicted proteins | sample PLM3_127_b1_FD_133150 | JGI IMG/M metagenome (GOLD analysis project Ga0184627, IMG submission 133150) | Groundwater sediment microbial communities from an aquifer in East River, Colorado, USA - PLM3_127_b1 | ecosystem: Environmental > Terrestrial > Soil > Riparian zone | place: USA: East River...
AAGGTACTGTCAAGCCACAAGGTCTCGAACAAGCCATCGCCGTCCGGCGAAGCCCCGGTGGAGGTCCTGTTTGTTCCTGGTTCGAACCCGCCAGTGGCCTACATCACCAACATGTTGGGCGGGACGCTCTGGGCGGCGATTTGGGCTCCGGCCAAGAAGGCCTTCGAGTTCAGCCAGGCCTTCGACTTCACGCCGATCGGCAGCGGGGTGCCGCTCGAGATGTACTTTAACAGGAAGGGCGACCGCTTGTACGTGACCACGGCCAAGCCCGGGCATTTCCACATCTTTGATATCAGCCAGGATCCGAGGCAGCCCAAGCTGCTCAAGACGATCCCTGCTGCGGCTGGGGCTCACCACGTGGCCTTCCCCCTCGACGAGCGGTACGCCTTCATCCAGAACAGCCTCCTGAACCTTCCAGGCATGAGTGACGGTTCCGTCACGGTGATCGATCTGGTCAAGGGCGAAGTGGTGGCGAGCATGGACACGTTGAAGAATCAGGGCTTCAATCCCAACTGCATCGTCCTGTTGCCCGAGTGGAATTATCCCGCCGGCCATTGAGCACAGGGTGGTTCCACGAATGCCAAGGTGTCGTGTGAGAATGGTGCGTGTGAAGCGGCTGGCCTTCTTGTTGCTCACGGGTCTTCTGGGAATACTCGCACCGGTCGCGAGTCGAGGTGCGGCGTCGATCGAGGAGCTCTTGTTCGACCTGCAGATCGTGTCGCTCGAAAGGACGCCGGCCCGTGACTTCACCCTGCAAGACTTGAGCGGCCGCTCCGTCGCCCTGTCGGATTATCGCGGCCGGGCGGTGATGGTCTATTTCTGGGCCACCTGGTGACCCATCTGCACGAGGGAGTTGCCCTCGCACGAGAAGACCTACCGAGAGCTCAAGGACCGCGGATTTACGCTCCTCGCCGTCAATATCCAGGAACCCAAAGCGACCGTTGAGGCCTGGGCCCGCAAAGAAGGTGTGACCTTTCCGATCGTTCTTGACCGCGATGGGGCCGTCACCCGCGCCTACCGCGTGACCGGGACCCCGACCGTCTACCTGGTCGACCGAGATGGCAGGTTCGTCGGCTGGTACGTTGGCCCCAAAGATGTGAAGGCGAAGGAGGGGCGGACCTTGCTCGATGAGCTGCTTGAGGAGCCTAGGCCTGCCGGGGGCTCGCAGACCGCTCCAACCTACTGATTGTCCTCCTCCGCAAGGCGTCGTTTGAGACAAAAACCGAATTCGTAGGTCCCCTGCACACGATGGGCGGTGAAGACCCATTCCGTCCCCGGGACTTCCACTTCCACATCCGGTTCCCCGTCAATGAACACGGCCCGGAAGGCTTCCACGAAGGCGGCGAGAAACGGCTCCGTTTTCATGGGGCTCACCTCTGTTGTTCTCTCATTCCGTGGGGGGGCGCTCCGCCCCATACTTGCCCGGAAAATGGCAGGCCGCTATCTGCCAGAAGTCGGGGGAGCGCCATACAAATACGGGGTTGCGTTCGGTATCCCTGAGTTCGATACCGATGAGATGCTTTGAGGTGCTGTCTTTCTCCAAGACAAACAAGGCCGTTCCAAGGGTTTCTTCGCGCGACCCCCTGCTGAGGAGGGTCCGTTGAATATTTGGGCAGCCGTCTTTCCTCAGCAAGCGCCCGTCCGCTTCGATAAACGTTACCCCGAATCCTTCTAGCTTCGCGTAGATCTCTTTCGGCATGCTGTCGCGGAAATCCAGGGCGGCGCCCCCGATCTTCGTGATCTCCGTCAGGACTGTCGCCGACCCCTCGGCCTTGAGGGTAAACTGTACCCGGTCCCCCCGCTTCAGCTCCTTCAGCAGATCGGGCGAGGCGACCCGGAAAGCCATCCTCATCGGGGGCATCAGGCCCGGGATCTCCTCGTGGTCGAGGGCGATCCTCCCCTCCGCCGGATTGAGGGCCAAGACAGTCCCCACCCCCTGAAACTCCTCACCGAACCCTTTCCCGATGGCCAGGAGGCAGAAACTGATGGCCAAGGCAGCTGTCAACATGCGGTTTCTGTACCGGGACCTGTTCATAGAGCCTCCTTAACCGAGCACTGCAAGGGGTTGCGCGTAATTTTTGAGCACTCACCGCCTCAGGCGTGGTTGAGGGGAACCCACGCCATGTGAGTCATTTGGGCATCTTAATCGCGCTCTAAGATAGCGTCAAGCCTCTAGTGAAGCGTGGGCGACCCGAATTGGCCCGGGACTCACACGGTTCCTCCCTCTCTAGGCATAAGTATTGCACCTTTACTCTATGGGGTGACAGGGGTGAGGCAATTTCGTACAAGGGAAAGACCCTCGATCCCGCAGGGCGGAAGAGGCCGAAGGACGCTGACGGCGGGAGGGGCCAAGAACCGCTGCATAGCGATCGCGATTCTGAGCGGAACGCTGATCGTCGGTCTCGTGCCGACCGCCTTTCCCGCTGACGGGCCATCGGCCGATCTGAGTCCGCGCGTCGCGACCCTGCAGGCTGAAGTACCGGTAGCATACGACCTGCCCGTCCTGCTCGCTGCCCTGACCGAGCTGACCGGCTGGCCTGTCCTCGATTGGCCTCTCCCGAGGATCGTACAGCTTCAGCCCGAGGCCTTTCAGCAATTGACGCAGCTCAGCCGCCGCAGCGTCTTCGGCCTATACGTTCCCGAGACAAATCAGGTCTTCCTCAACCTCCACTGTCGATCCCAGTGGCCAGACGAGCCGGAAGTATTCTGCCGCGCCACCCTCTTCCACGAACTGGTCCACTGGGGGCAGCACCATTCGGGGATCGACGAAGTGCTGAGTGGGCCAGAGCAAGAGCAGCAGGCTCTCGAGTATGAGATCCGTTATGTCGACACCAAGTTAGGACTCCCGGATCTATACCCACCAGCTCGGCCGAGCCTCGACGCACTTCCACCGCTGACGATGCCGATCCGCCTCTCCCAGGGGCCTTGGCGGGCCTCGATCCAGGACGTGGCTGGTCAGCGCCAGTGGGTCTGGGTGGCGACCGGAACCTGGCTGCAGATGCCCGCCATGAAGCGCTATCACGGGCAACTCGTCTATCATGATGCCCATTGGATCGGCGTGGAGATCTTCGAAGTTGATCCCTCGGCGGGAAGGCAGCTCGTTGAAGCGTGGTGGGATGCGGGCTATGTGCCCCAGGCGGGCGGGAGCCTCGATGTCGTCTTCCCCGTCCATCCGACCTACCAGGGGCGGTGGGTGCGGTCCCGCTGAAGGCGGAAGGCAACCCCTGCTTTACTCCGGAATCTCGACGACGCGTTCAGTGACAATCGAAGCGGGATCATCGGGATCCGTAAGGACGGTAAACGAGATCTTCCGCCAATCCGCAGAGAGCTTGTTCACCCCTAACCTCCGCCCGGCGACCCAGTCCCCACCTTCTGTCTGGACCTCGACCGTGTAAGCGCCGCCCGGCGACTCCTGGCATCCCCGGGCAATGGGACGGGGGTGATCCTTCTTGGCCATCCAATTTTCGGGGAAGGTAATCCAATATCCAACGCGTGGGAAGTTGTCGGGGAACAGCGGATCCCGAGCGATAATCCGGAGGAGGTGACCCCGAAAGGATTCGACATAGGTCACCACCCAGGCGTGGACTTCGGCGCATGCCCCGCCGGCGTGGGCCGCCTCGAGGCGTTCAGCCCCTGGGCCGATACTCAGTCCCGCCGCAAGGATGAGCCCGATCGGAAGAAGCAGCCTCGGAGTCCGCATTGCACGCCCTTTCCTGACCGCTTACCGGTCAACCTCCAGGTTGGTAGTGGTTGGTCAATCGCGCGATCACCCGGCTTCATCGTCTGGACAGTCAGAGGAGCGACATATCTCGTGGAATATCTTGCTCCAGGAGCCGCCCCATCATCGCCATCTCCTCCGGAGGAAGCAACTCGGAGAGCTGGTGGAGGCGGAGGGGTTCACGGTCAGATACGAGTTTTCCTTCGAGGACGTCGGCCAGATAGAAGAGATGGGCACCGGCATCTAGGGCCGCCCGGACTTGACACTCCAGATAGCCCACCACCCCGGGGAGGAGGGGGCTGCCCGTCACCCCGTCCTTGTACGGGACCGTCGCGAATTTGTTCACGTCCCGCCCCGACCGGAACCCAAAGTGGGGGACCCATGGCCATTGATCCTCTCCGAGCAGGTTCAGCGCAAACTTCCTGCTGACCTCGATTAGCTCCCGCGTGTACGTCATCCGGCCGACGCCAACAAGGAGGCGGGGGACCTGCGGGACGATGGTCGCGGGCATCACCCAGCTCACGATCTGGCCGTTGCGCCGGTCCCCGTCGGCCGCGGTGAGGACGAACACTTCGAAGTCCATCTTGTCGAGCACGGCGGAAATGCAAGCCTGGTCCATGGATTCCCCTCGCTCCGTTCCACGACGCACCCGAAGCGGCTCGCGCTGCGTTCCCCCCACTATACACGCGGCCGCTCACTCTGGGGAGCGTCGTCGGCAGCAGGCTCAGATTGCAAGGGGAGTGTCAGGAGATACTTAGGATCAAGATCCCGCTCGCGGCCATAGGGTAGTCCCATCACCGCAAGGTGCTCAGGGGTGGGCGTGATGTAAGTGCCGAAGAGCCGGTCCCAGATCGAGAAGATCGTGGAGAAGTTGGCGTCGAGGCTGCCGGAGTACGCACTATGATGGCTGGCGTGCATTCTCGGCGTGACCTGGACGAGGCGTAGTGCGGGCTCGACCCCGTCGGGAAGGTCGGTGTTGCTGTGGTGGTACTGAGAGGCGGCGCTGATCATGAGCTCGAAGATCGCGAACCCCCACAGGGACGGCCCCCAGGCGAGGATCCACGTGGCCTTGACCAGGCCAGAGAGCAAAAGCTCGCCGGGATGAAACCGGAGCGACGTCGTGACGTCCACGTGGGTGTCCACGTGGTGCGCCTTGTGAAATCGCCACAGGAAGGGGACGCGGTGGTTCGCCCGATGCCACCAGTAATCGGCGCAGTCAAGGACAACGACCGTGGCAAGGATCTCCGAGAGGCCCGACAGACCGAGGAGGGGTGCCAGACCCCACCCCTGGCGGTTGACGTACACCGTGAGGAGCGCTAGGGGCGTCGCCACGGTAAGCCGGAGCAGGACGGTGTTGGCCAGGGCCAGGCCGAGGTGCAAGAGCAGGCGCCGGGGGCGCGGGGACTGCCAAGGGCGGACCGGCCAGAGCGTCTCGACGGCATAAAACACGGCGAGTAACGCCAGGAAGACGACGAGCCTCACCGTCTCGGGGGCCACGGTGATTCCACCAGGTCTTCACTGGCACCGCCGGTACGTCTCAACACGGTGCGCCCTTCCAGTGCACTCACCACTCCGCCGCGGTGTCTCGCCCCAGGTCCTTACTGCCGAACGGCCTCTTGCGAGGCCAACCCTCGGACGACCTCGGTCTCCGGAACCTCCGCGTAGCGAAAGCTGGTCTTTCCCCCCTCGAACGGCCTTCCCGCCACCTCCACATGGGGATAGATGAAGTAGTTGAGGGGACCCGTGGTGTGGGCTTCGCCCAGCTCTAGGTCGCGGCCGACGGTGAACTGAATGCGATCCGCTGGGTGGGTGCCGAAATAGAGGTCCCGACGCTCTGGATGCTTATCCGCTTCAGAGGCGTCGATGGGAAACCAGCCCACACCCGGCAGATGAAACTGCGTCCAGCAGTGATAGCCCTCGACCTTCCCGGCGGGCTTGTCTTCGGGAATGGAGAAGCCGATCTCGAATCGGGCTGGAATGCCCTCTGCCCTCGCCAAGGAGATGAAAAAGGCGTGGTAGTCGGTACAGTTACCGTACCGCGCGATGCAGGCCCAAAAGGTATCGCCGTGCCCCCAACCCGTGCCGACCTTCTTGTACTCCATCGTGTCGATCACATAGTCATAGATGGCCCGCGCCCGCCCGAGCGGTGTCGGATCGGATTTGGGGATCTCGGCCCGTACCTGGTCGATGAGGGGGCCGGAGATCGGCACTCGCCGATCTGGCCCGAGAAAGAGCGCCAGTTCTTCCCGCTCCTTGGGGGTGTACTCATTCACCGCTGATGCGAGGCGCAGTTGTTGAAACACCCGGCGCCGGACCAGGTACTCGACTGTGATCGTGATGGCTTTCCCGTCCGACCGGTCGAGGTGACCATGCCAGAAGCGGTTGTCGTAGCGGCTCTCCGTCTTTTCCTGTCCCGGGATGCTCGCCTTCAGCGTCCGGCGGAGGACGTCCTGATGGGCATCGGAGACGGCGAGCGGGACAAAGACATCGATGGGCCCGATTCCGGTTGGCTGCGGCGGGATCTCAACTTCGTAGGTGAAGGTGAAGGTCCGGGCCCCTTGCCCCGCGTCGTAGACGACACGAGCTTCTGGCACCCCACACGTGCCTCCTCCGGCCTGGGCCGTGACCGCCCTCGCGGCGAAGGCGAAGACCGCGGCTCCCGAGAGCAAGGCTGTCAAGATTCCGCGGCTGAAATATGGCAAGCCTCGCATGGTAATTTCTCCTGGCTGAACCACTCGTAGTCCAGGCCCCTGCACCTATCGGAGGTAGGACTCAGAGGTCAGGGAATTTCCACTGGGTTGTCCTGCTCAAACGTGTAACGGAGCTTCGGGGCCCATGTGGCGCCCTCTTTCACGGGCTCCTTGTGGATCCGGGTCTTGGTGACAGTCAGCTTGTCCTTCTCTTCATTGAGCCAGAAATCGATATCATACGCCCTTTCGGGCTCGCCTTGGACGCGAAAGTCCGTGCAGGCGAAGTAGCCCTGCCCTTTGATCCTCCGGACGGGATCGTGGATCTTCACGAACTCGAGGGCCAACTCCTGACCGGTCTTCTCGTCCTTGAGCCTGTAAACGCCCCTCCCTTCCTTGAGCTTCTCGGCGATATGCGTATGGATCGCGGCCTTGACCTGCCAGGCCTTCGCATCCGCCGTCTCGCCGGGATGCTCCTGGGCGACAGCCCACCACCACGGCAAAGGAGTGACGGTCGTCAGGACCCATTCGTTACCCTCCTTCTTCGGGTACTTGTGCATGCGCGCGTCTACGAAGATAAGCTTGTCCCCCTCGGGCCTGACCCAAAAATCGATGTCGTAGAACTTTTCGGGCTCGCCCCTGACGCGAAAGTCGACGTCGGCGAAATAGCCATGGCCCTCGATCTTGCGGACGATCCGGATCTTCACGAACTCGAGGGCCAGGTCCTTCCCCGTCATCTCATCCTTGAACCTGAAGACGCCGCCGCCCTCCTTAACCTTCTGGGCGATGTGTTCTTGAATGGCAGCCTTGACCTCGTCGGTGGTGAAGGCGTGTACCCCGGCGAGCGGTCCGAGGAAGGCGCCGACCGCCACCAAAACGCCGATGAAAAGGACTCCCAGACTTCGCATGCGACCCCCCCTTCTTTCCTTCTTTCAGGGCCCTCGTACCGTGGCCAGACTTCCCCTTCTCTGTGCAGACAGATTACGGTGCCGGTGTAAAGAGGGTCAAGGGGAAACTTGCCTTTTGGGGCGCTCTTGCGCGCACTCCTCTGAAATTTCGATGAAATCTATGTAAAATTCAACCCCTGACTAATGAAGTTTTGGGCAGCCCGGGATCACGGCGCCTGGTTGCCTGTCTTCGCCTCGAGGCGACGGAGCGCCTCCCAGTAGCGCTCATCCTCCACCGGCGGAGGGAGCCTGTCGATGTCGAGCAGCAGGTGATAGTTGGTAGCCACTCGGGCCCGTACAAAATCGCCCACTTCGAAGCCCCGGAGGTCCAGCGACCCGGGGATCTGGAGAGCTCCCGTGGTTGTGCCACCCTCGTAGTCCCAGATAGTGATCTCCCGGAACTTAGGCTCGAGCCGGCTGATCAGCCCGTCCATCCAGATGAGGTAAGGATGGCGGGCAAGGGCGACCGCTGTGATGCACAAGACCGCGACAGTGACAGAAATCAAGGCTCCCGCGACGACGGTCTTGTCGGTGTGGTGGCGTACGGCGGTCACTAATGTTTCCTTACCTCGGGTCATGTCCCGCCCGTCTCAAACTCGGGGTGGGTTCCAGGTGGGGCGAGGAGTGAGCTACCGGACCCATTTATTCGGCGTCCCTTCCATCGCTGAGCCCTCCTCGGGTCGCCACAGCAGCGCGTCCTCGAGCTTCTTCGCCAGGGCGAAGTCTCGCTCGGTGATGCCGCCAGAGGCATGGGTCCGGAGCTTGACCCAGACCTTGCCCCAGGTCACCTCCAGGTCCGGGTGGTGCCAGGCCGCCTCTGAGAGATAGCCAATGGCATTCACGAGCATCACAGTGGTCGGCCACCCATCGGTGTTGAATTTCCGCCGGATCCAGCGCCCCTCGAGAGTCCAGTTGGGAAGCTCCTTCTCGAGGCGCTTCATCACCTCGTCATCAGAAATCACCGGCAGCTTTTTTTCCTTTTCCATCGTACGATCCTCCCTGAAAAGGTTTCCACGGTCTCTTCGGAGGGCTGGCGTCTTTCTCCTCCTCTCCGGTGGGAACTCATGAGAATAGCGCCTCGATCAGGGCCTTGGCCTTCACCATCGTTTCTTCGTACTCTGCCTCGGGATCAGAGTCGGCCACGATGCCGCCGCCAACCTGAAAGTAGGCCCGGCCCCCTCGACAAATGATGGTGCGGATGGCGATGTTCAGGTCCAGGTCTCCGCCAAAGTCCAGATAGCCGATAGAGCCGGTGTAAATCCCCCGCCGGGTCGGCTCGAGCTCCTCGATGATCTCCATCGCCCGAATTTTTGGCGCCCCGGTCACCGATCCCCCCGGAAAACAGGCCCGCAGGAGGTCGATACGGTCGCGGTCCCGCCGCAATCGACCCAGGATGCTGGCGGTGGTCTGGAAGACCGTGGCGTAGGTCTCGAGGGCCCGGAGGGTCCTCACCCGGACCGAACCGTACTCGCAGACCCGGCCCAGGTCGTTCCGCTCCAGGTCGACGATCATGACGAGCTCCGCCTGGTCTTTCGCACTCCTCAGCAATTCCTGTTTCAGATACCGATCCTCGGCCGGGCTCTTGCCGCGGGGGCGGGTCCCCTTCATGGGGCGCGTCTCCACCTGGCGATCGCGGAGTCGGAGGAAGCGCTCGGGCGATCCCCCGACGACGGCGACCTCGCCGTAGTCGAGGAAGCAACCGAACGGCGCCGGATTGATCCGTCGGAGGCGCCTATAGAGGGGGAAAGGGTCCGCTTCGAAGTGGGTGGAGAACCGCTGCGAAAGATTGACTTGGTAAATGTCCCCGGCGGCGATGTACTCCTTGGCCTTGCGGACCGCGTCCAGATACCCTTCCTTCGTGAAGGTGACCTCGAGGCCGCTCGGCGGGCGTTCCCGCTGTCCAGGTGAGCCCCATCGCCTGCGTCCGTCCTCAAGGCGCTTTAGCTGCCGGATAAGCTCTTGCCCCCGCCAGGTCGCCCGACGGTGGGCCGCTCTCGGGTTGAGCTCCGGCAGACCGGTGGAGGCGACATACAGCCGTCCCTTGACATGGTCGAAGATGAGCGCCCGATCGTAGAGACCCAGGAGGCAGTCCGGGACCTGCAGGTCATCCGTGCTGAGGGAGGGGAGTCGCTCGATGAAGCGGTTCAGATCGTAGCTCAGGAAACCGACGGCCCCGGCGAGAAAGGGGGCCGGTTGAGCCGTCCAGCGCACCTGGAACCGCGCCAGGAGAGAGCGGAGGGCCTCCAGGGGGTCTGCTTCAAAGGTGACCGAGTGATCACCCTCCCGGACCTCGATCCTTTGCCCCCGCGCCCGGAAGGTGAGGAAGGGGTCAGTTCCCAGGAAGGAAAAGCGACCCAGCTGGAAAAGGTTCATGCCACTTTCCAGGAGGAAGCTCCAGGGGGTCTCCCGAAATATCGTGAAGACCTCACCGGGGGAGATGTCCAGTGGATAGTCCTTCAGGAAAGGGGTCAGGGTCGGAGGGGTGGCCACCATCGCTTTTCTTCTCGGCGGGCACCGGTTCAACGGGGTCGCGGGTCCCGCTCCCCAGGGTCTCTCTCGTTCTTCAGGATGATCAATTTATAACGGGATTATAACGCCACTGCCTCGGAGGCTGCAAGTTCAAAGGCGATCTGTGCCCTATCCCCGCTGACGGGGTTTGACAGAGGATCGCCGCTGCCATATGATTCGAGGCCGGAAAATCTGGAGATGAGAGTCTCGTCATCGCTCCGTGCGGTTGGGGGCGTGTATGCCCTGGTCAAGGTCGGTGCTCCGCTTTCCTCCCCGGAGGCGAATCCTCCTGGCCTCGCGGCCATTCCGCTATCGGCATGGGCGGTTCTGGATCGAGGCGGTGCCGTGGGAAGGGGTGGTTGAGTCGCTTGGGACCCCGGTCCTCATTTACTCTCGAGAGCGGCTCCTGAGCAATATTGCCTCGCTGGAGAAAGCGGCAAAGGCCCTCCCCATTCCGGTCCGAATCCATGCCGCCCTGAAGGCTTGCACCCTTCCCGGTATTGCAACCATCCTTCGGGAGGCCGGCCTCGGGGTCGAGGTCATGTCGGAGTTCGAATACCGGCTCAGCCGCAGGGCTGGCTTCACCCCGGGCCACATGGTGGTGAATGCTCCCGCGAAAGCGCGAGCGTTCCTTGACCGGGCCGTGGCCGAGAAAGTCGCCCTGCTCAATGTGGAATCGGAGGAGGAGCTGGAGGTCATAGATGCCCTTGGCAGGAGAATTGGGGCCCCCGTCCGAATCGGGGTCCGCGTGAATCCGCCGCTCGGGCGGGAGTCCCCCCGTGCCTTCGGCGGCCGTGGGTCTAAGTTCGGGTTCGACATCGATTCCGGGGATGCGCGCCGGGCGGTAAAGCTCGCCGCAAGCCTCCCGGGAGTTGAACTCATGGCGATCCACTGTCATGCCTGGACCCGACAGTATGCTCCCCGTCGGTACCTTGCCGGGGTCCGACCAGTCCTCCGGTTCCTGGCCGAGGTTGAGCGCGAGATCGATCGTCGGATTCCCTGGATTGACTTGGGGGGAGGATTTGGGAGTCGGAACCTGCTCGAGGCTTCCGGGCGTCGCATTGCCGATTTCCTGGGCCCTCTGGGGGAAGAGATCCGGGGGTTGGGGGGTCACCGGGAACTTCTCTTGGAACCGGGTCGCTATCTGCTCAACGATGCGGCCGTCTGCATCGGCCAGGTCTTGACCCGAAAGCGAAACGCGAGGCGTCACTGGGTCTTGACCGATGCTGGCTCCCACATCCTCCCCCTGCGGGACAACGTCGAGTACTACGCCGCC
>Ga0184627_10001011_pt1 | contig 11134 bp, 15 predicted proteins | sample PLM3_127_b1_FD_133150 | JGI IMG/M metagenome (GOLD analysis project Ga0184627, IMG submission 133150) | Groundwater sediment microbial communities from an aquifer in East River, Colorado, USA - PLM3_127_b1 | ecosystem: Environmental > Terrestrial > Soil > Riparian zone | place: USA: East River...
GAGCATAACCGCTCTCTCAAGCCTGCTCGTCTCGATACTCGCCAACGCATGAGCGAGAGCGCTAAAGCGGGATGGAAGATACGACGCCAGAAACAGAAGGGGAGCGCGACATGACTACACGCCATGATGACTGGCGACAGATGCAAAGGCTCACATCGGCCAGAAAGGCCGACGCCATGAGCACGCCGAGCGCGGAAGAGAGAGTCTCGCAAGCGTTCAATGATTACTACAACGGCACGGATCAAAACGATGATCTTTTCCGTCATATCGTGGATGCTATCCGCGCCGCCGAGGACGCCGCGCGGGCCGAGCAGCGCGAAGTCGATTGTCGGGCGGTGTGCAAGTTGTGCCGTGAGGGTTACGCACTCGGTGAAGTTATGATAACTGGCGCGGTGTGGCATCGGGTGAACGGGCGCATACGGAAGTGTGACGCGCAAACCATCCGCGCCGAGAAGGAGCGTTAGACGTGACAATTGAGAATCCGCACATTGATGACGAAAATGAATTTAAAAAACGCGATCCCTTTTCATATTGGATCATTAGACTTGCCGATCCATTTTTATTTATAATTATCTTCTTGTTTACTGTAATATTGATTATTTCCATCGCCTGGGGAGGCTAAATCCATGACCGAAAATGAATTGGGCTGGTTCGCTGTCGTGATCCTTCTGCTGATCCTCGACCTGGTGTTCATCGTCGTGGCGGCCTGGGGCTGGGCAGCGATGCGGAGGGCCTATCAGGAGTCAGAACGCTGGCGCACGGCCTTCGAGGATAGCGAGGCCGATTTAGCGAGTGTGATAGCCTGGCGAGAAAAAGCAATCGTCATCATCGCCTCACACCCTGAGACTCTGGCTGAGGCCCTGGACGATGAGCTAGTGCGAGATGTGCCGCTTATCATCGGCGGACAGGACGCGGGCCCAGCCGCCGTGTATCCGGTGTTCGCGCCGGGCAACGTAGAGAAAGACACTAATGCTCAAAAGGGATAAAGCCAAACCTAGTTCAACTTCCAAGAAGCTCCCGCGCGGGCGCAAGAAGGGCGCTAGGATAAGCGTTCAACCACCGTACGGAATAAAAGCTATGTCAGAACGTCTTGGACTAAACGGCACGATTTTGACCTACCAGGACGTGGCGGATGTTTTGACGGCCAAGACCGGGGTGAGAGTGACGCGGGCGACGGTATGGCGCATTGTGAATGGGAAGGGTGAGCCGGAGAACAAATCCCAGCGCCGCGCCCTGGGCTTGCCCGTCACGGCCCCGGCTGTAGTCTGCCCGACTCATGGAGTGGTGCATCCAGGCCGTTGCCCGCGCCTCGCGCGCAAGCCCAAGAGTCTGTTTGACCTACCCACCGCCGCGCTGGCGTGGATGATACGGAACCGGAGAGAGTATGCCCCAGACTAAGGCCGCCCGCCTGCGCGCCAACCGAGACCGCGCCCGAAAGGCCGCCGCTCTGGCGAAGGCCGTGAGCAAGGCCAGGCCGGGGTGGGTGATGCGGGCGGGGATATTCGTGCCCAATCTAAAACTTATGGAAGAAGGGAGGTGAGGGCGTGATTATCAATGCAACTGCATTGCATATTCCTTTGGCGGACGAGTCGGTGCATTGCTTACAGGTATTGTCGTTCAGTGTTCTTCTTGCTGTGAACCCAAATATGGCACTTGTCGCAAAGAGTCACGATATTGGCGAGGTCGAACCGCAATTCGGGATTGCCTGCCCAGGTCTTGATATGGTGGGCGTGGAGTCCGCGCTTGTGTTTCTTACCAGAACCGCAATGAGCACATCGATAACCATCATGCTCGTACACCTTGCGAATAATCTCGTTCCATTCGCTAGAAGCATAGGCACGTTGACGTTCGGGCGAGCTACCATCAATATATCGCGGATTCAGTTTTCCAAACTTACCAAACATGCCATTGAGAACGCCGCGCAAATAGAGCTTGGGACGGGTAGCTTTCTCGCTCAGGATGCGTTTGGTTTCCTGGCTATGGTGCTTGCCTGCAAACGGGTTTTCAACCCCAGGTATCTGCATGTAGTTATCCGCGCCTGTCAAATTGTGGCCGAGCGGTCGAGTAGGTATTCCAAAGTCAATCAATTTCTTATATACGGCGCTGGAATCTCGCCCAACAAGTTTCGCAATGTCGTAAGTGGACAGACCTTCATCAGTATACTTTTGTCTTAGCCAATCGGGGTCTAAGTGGAGTGGTTTCATAACTTCATTATAGTCCCTAGTATTGAACTCTTGCAATAGGAACAAGGTCAAAATGATTATTCAGGCTAACTCATTAAATATCCCATTAGAGGACGAATCTATTCAGTGCGTTATTACTTCTGTCCCCTATTGGGGATTAAGATCGTACGACCTGTCCCCGACTCTGTGGGGCGGCGTGCCGGGTTGCCGCCACGAATGGGCCGAGAGTATCAAGCGCGGACAGGATGGCGGGAAGAATAGTCCCAAGACTCAAACCAAAGGCCAGGTCAATTTTCAAACCACGCCCGACTCGACTCACGCCTTCTGCAACAAGTGCGGGGGCTGGCGCGGCTGCTATGGCCTGGAGCCAACGCCCGAGCTGTACGTTGAGCATACGGTTGAGATTTTCCGCGAGGTCTGGCGCGTAATGCGGCCCGATGCGACTCTCTGGCTTAATATTGGGGACTGCTATGCCTCATCGCCCAACGGAACCAGCGCGGCCAAAACGAAAGCCAACGGGAAAGATGACCGCACGTTTAGGGATAAGCCATTCAACACTATTTCCAAGAGTAAGCGCATTGAACGCGGCATAGGCCGATGGGGCGGCGGAAACAATCCTGCCGGCGGAGTGCTCAAGCCTAAAGACCTGGTAGGGATGCCCTGGCGCGTTGCGCTGGCGCTCCAGGCCGATGGCTGGTATCTGCGCTCAGATGTGATTTGGGCCAAGCCCAATCCCATGCCGGAGAGTGTTCAAGGTTCGCATTATTCCCGGCATCGTGTTACAATAGAAGAATATGAGAGTCTGTTGCGTTTGCGGGATGAAGAAAGTAAAAACCAAAACGGGGCCAGCGACCTGCCCAGATTGTCGGCGGGAAAAATACCTGATAGTCAAGCGCCGTTACCAGAAAAGCACAAAGGGTCAGACAACGGCCAGAACAAGAGAGGAACGCGAAGACGTAAGGGAAAAGAGGCGTCAATTCAGCCGCTCCAAACAGGGGAAACTCAATCAGGAAAAATACTCGAAAACAGAAAAGGGGCGGGTAGCCCGGGAGAAGGCCATACTCAATTACAAGATGAGTGGGAAGAGTCGGCAAGCGGCATCCATTCATTATCAGAAAACAAAACACCTTCCCGCGCGGATAGATCAAAAGAAATTAGCCAATCAGAGATACGGATTAACCGAAAAGGGAAAGGCGAGGAAGCGTCGGGATTACGCACGGCGGCGGGCGGCAATAATTCCATCGCGCCCGGTGACGGCAGAGGATTGGTTAGAGATTTTGAGACAGCACAAGAACCGGTGTCATTACTGCGGGAAGAGGAAGGTACTGACTCTCGACCACGTGATACCCTTGAGCAAAGGCGGGAAACACGTGAAGGAAAATATCGTTCCGGCTTGCAAAAGTTGCAACTCGAAAAAGAAGGACAAGATAATCCGTTTGCTTTAGTGGATTGCCCTGGTTGCTCCAAGTGCGAAAAGAACGACGGATATATTCTCCACATGTCAGCAGGACGGCCCACAAAATCGCATGAATACATTTTCCTGTTGACCAAGAGCGGGGATTACTACTATGACGCGGAGGCGGTTAGGGAGAAATCAATTGATGGCTTTAGAATAAACCCCAACCATATTCCGCGTACAGGGCGCAAGGCAATATCAAGCGGAATATGGCGTGGCGCGGGAGATAAAAAAGAAGGCGTTGAACGCGGCAGTGATTGGAGCGAAACCTCCTATGACGAAAATTATAAGCGCAACCTCCGCTCAGTCTGGACACTCGCCACCCAGCCCTACTCCGGCGCACACTTCGCCACCTTCCCCGAGGCCCTGCCGGAGCGCTGCATCCTGGCCGGGACGAGCGCGTGCGGCTGTTGCCCGACCTGCGGCGCGGGGTGGGTGAGGGAAGTTGAAAAACACGTTCCGCCTGATGATGTATTTACAAACCGAAATGCCCCCACAGATGGATTTGTTTGGAGTGGCTATAGACGGGAGGGAGTTATGCATGGCTCTGGACAAAAGCTCCAAAAATGGAGAGATGAAAACCCGGTCAGGACTCTCGGCTGGAATCCCGCATGCGATTGCCCTCCCGCCGCGCCCGTCCCGGCCCGCGTGCTTGACCCGTTCTGCGGCTCAGGCACGACCGTCCAGGTCGCGCGCTCTCATGGTAGGCTAGGCATCGGCCTGGACTTGAGCATGACTTACTTGCGCGAGCAAGCCTTGCCCCGCGCGGAGAAGAGTCAGACGGCGGACAGCCTGCGGACGTTGCCGCTGTTCGGGGGCCGATGACGTGACCGCCGCCGACTTCGCCACGCTCGTACACGCGCTGCTGGTTTTCGTGCTGGGCGTGAAGCAGGCCCTACGGATCGGGTGGAAGTGGGGGGTTACAAAGAGATGCGGCGGCGGCCTCCGTGGGTACACGAAGGTATATGTATGCGGACAGATTTATTGCATCAGGAGGATTTACGACCATGATCATATACATGAAAAACGGAGCGATCATTACGGTCGGTGATAAACTTATGACAATCAAGCGAAACGGAATGGGAGATTTCGTGGGCCTGAGTTGGGAACACGATCCTGGACAGCCGGGGCTTTATTACGTTGATTTCTCTGAGATCGTGGCCGTTGTGGACAACGTGCCTCAGGACGCGCCGCGCGATTCAAACGCCAAAGAATGAGCGCGACTCTTGAAACAGTCGAGTGAGTAGTGAATCCGGTAACGCTGACGCGCATAGGAAATTCAGCGCCGAGCGTCCATTGAGAGGAACTATCCCACCATCGAAAGCGCCGATATTGAACGTCGCCGTACTATTGAAAATACTCGCTGGTATTGAAGTCGTGTTGGTGATTGCTACATCATTTACCCAAACCTTTAGCTCCGTGGACGGGGTATAGCGCGCAATACAAAAATACCAGGTTCCGGTGAGAAGAGTAGTCGTATGAGTTACCGTGACAACTGCTGTCCCATCCACCGAAACCGAAAAGAGAAGATTACTCCCGAAGAATTGCATCCAATAAGAACGCTGATTACCCGCCGCCAGGAACTTCCCCATCAAGCCCATCTGAGTCGCAATCGCATCTGACCAGAACCAGCCCCCCATCGTCAATACACCCGTAATATCTAAAGCCGACTCGTCCGCGCGAGAAAAGAAGTCAGTCGCCGCGCCTCCAAAATCTGCGTAGGGCACGACGCTGTTATAAACCGGAAGGCTGATGGTCCCATTCTTGGTGAGCGTTCGGGCCTGCCCGCTCAGGTCGCTCACGTCATCGTTTTGGTTGGCGCTCCCCATCGGCCAGAACCCGCGCAAGCGTGGCAGACCCATCAACGACCCGATCACTGAGCCTAACGAGCGCGGGTAAGGGCGAGTCCTCACGTCCTCTAACTCGCGCTCAAGCTCCGAGATTTGGCGGAGGAGTTTAGACTCTGAGCTAGCTGGATACACGTTACTCATCACCCTTTAGGAAGGCGCTGATCTGTTCGCCATTGTCGCGGTCAAAACGAATTAGTAGCGTATCTATCCGCGCATCGAAAGAACGCCCGCGCGCTTGAGCCGTCACATAGTCCCCGAAAGCCCATTCCACATCGAAGCGCGCCTGGTCGGTCTGGATCACCCGACCGCTAAAGACCGCGCGCGGCTCCCCGGCCCGCAGCGCCGCATCTCGCTCGGCAGCCAACGCGGTGAGGTCAAACGTATTGCTCTTGTCTACGAACTGTTCCCGGCGATTGAACGGCGACTCTGCAATCCGCGCCGTGTCGCCGCCCTCCGACAGAGCCCGCAGTGGCCCCTCGCCTTGCCCGCCGACGTAGGCGTAACTCGTTTCCTTTCCCCAGTCGTCGTCAATCTCTACGTCATCCAAATTACCAAAGTCCGTTCCTATGAGAACCGGAGAATCACTTGATGCGCGATGGTCTATCCCGCGTTGTTCGGTGTAGGTTCGTAATTCAAGCGCCACATTCCCTTGACCGTCCGGCGGTGTAGAGCACACCACATCCCAGGCCAGGTAAGTTCCGGCCGTGATGGACGCCTGGCAAATCTCGTTGAACACGGTCAGGAGATTGCGCCAGGAGAAGCCTTTGGAGATGGACGGCGCGAGCGATAGATCGTCTTGGATGCTCAGGTAGGCCGAGAGGTCGCGGGCGGTATCAACGGCTAGACTTCCGGCCTGTTCTCGTGCTATAGCCTTGATGATGTTGTCGGCTTCATCCGTCTTGCTGGTATAGGCCGTATCAGCAAAGCCAGTCACAATCCGGCCTCGTCGTCCCGAGGGGTCGCCAAAGATGAAGTTCGGATCGTATCCGGTGAGAACCCACCACGACTGATTACCGGAGATGAAGAACTGGCGGCGGCGGAGGAAGAATATTTTGTTGAATAGGAGATAGGGCTGCCCATTCTGCGGCACTCTCCAAATCTCAAGCAGGCCGTCTTTTTTGAAAGACTCTAGCGGGTAGTAGCCGGGTAAGGCGATGACGGTTGACCCTACCGCGCCCACCGCCTGAGCCACTGACAGACTCATGTAGTCGGTGACGTTCTCCAGACGGTTTCCAAAAGCATCGTTTACATAGACGATGTAGCGAGTATCCGAGGCCCCGGCTACGCCCGAGGCCGGAACGATGACCAGCGGGGTGACGACCTCGCCCGCCGCCGTCGTGGCCGACCAAATACCGGTATAGTCGGTCAGGTCAATCGGCATGGTAGGTAGGCGTGGTCACCACGCCCTTACGCCGGGTCTACTTCGCTGACCGGGTTTCCGGCGGTCGTAGTCACTGCGGCAGTCCAGGCGCTGGTGCTATCATTCTCCTGATAGACCGTGAGAGTTCCGGCGGCAATGGCACGCCGGTTACGGAGGGCGCGCAGAGCATTTCTAACGCCCCGTGATCCGCCCGAGGCCCCACCCGCCAGGTCTCGGTTGAGGAACTCGTCGGCAATTTCTTGCGCTGCATCTGCGGCCAACTCACTAGCCCCAATCGCGTTAGCGGCAATCGCGGTCGCATCAATGGCTCCTGCTGCAAAGGTGGCTGCATCAATGGCTCCGTTGGCAATCGCCGCCGCCGTAACGACATCGGCAGCCATAGCGCCTACGCTAGCATCTATTCGCCCGCCCACTAGCGTAGTCGGGAGTCTGGCTAGAACTGCAGAAATAGCCGCATCCAAATTCGCATTGACCAGAGCCCATATCGTATCAGTATCTGCACCTGGATCTCCGATGGCCTTCCCAAAGGTCCCTAGCGTTTGGTGGCCGGTGGCGTCCTCGTCCCAAATCGCAGTCACGATCTCGGTGATCGCTGTAGCATCAATGATCGTGGATGTAATGACGTTGGTCGCCATTGCCTGAGTGTTGCTATCCATGCGCCCACTGATGAGCGCTGCCGGGAGACGAGTTTGAATATTATCGGTATCGGCCTGGACGGTGGCCAGAGCCGCCGAAGTCGCCAGGTCGTCAATGATCCGCGCTTCGACTCTCCATTGGAGGTTGACGCGCTTCACCCCGGTCGCCGAAAAGCTCATTGAGAGCACCTCTAGCGTGTCTACGTGGCCCGCTCCGATGGGGAGGCTATACCAGCCGTTCTCCATCTCGGTGATCGTGACCGTCATGGCAGCGAAGGCCCCTCCGCCTTTGCTGATACGTTTTGTCCAATCGCCGTCTACTTTACCAGTGACGCCATCGCCATTCGAGTCGAAGGCGAAAAATGGGATGGTGATCGCGGTGCTCTGCTTTAACTCATACATCTAATTCACCCTCCCAAAGATAAAGCTCCACACGCGGCGGAACTGCGCCTTGTCTAAAATCGTCAGCGAGACTCCGCCCGGAGCCGCCGCCAATATCCCGCTGTAGGTATGCGCGGTGTGCTGGCGGTCGGCCTGATCTATCGTCCCATCGGGCAGGACAGGGGCTAGAGTGGACGGGATAAGGATTTGCACCGAACTGGCGCGTTTGCTTCGGTTGTCGAGGTCAGCCATTTTTAAGGCCCACTGATAATTTCCGTTCTATCATAGGTCGTGCCGTTGTCGCTCACTGTAGATTTTTGATCCACCGTCACAGCATCATCATTGAAAATGCTGAGCAACGTTGCCGTTTGCGTAATTCTGTTGCGGAGGAACTTATACACATAGCGCAGCATCAGCCCGAAGGTCGTGGTAGCGGCTGGCGCTTCCTGCCCCGGCTGGGCGAAGGTATCTACCGTAAAGAAATCTGATATTTCCGTAGCCACCTGCGCCGGAGTCGCGCGTGTAGAAATAGCCGCATCCAAATTCGGGGCCTCCGAAGACGTGATCGCGCCCGCCGCGATTTGGGCCGCCCCAATCGCATCGGTAGCAATTTTGGCGCTTGTAATGGCGTTGGCGGCAATGGCTCCTGCATCAATCGCATTGTCCGCAATGGCATCCGCATCAATGGCATCAGTCGCAATCACGGCGGAAGTGATAACTCCAGCGGCCATTGCCGTTACATTCACATCAATCGTAGCTCCATCCATCAAGGAATTGTTGAGCGCGGCTGCCCGAAATCCAATGATGGGCCCACGCCAGGGGAGGATACCAGTTGCAAAACCGGTAAACCATCCAAAACCCTCAGTATCGTTGTTGATCGAGGCTCCACCCGAGGCCGGGATTTCTATGGTGTATATCCCGTCCCCCTGGTTCGTCCAATCGTAGTTCCCAGCCGAAGTAGGAACCACTGCCGTTTGGGTAAATGCGCCTGCGGTGGTGACGAAATTCCAAACCAAATCCATCCCGGCTTGATCGAAAGTCACTCCGGTTTCGCGGGTTTTGAAGTCCGTATCATCCAGGAGTGCCAGAATATTAACGGGTACTTCCGAGAGAGCGGCATCAACATCCATGTATAAGTCAGGCATTGTAATCTCTCATTGTTGAGCGTAAGCGTACCAGGGATTTCCGGCAGCGGCTGCCGCAGGCTTGTGATCCACGAGCAGCCACAGTGCCGTCACCTGTGCATTGTGCGTGTCGGTCACGGACAATCGCACCCCGATCTGCGTCGTGTCCAGTGTCGCCTTCGTCCAGGCGGTCGTACTTGCGCCTGGCAAGTCGTACAGCGTGAGTAGATAGTTCAGTAACGAGCCGTTGTTATTCGTGCGCCAAGCCGTGTTGTTCACGTCAATGGCCGCGCTCTCTTCCACCGTTCCGCCCGAACTCGCTTCGATACGTAAGACCATGTCCGGGTCTGCGCCCGTCGCCACATCCACGGCACATCTGAACCCGACCGCGACCAAGTTGATAACGTCGTCACTTGCCAACGCCGCTGGTGTCGCTTCCAAGTTGTACATATCGCTGCACAACGCGGGGTCAGCATTATTCGTATTCTCTAACACTAAGTCGGTCGCATCGTTCGGCGTGACTTCATCCGTCTGACCGAAGTTAGAGCCGCTGTCCGCACCGCCGCGTGCCCACGTCGCCAAGTCGCCTGTCGCATTGGGACGCAGGAAGATTTGCTCGCCTTCGCCCGGATACGAGTTATGGAACGAGCCGACGTTATTATTGATCGCGATGTCGTCCCACTCCCACTGCCCGGTCGTCTGCGCCTCACTAGCGAGATTGCCGCCCATGACGATAATGAGAAATCCAACGGACAGGTTGCGAGTTGCGCTACCGGCGAACTCCGTGCCATTCAAGAGGGCGCGCACGACTTGCGAACCTGCGGCAGGCGTGCGGTCTACTTGTATCTCGATGCGATACCACGTGCCCGTATTGAGCGCACTTGATGGAGACCCGATCACGCCGTCTTCATCATACAAGCGCAACAGGCCGCCGTTATCGAGCGTGATCCACACGTCCGTTGCTGTGAGCGCTGCCGTGTCGTTGAAACCGAGAATGCGGTTCTCCGCACTCGGCAGTGTCGTGATGTTCAAATACCAGCGCGCAAAGAATGGCCCGTTGCCCGCCGCCGCAATGAATTGCACGGCGGCTCCGCGCGCTGCGCCGCTGACCAGACTGATCGTGCGGCCCGCGAACCCACCACTGCGTACTGTTGTGCTCTGGATGGTGAAGTTACTCGCGTTGGTCACTTCCATCCCTGCCGCCGCGCTATTGAGTTCGGCTGTAAATGCGTTGATCCTAGCCACGCGGCCCACCCTTCGGGTGAAGTGGAATGGGTTGCCCGCGCCCCAGGCCCGCTGCATCAATACGGGCACGCAAATCCACAATCGCATTATCGAACGTGAGCCTTTCGTTCAACTGTCCCACTTCGCGCAAGAGACGCAAGGCCGTGACCTTGCCCCAGGACGGCTCGCGGAATACCATGCTGTTGCGAAGTTGAGTGAGATGTAGCTCCAAGTCAATCGTCGTATAGGTCACGGGGTCTGTAATGTATACCACCGTCTGCGCCCCGTAGTCCGTGCCGCGCTTCAAGCCCCAGTTGTAAAAGCGCGGGTGGTCACTGACTTTATCTTCGTCGCCCGCCTTGTACCAAACCTTATGCGAGTTGAGTGCATCTAGGTTTGCAGGCGTCTCTACGCCAAACGGCACGACCTGGTAGAACCGGACTCGATGCAGTGTGCCGATCAGGTCGTACACGGGCATGACCGTATCTTCGCCGTCTATCAGTTCCACGACCGGCGTGATGAGCGTCATCATCGTCGTGATCTGCGCCGCGTTAGCCAGCGCGCCCAAGTTGTGAACTAAGATAAAGGCGAGTTCCATCGCTCATTCCTACCGGTACAGCGCATCGTCCACGCTCAGATAATTCACGTCCCAGCGCGCATCAATCGCAGTGGCTGCAGTGTCGCCCGCGATGAAGGCCGAGATGGAATTGGCCCCCGGCGTCAGGCGGAACGTTCCGAAGGCCGAGCCCGCCTGGATGTAGCCCAGCAGGTTGGGCCGGAAGTTGGAGCCGAAGAATAAGTGTCCGGGCCGCAGGTCGAGTGTGGCCACTTCTCCGGCAAGCAAAATGAAATTGTTGAAGTAGAGCGCGTCCCCGGTTGTGTTGTTGATTAACCTAAACA
>Ga0184627_10001012_pt1 | contig 11120 bp, 9 predicted proteins | sample PLM3_127_b1_FD_133150 | JGI IMG/M metagenome (GOLD analysis project Ga0184627, IMG submission 133150) | Groundwater sediment microbial communities from an aquifer in East River, Colorado, USA - PLM3_127_b1 | ecosystem: Environmental > Terrestrial > Soil > Riparian zone | place: USA: East River...
CAGCCGTTCCCGCCGTTCGACATCGCGGCCGAGGCCAGGGCTGAGAGCCTTGAGCGCAACGCGCCGAGACAAGCGCGTGTCGTCGGCGAGATAGACGACACCCATACCGCCACGGCCTATCTCATGGCGGATGATGTAGGCGCCGACGGCGCGACCATCGAGCATCCCTCCGAGACGGTCCGCAGGCGAGCTTGGCGCCGATTCGTGCGCCGGGGCCTGTTGGGAATCGCCTTGGGAGTGATGTGCGGCGAGCAGCGACGCGACCTCAGCGCGCAGCCACCGTCTGCCGGCGCAAGCCTCGTCGAGGAACGCGCTGCGCTCTTCACGGTCGCGTTGCAGCGCAGCGCGAAGCACGGCCTGCACTTCCTTCTGCTCGTCAGATGTCACAGGCCTCCTCGCTCCGGAATGTGCACCATCAGCCGCATGCCCCGGGGATTATCAGTCCTGAGGGCAGGCTCAGCAAGCGCGATCCGACGCGTGCGTGATGATTCGAAAACCACCGGGAAGCTCAGAAAAGGGCCCCGTGGACACCCTCGGTTGGACTTGCAAGGGCGAGCCGTATCCTAGTGGATGGTGATGAGCCCGGCACTCCCCGCAAGGAGGTGGCGGCTGACCCGTCGAGTGGCCCGGTCTTGAGACACGCAGAATCTCGCTCGCGACGATCACATGAGGGGTGACTCGATCCTGAGAACCTCCGCGATAGGCCGCGGTTCCCCGATGTAATAACCCTGCGCACAGTCGACGCCGAGCTCCCGAAGCTGCCTCGATGTTTCCTGATCGCCGACGAACTCGGCTACGGTCCTCTTGGCAAGTCCCTGCGCGATCGACACGATGGCCTGAACGACGAGCTGATCCATGGGGTTCGAGGTCAATTCGCGGATGAAGCCCCCGTCGATCTTGATGTAGTCAAACGGGAAATTCTTGAGGTAGTAGAAAGACCCGAATCCCGCACCGAAGTCATCGAGAGCGAACTGGCAACCGCGACGGTGCAGGCGGGTGGCGAATGTCCTCGCTTGCTCGATATGACCGATCGCCGCCGTCTCGGTGAGCTCGAAGATCAGGCGGCTGGGGTCGATGGCGGCCTCATCCAACGCTTCCTCGATGCTCGATGCGAGCTTGGGATCACAGATCGACTTACCCGAGAGGTTGACGCTCAGCACGAGCTGACGCCCTGCACGTTCGTGATCGGCGATCAGCCGAATCGCGGTACGCGCGACCCACGCGTCCACGGCCTGGATCAGACCGAAGCGCTCGGCAACGTACAAGAACGCGCTGGGCAGGAGCGGCTCGCCGCCATTGTCACCCGGGAGCCGCACCAGGAGCTCGTAGTTGTGAAGCGTGTTGGTCTGGAAGTCCAGGACTGGCTGACCGTAGAGAATGAGAGCGTTCTCCTCCAGCGTGTGGCGGATCCTCTCCGCCTCGGCCAGCCGGGCCGAGATGCGTTCCCCCTTGACGGGCCGGTATACGGCGAAGCGATCCCGCCCGGCTTCCTTCGCTTCGTACATCGCCAGATCCGCATACGCCAACAGCTCTGTGTCCGTCAGACCATTGGAGATGGCGACGCCTACACTTGCCGAGATGGCGAGCGACTGCCCGGCGCTCGCGGCCATGCGCCGGTTCAGGGTCTTGACGACTTCATCGGCCACGAGCTCTGCCCGGTCCGGAGACGTCTGCGGAAGGAGCAGCGCAAACTCGTCTCCACCGAGCCGCGCCAGGACATCCGACTGCCGCGCGCGCTGCTTCAGCAACCCGGCAACGCCCTTCAGGAGATCGTCGCCGGCCTGGTGGCCGAAACTATCGTTGATGTTCTTGAAGTGATCGAGATCGATGACCAGCACGGCTCCGGGAGTTCCGTACCGCGCCGCTCGTTCAACTTCCCGTCCCAACTCCCGCTCGAACCACCGCCGATTGTAGAGACCGGTCAGGAAATCGTGATCGACCAGATACTCGAGTTGTCGCGCCCGCTCCTTGCGCTCGGAGATATCCTGTATCTGCTTGATGACATGGAGCGCGCGGCCGTTCCCATCGCGAACGACCGAAACGGTGAGCAACACCCAGACGAAGTGTCCCCACGCGTGGCGGTACCGCTTCTCGACCTGGTAACTGGGAATCTGCCCCGCGAGGAGGGATTGCATGTCGTCGGCAGCGAGACCGACATCCTCCGGGTGCGTGATGGCGTCGAGGGTCGTGGCCTTCAGCTCGTCGGGAGAAAGACCTGTGATTCGGCACAGCGCGCCATTGACTTGCAGCCAGCGGCCGTTCATGTCCACGAGAGCCATGCCGATCGGCGCGTTGCCGAACGCGGTCTCGAAGAGCTCGCGCACCTCCCGGAGGCCCTGCTCCAAATTCAGGCGCGTCTTCTCTGCGCGCCCGCGCGAGACGATCTCGCGCTTGAGCTGGGCGTTGAGCGCAGCGAGATTCGTTTCTCTCTGTTTTGAAGGGCGAGTCGATCGCCTTGAATCAGTCACAAGAGCCCGAGACGGTCCGCCTCGGGAATGTCGACATTATAGCAAGGGTGGACGCTCTATCAGCCGGATCTCGAAGCGGAAACGTTGTTTGCAAGCGTCGGACGAACACCGACCAGACGAGAAATGTAAGGTGGGCACGCCGATCGCGGTCCCTCAAGCGCGGACCCAGCGCCGGTTCCGGGCAGACGATACGGCAGGAGGCCGAGGGCAGAGAATCAGAATTCAGTGTTGTTCGTTCCACACCAAAGTCGTAACGGGACGGTCCTCGCCGGTTCGCCTTTTGGCACGTATTGCTCGGACTTTCCCATCGTGCTCCGTCCGGTCCGATACTTGCGTCCTGCTGAGCGGTAACCCTGCGCCTGCTGTGTCAACGGGTGTCACACTCGATGGAAACATCCGGCGGAATATTGGTCGTCGACGAGGATGTCGAGGCGCTGCGGGGGCTGCTGGAACTCCTGCGCAATGCCGGCTATCGCGCGGCCGGGGCCGCCGATCTCGACGCCGCCCTTCATCTCGTCCAGGCGATTTCTTTCGACCTGTTGATTGCCGACATTCGGCTCAAGGCGGCCCGCGGTCTGCGCCTGATTCGCCTGGCTCGAGCAGAGCAGCCCGCCATGGCGGTCGTCGCGCTCACGGGCTTTCCCGATCCCGCCATCGAAGCCGAGGTCAACCGCCTTGGCGCGACTTACAGCCTCAAGCCGATGGATCCGCAGCGGCTGCTCGCGATCGTTTCGGAAAAACTGTCCGGTCCGGGCCGGCAGCGGCGGTGGATCCGCACGCGCGTGGCCGGAGGGTTCCGCGCGCGGATCCGCGGTGTTCCCGCGAAGGTGTTGGACATGAGCTACGGCGGCCTTCGCCTGGAAATATCCATGCCCCCGGAGAAAGAGCCGCCGCGGTCGATTGAAGTGAGTCTGATGTCGTTCGGCCTGTCGGTGAGCGCCGACGTCATGTGGACCAGCCGCCTCGAACCGTCGGGTACCTGGATGTGCGGAGCGGCGCTCCTCGAAACGGACCCCAAGACCAGCCGCGCGTGGCGGGGCGTCGTCGACACCCTGCCGAGGCGCAGTTAGCTGCGTATCGACGAACGGCCACCGCCTATCAACTCAAACTGTTCGAGACGACCTTGAAGTCGCCGTGGGCGACGCGCGAAACGTTTCACGTGGACAGGAGACGGAGACTGTCCGGTCGGCGTGCGGCGGGTCGTGGAAATGCACAGCCGTTCGATGACCCCCGCTGAAAGGATACTGGGCAGGCCGACCGCGGCTCACGATCCGCCATCGAGCATCAAATACGAATAGCCGACGTGCAGACCTCCGATCATCCGGTCATCGAACGCGTGCATGAGGGCCAGCGTCCCGATCGCGTGCGATAGCGCCAGCGGGATGATGCTGGGATAGCGGTCGTAAATCGCGCACCAGCCGAGCGCTCCGACGAGCGTCACGATCGTGAGGAGCGGATTCGGGAGATGCAGGGCCCCGAACAGCAGAGCGGCCACGATCGCGCCAGTGGTTCGCGAGGAAGCACGCTGCGCCTCGCGAAGGATGACCGTCTGCAGAATCCATTGCTGGGAGGCGCCCCAGACGAAGAGGCCGCCGAAGGTGGCCCACACGTTTCCTCGATGATGCAACGTGCCGAGCGCGGCACCAGCGGCCAGAAAGATGGCAACAAGGGGCATCGTAAACAGCGTCGCCGCCCGGAGACCGGGGATCAGCGCGCGAGGAGCTACCCCCCACTCTCCCGTGCGGAATGCATTCAAGACGCCTATCGCCGCCACGACAGCCACGGGAAGACCGACGAAGGCGTGGCCCACCCGCGGCTCGAGCAGCCACGTGTACGAGAGCACCGCGGTAAGGATCGCGATCGTCATCGACACTGATGAAGAGCATAACGCGCGGACGCGGCGTTGACGCAGATCGCTGAAGCGAATTAGCATCAGCGGTTCCGTTACCGGTATGAAAATCCACGAGTACCAAGCGAAAGTCATCCTCGCGCGGCATGGCGTGCCGGTGCCTCGCGGCGAGGTTGCCTTCACTGCCGTCGAGGCGGGCGAGATCGCCCGCCGTCTCGGTACCCCCCTCGTCGTCGTGAAAGCGCAGATCCACGCGGGCGGCCGTGGAAAGGGCGGTGGCGTCAAGGTCGCGAAGTCGCCGGACGAGGCCGAGGCGCTCGCGCGGCGGATGATCGGGATGACGCTGGTCACGCATCAGACCGGTCCGGAGGGCCGCGTCGTCTCGCGCGTGCTCGTCGAAGAGGGGCTGCAGATGACGCGCGAGCTGTACCTGAGCATCGTGCTCGATCGGGCATCGGGCAAGCCGGTCATGATGGCCAGCGCCGCCGGCGGCATGGACATCGAGGACGTCGCCGCGTCGACGCCGGAGAAGATCATCAAGGTGTTCATCGAACCGGGCGTCGGCCTCATGCCGTTCGAAGCGCGGCAGCTCGGGTTCGCGATCGGCCTCGACGGACCGCACGTGGCCAAGGCGGTCACGCTGATGACGGCCCTGTACGAGGCCTTCGTCGCGACCGATGCGGCGCTCGTCGAAATCAACCCGCTCGTCACGACGGAGTCCGGCGATCTCGTCGCGCTCGACGCGAAGATGAGCTTCGACGACAACGCGCTGTATCGCCACCCGCTCATCCGCGACCTGCGCGATCTCGAGGAAGAAAACCCGCTCGAGATCGAAGCGTCCAAGTTCTCCCTCAATTACATCCACCTGGACGGCAACATCGGCTGCATGGTGAACGGCGCCGGCCTTGCGATGGCCACGATGGACATCATCAAGCTGGCGGGTGGCGAGCCGGCCAACTTCCTGGATGTGGGCGGCGGGGCGAACGCGGAGCAGATCCGCAGGGCGTTCAAAATTCTGATGTCGGACACGCACGTGAAAGCGGTGCTGATCAACATCTTCGGCGGCATCCTGCGCTGCGACGTGTTGGCTCAGGGGGTGATCGCGGCGGTGAAGGAGCTCGGCGTGCCGGTGCCGATCGTGATCCGGATGGAAGGCACCAACGTCGACGAGGGCAAACGCCTGCTGCAGGAAAGCCGGATGAACTTCACGACCGCCGACAGCATGGGCGAGGCGGCGGCGCAGGTCGTGCAGCTGGCCGGGTGACAACACACATTGGCGAGTTGGTCACTTGGTGAGTTGGTGAATTGAATTCACGAACTCGCAAACTCGCCAATTCACCAACTCATTCCTTATGTCTATTCTGATCGACAAGTCGACTCGGTTACTCGTGCAGGGTCTGACCGGCCGCGAGGGGACGTTTCACGCCAAGCAGGCGGCGGCGTACGGGACGACGGTGGTGGGCGGCGTCACCCCGGGCAAGGGCGGATCGACCCATGAGGGCTGGCCGATCTTCGACACGGTGCACCAGGCGGTGGAGAAGACGGGCGCGAATGCGACCGTGATCTTCGTCCCGCCGCCGTTTGCGGCCGACGCCATCATGGAAGCGGCGGACGCGGAGATCGGCGTCGTCGTGTGCATCACCGAAGGCATCCCGATCCTCGACATGATGCGCACGATGACGTTCCTCAAGACCCGTCCGCACACGCGGTTGGTCGGGCCGAATTGTCCGGGCGTCATTTCCGTGGGCAAAGCCAAGGCCGGCATCATCCCGGGTCACATCTGCAAGGAAGGCCGCGTCGGTATCGTGTCGAAGAGCGGCACGCTCACGTACGAGGCCATTCATCAGCTCACCGGGGTCGGCCTGGGCCAGACGACGTGCATCGGGATCGGCGGGGATCCGCTGATCGGGACCTCCTTCATCGATGCGCTGACGCTCTTCGCCGCCGACGCCGACACCGATGCGGTCATCATGATCGGGGAAATCGGCGGCAGCGCGGAAGAGGACGCCGCGGCGTGGATCGCGTCGCATTTCAAGAAGCCGCTGGTCGGCTTCATCGCCGGCCAGACGGCGCCGCCAGGACGCCGGATGGGACACGCGGGCGCGATCATCGCCGGCGGGAAGGGCACGGCGGCCGAGAAAATGGCCGCGCTGACGGCGGCGGGTGTGAAGGTGGTCAAAAGTCCCGCCGATATGGGAAGTGCGATCAAAGAGCGGCTTGGCGCCTAGGGTTGGTGCCCGCACTCGAAATGTTATACTTCTAGGGATCCACTCCCCCTTAACCCACAGCCTGTAAGGACTTGCGAATGTCGCGGACGGATCTAGCGGTTCAGGAACACAAGGCCACTGCCGGCACGCGGCAGGTGGTGAACGACTTCAGCCTTCAGATCGCCACCGTTAACGGGTCGGGCAGCCAGACGGCCAACATGGTGCTGCTCCGATCGATTCTGCTGATGGGCGTGCCCGTTTCGGGCAAGAACATGTTCCCGTCGAACATCGCTGGGCTTCCCACCTGGTACACGATTCGAGCGAGCAAGCGCGGCTACGTCGGGCGGAAGAAGGAAGTCGACTTTCTCGTCGCGATGAACGCGGAGACGGCGAAGGAAGATGTCCTCACGCTCGAGCCGGGTGCGGCCGTGGTTTATGACGAGCCGCTGAAGCTCAGCATACTCCGCAGCGACCTCGTGTTCTACCCGGTTCCCTTCGACAAGCTGGTCCAGCCGGTCTGCCCGGACGCCAAGCTGCGCCGCCTCGTGCGCAACATGATCTACGACGGCATCCTTGCGAAGCTGCTCGGGATCGACCTGTCGCTGATGGAGAAGGCGCTTAACAAACAGCTCGGGAAAAAGGCCAAGGCCGTCGTCCTCAACCAGGGGGCCCTCAAAGCCGGCTGGGACTACGCCGACGCCAATTTCACGAAGCAGGATCCGTTCGTCATCGAGCCGATGAACGAGACCGCCGGCAAGATTCTCATTGAGGGCAACACCGCGGCGGCCATCGGCTGCATGATGGCGGGGGTCAGTGTGGTGGCGTGGTACCCGATTACGCCGTCTTCGTCGCTCTGCGAATCGCTGATCGACTACATGAAGAAGTACCGGATCGATACAGCGACCGGGAAAGCGACGTTTGCGATCATTCAGGCCGAGGACGAGATCGCGGCGCTTGGCATGGTCATCGGCGCGAGCTGGGCGGGCGCCCGCTCAATGACTTCCACGGCCGGCCCCGGCATCTCGCTGATGTCGGAGTTTGCGGGCCTCGCGTACTACGCCGAGGTCCCCGCGGTGATTTTCGACGTTCAGCGCGTTGGACCCTCGACCGGCCTGCCGACGCGCACTGCCCAGGGCGATCTCCTCTCCGCGGCCTTCCTTTCCCACGGCGATACGAAGCACATCATGCTCATTCCTTCCTCGGTGGAGGAGTGCTACACGATCTCTCAGGACGCGTTCGACCTCGCCGAGCGGTTCCAGACGCCGATCTTCGTGATGATGGACCTGGACCTCGGCATGAACAACTGGATGTCCGAGGGGTTCAAGTACCCGGACAAGCCGATCGATCGCGGCAAGCTGCTCACGCCCGAGGTTCTGAAGAAGCTCGGCGAATGGGGCCGCTATAAGGATGTCGACGGCGACGGCATCCCGTACCGCACGGTGCCGGGCGATGGGATGCCCCCGTACTTCACCCGCGGATCGGGCCACAACGCGAAAGGGCAGTACAGCGAGCGGCCGGACGATTACGTGGAGAACATGGACCGGCTGTCGCGCAAGTTCGAGTCGGCGCGCGCGGCGGTGCCCGTGCCCGTCGTCGAGACAGTCGCCGGGGCGAAGATCGGGCTCATTGGCTACGGCACCTCGCACTGGGCCATCACCGAGAGCCGCGATCAGCTGCGCGAGGAGACCGACCTCAAGACCTCGTACTTCCGGCTCCGCGCGTATCCGTTCAACGAGGAGCTCGTCACGTTCGTCGATGCCCACGAGCGCGTCTACATCGTGGAGCAGAACCGCGACGCGCAGTTGCTGCAGCTGATGCGGCTCTGGCTCACGCCCGATCGAATCACGAAGCTCCGCAGCATCCTGCACTACAACGGTCTGCCGATCGATGCCCGCAGCGTCACCGACGACGTGCTGGCGCAGGAAGGGTTCGAGGTCGCGAAAAAGACGGTTGGCCGCGTGAGCGCGGGGACGGCGGGCGGGGAATAGACCGCGGCGACGAACGCTAAATGCTAAGTGTGGATTGCTAACTGCAATTCTAAAACGGCTGTTAACTGTTAACTGTCAACTGTGAACTAGGTCAGACACCCATATGGCAACCCTCAAGGTGAATCGGATCGGGCTGGAACCTCAGGTCTACAAGGGCGGGAAGACGACGCTCTGCGCCGGGTGCGGACATAACGCGATCTCGGAGCGCATCATCGAAGCGTTCTACGAGATGGGCGTCAACCCCAGCCAGGTCGTGAAGCTGTCGGGGATCGGCTGCTCGAGCAAGAGCCCCGCGTATTTCCTGGGCGGCTCGCACGGGTTCAACGCCGTCCACGGCCGGATGCCCTCGGTCGGCACCGGCGCCATGCTCGCGAACCAGAAGCTGATCGCGATTGGCATCAGCGGGGACGGCGACACCGGCGCGATCGGCATCGGCCAGTTCGTGCACTTGATGCGTCGCAACCTGCCGATCATCTACATCATCGAGGATAACGGCTGCTACGGCCTCACCAAAGGCCAGTTCTCGCCGACCGCCGACCTGGGCTCCAAGCTTAAGACCGGGGTCGTCAACGACCTGCCGCCGATCGACACCTGCGCGCTCGCCGTCGAGCTCGGCGCGACCTTCGTGGCGCGCTCCTTCTCCGGCGACAAGAAGCAGCTTCTGTCCCTCCTGAAGGCGGCGCTGGCGCACCGCGGCACGGTGATGCTCGACGTCATCTCGCCCTGCGTCACGTTCAACGATCACGAAGGGTCGACCAAGAGCTATGCGTACGTAAAGGACCACGACGATCGGCTCGAGGAAGTGAGTTTCGTTCCCTTCTTCGAGGATATCAGCGTCGACTTCGAGCCCGGCACCACCCAGGAAGTGACAATGCACGACGGCTCGAAGCTGTTTCTGAAGAAGCTCGAGGAAGGCTACGATCCGACCGACAAGATTGGAGCGCTGAAGCGGCTGCACGAGACCGCGCGGCGCGGCGAGTTCGCGACCGGCCTGATCTACATCGAACCGGATCGCGACGACTTGATCACCCAGCTCAACCTCGTCGACGAGCCGCTCGCAAGCCTGCCGCTCAGCCGCGTCAGGCCGGGTCCAGAGGCGCTGGAAGAGATTATGGAAGGGCTCAGGTAAAATGCTGAATTCTAAATGCTGAATTCTAAATGCTAAATTCCTGGGCGACTGCCAGAGTACCAAATGCAGGCTGGATTTACATTTAGCGCTTGGCATTTGTCATTTAGCATTTCGCGCCGCTGTTTTCGCCGATGCAGTGAAGATCGCCAGGAGTTCCCGCGCTTCATCCGACAACTCGGACGCTTCAGATCCCCTCGCAAGACCCGCCTTAATTGCGAACGTCAACCAGAACACGGTTTCGTCTGATTCTTCGACGACGAGGCCAAGCTTGGCGATAAACTCGCGGGATGACCGACCGCGACACGCGGCGGTGTAATTTGCGGCCAACGAGGTACTGCTGCGAAAGAGTTGGTCGGCTACGTGACGGCCTTCCCAGGTATCGGTCAAGGAGCGACAGAACGATGCAATTCGAACCGCAAACAGCATCGTCCGCCCTCTGAGATTGTCTGAGATTTCACTCAAGCCGCTTTGAAGTGCACCAGGCATGCCATGTGAGCTTCCGTGACATCCCCAGCAAATTAGCACTTGGCATTTATCGGTTAGCATTTTCTACCATCCCTGGCTCTCGTCTCCGTTCGCTCCACCCTGATCCTCCGCGATGCTGCTGCTATAATCAGCGGATGCTCGAACGAACGCTGGCGATTATCAAGCCCGATGCCGTGCAACGACGGCTCGCGGGCCGGATCATGCAACGCATCGAGGACGGGGGATTCCAGATTCGTGCCATGCGCCGCGTGCACCTGACGAAGCCCCAGGCGGAGGGCTTCTACGCGGTGCATCGCGAGCGGCCATTTTTCGCCAGCCTCACCGGGTTCATGTCGTCGGGACCGGCCATTGCGCTGGTGCTCGAAGCGCCGGACGCGATCAAGAAATGGCGGACCCTCATGGGGGCGACCGACCCGGCGAAGGCCGACGCGGGCACGCTGCGGAAGGAGTTCGCCGAATCGATCGAGCGCAACGCGACGCACGGATCCGATGCACCGGAGACGGCGACGTATGAAATCGGGTACTTTTTCGCAGGCGTGGAGTTGATGTAGCGGGGGCCTCTAGGGATCGGTGAATCGGGGTTTCAAAAGCCGCCAGCCGTCAGCTCTGACGGCTGACAGCTGATAGCTGACAGCTGATAGCCGATCATTCGTGGTCGCGGATCAAACATCAACGATTTCCGATCTACGATCGGAGAGCCGGTGGGTAAGCTGATCGTTCTGATCGGGCTCGGGATCGCTGTGGTTGGGCTGCTGGTGATGCTCGGCGTGCCGTTTGGGCGGCTTCCAGGCGACATCGCGGTACGGCGCGGAACCTTCTCGTTTTATTTTCCGCTGGCAACCTCTATCGTTGTGAGTATCCTTCTGACGCTTCTCCTCATGTTATTTCGGCGCTAATCAGGGGTTCTGCGTGCTGCGTTCTGTGTGGGCGAAGGTAGAACGCCGGACGCCGAACGCCGAACGCCGGACGCCGATCGCCGGACGTCGAACGCCG
>Ga0184627_10001013_pt1 | contig 11117 bp, 10 predicted proteins | sample PLM3_127_b1_FD_133150 | JGI IMG/M metagenome (GOLD analysis project Ga0184627, IMG submission 133150) | Groundwater sediment microbial communities from an aquifer in East River, Colorado, USA - PLM3_127_b1 | ecosystem: Environmental > Terrestrial > Soil > Riparian zone | place: USA: East River...
GCGGCTTTCGACCCGCAACTACGACTGGGACGCGCTCAAGTTCCAGGCCGACTACGACCCGAAGTACCGGCGCGCGCAGATGCGTTACGTCGGGACCGGCGGCACCGGCGTGAAGTCCGACACCAAGGTGGTGCCGGCCGAGCACTTCACGTTCTCCACCATGCTCCTGCCGGCCGGCGCCGAAGGCCCGATGCACATCCACACCGACGTCGAGGAGACCTTCTTCGTCATCCGCGGCAAGGTGAAGGTGATGTGCGAGAAGGACGGCGAGCGCTGGGAAGCGGTGATCGGCGATCGCGACCTCATCTCGATCCCGCCGGGCGTGTATCGCGGTGAGATCAACATCGGCGAGGAGGACGCGCTGATGTGCGTGATGCTCGGGGCGGCGACGCCGATCACGCCGACCTATCCGCCGGATCATCCGCTCGCCAAGATCAAGCGCTGACAATGACGCCGGACCTCACCTCCGCCGACGCGCTCGTCGCCCGGTATCCGGTCGCGAAGCGGACGACCGCGCGCGGGACCGTCTCCTACCGCGAAGCGGGCCTCGGGCCGGCGCTCGTGCTCCTGCACGGAATCGGCAGCCAGTCCGGGTCGTGGGTTCGCCAGCTCCAGGCGCTCGCAGCGCGCTTTCGCGTTGTCGCGTGGGACGCCCCCGGCTACGGCGAGTCCGATCCGCTGCCGGCCGAGGCGCCCACCGCCGACGACTACGCCGTCTCGCTCGCAGCGCTCCTCGACGCGCTCGGGATCGGGCCGGCGATCCTGGTCGGCAGCTCGCTCGGCGCCCTGATCGCCGGGGCATTCGCGGCGCGCTGGCCGCAACGCGTCGGCGGCCTCGTGCTGCTCAACCCGGCTGGCGGCTACGGCCGCGCGGATGCGAACGAGCGCGAGGCGAAGCTCGCGGCGCGGCTCGACCGGCTCGCGCGGCTGGGGCCGAGGGGAATGGCCGAGGACCTCCCGCCGGGAACGCTGTCGCCCGACGCCTCCGCCGAGGCGCGTGCGCTCGCTGCGTGGAGCACCGGGGCGATCCGCCCGGAGGGTTATACGCAGGCCGCGCGCATGCTCGCGAACGCGTGGCTCGCCGACGACGCCCCGCGCTACCCCGGACCCGTTCTGGTGGTCGCCGCAACTGCCGACACGGTCACCCCGGCGGCGGGGTGCGAGCGGATCGCCCGCGCGTTTCCGCGCGGACGCTTCCGTCTTCTGGAAGGCTCGGGCCATCTCTCCTATCTCGACGCGCCGGCGACCGTGAACGACCTGATTGCGGCGTTCGCGGCGAGCTGCGTGCCCGAGGCGACGACATGACGCAGGCTCCCCCGCGGTACAACGTCCCGGGCCTCGAGCGGGGCTTGCGCGTCCTCCAGCTCTTCGACCGCACGCGGCGGGTCCTCACCTCGGCGGAGATGGCGCGCGCGCTCGAGATCCCGCGCTCGACGGCGTTCCGCCTGGCGCAGACGCTGGCGCACGTCGGATTCCTCGAGCGGGAGAACGACAGCTACCGCGTCGGCCCGGCGGTGCTCCGGCTCGGCTTCGAGTACATCGCCTCGCTCGAGGTCACGGACCTCGCCCGGCCGGTGGTGGAGCGCCTGCGCGACGAGACCGGCCTGTCGGCCCAGCTCGTGATCCGCGACGGCCGCCACGTCGTGGTCGTGCTGAAGGCCTCCCCCGCCGCGACGTTCGCGAGCAACGTGACCGTCGGGACCCGGCTCCCGGCGCACGCCACGATCCTCGGCCGCGTGCTGCTCGCCGACGCCGACGATGCGACGCTAGCCGCGCTCTACCCGGAGCCCACACTGCCCCAGGTCTCGGCCAAGTCGCCGCGCACCCGCGCCGAGCTCAAGCGGCTGCTGCGCGAGGACCGCGCGCGCGGCTACGCGGTCAGTGAATCGTTCTTCGAGCAGGGAATTTCCGCCGTCGCCGCGCCGGTGCGCGACCAGACGGGCGCGGTCGTGGCAGCGATCAGCATTACCGCGCAGCGCCCCACGCTCGAGCCCAAGGAGCTGCGGGAGCGACTGGTGAAGCAGGTGCTCGCCGCCGCGGCCGAGCTCTCGCATCGGCTCAACTATCGTCCCGCCGAGGCGGCGGCGTAATTTCCGTTTCCACGAGGAGCAACCATGGCAGAGCGAGGCGTGATGAGAACGCACCTGCCCGCGGCGAGCACCGCGGAGGTGGTCCAGGACCTCAACCCGTACCTCGAGGGGTATCGGAATCCCCGCCCGAACCAGGGCGCGGGCGCGGGGCACATCTTCGCCACCGCGGAGCGCGACTTGATCATGTGGCAGACGCGTCCTGCCGTCCCGAGCGAATACGAGAGCACGCTCGCCGACACGCTCGAGCAGATCTTCTCGCAGCGGATCTACGACCTGCCCGACATCGTCGCCGCGCTGAATCGCGAGGGGGTACGGACGCCGGGCGGCGAGGCGTGGACCGAGCGCAACTTCCAGGACACCCTGCGCGAGCTGGGCAAGCTCGCCTTCGGTTGAAGAATCACGGAGGCATCATGGTTGATCCCCAAGCAGTCGAGCGGCTCGTGAATCGCGGGCTGCGGAACCAGTGGTACCCGGTGCTGCCGAGCTGGGCAGTCGCCGGAGCGCCGATCGGCATCACGCGGCTGTCGGAGAACCTCGTCCTCTGGCGCGGCGAGAACGGCGCAGTCCACGCGCTCGAGGACCGCTGTCCCCACCGCGGCGCGCGCCTCTCGCTCGGCTGGAACCTCGGCGATCGCCTCGCGTGCTGGTACCACGGCGTCGAGGTGGACGGCAGCGGCACGGTGCGGAAGGTTCCGGCCGTCCACCCTTGCCCGCTCGAGGGCCAACGCGCGGTGAAGAGCTACCCGGTGCAGGAGATCCGCGGCGGCATCTTCGTCTACTTCGGCGATCAGCTCCATCCCGAACCCGGCCCGCTCGAGCTCCCCGAGGAGCTCGCGAGCGACGAATACGGGGCGATCCTCTGCTTCGCCAAATGGAAGTGCAACTACCGCTACGCCATCGACAACGTCATGGACCCGATGCACGGCGCCTACCTGCACGCGCTGTCGCACTCGATGGCCTCCGGCGACAAGACCGCGAACATGCAGCTGCGGAAGACTCCGACCGGGATCATCTTCGAGAAGACCAACCAGCGCGACGTGAACTTCGACTGGACCGAGTTCGGCGACACCGGCGCGATGTGGCTCCGGCTCGCGATCCCGTACCGCCCGGGCGCCGGCCCCGGGGGCAACTTCGGGATCGCCGGCTTCGTGACGCCGGTCGACGAGGAGCACTGCCTCGTGTTCTTCTGGCGCACCCGCAAGTGCACGGGCTGGGTCCGCGACGTGTGGCACTTCATGTTCCGCGCGAAGCTCGAGGGCCTGCACTGGGCGGTCCTCGAGCAGGACCGGTTCGTGCTCGAGAACATGGCGCCCAACGCGCGCTCGCGCGAGTTCCTCTATCAGCACGACACCGGGCTCGCGCGGCTGCGCCGCATCCTCGAGAAGAAGGCGGAAGGCCAGATCGAGGCGCTCGAGAAGGCAGCCGCACCCCAGGCGGCCGCGAGGTCGGCAGCCTAGACCCCCGGCGCGCGCCCCGTGGCCAGCTCACTCTCCTTCGGGCTCGAAGACCGCGTCGCGGTGGTGACCGGCGGGTCGTCCGGCATCGGCCTCGCCACGGCGCGCCTGATGCTGCAGGCGGGCGCGCAGGTGGCGATCTGCGGCCGCGACGCGGTGCGACTGGACGCCGCGGCCACATCGCTCGCCGCGGCCGCCGGGGCGGATCGCGTGCTGGCGCATGGATGCGACGTCCTCGACGCCGGCGAGGTGGCGAGCTTCGCGAACGCCGTGGCGACCCGATTCGGCGCCGCGGACATTCTCGTGAACAACGCCGGCGAGGGGCGGGTCTCGACCTTCGCCGACACCTCGGACGACGCGTGGCGCGACGAGCTCGACCTGAAGTTCTTCAGCGTGATCCGCCCGACGCGCGCCTTCCTGCCCCAGCTCGAGCGGTCCGACGCCGCTTCGATCGTCTGCGTGAACTCGTTGCTCGCGCGGCAGCCGGAGGCGCACATGGTCGCCACCGCGGCGGCGCGCGCTGGCGTGCTCAACCTGGTGCGGTCGCTCGGCACCGAGCTTGCGCCGCGGCGCGTACGCGTGAACGCCGTTCTCATCGGCCTCGTGGAGTCCGGCCAGTGGCGCCGTCGATACGAAGCTCAAGGTGCGCCCGGGGAGACGTGGGAGGCGTGGACCGCCGCCCTGGCCGACCGGAAAGGCATCCCGCTCGGCCGCCTCGGCCGACCGGAGGAGGCCGCGCGCGCGATCGTCTTCCTCGCCTCGCCGCTCGCCTCGTACACCACCGGCACCTTCATCGACGTTTCAGGGGGACATTCCCGCCATGTCTGACCGGACTCAACGCATGACCGTGGGCGAGCTCGTCGCCGCGTTCCTCGAGCACTGCGGCGTGCGCGCTGCGTTCGGCGTGATCTCGATCCACAACATGCCCATCCTCGACGCGTTCGGCCGCCGCGCTGCGGCCGCGGCGGCGCGGGGGCAGCCGGCGCCGGTCCGTTTCGTCCCCGCGCGCAGCGAGCCCGGCGCGGTGAACATGGCCGACGCCTACGCGCGGGTCTCCGGCGGAATCGGCGTCGCGGTGACCAGCACCGGCACCGCCGCCGGCAACGCCTGCGGCGCCATGGTCGAGGCGCTCACGGCGGGCACCCCGGTCCTGCACCTGACCGGGCAGATCGAGGTGCCCTACCTCGACCGCGACCTCGCCTACATCCACGAGGCGCCGGAGCAGCTCGACATGCTGCGCGCGGTCTCGAAGGCGGCGTTCCGCGTCCGCAGCGCGGAGACGGCGCTCGGGACGCTCCGCGAGGCGGTGCGCGTCGCGCTCACCGCGCCGCGCGGCCCGGTGAGCGTCGAGATTCCGATCGACATCCAGGCCGCGGAGATCGAGGTCCCGGCGTCGCTCGCGCCGGCCGAGGTCGCTCAACCGCAGCCGAGCCCGGCCGAGCTCGACGCGCTGGCCGAACGGCTTGCCCGAGCGCGGCGGCCGCTCCTCTGGCTTGGCGGCGGCGCGCGCCACGCCGGCGACGCGGTGCGCCACCTGATCGAGCTCGGCTTCGGCGTGGTGACGAGCGTGCAGGGACGCGGGATCGTCCCGGAGGACCACCCGATGTCGCTGGGGGCGTTCAACCTGTACGAGTCGGTCGAGAAGTTCTATGGCACCTGCGACGCGATGCTGGTCGTCGGCTCGCGCCTGCGCGGCAACGAGACGCTGAAGTACAAGCTCAAGCTGCCGCGGCCGCTGTACCGGGTCGACGCGGATCCGCAGCAGCAGGGACGCTGCTACACGGACGACTTCTTCCTCCGGGGCGATAGCGCGGCCGCACTCGCCGCGCTTGCGGACCGGCTCACCGGCCGGATGACTCCCGATCCGGCGTTCGCACGGGACGTTGCCGCCGCGCGCGAGGCGGCCGAACAGCTGGTGCGCGACGGGCTCGGCCCGTACGCGTCGCTCGTCGCCGAGCTGCAGCAGGCGGCGGGCCGCAGCTTCGTGTGGGTGCGGGACGTCACCGTTTCCAACAGCACCTGGGGCAACCGCGCGCTGCGGATCTTCGGCCCGCGTGACGGCGTGCACGCGCTCGGCGGCGGGATCGGGCAAGGGGTGCAGATGGCCATCGGTGCATCCCTGGCCGCGGGCGATCGCAAGACGGTGTGCCTGGTTGGCGACGGCGGGCTGCAGGTGAACATCGGCGAGCTCGCGACGCTGGTGCAGGAGCAAGCGAACGTCGCCGTACTGCTGATGAACGATCGCGGTTACGGCGTGATCCGCAACATCCAGGACGCGCAGTACGGCGGGCGGCGCTATTACGTCGACCTGCACACGCCCGACTTCGCCGCGCTCGCGCAGTCCATCGCGCTGCCGTTCCACCGCGTCCGCGACCTCGCCGGCATCGGGGATACCCTCAAGGAAGCACTCGCGCGTCGCGGGCCGGTGCTGATCGAGATCGACATGACGGCCGTCGGTCCGTTCGCGAAGCCCTTCGCGGGCCCGCCGATCAAGAAAGCGCTGGCATGAGCCCGCCGGGCCGCCCCAAGGGCGAACCCCGAGCGCGGGACGCGCGAGGGTAGTCCAATGAGCGTCCTGCCCATCCTCGTCGCTGGCGAGTGGCGCCGCGGCCGCGGCGCAGTCTATGCCTCCCGCTATCCGGCCGACGACAGCGTCAACGCCGAACTCGCCGCGGCGAGCGTCGCCGACGTCGAGGAGACAATCGAGGCCGCTGATGCCGCCCGGCGCCGGCCCGACTGGGCCGACCTGAAGCCGCACGAGCGCGCGAGCATCCTCTATCGCGTCAGCGCGCTGATCCGCGAGCGAGCCGAGGAGCTCGCGCATCTCCAGCGGCGCGACAACGGAAAACCGATCACCGAGACGCGCGCGCTCGTGGCGAGCGCCGCCGGCACGTTCCAGTTCTTCGCCGCCGCGTGCGAGACGCTCGAGGAGGCGCTCACGCCGCCGCGCGGCGACTACCTCACCATGAGCGTACACGAACCGATGGGCGTGATCGCGGCGATCACGCCGTGGAACTCGCCGATCGCGAGCGAGGCGCAGAAGCTCGCCCCTGCCCTCGCGGCCGGCAACGCGGTGATCGTGAAGCCCGCCGAGGTGACCCCGCTCGCCGCGCTCGAGCTCGGCCGCATCTGCGAGCAGGCCGGCGTCCCGAAGGGCGTGGTGAGCGTCGTCCCCGGCAAGGGTTCGGTGATCGGCGACGCGATCGTGAAGCACCCGCTGGTGAAGAAGGTGTCGTTCACCGGCGGCACGACCACCGGCCGCGCGCTCGCCCGGCTCGCCGCCGACAAGCTCATGCCGGTCACGCTCGAGCTCGGCGGCAAGTCGCCGACGATCGTGTTCGCGGACGCCGACCTCGATCACGCCGTGAACGGCGTCCTGTACGGCATCTTCAGCTCCTCGGGCGAATCGTGCATCGCCGGCTCGCGCCTCTTCGTGCACGAATCGATCCGCGCGCAGTTCCTCGACCGGCTGGCGGCGAAGGCGAACGCGCTCCGGGTCGGGGACCCGGAGGATCCGCGCACCCAGATGGGCCCGCTCATCACCGCGAAGCACCGCGAGTCGATCGAGCGCTACGTCCAGCTCGGCCTGGACGAGGGCGGCAAGCTCCTCGCCGGGGGCGAGCGCCCGAAGGGCGGGCTCTTCGACCGGGGCTGGTTCTACAAGCCGACGGTCCTAACCGGCCTGAGCAACAAGGCGCGCATCTGCCAGGAAGAGATCTTCGGTCCGGTGCTGGTCGCGATGTCGTTCCGCGACGAGAAGGACCTGCTCGAGCAGGCGCAGGACAGCGTGTTCGGGCTTGCGGCGGGAATCTGGACACGCGACTACAAGCTCGCCTGGCGCACCGCGCGCGCGCTCGACACCGGCACGGTGTGGATCAACACCTACAAGCAGCTCTCGATCTCGACGCCGTTCAGCGGCATCAAGGAGAGCGGGCTGGGGATCGAGAAGGGCCGGCTCGGCATCCTCCAGTACAAGCACCAGAAGAGCCTGTACTGGGGCCTGAACGAGCAGCCGCTGGCGTGGGCCGACTGAGGAGGTCGCGGAAATGAGCATTCTCGGCATCGACCGCATCAGCTACGGCGTCGAGGACGTCGCGACGTGCCGGAGGTTCTTTCTCGACTGGGGCCTCAAGCTCGTCCGCGAGGGCGAGGCGTCGCTCGACTTCGAGACGCTGAACGGCGGCGAGGTCCTGGTCCGCCGCACGGACGATCCACGGCTTCCGGCCGCGATCGAGCCCGGCGCGACGCTGCGGGAGGTGATCTGGGGCGTCGAAGGCATCGCGGACCTCGACCGGCTGCGCGGCACGCTTGGCGGTGATGCGCAGTGGCGGGAGAGCGAGGGAACGCTGCGCGCCGCCGATCCGAACGGCCTCGGCATCGGCTTCCGGATCAGCCGCAAGCGCAAGCTCGACGTGAAGGGCGTCCCGATCAACGCGTGGGGTCAGCCCGGCCGCGGCCTCAACCGCCGGAGCACCTTCTACGAGCGCGCCGAGCCGATCGAAGTCGGTCACGTGGTGTTCTTCACCGACCGGCTCGTAGAGGTCGAGCGCTTCTACGTCGAGCAGCTCGGCTTCTGCGTGTCCGACCGCTATCCCGGGCGCGGCCTGTTCCTGCGTTGCGCACCGGAGGGCGGGCACCACGACCTCTTCCTGCTGCAGCCGCCGGTCGCCAGGCGCGGCCTCAACCACGTCGCGTTCGCCGTGCGCGACATCCACGAAGTCTTCGGCGGCGGCCTGCACATCAGCCGCTGCAGCTGGGACACCGAGCTCGGTCCCGGCCGACACCCGATCTCCTCGGCCTACTTCTGGTACGTCAAGTGCCCGGCCGGCGCGCTCGTCGAGTACTACACCGACGAGGACCAGCTCGACGGCGCGTGGGAGCCGCGCGAGTTCCAGCAGGCGCTGGAGGTCTTCGCCGAATGGGCGGTGGTGGGCGGTATCGACGGCAAAAGCCGGCGCGCGAAGGCGGCACCCTAAGTGACTCCGGGAAACATCGTCATCGCCGGTGCTGGCCAGGCCGGCGGGTGGGTAGCGAAAACGCTGCGCGCCGAAGGCTACGCCGGTCGCATCGTCCTCATCGGCGCCGAGCAGCATCCGCCGCACGAGCGCCCGCCGCTCTCGAAAGCGGTGCTCGGCGGCGAGGCGCCGCCGGAGGTGACACACCTCCTCAAGCCGGACGAGTTTGCGGCGCTCAACGCAGATTTCCGCGCCGGGGCGCGTGCGATGCGGGTCGACCGCTCCGCCAGGCGCATTGAGCTCGCGGGCGGAGACGGCGTCCCCTACGACAAGCTGATCCTGACGACCGGCGGGACCGCGCGCAGGCTTCCGGTCCCCGGCGGCGACCTGCCGCGCGTGTTCTACCTACGCACGATCGAGGACTCGCTCGCGATCCGCGCAGCGCTCGGTCCCGGGAAGAAGCTCGCGGTGATCGGCGGCGGCTGGATCGGACTCGAGGTCGCGGCGACCGCGCGCAAGCGCGGCACGTCAGTGGTGGTCGTCGAAGCGCTGGACCGCCTCTGCGCGCGGACCGTCCCGCCGGCGATCTCGGCCTTCCTGCGCGCGCGCCACGAGCGCGAAGGCGTCGAGATCCGGCTCGGCGTCGGCGTGCAGGCAATCGAGGACGGCGGCGCGCTCGCGGTTCGCCTCGCGGACGGCGGCGTCGTCGAAGCCGACGCGGTGGTGGCGGGAATCGGCCTCGAGCCGGAGGTCGCGCTCGCGCGCGACGCGGGCCTCACGGTCGACAACGGCGTCGTCGTCGACGAACAGTGCCGCACGTCGGATCCGGACATCTTCGCCGCCGGTGACTGCGCCAACACGCCGCTCCCGTGCCTCGGGCGGCGGGTGCGCCTCGAGTCGTGGGCGAACGCTCAGAACCAGGCGATCGTCGCGGCGAAGGCGGCGCTCGGCCGGGACGCGCGCTACGACGAGCTGCCCTGGTTCTGGTCGGACCAGTACGACGTCAACCTGCAGATCCTCGGGCTGCCTGCCCGATGGCCGGAGCCGATCGTGCGCGGCGATCCGGCGGGCGGCAGCTTCTCCCATTTCTATCTCGACGGCGACCGCATCGCCGCGGTCGTCTCCGTCAACGCGCCGCGCGATCTGCGCGCGGCGAAGAAGCTCGTGCAAACCCGAAAGCCGGTGCGCGCCGAAAGCCTCGCAGATCCGGCGACCCAACTTCAACGGCTGTAACCAACACCTCGTTGTATTCACCAGGAGACCTGAGATGACAGCAAAACGATCGACCGCAGGACGCATCGCCGCGGCTGCGCTCACCCTCGCGCTGGCGTGGACGTCCGCCGTCGCGCAGCAGGCCTATCCCGCGAAGCCGATCAGGCTCATCGTCCCGTTCCCACCCGGGGGCTCCGCCGACCTGGTCGCGAGAACGGTCGGCCAGAAGATGAGCGAGAACACCAAACAGCCGGTGGTCGTCGAGAACCGCGCGGGCGCGGACACGATCATCGCAATGGAACTGGTCGCGAGATCCCCGGCCGACGGCTACACCGTCGGTTACGCGATCGGCTCCGCCCTCACGATGAACCCCACGCTCTATTCGAAGCTGCCGTACGACCCGGTGAAGGACTTCGCTCCGGTGACGATCATCGCCAACAATCCGCTCGCGCTGGTCGTGCACCCCTCGGTCGAGGCGAAGAGCACGAAAGAGCTCGCGGACTACATCCGTGCCAACCCGTCCAAGCTGTTCTACGGCCAGGCCAACATCGTGGCGAAGGTAGCCACGGAAGCGTTCTTACTCGCGGTCGGCGGCAAGATGGTCGAGGTCCCCTACAAGGGCAGCACGCCGAACGTGCAGGACCTCATTCTGGGCCGCGTTCAGGTCACGATCGAGCCGGTGGCAACCATTCTGCCGCACGTGCAGGCCGGCAAGCTGCGCGCCCTGGCGGTCACGGACAGCCGACGCTCGAAGGCATTTCCCGACTTGCCGACGATCGCCGAGACCGGCGTTCCGGGCTATGCATTCAACAACTGGCACGCGATCCTCGTGCCGGCTGCGACGCCGAAGGAAATCGTGACCGCGCTGCACGCCGAGATCACCAAGGCGGCCCGGCATCCCGACGTGGCGGCCCGCGTGGCGCCGCTCGGCATCGAGATCGTCGCCAGCACGCCGGAGGAGCTGCGGAGCCGCGCGAACACGGAGCGCGAGCACTGGGCGAAACAGATCAAGGCGCTCGGCATCCGGGTGGATTGAGCGGTGACTTCCTGTTGATGCGGCCCGGATTATCACTTCAAACGCGCGCCCGCTCGTCCTCCGGCGTGATCGGCAGGCGGACCGGCCGACGCAGCCGCGCCGACAGGTCGAAGGCCTTGGTGAGCATCAGCCGGTCGTGGCCATCGGCGGCGCTCGCGTGCTGCGTCGGCAGTCCCAGGGCAAGGCGGTTGAGCCACGACTCAGTTTCCTCCCTCATCGGGCCGCGGAGCTCGCCAAGGGCGTAATCGCCCGGCGGATAGCTCGCCAGAAAATCGACCCGCCTCGACTGGTCAGGCGCATACCCCTCACCCTGGGACTTCGATGTCGCGAGCACGATGTCGCGATGCGTATCGTCGATGGTCAGCACGCC
>Ga0184627_10001014_pt1 | contig 11113 bp, 8 predicted proteins | sample PLM3_127_b1_FD_133150 | JGI IMG/M metagenome (GOLD analysis project Ga0184627, IMG submission 133150) | Groundwater sediment microbial communities from an aquifer in East River, Colorado, USA - PLM3_127_b1 | ecosystem: Environmental > Terrestrial > Soil > Riparian zone | place: USA: East River...
TATTCTCCCGAGCGCCGAACGGCTCTCGTCCTCTGCGGCACCGGCGCGCACGGCGCGTACCACGCGGGCGTGCTGCGCGCCCTGCAGGAGGCGGGGGTCAAGATCGACGTGATGGCGGGGCAGGGCGTCGGGGCCGGCGCCGCCGCCCTGGCGGCGATCGATGGCGCCGCTCGCCTCTGGGACGCCGACGGGGTCTGGCGCAGCGCGGCGACCCGGACGTTTTACCGCTGGAAGTGGTCGCTGCGCGCGGCCGCGTGGCTGTCTCTTCTCCTGGTCGCGGTGCTCGCAACCCCTCTCCTGTTCCTCGCCGTTGGGCTCGAGAGCTATCCCATCGCATTCCTGTCGGCCGCGCTAACGGTCATCGCCGCGCTGCTGGCGGTGCTCGCGGCGGGCGCGGCGATCGCGCAACGCCGGGCACCGGCCCGGCGAAAAGCGGCGGGTGTCTGGTGGTGGCGGCTCCTGGGTGCACCGCTTGATGCGGATGCCGCCCGCGAGACGTTTGCCCGTGTGCTGTGGCAGTTGATTCGCGGCGCCGCCCATGTCGCGCGACCGCGGGGGCCGGCGGTCGGCCGGCGCTATGCGGACGTGCTCGCCGACAACCTCGGGCAGCCGGGATTCCGCGAACTGGTGATCGTCGCGACCGATCTCGACGCACGCGGCGACGTGGTCGGGGCGCTGCTTCGGGAGCCCTACCGGCACGAGTTTGTCGCGTCGCGCCCGGACCGCGAGCGGCGATCCGAAACGATCGATCTCGCCGGCGTCGGCCGTGACCATGCCTTTGATTTGATCGCCGCCGGGCTGACGCCGCCGATCGGCTGCGATCCACACTTACTGACCTTCGCCGCCGACAGTTACTGGCGTGGAGAGACACACCGCGTCTGCGATCGGCCCGGCGCGGTCTCACGGCTGCTGGAGGAACTGGCCGCCGCCGGAGTGTCCCAGGCGATCATCGTCAGCGCGGTCGCGGCGCCGCCGCCGCCGCACCGGCTCAACGTGCCCCGGCTGGAAATCCGGCACCGCCTCGGCGAGTTCCTGGCGGCCGCTGAGTCCGCGGCGCTGCGGGACGCCATCGAGATGGCACGGCTCCGGTTCGATTCCGTGTACCTGGTGTGCCCGGCGCACAATCCCGTTGGCCCGTTCGACTGTGCCGGCGCGTATGATGAAGCCTCAGACCGGCGGCAGGATCTGGTGGAGGTGATGGAACGCGCGTACGAAGACGCCTATCGCCAGTTCATCGAGCCGGTCGTCGGCGCCAGCGGCGAGCATCTCGCGCGCGCGAGTACGCGCAACGGGCCACAGAGCCACAGGGACGCAGAGAAAATCGACTCTCTGTGACTCTGAGGCCCTGTGGCCCGTCTTACAAGGGCAGGGGCCGATGCATCGAGACACGTTAATCGTGCACGCCGGATACCGGAAGAGCACCGAGCCGGGGCCCTTTCTGTCCGGCCCGCAATTCTCATCGACGTACACGTCGCCCGGGGATCCGTCGCAGCATGCGCTCACCTACGGGCGCTTTCACAATCCCACCTGGACGGCCTGGGAGGACGCGCTCGGCGTGCTGGAGGGCGGGCACGTCGTCGCATTCGCGTCCGGCATGGCGGCCGTGGCCGCGGTCTTCGGCGTCAGCCTGCAGCGGGGCGATGTCGCCGTGCTGCCGGCGGATTCGTATTACGCGATCAGGAAGGTCGCCTCGACCTGGCTCGAATCCATCGGCGTCCAGGTCCGTCTGGCTCCGACCAGGGGCAACGCGCAGGCCGCCGCGCTCGAGGGTGCACGCCTCCTGTGGATCGAGTCGCCGACCAACCCGATGCTCGACGTCTGCGACATTCGCGCGTTGGCCGATGCGGCCCACGCGCGAGGCGTCATCGTGGCGGTGGACAACACGACGGCGACCGCGTATCTGCAGCAGCCGCTGGCGCTTGGGGCGACGTTTGTCGTGGCGTCCGACACCAAGGCGCTCACCGGCCACAGCGATCTCATTCTTGGCCACGTGGCTACGACTGACGCCCAGCTCAGCGAGGCGCTGAGAACGTGGCGCTCGCACCATGGCGCCATTCCGGGCCCGATGGAGGTCTGGCTCGCGCATCGATCGCTGCCGACCTTGCCGATTCGCGTCAGCCGCCAGTGCTCGACGGCCCAGCAGCTCGCCGGTCTCCTGGCGTCACGCTCCGACGTCAGCGCCGTTCACTATCCGGGCCTGTCCGACCATCCCGGTCATGCCGTCGCGAAGCGCCAGATGCAGGCGTTCGGCACCGTTGTCAGCTTTGATCTCGACACACGCGCGCGCGCGGAGGCCTTCTTGCGGTCTCTGACGCTGGTCCGTGAAGCGACCAGCTTCGGCGGGGTGCATTCGATCGCGGAGCGTCGGGCCCGGTGGGGAGGCGACGCCGTCAGCGAGGGCTTCATCCGGTTCAGCGTAGGGTGTGAAGCGGCCGAGGACATCCTCGCGGACGTGACCAGCGCGCTCCAGGTCGCTGCGACATAATCATGCGGTCTTTCCAGAGCATTCACGAAAAAACTGACAAGGAGGGTGCGATGCGTCGTCTATTGCTGTTGGGTGTGGTGGTGTTGATGGCCGGTTGCGGGTCGTCGGTCAACGTGGAAGAGGAGCGCACGAATCTGCTCGCGCTTGATCGCGAGTGGGCTCAGAGCACGAAAGACGTGGACAAGTTCCTGTCCTATTACGCGCCAGACGCCACAACATATCCACCGGGTATGCCGGCGGTGACTGGCGCTGACGCACTCCGAAAGCTGTTCACCGAGATGATGTCGGCGCCCGGATTTTCCCTGACATGGACGCCGACGAAAGCAGACGTGGCGTCCAACGGCGATCTCGGCTCCACCGCCGGGACGTACGAAATGAGCATGGCCGGCGCGACGGATAAGGGCAAGTACGTCACGTTGTGGAAAAAACAACCCAACGGTGAATGGAAGGTGACGGACGACATCATCAACTCGGACGCGCCGCCACAGGGTCCGCCGGCGCAGCATGTGATGGTGCCCCCCTCGGCCATCAAGTGGGTCGATGCGCCGCCCGGTCTGCCGCCGGGCTCGCAGATCGCGGTGGTGTCGGGTGATCCGGCACAGGCGCAGCCGTTCGTGATTCGCGCGCGGGTTCCTGCCGGCTACAGGATTGCACCGCACTGGCATCCAACCGCGGAGAACCTCACGGTGCTCACCGGCACCATCGCGCTCGGCATGGGAGAGCAGTTCGATCAGGCGGCGTTGACCGACCTGGCCCCTGGCGGGTATGCCACGATGCCTGGGGAGGCGCGGCATTACTTCCTGGCCAGGACCGCGGCGACTTTCCAGGTCCATGGCGTGGGGCCGTTTGCCGTGAATTACGTGAACCCGGCCGACGATCCCAGCAAGCAGCCGAGATAGCCATCAGGCGACCCCGCACTGTGAAGATGGCGATGCCGCCGGAATTTGAAATCTCGACAGATCCAACTCGGATTGACGTGGCGCTGGTGCACCGGTTTCTCGAGGATTCCTACTGGGCCCACGGTCGGACTCGCGCGGTGGTCGAACGCTCGCTCGAGCAACCGATCTGCTTTGGCGTGTACCAGCAGACGCAGCAGGTCGCGTTCGGCCGCGTGATCACCGACCGTGCGGTGTTTGCGTACCTCGCCGACGTGTTCGTGGTGCCGGAGTGCCGCGGCAGGGGGATTTCGAAAGCGCTGGTCCGCGCGATGCTGGATCATCCCGACGTGACAGGGTTGCGGGTCATCCTGCTGCGGACTCGCGACGCGCACGGCCTGTACGCGCAATTCGGCTTTGCTCCGCTTCCAGAACCCTCAGAAATGATGGCCCTCTATCGCGACGTCTGAGTGCACGTAGTGTCGAGGAAGCCGGACACTACGCACGCCGCGACGGTCCGGCTAAAGCCGGACACTACGTACGTTGCACGTCACCTCCGGTCCGGCTGAAGCCGGACACTACGTGTCGGGTGTCAGGCCTTGACGAGCTTTTTTTCCGGGGGCTGGTGCTCGTGGAGGAACTCGAGCGCCATGGCGAGGACGCGGTCGGTGAAGCCGTCGGCCTGCAGGTTGCCGAACTTCTCGCGGAAGGCGTGGAGCGGCACGACGGCCTTGGCCATCGCCCGGTGACCGCCGGCGCTGCCGATGTCGGCGAAATACTTCCGCACGAACTCGCCGGCGTTGCGTGAATAGCCGAGATTCCGGACCGACATGATGAGCGAGTCGTTGACGATCCCCGACACGATCGTCCACTTCACGTTCTCGAGCTGCAGGTAGAAGTCGGCGACGTAGGGGATGAAGTCCTCGCGCGGCGAGGTGCCGAGGAAGGCGCAGAACACCTGCTCGACCATCCGGCCGTGCTGCTTGGCCTTCAGCACGAATTCCAGCCGTTCCATGGTGATTTCGGCGCCCTCCATCTTGCGGATGAGCGCGGCGTCCGCCAGGGGATACAGGTACGAGAACGCCTCGATGTCCACGCGGTTGGCCTGCCGGTTGAAGAACAGCGTGTCCGACTTGATCGCGTAGAGCATCGCGGTCGCCGTGCGCTCCGAGATATTGGCGTCCACGGCGCGCAGGTGCTCGGTGAGGATGGTCGACGTCGACCCGTAGTCCGCCCGGATGTCCTTGAACACCGCGCTGTAGCCGGGCTGCTCGGGGTGATGATCGATCACCAGATCCACGCGATCGATCTGGCCGCCGAAATAGTGCGGCTGCACGTCGACCATGGCCACGCGGTCGTATTCGGCCACCTGGGCGGGCGTCACGTGGTCGACGTGGATATCGAGCAGGTTGACCATGCGCAGGTTCTCGGGGCGCGTCACGCCCTCGATGGCGGCAATGATGGCCGTCTGCTTCGTGCGGCGCAGCACGTTGCGCAGCGCAAGGGCGCTCGCCAGCGCATCCGGATCCGGGTCGTTGTGCATCAGAATCAGCACCCGGTCGGCATCGCTGAAGAACCGCTGGTATTGGTGGACCTTCAGCCGGGTAATCGACCGGCTGAACTCCGTCAGCAGGGGCCCGCCGAAGAGCTCCGAGAGCGCCAGGTAATAGAGCTCGGGGAATTGCGCCTTGAGCTCCTCCTCCCGCTTCCGGAAATCCGAGATCCCGACCCCCAGGACGTACACGAGCGTGCCGCCCGCATCGCGGATGGATTCGAGGATCCTCTTGAGGCTCCGCCGCCCGTTGTCTTCGACGATCACGCAGGTGCCGGGCGTGACGTCGGCCTTGAGGTAGGTGTCGGTCCGGCGGGGATCGGCCGCGGTGACGTGCATGCCGGCGTCGTGGAGCCGGCGGGCGACGGGTTTGCTCTCGACGAGAAAATCGACTTCGAAGCTGGGCAGCAGGATCTCGTCGAGCATCCTGGTGACCAGCTCGGTCTGACAGACGGCGAGGCACCTCATGCGATGACCATGGCCGCCGTACAGAAAAGGTACTCGCGAAAACAGGTCCGCCGGACGCGGCCCGTTGTATGAACCATCCGCCTCCGTCCAACGACCCCAGTGAAAGGGTGCACCATAGGCGCGAAACACTGATTATACGTCCCTGAGCGGGCACCGCGTTTACCCGAGGCCGGGTGTAGGATCGAGATCCTCCGGGGGTGAGCATGTTCAGGGCCGGCATCTTGGCGATGGCAGCGCTCGTGGCAGGCGCCGCCGCGCGTGTCGAAGGGCAGCAGGCGACGTTCCGGGCCGGCATCGACCTGGTGAATGTCGGCGTGACGGTCACGGACCGGCGCGGCAACTTCATCACCGACCTCACGCGCGACGATTTCGAGATCGTTGAGGACGGCCGGAAGCAGGCGATCACGAATTTCGCGCGCGGGGAGCAATCGGCGTCCGCCCCTGAACTGCACGTCGGCCTGCTGTTCGATACCAGCGGCAGCATGGGCGAAGACATCAAGCTGGCCCGATCCGCCGCGGTCCGCTTCCTCAATACGCTCAGCGACGCCGTCGACATGACGCTGGTCGATTTCGACACGGAGGTGCGCGTCGCCAAGTACGGCCAGCGCGATTTTCCGCGGATGGTCGAGCGGATTCGCGGGCGGCAACCCGCCGGGTGGACCGCGCTGTACGACGCGCTGGGTGTCTATCTCGACGGGGCGGCCGAAGACGCCGGACGCACCATCCTGGTCCTGTACACCGACGGCGGCGATACGCGCAGCGCGATCGGCCTGGGCGACCTGATGACGCTCGTCCGCGCGTCCGACGTCACGATCTATGCCGTGGGCTTCCTGGAGCATCAGTCGAGCAGCTCGCGGCTGACACAACGCGTGCGGCTCATGGAGATTGCGGAAACCACCGGGGGCCAGGCGTTCTTTCCCTCGGCGATGAAGGACGTCGAGGTCGCCTACGAGAAGGTCGCGGCCCAGATCCGCGCTCAGTTCAGCCTTGGGTATACCCCCACCAACACGGCCCAGGACGGCCGCTGGCGCAAAGTCGAGATCACGCTGACGCGCCCGGACCTGAAGGACGCGCGCATCCAGTCGCGCAAGGGATATTTCGCGCTGTACAAAGAAGGACAGTAAAATCGTGTGTTGGCCGTCCGGCGTACGGCCGCGCCCGACTGTCCATGCCTTCACTCCACGATCGCTTCACCCTTGTCAGCGATTTCGAGGTTCGCGGCGACCAGGTCCACGCGATCCCGGAGCTCATCGAGGGGCTGAACCGCGGCGACGCGCACCAGGTGCTGCTCGGTGTCACCGGCTCAGGCAAGACGTTCACCATGGCGCAGGTCATCGCGTCCGTGAACCGGCCGACGCTGGTCATGGCGCACAATAAGACGCTCGCGGCCCAGCTGTACCAGGAATTCAAGCGCTTCTTCCCAGAGGGCGCCGTCGAGTACTTCGTCAGCTACTACGACTATTACCAGCCCGAGGCCTACGTCCCGGCCACCGACTCGTATATCGAGAAGGAAGCCACGATCAACGACGAGATCGATCGCATGCGCCTCTCGGCCACACGCTCGCTCTTCGAACGGCGCGACGTCATCATCGTGGCCAGTGTGTCGTGCATCTACGGCCTCGGCTCGCCGGAGGCGTATTACGGGATGCTGCTGCCGCTGCAGCTCGGCCAGCGGATCGAGCGCGACCAGATCCTCCGCAAGCTCGTCGAAATCCAGTACGAGCGCAACGACACCGAGTTCGGCCGCGGCACATTCCGTGTCCGCGGCGACATCGTCGAAGTCGTGCCGTCGTACGAGGAGCATGCGCTCAGGATCGGGCTGTTCGGCGACGAGGTCGACGAGCTCTCGTGGTTCGATGCCCTGACCGGCAAGGTGATCCGCCGGCTCGACAAGGTGGCGGTCTATCCCAAGTCGCACTTCGTCACGTCGCGCGACCGCACCAAGCTCGCGGTAGAGTCGATCAAACAGGAGCTCGAATCGCATCGGGGGCAGCTCGAGGCGGAAGGGAAGCTCCTGGAAGCGCAGCGCCTGCACCAGCGCACGATGTTCGACCTCGAGATGATCCGCGAGATCGGATACTGCCACGGCATCGAGAACTACGCGCGCCATCTCACGGGGAGGGCCCCGGGAGAGCCGCCGCCGACGCTGCTCGATTACCTGCCCGAGGATGCCCTGGTGATCGTGGACGAGTGCCACCAGACGGTGCCTCAGATCCGCGGCATGTATCACGGCGATCGGTCGCGCAAGGAAGTCCTTGTCGCCTACGGGTTCCGTTTGCCGTCCGCGCTGGACAATCGGCCGCTCAATTTCGAGGAATGGGAACAACGCGTCAAGCAGGTGGTGTTCGTGTCGGCGACGCCTGGCCCGTACGAGCTGACGAAGGCCGGCGGGGTGGTCGTCGAGCAGGTCATCCGGCCGACCGGCCTGATGGATCCGCCGATCGAAGTCCGGCCCGTGCGCGGGCAGGTTGACGACCTGCTGAAGGAAATTCGCGATCGCGCGGAGCGGAAGGAACGCGTGCTCGTGACGACGCTGACCAAGCGGATGGCCGAGGACCTGACGACGTATTACCAGGAGCTGGGCGTGAAAGTCCGGTATCTGCATTCGGACATCGACACACTCGAGCGCGTGGAGATTCTCCGGGACCTCCGCCGGGGGGCCTTCGACGTGCTCGTCGGCATCAACCTGCTCCGGGAAGGACTCGACCTGCCGGAAGTGTCGCTCGTGGCGATCCTGGACGCCGACAAGGAGGGGTTTCTCCGCTCGGCCGGTTCCCTGATTCAAACGTCCGGCCGCGCCGCGCGCAACGTGAACGGGCGCGTGCTGATGTACGCGGACAAGGTCACGGCGTCGATGAAATCCGCGATGGGAGAAACGGAACGGCGCCGCGCTTTGCAGGCCGCGTACAACGCCGCGCACGGGATCACGCCGGAGTCCGTGGTCCGCCAGATCGACGACGTGCTGTCGAGCGTGTACGAGCGCGACTACCTGGTGGGGCCGGAGTTCGGCGGGCCGCGTGAAACATTCCGCACGCAGGCGGAGCTCGATGCGGAGATCGGACGGGTTGAGGCGGAGATGAAGGCGGCCGCGGCGAACCTGGACTTCGAACGTGCGGCGGCGCTGCGCGACTCGCTCAGGACGCTGCGCAGCCGCGAGCTCGGCCTGACCGGCCTCCCCGCGAGCCGGTGACCGCGTGCTGACGCTGCTCGAAGGCTGGCTCAAGTCCGCACTGCTCGAAATCCAGGAGTACGTGCGCCTGCAGATCGCCACGGTTCGCGGGATCGTCACGCCCCCCTACTATTTTCACGATATCGTCGAACAGTTCGACCAGATCGGGATCGGGTCGCTGACCGTCGTGCTGTTGACGGGATTTTTCACCGGTGCCGTTCTTGCGCTGCAGACCGGCATTACGCTCGACCAGTTCGGCGCGCGCCCCTTTGTGGGGCGCCTGATCAGCGCGTCCATGATCAAGGAGCTCGGTCCGGTGCTGACGGGGCTGATGCTTGCCGGACGCGTGGGCTCGGGCATCGCGGCGGAGCTGGGGTCGATGGTCGTCACAGATCAGATCAATGCGCTTCGCGCCCTCGGGACCGACCCGGTGCGCAAGCTGGTCGTGCCGCGCGTGCTGGCGGGATTCTTCATGGCGCCGGTCCTGACGGTGGTGGCCAATGCCGTCGGGATCATCGGCGGCGGGCTGATCGCCGTGTTTCAGTTGAGGGTCGCGTCGAGCCTGTACTGGTCATCGGTCATTGAAGGCCTCTACCTCGAGGATGCGTGGATGGGGCTGATCAAGCCGTTTTGCCTTGGCTTCGCGATCGTCAGCATCGGCTGCCACGTCGGGCTGCGCACCAAAGGCGGCACCCAGGGCGTCGGCCGCGCGACGACCAACGCGGTGGTGGCCTCGTCGGTGGCCGTCATCGCCGTCGATTTCTTTGTGACGCGGCTGTTGATTACGCTGTTGTATTAGTAATCATGTCGGTTCAGGAGGTTCAGGGGGTGCACCGGGTTCAGGTCCGACTGAACCTATCGAACCCACGGAACCCAATGAACCGGGGAATATTCATCTGAATGGTCTTTGCGACTCAACGTTCAGCGGAGCTCGAGGAGGCGCTCGGCCCGGGTTCGCCGATTGTGGTCTTCGACAAGGTCTCGCTCGCGTTCGATGACAAGGTGATTCTGGAGAACATCAGCTTCACCGTCATCACGGGCCATACCAAGATCATCCTCGGCGCCAGCGGGGCGGGGAAGTCGACGGTCCTGAAGCTGATTCTCGGGCTCCTGAAGCCGGATACGGGCGTGATCTGGGTCAACGGCGAGCGCGTCGACTGCATGACCGAGCTCGAGATGATGAAGGTGCGCGCGGATCTGGGCATGGTCTTCCAGGAAGGGGCGCTGTTCGACTCGCTGACGGTGGCCGAGAATGTGGGTTACAAGCTGTACGAGGAAACCGACATGCCACATGATCAGGTCCGCCGCCGCGTCGAGGAGGTCCTCGGGTTCATCGGCCTTGCCGAATACATCGACCGGATGCCGTCCGAGCTGTCGGGGGGGCAGCGGCGGCGGGTGGCGATTGCGCGCGCGATGGCGGCCAAGCCGAGGATTCTCCTGTACGACGAGCCGACCACGGGCCTCGATCCCATCACCGCCAGCACCGTGGATGATGAGATCATCAAGCTTCGAGACCTGGAGAATGTGAGCTCGATCGTCGTGACGCACCAGTTGCGCGACGCGTTTTACGTGGCGACCCACGAGGCGGAGCGCCGTGATGACGGGCTGCTGCGGATCGTGCCAGCCGAGCCGGACAAGGCCGAGGAAGCGGAGTTCATCATGCTGAAGGACGGCGCGATCGCGTTCGAGGGCCACGCCGCCGAGCTCCGCGCCTCGTCTGATGCCTATCTGAAGACGTTTTTGTCGTAGTGTAGAGGCTGTTCAATGCCCCGTACGCGCTCGCTGGCCTGGTCTGAACTGAAAATCGGCCTCCTGACGGTCTTCGCGATCGTCATGGCGACCATGCTCATCTTCCTGCTGAGCGGGTCGGGGGGATTTTTCTGGCAGCGCTACTCGCTGAAGACCGTGTTCCCCAACATCGCCGGGCTCAAGGAAGGAGCGCCGGTGCGCGTCGCCGGGGTGGAGGTCGGATCGGTGACCGAAACCGCCTTCATCGGCGACCGGGTGGAAGTCACGATCGAGATCGGTCGCGAGCACCAGCCTCGCGTGACGACGACGTCCACGGCGTCGCTCGGATCGATATCGCTGCTCGGCGAGTCAGCGGTCGACATTACCCCTTCGAGTGGGGGCACGCCGATCCCCGAATGGGGCTACATACCGTCCGGGCCGGCGCAGGGGTCGCTGACGGAGGTGACGACGCAGGCGGCTGAGGGGATCGAGGAACTCACCATCCTGCTGCAGGACATCCGCTCCGGCCGCGGCACCGTGGGCCGGCTGTTCACCGACGAAGGGCTCTACACCGAGATGAACGCCCTTGTCGCGGCGGCCGAGACGGTCGTCCGGAACGTGCATCAGGGACGCGGCACGCTGGGGCGGCTCGTCAACGACCCCGCGGCGGCCAAGGCGCTCGAAGCGTCATTGCAGAACTTCGAAGCGGTCACCGCCCGGATGCGTGCAGGGGAGGGCAGTCTCGGCAAGCTGCTCAATGACGATACCCTTGCAAAGACACTGACGTCGGCGACCACAAACCTCGACTCGATCACCGGCCGGATCAGCCGCGGCGA
>Ga0184627_10001016_pt1 | contig 11111 bp, 5 predicted proteins | sample PLM3_127_b1_FD_133150 | JGI IMG/M metagenome (GOLD analysis project Ga0184627, IMG submission 133150) | Groundwater sediment microbial communities from an aquifer in East River, Colorado, USA - PLM3_127_b1 | ecosystem: Environmental > Terrestrial > Soil > Riparian zone | place: USA: East River...
AGTGGCTCGAACAATGCGCCGTCGTGGCGGGCATATTCAGCGTCGCCCTCGAAGTGCGCGCGCGGAACGAAGGAGCCCAGCTCTTCTATCAGCGGTTGGGCTATCACACGTTTGTTCACCTTCCCGGCTATTACCAGGGGTTTGAGGCAGCTCTACGCATGAGCCGAGATTTGTCGTGCCGGCCTTTGGACCACGGGATTCAGAGAATACAATATAATTTATCGGGATTCGGAGCCTTGTACCTCGCTACACGCCGCCTATCCCCCGATCGTTAGAGCGCGAGAACGCGCCCGGGTCGTTGCCGCCGCGGTTGAGAGCTTTTAACACTTTCATCCGTACGCGTCCTCGGCCGTTGATCGGCTCGGGCAAATCAACCCAAGGGCCGAGAACCCATTACTGACATGATACCCGGATCGATTCTCCCCTAGGTTAGCATCCTATACCGAAACATTACCCCAGGACTTCTTGCCGTTGCTTTAAGAGTTGCAACTCTTCTTCCCGGAACTCCTTGAGTCCATTTTCATCCTGGACCGCGCGCGCGATCAGGTCGGCCATGTGGCGGGCCGAATGCAGCCTGGCGATGTAAACGAAATCCGCGCCCTGTTCGTATAGCTCGACGGCGGATGCGATATCGTCGGCTGCCGCGACCACCTGTGCGTTCGGACAAAGGCGCCGCGCCTGGCGCAGCAGCCGCAGATTGTTCGTTCCCCTCAGGATGGCATCCGAAATCGTGCAAGCGACGATTTTTGCCGATTGGATTTGGGCGTGTTGAAGAGTGTCCATGTGTGCGACGTCGCCATAGAGACATTTGATCCCTCGCCGCTTCAGTTCTTGAAGCACATGAGGATTGAAATCAATCACCAGGATCTGGCCAAAAACGCCGTCGCCGTCGGTTTCTTTGGACTGCAACTCTATTTCGTAAAGAATCGAGCTGGCCTCGCGGAAGCAACCGAGAAACACAATCGAGTTTTCCGCCTCCCTTGCGGTGACCTCGTCGCTAAAACCCCGGCTGCCCGTAAAACCTATCTGCAACAACAGCCGGCCAAGCCAGCGTTGGATTTCGTGATTGTAAGCGACGAGATAGGTGGACAGGACCGAGGTGATCGCGAACACAAGAGTCAAAGTGCCGACAAGCTCGGAGCTGATCTGCTCTAGAGCCAGTCCCAGCGACGCGATCACCAGGGAGAACTCGCTCATTTGCGCGAGATTGATCGAAGGTATCAGGCTCGCTCGCAAGCCGTTGCCGAGCAAGTAGAGCACCGGAAAAATGGCGAGCAGACGGCTGGCCAGGACAAAAAGCGACATGCCGATGGCGGCGGTGACGATCGTTAGCGTTGGCTGGGGAATCTTCATGCCGAGCGCAACGAAAAACAGCGTGACGAAAAAATCCCGGATATTGGTCACTTTGGCGATCACGTCGACGTTGTAGGGAAACGTGGACATGCTGACGCCGGCGATGAGCGCGCCCATCTCCCTGGAAAGCCCCAGCCAATCGGCTGCGCCGCTCACCAGAAAGCACCAGGCAAGAGCCGTTATCATCACAAGCTCGGGGACCTTGGCGGCGAAAGAAAAAAAACGTGGCAGCGCGTAGCGGCTCAGTCCGAGCGTCGTAAAAACCAGCGCCGCGCCTTTGATGAACGACTCCACCAGAGTGACCAGGTGAGGATCCCGAAGGTTCGGCTGGAGGGCGAGAAAAACGATCGCCCAGATATCCTGACACACGAGAACGCCAAGGGTGATCCGGCCGGGCAAGGTGGTGAGCTCGAATTTGTCGTAAAGCAGCTTCACGACGATCAGTGTGCTGCTGAGCGCCAGCGCGACGGCCACGTAGAGCCAGTCGAAATTGCCGCGACCTGGCGTGAATCCCATCAAAACCGCCAGGCCAATGCCCAGCGCGACGCAGAGAAGAAATTGGCTGATGCCGGTGACGAGTATCGTCCGTCCCGCGAGGAGAAGTTTTTTCAGATCGATCTCCAATCCGATAATGAATAGGAGAAGAATAAGGCCGATCTCGGAAATCAGCTCGATGGTTTCCTTATCTTTTACCCAGGCGAAACCGATCTCGGGGCCGATGACAACGCCCGCCACCAGGTAGGCAAGAATCAACGGTTGCTTGAGAACCTTGGCGATGAACGCAAACGCAGTCGCTATGACAAAGAGGAGGCCTATGTTGGAGAGAAGACTATACTGATCCACACGAACGATCATGACTACAAAGCGGAGAAAAAGCGAGCGCCCGGTTAGACAACGTTGCGCCGGTTCAAGTCGTTCAAAATGCCTGTCCCGAGCACGGTCGAGGGGTTCCAATCGTTCCAGACGTTTGCAAGAGAAGACTTACAACCGAGAGACGGAGCTCGCGGAGAGTATGCAAGAGCAGATCTATTTGTCCGCATAAAGCGCGCTCTCGGTGCCTCGGCGGCAATCATTCCGGCGCCTTCGAGAATTCTGAATCAGGAAGGCGGTTGCGTATTTCGACCGGGTTTTACGGTCGCCAGCGTCGCCACCAGTCACTGGACAATCTCAGCCCCGTTGACTATGAAACTAACGCCGGTGTCTACTCATTCTCCGATCGGTGAAATCCGGATCACCTCGGCACGACGATACGCCCGGCGTGACCAGTAACGGAAGCAGTGGAGGATCGCCATGGCAAAAAAAGGAGAGGGATTGTTTTTAGTCTACACGGACCTTATCGACCCAATGAACGAGGAAGAATTTGATGCCTGGTACAACACGGAGCATCTACCGGTACTGCTGGCTTTGCCGGGTTTTCTCGACGCGGCGCGCTATGTGGCCACCCGGGGAGGCCCGAAATATCTGGCCGTCTATGAACTGACGAGCGTTGAGGCCCTGCGCAGCCCGGAGTTCACCGGACGGAAGCGCATGCCCTGGGAAATCCGTATGTCACCGCGAGTGACCGGCAAAAACCTGACGCGAATCGTCGGCCGGCAGATCTTTCCAAGCCTGTTGGAAAATCCCGATCGCGGGATGGCGGCGGCGCTCCAGATTGGTCGCATGTCCGTGCCGGACGGTGCGGATGCCGAATGGAACGAGTGGTACAACACCGAGTATATCCCTGCTTATCGCACGGTTCCCGGCGTCATCTATGCGCGGCGCTACCACGTAGTGGACGGTGAGCGCAGCTTCGTAACCGTGTACGAGTTGAAAAATGATAAGGTGTCCGAAAGCGCCGAGTGGTTACATCAAAGAGAAAATTCCTCTCCCCGCTCCAAACGGATGCGCGCGCTGATGAGCATGGCCCCCGGTTCCCCGGGTGTGTATCACCGCATTTATCCATAGTGAAACCGCGTGGAATCGCGGCGCATATTCCTCCCCGGTTCAAATCACTCACTTGGGCCCGCCGCGCATAACAACGGTTGGTCACCCGGGTAAACCCCGATGGCATGTAGCGAATGGGGGGCATCAGGTGCGAGTCTCCCCTTCAGTTTCCAAGCGCGATATCATTTGACATGGCGGCGCGTGATTGGGTACGCTTCGATCAAATATTCAACTGGGCTACCCATCCGCCCTATCGAACGCGTAACGGCCCCGTTAGCGGAGCGATGGGAAGCTATTAACTGAATCCAAGAATTCCATAGGCCATGCCTCAAAAGGAACTTTCAAGCCTAGAGCCCGCACTAGCTCCGACGATGGTACGCCGTTGAACCAGCAAAACTCGCCCCCGGAATCCGTCGCGGTTGAGCTTCCGGATCGCTACTCGATCCGAGAAGAAAGCGAACAGCGGGAATTGCGTTGCGGCGAGTCGCCTACCCTGTCCGTGAAAATTGATCGAGGAATGACGGTGCCGTCCAGCGCCGCCCGCAAAGCGCAGCCAGGAACCATTTATCTCGACGGAGCCGCCGAGGGTGGTCCGTTTCTCGACGTGGAAAAAGCTGTATTCAATCTTGACCATCACGAAGGCTGCGTCCGATCCTTTACCTTGGCGACCTGCGAGCAGGCACTGGTGTTGATCCGTAAAGGAATGGATCTTCAGGCGCGAGACTGGACGATCCACGCCAACGACCCGGATCTCGACACGATCCTTGCCATTTGGTTGTTACTCAACCACATGCGGATCAATGACCTCGACCCGGAAATTCGCAATAAGATCGTCCCGTTTGTCCGGCTTCAAGGCTCCATTGATGCCCACGGACTGGAGATGCAAGAACTGTGCGGCTTTCCGGCCGAACTCCAGGCATCCGTTTTTTCACAGTTGGAAAAGTGGCGGGGCAAAGAAGTAGCGCTAAAAAAAGAGGGGAAATGGCAGGAGATCGATTTTCTGGAATACACGGCGGAAGTCCTGCGCGCCATCGACGCGATCATTTATTCCTCCCATCATTTCGAAGGCGTTATCGAGGTCGAAGAAATGGCGCGCGTCGATATCGGCAACAATCAACTGGCAATAGTTTGTCAGAGTGACATGGGGATTTATGAAGTGGAGTCGCAGCTACGCCGGCTGCACGGCAAGCGCCTCGGCGTCATCATATTGAAAAGTGGCAGTAAGACTTACACGTTGCGCCAGGTCGAAACATTTTTGTCGGCAACGTTAGAGAACGCCTACCCGAAGCTGAATCTGATCGATCCGGCCGCGGGAACCCGACGCTCCGGCAACCGGTGGGGCGGCTCAGCCGAAATCGGCGGCTCGCCGAGAGCCACCGGGACAGCGCTGACACCGGGACAAATCGCCGACGCGATCGGCGAGGCCTACCGTGGGCCGACGAGAGTGCAGCGTTTTCGTTCCCTCGCGACCGGCATACTGGGAAACGCGGCCATCATGGTCGCGTCCATGATGAGTACTTACTATTTGGCAAACCTTCACGATCCGTCGGGTTCCCTCGAGCGCTATTTTCGCGGACAAGCAGGAACCTATGCCGGCGTTCTCGGGGGTCTCACGCTCCTGCTGCTGCTTTTCGCTATGCGCAGCGGACAGAAGTTGTTCGGACTCTGCCGGCCGGCCGGTTCCGATTGGCTGCTGTTACTCCCCGGAACTCTTTTAGGAGGGGCGACAGGAGGCGCCTGGATTTTTGACATTGCGCTGACACCGCCGCAAACTTTGCTTCAACACCACTGGACCGAGTGGGCCGTCCTCTTCGCTTTTCCCGCGGTCGCCGAGCTGCTATTTCGAAGCCTCTTACATGGCGTATTGGCACAGCGCTTCGCGACGCAGCACTCCGGCGGTCCGTGGTTTCTTTCCTGGCCGGTCTTTATCTCCAGCGCACTCTATGCGCTCTGGTCCCTTCCTCGGTTTCTTCCCTTCTTTTCCCCCGGCTTGGAGTCGACGCTCGCCGCCGCCCTGCTCTTTGGCATTAGTTCGGGTATGGCGCGGGAGCGTTCGGAGAGTGTTTTACCTTGTTTGCTCATGCACTGGGCCTGCCTGCTTGTACTGGCGCTGACGTTGTCTTTTCTTCAGGTGACTTAATTTTCCAGATCCCTGTTTGGGCCCAGGGATGCGGACGCTCCGCCGCCGGCTTCTAATTCCTAGATCTTATTTTTTGGTTCCGAGCGGCTCACTTCTTCTCAAACGACGACCGCGCGACTTGGCCGATATTTCATTGCCGCCCGATGCCGCTTCGATTATGTTACGTTAACTTCAAGCGATGGAAATACCGGATTTACCTATCGTCGAGATCGAGCAGTCATTGCTCGAAACCCTGACCAAGCAAAAGCGATTGGTTCTCACCGCGCCCACCGGTTCGGGCAAATCGACCCAGGTGCCGCAGATGCTGCTCGACGGCGGTCTGCTGGGCGCTGGCCAGGTGACGGTCTTGCAGCCGCGCCGCTTGCCCACGCGCATGCTCGCGTCGTGGGTCGCGCAAGCGCGCGGCGTAAAGCTCGGCGGCGAGGTAGGCTATCAGATGCGGCTCGACAACGTCACCTCTCCCGCCACGCGCATCTGTTACCTGACCGAGGGCGTGCTGCTGCGCCGGATGCTCGCCGATCCTGACTTGAAGGGCGTCAGCGCTATTCTCTTCGACGAATTTCACGAACGGCATCTCTACGGCGACATCACGCTGGCCCGTGCTCTCGAAATCCAGGAATCGACGCGTCCCGATCTCATCATCGTCGTCATGTCGGCGACGCTGGACGTCACCGCCGTCGAGAAGTATCTCCAGCCTTGCGCAGTGTTGTCGTCAGAGGGCCGCACTTACCCCGTGGCCGTCGAATATCTCGCCAAACCCGCCGGAGAAGCGCCCGTCTGGGATCTTGCGGTCAAAGAGCTCCAACGCCTGGTCGGCCAGCATCCCCAGGGCGACGCGCTCATTTTCATGCCCGGGGCCTATGAAATCACTCGCACCGTGCAGGCGGCGCGCGATGCCCTCGGCCAGGAGTTCGTCGTGTTTCCACTGCACGGCGAACTGCCGCCGAGCGATCAGGACGCTGCGGTGGCCCGACATGACCGGCGCAAAATCGTCGTCGCCACCAACGTCGCCGAAACCTCTCTCACCATCGACGGCATGCGCCTGGTAATCGACAGCGGCTTGGCGCGCATCCCCCGCTATGACCCCCATCGCGGCATCAACACATTACTCGTGGAAAAAATCAGCCGCGCCGCAGCCGACCAGCGTGCCGGTCGCGCCGGACGCACCGCGCCGGGACACTGCTTGCGTCTATGGACGGCGCATGAGCAGAGCGCGCGTCCCGTCCAGGAACTCGCCGAAGTGAAACGGCTGGATCTCGCGGAGGTGGTCCTCACGCTCAAGGCGAGCGGCGTGACCGATGTGAAGGCGTTCCGCTGGCTGGAGACGCCCGACCCGCGCGCGCTGGATCGCGCCGAGACGCTGCTCACCGACTTGGGTGCCATCGACGGCGCGACGGGCGTCATCACCACGCTCGGACGGCGCATGGTCGCCTTTCCGGTCCATCCGCGCTACGCGCGCATGTTGCTCGCCGCCCAGGACTATGGCTGCGTGCGCGCGGTCGCGTTGATCGCCGCGCTCACGCAAGGGCGGGACTTGCTCGCGCGCGGGCAAGCGAAACAGATTGACGACCCGCGCGACGATCTGTTCGGCGCAGAGACGGAGTCGGATTTTTTTGTGCTGATGCGCGCCTGGCGCTATGCCGAGCGAAACGGATATCAAATCGACCGTTGCCGCCCAATGGGCGTTCACGCGCAAGCGGCGCGTCAGGTCGGCCCGTTGCTCGAGCAGTTTCTGCGCATCGCCGCAGAGGAGGGCTTGGACACGAGCGAAAAGCCGGCCGCCCAATATGTCAAAGACGCCGTGCAGCGTTGCGTCCTGCTGGGTTTTTCCGACCATCTCGCCAAGCGGCTGGACGCCCGCTCGCTGCGTTGCGAACTGGTCCAGGGCCGTCGCGGTGTGTTGGCTCGCCAGAGCGTCGTGAAAGCGCCGCTCTTCGTCGTCTCCGAGGTGCGCGAGGTGGAAAGCGGCGGCGGCACGGACCGCGCCTTGAACGTCGTGCTGAATCTCGCCACGGCGATCAAAGAAGAGTGGTTGCGCGAGCTATTCCCAAACGACTTCAAGAAAGTCCACGCCGTCGCCTACGATCCGACGTTGCGGCGGGTCATTGCCCGGGAGGAGACGCGCTTCCGCGATCTGGTTCTGGAAGAGAAACTCTTAGACAATCCACCGGCTGACGAAGCCGCGAGTATTCTGGCGCGCGAAGTTGCCGCCGGCCGCTGCGCCCTGGAGAACTGGAACGAGTCGGTGGAACAATGGATCCTGCGCGTCAATCGGTTGCGCGAATGGATGCCCGAGCTGGCCTTGCCGGCCGTCGGCGCGGAGGACCGGGCCGTCATGATCGAGGACATTTGCGACGGCGCGTTCAGCTACAACGAAATTAAAGATCGCCCGGTTTTGCCCGTCGTCAAGTCATGGCTCACCCGGCAGCAACAGGCGTGTGTCGAGGAGCATGCGCCCGAGCGAATTAGCTTGCCCGCCGGCCGCACCGTGAAGGTCGTCTACTCCGCCGACGGTCCGCCGACGCTTGCCGCGCGCATCCAGGATTTATACGGCGTCAAAGACGCGCTGCGGATCGCCAACCGTCGGGTTGCCGTGCGCATTCAGGTGCTCGCGCCCAATAACCGCCCGGTGCAGGTGACGGAGAACCTGGCGGTGTTCTGGCAAGACACATATCCGAAACTCAAACAGCAACTGCAACGCAGGTATCCGAAGCATGTCTGGCGCTGAACCGCCTTCGGAGAATTCACCCCGGATCCGCCTTAGGCTGAGTCTTGGCGCGATAGATTTTGTCTAAGCCGTTCTACCCATCCAAGATCGTTAGTCGTGTTCGGAGGGTCAAACGCTGGGTTGGCGCGACAGCGCTAACACTTTGCGTTTTCCGGCGGTAGCGAAGTATTGCGGCAGGAGGGTTGCCGCGCACTCGGCGCTACAGCGTAACGTAATCTTCGAGTTCCAGATGAAGGATCAGGCCACGATCTACTTTTCCCAACGAGTCGTCACTCAGCACTCCCACGGTTTCTCCGATGCGCCGCTTGTCTATGGTTCTTACTTGGTCGCAGAGAGCGCGGGAATCCTTAGGCAAATGAGTTTCTTTCACGGAAAGTATGGGCTGCACCAATCGGTCAGCTGCTCGTCCCGTCACCGATGATAGAGGAACAACGGTGACTGTGGCCGAGAGATCATTGGCCTCTGTCCTGGAATCAACGCCGCACGGACGGGTCTTCGGGACCTCGGCTCCACGGGCAGGGTCAAGACCGACCCATACAAGCGAACCTCTTACCACAAAGGCCAACTCTTTTTATCGACGTGAGCAAAATCTCGGCTGATGCGACGTGATTCTTGCCGAGCAGACCGATACTCCGCTACCAATCGACTCTTCAGTTCCCTCCGGCTGTGCCGGGCAATCCACCCCGCCAGACAATGGTTCAGCAAACCGCTCATCGTTGTATCGGGGGATAGCCTTTTTGCTTTTTTGACAAGATCGTCTTTAAGCACGACGGTCGTTCTCATAGGTTCCTCCGCCATATCCATGTCATACAACGGTCATACAATTAGCGGCCGATATCAAGGGAGCAGAAGTGGTGCCAGGCCCTGCAATCACGGCTTGTCGAGAGGCGTTGCGCGAACTCATAGTTGCATGGTCATCCTAACGATCCGCCACTTACCATGGGTCGTGACGTGTTGGGTGGGCACAACCGGCGCCGCTAGTTCTTGAAAAACGTTTATCGAGTTGAAATAAAGCCCGTCATCCGGTAGCTTCCGCTCATCCCTCTCAGTTGAACGGAGCTCTGCATGAAGTTTAACGGACGATTGCTCATCATCGGCTGCGGTTCGGTATCCCAGTGCGCCGTGCCGCTGGTGCTGAGATTCATGGACATGCCGGGGAAAAATATCACGATCATGGATTTCGCCGATAACCGCGCGCGGGTCAAAGACGCCTTGGAGCGCGGCGTCAATTATGTTTTCGACCGGGTAACGGAAGAAAATTACCGGCAGCTGCTGGCCAAGTACGTCGGCGCCGGCGACCTGATCATCGATCTCGCGTGGAATATCGAATGCAACGCCATGCTCCAGTGGTGCCGCGACCATCGGGTGCTCTACGTCAACACCTCCGTCGAGGTGTGGAATCCGTACCAGGATTCGCAGCGCAACGACCCGACCCAATACACACTCTACCACCGGCACATGACCATGCGGAAGATGATCGAGCACTGGGGCGACAACAAAGGCACATCGGCGGTGGTCGATCACGGCGCCAATCCTGGCCTGGTATCCCATTTTACGAAACATGCCCTGCTGGGAATCGCCGAGAAAATTTTAAAAGAGAAACCCGGAGACGCGCGGCGCCCGCGCTTGGAAAAAGCTCTCGCCGACAAAAATTTCCCGGCGCTGGCCCAGCTCGCCGACGTCAAAGTCATCCACATCAGCGAGCGGGATACACAGGTTGCCGATCAGCCCAAGCGGGTCAATGAGTTCGTCAACACCTGGAGCATCGAAGGCTTCTTCGAGGAAGGCGTGGCGCCCGCGGAACTGGGCTGGGGCACGCACGAGCGTTACGTCCCCGAGAACGCCTTTTTCCACAAGACCGGGCCGAGAAATCAAATTTGCCTGCGCACGCTCGGCATGAAGACCTGGGTGCGCTCCTGGGTGCCCTGCGGCGAGATCACCGGCATGGTGATCCGCCACGGCGAGGCCTTCAGCATTTCCGATCGTCTGACCGTATGGCAAAACGGCGAAGCCGTGTACCGCCCCACGGTCCACTACGCCTACTGCCCGGCGGACGTCGCGATTAATTCCCTGCACGAGCTGGAAATGCGCCAGTACCAACTGCAGGAAGACCAGCGCATCATGAGCGACGAGATCATCGACGGCGAGGATCAGCTGGGCGTGCTGTTGATGGGCCACGATTTTAAATCCTGGTGGTGCGGCAGCCTTCTGAGCATCCACGACGCGCGCAAGCATGTCCCGCACCAGCAGGCCACCACGCTGCAAGTCGCCATCTCCGTCGTCGCGGCGGCGATCTGGATGATCGAGAATCCGCGACGCGGCGTCTGCCTGCCCGACGACATCGATCACGAAGAAATTTTAAAAATCAGCATCCCCTACATCAGCCCGTTTGTTTCCGAGGCGGTGGACTGGACCCCGCTTAAGAATTTGAATACCCAATTCACTCGCTTCGATATTCCCCGTCCCGCCGAGGAGGACGTTTGGCAATTCACCACGTTCCTGGTCGATCACGCGGAGAGAAACCGTGCCTATTCCGGTGCCAAACCCGCCCGCTAGCCCGAAGCCGGCAAGAGCCAAAACGGACTCAAGCGGCGTCGAGAATCTGATCCGCGCGATGCTGAAGAAGCATCGCACGCCGCTCATGCTGATTCGCCGGGGGGTTTTGGAAAGGCAGTTCCAGCGCTTTCGCAAATGCCTGCCCGAAGTCACGCCCTATTACGCCATCAAGGCGAATCCGCACCCCAGGATCGTCAAGACATTCGTCAAACTGGGCGCCGGCTTCGACGTCGCCAGCGCCTCGGAAATGAAACTGGTGCTCTCGCTCGGCGCCCCGCGAGATAAAATTATCTTCGCCAACACCGTCAAGTCGGCCGAGGACATCGTCACGGCGCGCCGGCGCCAAGTGCGCATGTTGACCTTCGACAACGAGCCGGAGCTTTACAAGATTGCCGAGCACTATTCGGGGGC
>Ga0184627_10001017_pt1 | contig 11110 bp, 6 predicted proteins | sample PLM3_127_b1_FD_133150 | JGI IMG/M metagenome (GOLD analysis project Ga0184627, IMG submission 133150) | Groundwater sediment microbial communities from an aquifer in East River, Colorado, USA - PLM3_127_b1 | ecosystem: Environmental > Terrestrial > Soil > Riparian zone | place: USA: East River...
CCAGCGCCTGAGCCCGTATACGGCTGTGCTGCGCTACCGTGGCTTCTCCGTCGTGCACGCTGCAGACCGCTCCTCGCCGGAGTTGCCGCAGTACCATACCCTGGAGGGCACAGCCCCGCGTTGGCGCGATCTCATTGGCTACTACACCCGCTTTGGCGACGTGCGGGAGCTCTTACAGGCAGTGGACGACCGCTACGTGATTATGAACGCCGGCGATGAACTGGTGTTGCGCTTTATCGCGCCCCCGCCCCCTCCCGCTGGATGGAGCCGCGATTTTGTCTTGATCGGCGATGGCTGGGTCAAGGACGGTGATTACAATACGACATTTTCCAAGACCGTCTTGCCCTTACCCGCGCATGCTCAGCCTGACTACACCACGCCACCGGGACACCTGGAGGACGATCCAGTGTATCGCCGCCATGCGCAGGATTGGCAGCGCTATCACACGCGCTACATCACCCCGCAGCGCTTCCATCGGTCTTTGCTCCCTCTCCCCTCGGGAGAGGGCGGGGGGTGAGGGAGAGGGGAAAGAGAGGACCCTGTGATATGTACCAACCTGAGCGCTTCCAAAATGCGTTGCGGCTGAGGAGGCAAGCATGCAAAGGCGCCTCCTCGGCATTGTGCTGTGCACTTTTTTTGCAGCCCTGATCGCCATCCCCGTGGTGATTAAGCATGTCTCCGAACGCCACGCAGCAAGCGGAGCAGCCACCCATCGCGACACGGTGACGGCGCGCTATGGGTTCTGTTTCCAGGAGGTCGCCAAAGCTGCTGGCATTGATTTTACGCATCAGGCTCCCAGGCTCGACCCCAAGCTCGATCACATCATGGCGCAGGTCGCTGCCATGGGAGCCGCGGTCTCCATGGTCGATTTTGATCGCGATGGCTGGCAGGACATCTACGTCACGAACAGCGGCGAGGGCAGCCACAACCACCTCTACCGCAATCTGGGCGATGGGACATTCAAGGACGTTGCGGCGGAAATGGGTGTGGCTGATGTGAATCAAGAGCCCACAGGCGTGTCCATGGGCGCCGTCTGGGGTGATTACGATAACGATGGGTACGAAGACCTCTTCCTGTATAAGTGGGGCCGCCCCGAACTGTTCCGCAACGATCAAGGGCACAGATTTATACGCGTGACCGCGCACGCTGGGCTGCCGCACTGGATCAATGCCAACACGGCTATCTGGCTGGATTATAATCGCGATGGGCGGTTGGATCTGTTCATCGGCGGCTATTATGCGGAGCACGTGAACCTGTGGCAGCTGACGACCACCAGGGTGATGCCAGAAAGCTTCGAGTACGCGCAGAACGGTGGGCGGAAGTACATGCTGCGCAACCGCGGTGACGGCAGCTTTGAAGATGTGACTGAGCAACTGGGCATCACGAGCCGCCGCTGGGCCCTGGCGGCGACGGCGGCTGATCTGCGCGGTAGCGGGTATCCAGACCTGTTCATTGCGAACGATTACGGCGTCTCGGAGCTGTATTTCAACGAAGGCGGCGCACGTTTCCGCGAAGTAGGCAAACAAACGGGCGTTGGTTTTGCTCCCAAGAGTGGGATGAACGCTGCGCTCGGTGACATTCTCAATCAGGGCCAGTTTGCCATTTATGTCACGAACATCTCCGAAGCGGGCATCCTCTTGCAAGGGAATAACCTCTGGGTGCCGCAAGCCGGGACTACGGGAGAGCACCTCAAGTATGCAAATCTCGCGCGCGCCATGGGTGTAGAACTCGGCGGCTGGAGTTTCGGAGCGCAATTCGGCGACCTGAACAACGATGGCTACCTCGATCTCTATCTGACCAACGGCTATGTCTCAGCGGCTCGAGACCGGAGTTACTGGTACGATTTCTCGAAGGTGGCGGGTGGCAACACCACGATCATCTCTGATGCGAAGAACTGGCCGCCGATGCAAGGCCGCAGTTTGTCGGGCTATCAGCAGAAACACGTGTGGCTCAACGATGGCGCCGGGCAATTCTTTGACGTAGCGCCGGCTGTTGGGGTCACAGACACGTACGATGGCCGTGCCGTAGCGCTCGCCGATCTCTGGAATCGCGGCGTGCTGGATGTGGTGGTGGTCAATCAAAAAGGGCCGTTGCTGCTGTACAAGAACAGCGTCGCGCCGGACCACCAGTGGATCGCCTTTGCACTGGAAGGCAGCGTCAGCAACCGCAGCGCCATTGGCGCGCAGGTACGGCTGTTCTGGAATGGGCAGGAGCAAGTGCAAGAGGTGTCGGGTGGCAGCGGATTCGGGGCGCAGAATCAGCGCCACTTGCATTTCGGTCTGGGTAAACAACCGCACATTGAGAAGGTGGTGATTCGTTGGCCTTCGGGGAAAGTACAGACTCTCATAGGGCCTCAGATTGGCCACATGCATCGGTTAAAGGAGCCTGTATGAATCCGGAACGTAGTGTTTCGACCACATCCGCCTCGTCTACGACGACACCCTGGCCATCTGTCTGGGCGCGTTGGTGCAGTTTTGACAACCGCTATCTCGCTCCCATGTTCATTACCTGCATCCTGGCCGCAGGACAGTTGTCGTTTGGCATTTTGGAAAGCTATGCGCGGACCGCGCTCGCTATTCTCACCGCCCTCGTCATAGAGCTTGTTTTGGCGCGGCTCTTCTGGGGACAGTGGCCGCATCTGGCCAGCGCCTACATCTCCGGGATCAGCATCGGGATTTTGGTCCGCTCACCAGCCATGTGGCCTTATGCGCTGTGCAGTACGATTGCGATCACCTCGAAATATGTCCTGCGGGTGCAGGGCCGCCACCTCTGGAATCCCTCGAACTTTGGCCTCTGCGTGATGCTATGTCTGGCTTCGGACACGGTAGCCAGCCTGAGCATTCAATGGGGCAATTATCTGCCTCCGATGCTCATCGTGTGGATATTAGGCGCGATTATCATCTGGCGGTTGCAGCGGTTTCACATCTGCGCGACGTACGTGGTGTCGTTCGTGCTCTTTGCCGGCGTGCGCAGCTGGATCACCGGCCATCCTTTCCTGGCGGAGGTCGCACCGATCACCGGGCCGATGTATCAGCTCTTCATCTTCTTCATGATCACCGACCCGAAGACCACAGTGCAGACGAAATGGGGGCAATGTGTCGTCGCGTTTCTCGTCGCTCTGGGCGAGATGATTCTGCGGCTGAACGAAAGTATCCATGCGCCATACTACGGGCTCTTCGTGGTTGGGCCAAGCGCTAACCTCATCGAAATCTGGTGGAACTCACGGCAGTCTGCGACAGCTTCCGCACCCCACGTGGCATAAGAGAGCTGACGACTTATTCGGAATGCCAGGAAGCAGACCTCATACCGGCATGTCGGCACCGCACTACTTCACCAGACGCAGCTTTTTTTTCCGCTGTACGACCGGCTCAACTTCGGGGACCTCGTCCTCGTCTGACAGTTCGAGAACACCGAGACTGTGAAAGATTTCTACCATTGTAGAGAGCGTCGCCTCATCGGCACGGATAATTTCACCAATCAACACGATACGCAGCAAGGAACTATCAGGATGATCACAATGGGTGCATGACCGCTCCATGATGGCCTTTCCTTTCTCCTCGCAATGGCTCGCGTCGCCTCTTGGCAGTTACGGAGGGCATCCTCTCTCAGGCGTGGCGTGGGAGTGCTCTCCTCCCTGGCCTACGCCTATCCAGCACTCATACTACAAGCATAATAAGGAAGCGCTGTCCAAGGCTGTGACGCATGTTACAAAGTTTTTATGCGCTTTCTCACGCCCCATGCTTATCGGCACGAGCCCAGAGAAGCTTGAGATAGAACATAAGGCGGAAATATGTAGGCAGTATGAGCCGGCGCCTGCCCTGGAGGCCGCAGAGCAGATTCGGGACTTTACGGAAAGACATAAGCGCGCTACAATAAGTAGTTGGCATAACTACCAATGCGAGGAATGCGAGGTTCTATGGCACCGCTGCTTCGCTGTGTCAAAGTCGGCGCAGCGCCACGTGGAATCTGGCGTTACCTGTCCCTCCAGGGATCATATCCTCCAAGCAAGGCGCCCTCATCAGAGAGACACCTACAGTACAGGATCATACAGCATGGCAGCGCAAGATACTCTTGACAAGCATGTGGAAGAGCTCGAATCCGTAGTGATTCGGCTGGCCGGTGATTCCGGCGATGGTATGCAACTTACCGGTGGCCAGTTCACCAGAACTGCAGCGCTGATTGGCAATGACATCAGTACGCTGCCCGACTTTCCGGCGGAAATCCGCGCCCCGGCCGGCTCCCTGCCGGGGGTCAGTTCGTTTCAGCTCAATTTTAGCAGTCGCGATATCTACACCCCAGGTGATGCCCCCCATGTGCTGGTGGCGATGAACCCGGCGGCGCTCAAAACGAATCTTGGGGACCTGGAGGACGGGGGTATTCTCCTGATCAACACCGACGCTTTCACCAGGGCGAACCTTAACAAGGCTGGCTATAAGAGCAATCCTCTGGAAGACGGCAGCCTGTCCAGGTACCGGCTCTTCAAGGTGCCGATCACCTCACTCAACGCCAAGGCACTCGAAGGGCTGGACATGAGCCAGCGCCAGATGGAGCGCTGCAAGAACTTCTGGGCCCTGGGGCTGCTGTACTGGCTCTACAATCGGTCGATGGACTCGACCGTGCAGTTCCTCGAGCAGCGCTTTAAGGATAGGCCGATCCTCTATGAATCCAACAAGCGGGCCCTCATGGCCGGGTATAATTACGGCGACACCACCGAAATCTTCACCACGGCCTATCGCGTCCGCAAAGCCAACCTGCCGGCGGGGAAATACCGCAACATCACTGGGGCTGAGGCAGCGGCCATAGGCTTTGTGACGGCGGCGCAGCTGTTCAACAAACCTCTCCTCTATACCGCGTATCCTATTACGCCAGCGAGTGAGGTATTGCATGAGATAGTGCAATACAAACACTTCGGGGTGAAAACATTCCAGGCGGAAGACGAAATCGCCGCGATCTGTGCCGCGATTGGCGCTTCTTTTGGTGGCCATATCGGCTTGACCTGTACGAGTGGGCCAGGGATTGCGCTCAAAAGCGAAGCGATCAACCTCGCCCATGCTGTTGAACTGCCATTGGTTATCGCCGATATTCAACGGTCTGGGCCAAGTACCGGCATGCCGACCAAAACCGAGCAGGGTGATTTGCTGCAGTGCATGTTCGGGCGCAATAGCGACTCAGCCTGTGCCATCGTGGCGCCAGCGACGCCAGGGGATTGTTTCCACATGGCGATCGAGGCAGTGCGTTTGGCGCTCCAGTTTATGACACCTGTCTTCTTTATGTCGGATGGTTATTTGGGCAATGGTTCTGAGCCATGGCGTATCCCATCGGTCGACGACCTCCCACGCTTTTCGGTGACGCATCCGACAGACCCAGCGACGTTTGCGCCGTACCAGCGTGATCCGGCGACGCTCGTGCGCCCCTGGGCGGTTCCAGGCACGCCTGGCTTAGAGCATCGCATTGGTGGTATAGAAAAAGCGGATATCACCGGGAATATAAGCTATGATCCGCACAATCACCACAAGATGACTGTGCTGCGCAACGAGAAGATTGCACGCATCGCGGACTATATCCCTTTGCAAGAGGTGTACGGTGACTCGGAGGGCGAACTGTTGGTGCTGAGCTGGGGGAGCACGTATGGCGCCGCCATCACGGCGGTACAGAAGCTGCGCGAGCAAGGGGCTTCAGTGTCTCACGCCCATTTACGCTATTTAAATCCCTTCCCGAAGAATCTCGGCGACATCATGCAGCGGTTCAACAAAGTGCTGATCCCGGAACTCAACCTGGGACAGCTCCGTCTCCTTATCCGGGCGCGTTATCTGGTCGATGCCGTTGGCCTCCCGAAGGTCCAGGGGGTGCCCTTCAAAGTATCAGAAATCGTGGCGAAATGTGAGGAACTCCTTGCCTTAGGGAGCAGAGTATGAGTGAAACGAACGGGTCAACGAACGGTGCAACGGCAACGTTAACACGCAAAGATTTTGTGACGGACCAGGAAGTGCGCTGGTGTCCGGGGTGTGGCGATTACTCCCTTCTGGCGCAGACCCAGAAGGTGATGCCCGACTTGGGTGTGCCGCGTGAGAAAATCGTCTTCGTCTCTGGCATCGGCTGCTCCAGCCGTTTCCCATACTACATGCACACTTATGGCTTTCATACCATTCACGGCCGCGCACCGGCCATTGCCACAGGTCTGAAAGTGAGTCGGCCAGACTTGATGGTGTGGGTGATCACGGGTGATGGCGACGCGCTCAGCATTGGTGGCAACCATCTGTTGCACGTTCTACGGCGCAACGTGGATGTGAAGATCGTGCTGTTCAACAACCGCATCTACGGGCTGACTAAAGGGCAATATTCGCCTACCTCGGAACTGGGCAAGAAGGGGGTCAAATCGGCGCCCTTGGGTGTGCCAGATCACCCTCTCAATCCTCTCAGTGTAGCGATTGGCGCTGAGGCGACGTTTGTGGCGCGCACCGTCGATACAGATATCAGGCACCTCATCCCTATACTGGAGCGGGCCGCAGCTCATAAGGGGGCAGCTTTTGTCGAGGTGTATCAGAACTGTAATGTGTACAACGACGGCGCCTTCGCCTACCTGACCGAGCGTGACGTCCATGACGAGCGCACGTTGTACCTGGAGCACGGCAAGCCGATGCTCTTTGGCAAAGAGCGCAATCGCGGTATCCGCCTGCGGGGCCTGGATCCTGAGATCGTGACGCTGGGTGAGAATGGCGTGACTGAGGCTGATATTCTGCGGCACGATGAAGCCAAACCAGTCGCCAGCCTGGCGTACATCCTGAGCCGCCTCGACTACCCGGATTTTCCCGTGCCCGTGGGCGTATTACGGGCGGTAGAGCGGCCAACGTATGATGGCATTCTTGCAGAGCAGGAAGCGTTAGCCATCCAGCGCTCTGGCCCGGGTGATTTGGAGAAGATGCTCAATAGTGGTGATACCTGGGTGGTCGAGTAAGCTCGAGCGGCGGTGACCGTCGACGTACTGTACGCCGGGTGACTGAGTCACCCGGCGTTTTTTCTGTCCGACTCCGTCTACGCCTTAAGCCTATCATGCGCCAACCATGTCGTAACTCCGCAGTAGCTTGCCTGGCAGCGCACCGCTGCACTGGTTCTCCTGGAAGGTCACGCCACCGTTGACCAGGATATAGCGCATGCCCGTGGGCTTCTGGATGAAGCGTCGCTCATCCCCGGGAAAGTCATGCGCGTAGATGGGCTTGTCATACACGTACCCGAGCTTCTCCAGGTCATAGACCATGATGTCCGCCCAGTCGCCAATACGTAACATGCCACGGTTGTTGTAGTTAGCGATCCATGCTGGATAGGCACTCATCTTATAGTGCGCCTGTTCCAGGGTCATCAGGTGTCGATCGCGGATCCAGTAGGCCAGGAAGTGTACGGGCCACATACTTGCGGTCAGATACCTGACGTGAGCCCCGCCATCGGAAAGGGAGATGTGCGCATAGGGGTTCTGGATGCGCCTGGCCAACTTCTCTTCCCCCCGATAGGCCACCGCATGCGTAAAAACCATCTGCAGGTCTTCGTCCAAGGCGAGATCTAAGAAAGCGTCGAGGGGATGCTTGCCCTGTTCCTGCGCAATGGCTTCAATGGTGAGTCCTTCATACTTCAGGTTGCGTTCCTGGGTGGCCTGAGCCACGTGCATCATGCTCCAGTCGGTGCGAGAATGCGGCCGCTCCTCGACATCGCGCTTCATGGCCTGGCGCAGGCTCTGGCCACGTAACTTCTGCGCCCGCTCCGCCGCCGTCCCCACCAGCGGTTGGACCCAGTTGGGCATATAGTCGAACAGGTTGTACTCAGCCAGTGTAAACTCCGCCACCAGATCCATCGAGTTCTGCTGCACCACCACCGGCAGCCCTTCGGCACGGGCTTGCTCAGCCCAGGTATAGCCATCGTCGTCGTCGCCCACGGCGACATGCAGGGGACGACCGCTCCGCACCATCATCTCGGTGAGCAGGGCCTGCTGCTCCTGACGTTGGTCTGAAATACCAATGGTCCATCCCAGGTGCCCGACGCCGAACTCACTCATCACCTCCGCGAGCGCCAGAAACTCTTCCGGAGACGCCACATGGCTCGGCAGTGCACTGCCGTCCTCGGTACGGTCCTCCAGGTTCTTATCGGCAGAGAAGCCAAAGGCGCCGGCCTGCATGGCCTCATAGAGGAGTTGCTTCATCTGGTTCAGCTCAGTCTCGGTGACTGTGGTGCGCTGCCGTGCGGGGATCATACCTAACACGTAGCCACGCAGAGGAGAGAAAGGCACCAACGCTCCGACGTTGACCCCCAGCCCCTGGCGGTCCAGGCTGTCGAGGTATTCGGGGAAGGTCACCCAGTCCCAGCGCATGCCAAGCTGCATCGACCGCATGGGAATGGCCTCGATGCGGTTCATCATGCGCATGTTCAGGTCGCGATCCTCAGGCCGCGTTGGCGCAAAGCCAAAGCCACACTGGCCGATGCTAATAGAGGTGACGCCAAACCAGCCCGACAACGAGGCATAGGGGTCCCAGTTGAGCTGGGCATCGTAGTGTGTATGCAGGTCAACAGCTCCAGGAGCTACAATGCAGCCTGTGGCATCGAGCTCTTTGGCACCTCCAGCTTTGATACGGCCGCTGATCAGGGCAACCCGACCATCCCTAATGGCCAGATCGGCCCGGTACTTTGGGATGCCTGTACCATCCACAATAGTGCCACCGCGAATCACCACGTCGTATGTTGGCATACCCTATCCTCCATGCGTGTCTGTCTCCTCGTGCCACAGAATGAGCCTGTTGGGCTGATTGTCTAACGCCGCAGGCCTTTTGTCAATCAACCGATACAGGTGTCTTGAGGCCCCACGCAGACCCACCAGGTCACACGTTGCAGCCTTGACCCATAGACGCCTGGGTGCTAATGTTCACCCTGGCTTTCCTTCTTGTGCTGTCATCGCCTCAGCAAGTCTTAAGGGTATCACGATGAAGCTTATCGAATTCTGCGTGCGTTATCCTGTTTCTGTGCTCGTGGGAATGATCCTCGCCCTGCTATTTGGGGTGATCTCTCTCTCCGGTATCCCCCTGCAAATGACCCCGACAGTCGATCGCCCTGAGGTCTCAGTAGAGACGACCTACCGCGGCGCCGCGCCTATGGAGGTCGAGAACGAAATTGTCGACCGGCAGGAAGAGAAACTCAACTCCGCGCAGGAGCTGCGTGAGATCGTCTCGACCTCGTCCGAAGGGCGGGGCTTGATCACCCTGCGCTTTGACTGGGGTGTGAACAAAGACGTGGCACGCCTGGAAGTGTCGGAAAAGCTCGACCTGGTGAAAGACGTTCCGCCTGACGCAGACCGTCCTGTCATCCGCGCCATCAGCTCGGACGAGGAAACCCCCATTGCCTGGATCGTTGTGCACACCAAACGTGACATCAACGAGGTGCGCCTTGCAGCCGAGGACGTCATCAAACCCCGCCTGGAACGTGTCGAGGGCGTCGGAGCGGTATGGCTGTTTGGTGGGCAAGAGCGCGAGGTACACGTGGTCCTGGACTACGCAGCACTGACAGCCCGCGGCCTGACCATCGGGCAGGTGCGCGACGCCCTGCTGCGCGAAAACCGCAATATCAAGGGGGGCAACATCGATGAGGGCAAGACACGCCATGCGGTGCGTACGATAGGCCAGTTTGCCGACCTGCCGCAGATCGAAAAGGTGGTCATTGCTACCAAAGACGGCCGGCCGGTCTATGTGCGTGACATTGCCACAGTACAATTCGGCTACAAAGAGCGTGACCGCACTATCCGCCTGCGCGGCCAGCCGACTATGGGTTTCGGGGCGCTGCGGCGTAGCGGGGCCAATACCGTCGAGGTTATGAAAGAACTCAAGCGCGAGCTCGTCTATCTCAATAGCATCTATGGCGACAAAGATATTCGCTTAGAGGTGGTCTACGATGAGACGGATTACATCTACGACGCCCTGAGCCTGGTGACCGATAACCTGTACGAGGCGTCGCTGCTGACCATCGTGGTATTGCTCTTCTTCCTGCGTAGCCCCAGCAGTCTCCTGGTGATTGCTATGTCTATTCCCATGTCAGTGATCTCGATGTTCGTCGTCCTCAACGTCATGGGGCGTACGTTGAATATTGTCATGCTGGCGGGGCTCGCCTTTGCTGTGGGCAATGTGGTGGACAACTCGATCGTGGTGCTCGAAAATATCTTTCGGCACCGTGAAATGGGTAAACCTCGGCGGCAAGCTACACTCGACGGGACGAGTGAAGTGTGGAGCGCTATTCTTGCCGCCACGCTGACCAGTATGGCGGTCTTCCTGCCCATTATCTTCGTCAAGGACGAGGTCGGGCAGCTCTTCCGTGACATTGCTATCTCCACGTCGATTTCCATGGCCTTCTCCTTTGTCGTGGCCATAACGGTCGTGCCCATGATGGCTTCGCGGTTGCTGAAGACGAGCCAGGACACAGCGCGCCGCAGCCGCTTGCAGCGCCTGCTGGATAGCGTGTTGCTGAGCTGGGTGAGAGTGCTGCTGGGCTGGCTGGGAGCACTGCTGGACTGGGTGGGGCAGACTTTCACGACCGGCCTGGTACGCTTGCTCTCCTGGCTGCGGCGTGGGGTGGTACGGCGGCTCGTCGTCGTGGTGGGGATGACGGCCGGCTCGCTCTACCTGAGCTGGCACTTCCTGCCGCCCCTCGACTATCTCCCGAAGGGCAATCGCAACCTGATCCTGGCAGTGGTCCAGGTGCCGCCAGGGTTCAACCTGGAGCAGGTCGAGCGCCTGCTCACCGTGCTTGAAGACCGCTACATGCAGGTGCCGGAGATCGAGCACCTGTTTACCGTGTCGCGGACCGAGAACCCCCTGCTCGGCATGATCCTCAAGCCGCAATATGCCAGCATCCCGGACATCCAGCGGGTGATCAATGAGCTGCGCCAACGCGCCCCTGGGATCCCGGGCACGCGGGCCGTGTTTGTCACCCAGCAGCCGCTGTTCCGACGGACCGGGCAACTGCTCGGCGGGACGAATATTGAAATCGACGTCAAAGGGAACGAACTCGACGCAGTGCGGAACATTGCGGACACTATCGAGCGTCAGACACGCCCTCTGCCCGGGATCAACTTTGTGCGGTC
>Ga0184627_10001018_pt1 | contig 11102 bp, 7 predicted proteins | sample PLM3_127_b1_FD_133150 | JGI IMG/M metagenome (GOLD analysis project Ga0184627, IMG submission 133150) | Groundwater sediment microbial communities from an aquifer in East River, Colorado, USA - PLM3_127_b1 | ecosystem: Environmental > Terrestrial > Soil > Riparian zone | place: USA: East River...
AAGTCTCGATTATCACCGGAGCGGCTTCGGGCATCGGGAAGGCCACCGCGCTCGTGTTTGCGCGCGAAGGGGCGAAGGTGATGTGCGCCGACGTGAACGCCGAAGGCGCGGAGGCGACCGCCCGCCAGATCGCCGACACCGGCGGCGAGGCGGCGTCGATACGCGTGGACGTGGCGAAGGAAGCGGAGGTGCAGGAAATGGTGTCGCAGACTGTCGCCCGCTGGGGACGGCTGGGCATCCTCTATAACAACGCGGGCATCGGCTTCGGTATGCCCGTGACCCAGGTGCCGGAGAGCGAGTGGGACCGGCTGATCGACATCAACCTGAAGGGCGTCTTCCTGGGCTGCAAGCACGCCATCCCGGAGATGCTCAAGAGCGGCGGCGGCTCGATCGTGAGCACCGCCTCCGATGCGGGCCTGATAGGGACGGCGATGCTGTCCTCGTACTGCGCCTCAAAGGGCGGCGTCGTCCTTCTCACGAAGTCGCTGGCGGTCGAATGGGCAGCGCAGGGGATTCGCGTCAACTGCGTCTGCCCCGGCGTCATCCGCACGCCGATACTGGACCCGTTCCTCCAGCAGGCCCAGGCGGCAGGCGCGTCCGCGGAGGAGGTCTGGCAGCGTATAGCCCGCGCCCACCCCATTGGCCGTGTCGGCGAGCCGGAGGAGGTCGGTCGGGCGGTGGCGTTCCTCGCCTCGGATGAGGCGTCGTTCATCACCGGCGTCGCGCTCTCCGTGGACGGCGGCTTCGCGGCTGGGCCGCCCGGCGGCTACGCCCGCGATTAGGGGGAAGCGGTGGAGCGCGTACCCGTGGTCATCGTTGGCGGCGGTCCGGTGGGCCTGGCCGCCGCCCTGGAGCTTTCGCGCTACGGCGTTCGTTCGCTGCTGCTGGAACGCCACGACTCCACCACGTGGCACCCCAAGGCGCGCAATCTGAACACGCGGACCATGGAGATAGCCCGCGGCTGGGGACGCGCCGTGCACGACGAGCTCGCCTCGGTAAACCTGCCTCCCGCCTGGACCAGTCAGATCATCTACTCGCGAACCCTGGCCGGCGAAGAGCTGGGCCGTATGCCGACCGCTGGCTTCTCCGGCCGCGGCCCAACCGTGAGCCCGGAGATACCGCTGCTATCTTCGCAGGACGTCTTCGAGCCCATCATGCGCCGCGGCGCTGAGGCCAGCGGCATGGCCGAGCTGCACTTTGGACACGAAGCCGGCCCGATAGAGCGTGGCGTGTCACCCGATGATGACCGCGTCGTGATCGCAGTGACCGAACGATCGACCAAACGGAAGTATCAAGTCGAAGCCGAATACTTGATCGCGGCGGATGGGGCCGACAGCGCAATACGGGACCAGCTCGGGATCGAACGCGACGGGCCACAGGGGCTCGGCCATTTCGTCAACGTGTACTTCTACGCTGATCTCGATCGCTGGGTGGCGCACCGTCCGGCTATCTTGTACTTCGTCGTCCATCCCTCAGCCCGCGGCGTCTTTCAGCCGCTGGACGCCCGCGGTCGCTGGCTCTGTCAGATAATGTACGACGGAACGCCCGAGGCCGCGCAGGCCTACACGCCTGAGCGCTGCATCGAATGGATCCGCACCGCCGTCGGCGATCCCGCCTGCGCGGCGGCGGTCCGGTCGATCGGGACCTGGACCATGAACGCGGCCGTGGCCCGCCGCCTGGTCCAAGGGCGCGTGATCCTGGCCGGGGATGCCGCTCACCAGCTGCCTCCGACCGGAGGATTCGGCGTGAACACCGGCATCCAGGGCGTTCACAACCTCATCTGGAAGTTGGCCCTCGTTCGCGCCGGCATCGCGGCTCGAGCGCTAATCGACACGTACGATGTCGAACGCCGCGCTGTCGGCCGCTTCAACGCCGATCGGTCGCTGGACAACTCGCGCATGGTGCAACAGATCAACGAGGCGGCAATGACCGCTCGGTCCGCCGGTTCGTCGGCTGAGCAGGCGGTCGCGGCCTCTCGTCGTTACGGAAACTTCCTCGGCATGGAACTCGGGTTCTCCTATGAGTCGGCCGCCGTCGTGTCGGACGGGACCGAGCCACCCGATGTCGTCGATCCCGTCATCGACTACGTGCCGTGCGGGCGCCCGGGCCATCGCGCTCCTCACGTCTGGCTTGAACGCGACGGTGAGAGATACTCCACCCTCGACCTCTTCAGCCCCGGCTTCACGCTCCTGACCGGCCCGTGCGGACGGTCGTGGGCAGACGTCGCCGCGGAGGCCGGCCTGCGGTCCGGGATCGAGATCGAGGCCCACTCCATAGGCATCGAGGGCGGCTTTGCCGATCCGGATGGGAACTGGGCGCAGCAATACGGCATCGGTGAAGATGGCGCCGTCCTCGTCCGCCCAGATGGCCACGTGGCCTGGCGTTCCGCCGGCGCCCGCGAGCCAGAGCCCGCGGGAAGTTTCTCGACTGCGCTACACCAGCTACTCGGGCGGGCTGCCGCATGACTGTTCAGACTCGAAGCCGAAGATGACACGGCAAACAGCGGCCCATTCCGAGCTCGTAGGGGCAGCCTCCGCGCTCGCGCCGCTTATTGCCGAGCACGCGGACGTCGCCGAGCGCGATCGCCGCGTCGCCGCACCCGTGGTTGACGCCTTGGCCTCGGCCGGCGTCTTCCACATGTTCGTGCCGCACAAGTTCGGCGGCAGCGAGGCGGAGCCGGCGACAGGCGTCCGGGCGCTCGAGGAGCTATCGAAAGCGGACGGCTCCACCGGCTGGGTGGCCATGATCGGCGCCACGACCGGCGTCGTCAGCGCCTACCTGCCGGAAGACGTTGCGCGCGAGGTGTACCGGCCGAGCGCCATCACCGGCGGGGTCGTAGCGCCCCGCGGAACGGCGGTCGCGACCGACGGTGGATACAACGTGACGGGCCGCTGGGCGTTCGCGAGCGGCTGCGAGCATAGCCAATGGCTCGCCTGCGGCTGTCTCGTGCACGTCGGCGGCGAACTGGAACGGCTGCCGGGCGGCGACCCAGACGTCCGCATGGTAATGTTCCCCGCGTCCGAGGTGGAGATCATCGACACCTGGCACGTCTCCGGCCTGCGCGGCACCGGCAGCCACGACATCGCGGTCAACGACTTCTTCGTGCCGCGTGACTACTCTTACTCGATCGCTCGCGGCAGGCCCGTGCAACCCGGACCCCTGTACGGCTTCTCGATGATGGGACTGCTCGCGGTTTGCGTCGCCGCTGTCGCCCTCGGCATCGGTAGGGCGGCGCTGGATGAGATGCGAGAGATGTCACCGAAGAAGACGCCCGTTGGCCGGCGGAAGCCGCTCTCGGAGTGGAGCGTGGCGCAGGTGGCGCTGGCGGAAGGGGAGGCGTCGCTGCGGTCAGGTCGCGCGTTCCTCTTCGACGCGGTCGCTGATACGTGGGCGACGCTCGAGCGCGGCGATCAGCCAACGACGGAGCAGCGGGCCCTGGCGCGCCTCGCGGCGACGCAGGCTGTGCAGGGCGCTGTGCGGGCCGTGGACATCGCCTATAACCTCGGCGGCGGCTCCTCCATCTACGAGAGCAGCCGGCTCCAACGGCAGTTCCGGGACATCCACACCCTGACGCAGCACGTGATGGTAGGCCCTTCGAGCATGGAAGCGGCCGGACGGGCGCTCCTGGGCCAGGACGTGCCGCCCGGGTTCCTTTAGGAGGCGAGACGATGGAACTGATGGACGCGATCATGACGCTGCGGGCGATCCGCCGCTTCACCGGTGAGCCGGTGACGGACGAGGAGGTCACTACTTGCCTGAGGGCGGCGGTCCAGGCCCCCAGCGGAGGAAACATCCAGCCATGGCAGTTCCTCGTCGTCCGCGATCCCGAAACCAAACGCGGCATCGGCGAGATCTACCTCCGCGCCTGGAGCCGCTACCGGCCCGCCGTCCAGAAGGTGATGCCGCCGCCGCGCTCCGAGCAAGATGCGGCACGCCTGCAGCGCATCATCGCCTCCTCGCAGCACCTGGCGGACCACTTCGGCGAGGCGCCGGCCCTCGTCGCCTTCCTGATGCCCAATATACCGATGACCCTGTCCGATGACGCCGGCCCGATGGACACCGGAACCCCTTTCGCCTCCGTCTTTCCGGCCGTTCAGAACTTCATGCTCGCCGCCCGCGGGCTCGGCATCGGCACCACGCTCACCTCCGTCTACCGAATCTACCAGCAGGAGGTGCGCGACCTCTGCGGCATTCCGGAGAACTACGAGATCGTTGCCATCGTGCCGATGGGCCGGCCGAAAGGGCGGTTCGGCGTTGCGCCGCGCCGTCCCGCGGAGACGGTGACCCACTGGGACCGCTTCGGCAACAAGCGGAAGTGAGTTGAACGCGGTCCTTGGTGTGTGATAGATACTGACTGGTCAGTAAGGAGGTCACCTTGAAATTCGGACTCATCTACGAGCTCCAGCAGCAGAAGCCCTGGGCCGAGAACCAAGAGCACAAGACCTACCATGAGGCGCTCGACCAGATTGAGCTGGCGGACAAGGTCGGCTTCGACTACGTCTGGGAGGTGGAGCACCACTTTCTCGTCGAGTACTCCCACTCGTCCGCGCCCGAGGTGTTCCTCGCCGCGGCCAGCCAGCGCACGAAGAACATCCGCATCGGCCATGGCGTGGCGCTGCTCCCGAGCCCGTTCAACCACCCGATCCGCGTCGCGGAGCGGGCGGCGGCGCTCGACATCGTCTCCAACGGACGGCTCGAACTCGGGACCGGCCGCTCGATCACGGAGCAGGAGCTGGGCGGGTTCGGCATCGATCCGGCGGACTCGCGACCGATGTGGGAAGAAGCGATCCAGATGATCCCGAAAATGTGGACGAACGAAACGTTCTCCTGGGAGGGCGACTACTTCGTCGTGCCGCCCCGCATGGTGCTGCCGAAGCCCGTCCAGAAGCCGCACCCGCCGCTATGGATGGCCTGCACCCAGCCCGAGAGCTTCCGCATCGCGGGGTCAAAGGGGCTCGGCGCGCTCTCGTTCGGGTTCATCGCGCCGGGCGTGCTCGAAGCCTCGATCTCGCTGTACCGCGACGCGATCAAAGATGCCGAGCCGGTGGGCGAGTTCGTGAACAACCAGTTCGCCGCCACGAGCTTCGCCTGCGTCGCGCCCACTGACGAGGAGGCGCTAGAACACGGCAAGCCCGCCGCAGAGTTCTTCCAGGAGGCGATCGGCATCCTGTTCGTCCCGTGGGCGAAGAAGACGGACGCCCCGTCTTCCTACCAGTACTACGTGAGCCTGGCCCAGATGGCGGAAGAGCGTCTGCGGCAGGACCCGGACGGCGCTTTCCGCTTCCAGGAGCAGTGGGACAGCGGCACGCTCTGCATCGGCAATCCGGAGCGGGTGCGCAACGCCGTCCAGAAGTACGTCGACGCCGGCTGCGATCAGCTCATCGTGATGGTGCAGGTGGGCCGCATCCAGCACGATAGCGTAATGCAGACGATCAAGCTCATGGGCGAAGAGATCATCCCCACTTTCAGAGAGACACCCGCCGTCAAAACACCCTGACCCTCCACATCCGTCAGCGCCGGCGCGGACCTACAGGGGCCTCTCGCTACTCGATCGCTCGCTGTAACGGTCTTGTTAGACGATCAACGGTCCGTTTAACGCGAGGGCAACGCCGGGTCGAGTACGGTGGCATCGATAGGTCTGGAAGCGGAAGGAGGAAGTGTAGCATGGCTACTATCGAGAAGTCCATCGAGGTTGAGGTGCCCGTCTCGACGGCCTACAACCAGTGGACGCAGTTCGAGGAGTTCCCCCAATTCATGGAAGGCGTTGAGCAGGTCACGCAGCTCGACGACGCGCGCCTGCATTGGATATCTAACGTTGCCGGTCAGCGCAAGGAGTGGTACGCCCGTATCAGCGAGCAGATTCCGGACGAACGCGTCGCTTGGGTAAGCGAGGGCGGCACCTTCAACTCCGGCGTGGTAACGTTCCACCGCCTGAGCGAGGACCGCACGAAGGTGATGGTCCAGATGGAGTACGACCCGGAGAGCATCGTTGAGGAAGTAGGCGACAAGCTCGGCTTCGTCACCCGCCGCGTCCAGGGCGACTTGGACCGCTTCAAAGAGTTCATCGAGTCCCGCGGCGTCGAAACGGGCGCCTGGCGCGGCACGATCTCCCGTCCGGTGCCGTAAGACGCAGACAACCTGAATCACGCAGGCCGCGGCTGAGAAGTGGCGGCCTCTGCTTAACCCCCCACCGTCCCCCAAGGCCCAACAATATCCCCCAGCGCCTGCGTTAGCTCCGGGCAGTAGCGCGCCCGCGGCAGCTCCATCTCCACCTCCGCCCCGTCGCGCTGCCGGATCGAGAGTCGCACTTCGCCCTCGCCGGCGTAGTCGCCGAGGGCGTTAAGGAGAGAGCGCAGACGCTCGTGGTCACCATCGGCGTCATCCGTCTCTTCGAGGGTTATGCGCAGACCCAACCGGTCGGGCGTCGATAACGAGGGTGAGGGCGATGCCTGCTTGGGCCGCTGGCCGCCGTTGCCGTTGCGCCGGTAGCCGTTGCCGTTCGCACCGCCGTTCGTGACCAGCAACGGACTGATGTCGAACGCCTCGTCACCGTAGAGGGCGGCCTTTTGCACCGATGCCTGCAGACGTTCGTCCCGCGCTTTCACCCGCACGTTCATGATCACCACGTTGCCCGCCTGCCAGACGTCGCGCGTCTGTTCCCAGGTCTCCGGCCAGACCGTCACCTCCAGGCTGCCGGTCATGTCCTCGACCTCCGCGGCCAGAAACGAGCGCCCGTCGCGGGTCGTGAGCGAGCGCATGCCGGTGACGATGCCGCCGAGGATCAGGTCGCGGCCGGCCAGGTCGGCGTTCACCTCGACCATCCCGCAGGTGAGCTGGCCGCGAAGCTCTTCGGCCGCCCGCGCGAACGGGTGCTCCGAGAGGTAGATGCCCAGAAGCTCCTTCTCCCAGGCCAGCTTCTGCTGCTGCGTGGCCTCAGGCACCTTGTCCAACTGCGGCCCCTGGACGCTGGGACCATCGCTGCCCATAAGTTCGAAGAGCGAGGTCTGGCCGGACTCGCGCTGCTTCTGCTCTCGCTGCGCGTAGCCGATCAGACGATCGAGCCCGCCGAGGAGGGCGGCACGGTCCGCAAGCGCATCGAAGGCGCCGGCCTTGACCAGACTCTCCAGCGCGCGCTTGTTCAGATGACGCACGTTTACGCGCTCGAAAAACTGCTCGATCGCCGCGAACGGCCCGCCGGCGGCGCGAGCCTCGATGATCCCTTCGGCGATGCCCTGGCCCACGTTCTTGACGCACGCCAGTCCGAAGCGAATGGCCTGCGTCTCGCTATCGTGTTTTTCCAACCCGAAGTTGGCGGCGCTGCGGTCCACGTCCGGCGGCAGCACTGGAATGCCGAGCCGTACGCATTCGGCGAACGCCTCGGCCACGCGCTTCTGGTCGCCCGCCATCATCATCACGGCGGTCATGTATTCCGCCGGGTAGTTGGCCTTCAGGTACGCGGTCTGGAAGGCGATCGTGCCGTACGAGACCGCGTGCGCCTTGTTGAAGGCATAGCCGGCGAAGGGCTCGATGAGGTCGTATATCTCCTTCGCCTGCTCCTTGCTGTATCCCTTGTCCGTCGCGCCCTGAACGAAGCGCTCCTCCTCGGCGCGCATCATGGAGCGCACCTTCTTGCCCATCGCCTTGCGCATCACGTCCGCCTGCCCCAGGGAGTAGCCGGCGAACTTCTGCGCGATCAGCAGCACCTGGTCCTGGTAGACGATGACTCCGTACGTCTCGTCGAGGATGTCCGCCAGGTCCGGGTGAGGGTAGTGGACCTTCTCGAGACCGTGCTTGGCGTGGATGTAGGTGGGGATGTGCTGCATCGGGCCCGGACGGTAAAGGGCGACCATCGCGGCCAGGTCCTTCACCGAGGTGGGGCGCAGCTCCTGCACGTACCGCCTCATCCCGCCGGACTCGAGCTGGAAGACGCCGAACGTCTCGCCCCGCTCGAGCATGTCGTATGTCTTCGCATCGCCGTCCGGCAGGTGGATCAGGTCCAGCGTCTCGCCGCGCACCAGCTTGATCACTTCAACCGCGGTGCCGAGGGTAGTGAGGTTGATCAACCCCAGGAAGTCCATCTTGAGCAGCCCCAGCTCCGCCACGTCCCACATGGCGAACTGCGTCGTCGGCAGCGCATTCGGGTCGCCGGAGGAAGGGCGCTGGAGCGGCAGGAAGTTCACCAGCGGTTCCGGCGCGATCACGACGCCGGCAGCGTGCGTGCTGGCGTGCCTCGCGACGCCCTCAAGCTCGCGCGCGGTATCGATAAGCTTGGCGATCTGCGGGTCGGCCTGGTACAGCTGCTTGAAGTCGGGCCCTTCCTCGAGCGCCCGTTCGATCGTCATCGCCCCGAATGAGGCGGGCATCACCGGCACCAGCCGCGCCACGCGGTCCACATCCGCGTAAGTCATGCCGAGGGCGCGTCCCACGTCGCGGATCGACGCCTTGGCGCCGAGCGTGCCGAACGTAATGATCTGAGCGACGCGGTCGTGGCCGTACTTCTCGGCAGCGTAGCGGATCATCTCATCGCGGCGGTCTTCGGCGAAGTCCAGGTCAACGTCCGGCATCTCCCGCCGCTCGACGTTGAGAAAGCGCTCGAACACCAGCCGGTGCTCCAGCGGTTCGATGTCCGTCACGCCGAGCGCGTAGAGGATGACCGACGCCGCCGCGGAGCCCCGCACCGCCATCAGGATGCCGCGCTCGCGGGCGTACTGCGCGAAGTCGTGGACGACGAGAATATAGTCGGCGAAGCCGGTCTGCCGGACGACCTCGAGCTCGTACTCCAGCCGGCGGCGGGGTTCCCCCGCATCACCGGGATACCGCCGGGCGAGACCCTCCAGACAGAGGCGCGAGAGATGCTCCTCCGCCGTGGTCCCCGGCGGCACGTCGGCCTTCGGCAGGCGCACCCTGCCGAACTCCAGGTTGAGGTCGCACATCTCGGCGATCCGCCCGCTGTTGTCGATCGCTTCGGGCAGGTCCGGAAAGAGCAGGCGCATCTCTTCCTCGGACTTGAGGTGGTAGCAGGCGGGGTCGCCGGCCATCTTCAGGCGGTTCTCCTGCTGGACCGTGGAGTTGGTGCCGATGCACAGGAGCACATCCTGGAACGGCGCGTCCTCCGTCCGCACGTAATGGACGTCGTTCGTGGCCACGACCGGAAATCCCGTCTCTTGCGCCAGCCTCAGAAGCCCTTCGTTCAGCGACCGGTGCTCCTCTATGCCGTGCTCCTGTAGCTCGATGTAGAAGTCGCCGAAGACCTCCTTGTGATAGCGGGCGGCCTTGACAGCCTCCTCGAAGCGCCCGTCGATCAGGCGGCGGGAGACTTCACTCGTCGCGCACCCCGAGAGGGCGATGATGCCCTCGTGGTGCGCTTCCAGCAGCTCCCTGTCCATGCGCGGCCGGTAGTAGTACCCCTCCAGGTGCGCCTTCGTCGCCAGCGTCAGCAGGTTGGCGTAGCCGGCGTCGTTCTTCGCCAGCAGGGTGATGTGGTACGGCTGCTTATCGCCCGGCTCCCGAGAGTGCCGGGAGCCCTGCGCGACGTACGCCTCGATGCCGATGATCGGCTTGATCCCCCGCGCCTTCGCCTCTTTGTAGAACTGGATCGCCCCGTAGAGGACGCCGTGGTCGGTCAGGCCTATCGCCTCCTGGTCCAGCTCCTTCGCCCGGTCCATCAGCTGCGGAATGCGCGAAAGCCCGTCCAGAAGCGAGTACTCCGTGTGGACGTGAAGGTGAGCGAACATTAGCGGAGGAAGAAGGAAGAGGGAAGAAGGAAGAAGGGCGAGAGACTGCTTAAGCGCCTAAACGTTTGACTCAAAACCCGCATGGTGGACGCGCTCATTATAAGCCAGCCGCCGGCGGCTGGGGAGTACTCGACTGTGGATTTCAGCGGGCATTTTGTGGAAGGGAGAGATCCGATACGATCCGGCGTTTGAGGGGCTACGATGCCCTCGGCCTGACTCAAGGACGTAGCGGAACGCCTTTACGCCTCCACAGCGGATTCGCGATCCGGGGCGGACGCCTGTCTTAACCTGCCTGGCGATTGGTTACGACCGCCACTTCACCTCGTACAACCGCACCGGGTCCTCGAAACCTCGTAGGGCCACCTGCCCCTGGTCCGACCACAGGAAGCGCTTCCCCGCCGCCAGCTGCCGCACGACGTCCGAGACGAGGATCTGGCCTGGCCCGGCACTGCCACAGACACGCGAGGCGAGCTGCACGGCCGCGCCGAAGAGGTCGCGCTCCTCGGCGACCGGCTCGCCGGCGTTGAGGCCGATGCGCATCCGTAACGGGGCCGTCGGGTGCTCGACGGCGTGCGCGTCACACCCCCTTTGGATGACGATCGCGCAGTCGATCGCGCGGGCGGCGGAAGGGAACGTGGCCATGATGCCGTCGCCCGTGTGCTTGATCTCGGAGCCGCCGTGGGCGCGCAGCGCGTCGCGGACGATGGCGTTGTGCGCGCGCACAAGCTCCTGCGCGTCCGCGTCGCCCAGCTGTTGCGTCATGCTGGTCGAGCTCTCCATGTCCGTGAAAAGGATTGTCTGAAGGCCCGCAGGCGCATCATCCTGCGGCTCGTGCGCGCCCGGCTCGACGTGCGCGTGGCCGTCACTCGTCGCCAGGAAATCGCCGACGGCCTCGATCACCGGCGCGAAGTCCCCGTAGAACGGGGCGTGCGTGTTGCCGGGCAGCGCAATGAAGTGCGCGTGCGGAAGCAAAGAGGCAAGATCGCGGCCGAAGCTCATCGGGAACGCCTGGTCGTCGCGGCGGTGCAGCACCAGCGTTGGCATTGTCAGCTTCGAGAGGTGCTCGCGGACGTCCAGGTGGAATAGGGCCTCTTCCAGGATGGCAGCTGCGACCTCTCCCGTGGCTGAGTTGCGGGCGTAGTAGGTGAACGAGTCCACTACCTCCTTCTCGGCGTTGGGGTACACTCACTCGATGATCGCCCGAGAGCCGATGCGCCAGTCAGCGCGGATCAGGTCCACCAGCGCCCGGCCGAGCGCCTCGCGGCCGCCCTCACTGGAATGGGCGAGGCTGCCATGCAGGATCAGATGGCTGACCTTCTCCGGGTGCTCGGCGGCGTACACGATGGCGGCCGGCCCGCCCATCGACCA
>Ga0184627_10001019_pt1 | contig 11096 bp, 9 predicted proteins | sample PLM3_127_b1_FD_133150 | JGI IMG/M metagenome (GOLD analysis project Ga0184627, IMG submission 133150) | Groundwater sediment microbial communities from an aquifer in East River, Colorado, USA - PLM3_127_b1 | ecosystem: Environmental > Terrestrial > Soil > Riparian zone | place: USA: East River...
GAACAGCTCCGCTTCCAGAAGCAATTTCTGGCAAAACGCCGCACCGCCGTGATCAATGCCGGTGTGGCCCCCGGCCTCACCAACCTGCTGGTCGCGCGCAGCGCGGATCTTCTCGACGGTCTCGAAGCCGTCCAGGTACGGCTCTACGAAAGCACCGGCAGCGACGAGCCCGTGTCGCAGTGGTCGTCCGATGGCGCCTTCGACGAGGCCGTATCGCGGCCGCGCGTCTACCGGAACGGCGGCTTCCGTTTCGGCAAGCGGTTTGGCGAGCGGGAGGTATTCCGCTTTCCGCCGCCCATCGGCGCGGTCGGCGTGGTGCTGGCCGCGCAGGATGAAGTTGTCACGCTGCCCCGCGTGCTGGACATGCGCGAAATGGACGTCAAGATCGGCGGCAACGACTTCGAGCGTCTGCGCCGCTGGCACCGTCAGGGCAAGCTCAGAAAGTCGCACGGCCCGGGGGCGAACCGCTTTCCGCAAACGCCGACCCCGCGCCAGATGGCCGGATTGGTCGCCCGCGGCGCGCTGTACCACGCGCGGTTCGCCGCCGCCGTGGTGGCACGGGGCCACAAAAGCGAACGGCACGCGGTTATCCGCTGGGATGCCAGCTTTCCCACCCTCCGCCAGACCCGCCGCCGCGAGGTGTACACGTCGCCGGTCGCCTGGGCCACGGCGCACATGGCCGCATTGTTCGTGAAGCATTTTCCGCGCGGACTGCCGGGTGTCCATCCACCCGAGGCCCTGCCGGCCAGCGTTCGCCAAGCCATACTCGCCGGCGCGCGCGCGTACGGCATCCGCGTCAACAAGCGGCTCACCCTGCTGAAACCGATGGACGACGAGGAGTAAGACCGTTGGCAGTCTGCAGTGGACAGTTTGCAGCGCGCAGTTAGACGTTTGTAGTTACTGCCAACTGACGGCTGCCAACTGCCAACTCTGCTTCAGTCGACCTTGACGCCCGCGGCCTTCACCACCTTGCCCCACATCTCGATGTCCGCGCGGACGAAGCGGGTGAATTCCTCCGGTGTCATGGTGAGCGGGTCGGCCCCGGTGCCGACGAGTTTTTCGCGCACGGCGGGCGTGTTGACGGTTTTCACGACGGCGTCGTGCAGCTTGCCGACGATGTCGGGCGGTGTTCTTGCCGGCAGGAACAGGGCGTAATAGTTCTGTAGCTCGACGTTGGCGTAGCCCGCCTCCTTCGTCGTCGGCACCTCAGGGAAATACACCGAGCGCTTCGGGCTCGCCATCGCGAGCGCCCGGACCTTGCCGGCCTTCACGTACGGCGAGATCACCGGCAGGTCCACGAACATGCCGCTCACCTGCCCGCCGACGACGTCGATCACCGCGGGCGCCGCGCCCTTGTACGGCACGTGCGTCAATTTGACGCCCGCCGACTTCATCAGCATCTCGATCGGGAGGTGCAGGGTGCCGCCGGTGCCGGCGGACGCCAACGTGATCTGGCCCGGCCGCGCCTTCGCGAGCGCAACCAGTTCCTTCAGGCTCTTCGCCGGGATGGACGGGTGCACGACGAGGATAGTGGAGGTCGTCATGATCGGCGTCAGCGCCTGAAAGTCGCGCAGGGTGTCGTAAGGCAGCTTCGAGTAGGTCACCATGTTGATCGCGACCACGCTCGCGGTCCCGAACAGTATCGTGTAGCCGTCGGGCGGAGACTTCGCCACCATTTCCGCGCCGATGATGCCGGTCGCTCCTGCACGGTTGTCGATGACGATGGGCTGGCCCAGCAGCTCGGTCATGCGCGGCGCGATGAAGCGCGCCGTGATGTCGGTGGGGCCGCCCGCGGAAAACGGCACGACGATTCGTATGGGCTTGGATGGAAAACTTTGCGATAGCGCGTGTGCCGACGGCAGCAGGCACGCCACGAAGCAGGCAACGCGAACCACGAATTTCATTTTCCCCTCCCAGGCAATACAGTGCCCGGAAGTGTGGCTCAGCGCGCAGACAAACTCAAGGTGAACCGGCTACGGCGGCCGCCTGAAGGCCTTGATTCGTGGTTCGTGGATCGTAGGTCGTGGATCGATGTACAGTGTGCATCCGCGTGTTGAACGGCGATCATTTCGTCCGTTCGAACACGCGGAGTTAAACCGGTGCGCTGCGTCCGGCTTTAACGCTACTTGGCGATTCAATTATTGGTTTTGTTTTCCTTCGTGTCCTTGGTGTCCTTCGTGTCTGCGCTTTTCAAACAAGACTAGCGAAGACTCAGCGTCTGCTCCTTCCACGACGGGTCCTGCCAGCGCTGGAACGCGCCGAGGACGCTGGGATCGCTTGCCTGGCGCGCCACCGCGAGGGTGTCGAGGCGCATCACCTCGAAATTGCGTTGGTACTTGCCGTCGCCCCGGGCCTCGCGCGCGACCAGCATCTGCGTGCCGCCGGGCACCCAGCCCGCGAACTCGGCATACCCGATTTCAGGCAGCGTGGTAGCCGGCGGCAGCACGCGGACCGTCCAGCCGCCCGCCTGCTTGCGGAACACCCAGATCTCGCGCCATGCGTCCATCGGCTGTACCGCCAGCGCCAGCGCATTGCCTTCCCGGTTCAGCGTGGCGGAGCTGGCCCAGACGATGCCGTAGGTGCAGCGCCGGACCAGTGGATTGGTCACGTCGTGCCGGTCGTCGAGCAGCAAGATGCAGGTTTCGCCCGGCTGGCCGGGCTCGGTGACGATATAGGCGCGCTTGCCCTTGTTGCCCCCAGGCCCGGGCACCGCCGCCCACCGCGACGCGCTGACCCGCATGGCAGCGTCGTTGTAGGCCACCTGGTCCTCTTCGGTCAGCTCGGACTTGTCGATGCCGGCCAGCGCTGTGAGAGCGCGAGTGGCGGCTTCGTCGGCGGCTTCACCCCGGCGCGCGCGCTGGTAGGCAAGGCTGCTCCACACGCTGGCGCGCCGCATCAGCACGCGGTTCCTCAGGTAACCGGGCAACGCGGAGGTTTCGACGTTGTCGAGCACATCCGCCCTCCACTCGTCCAGGCGGCTGCGCTGCAACGGGCCCAGATCGGGATCGATGCACTCGTAGCGCGTCAGGGCCAGCGCAGCGCGGGCGCGCTGCGCCGGGTCCGACCGCTGCGCCAGCACGCGGCGAAACGCGTCGCCGTCGTAGCAGATCTGCATGCGCCCGCCGCGCTCCTTGCTCGTGAAGTTGATGCCGTAGCGGGAAGCGACGTCCAGGTGCGCGGACAACGTCGTCTCTCCGGCCCGCGAGCGGGCGCTGCCGGACGAAGCGCGGCGCGCCAGGCGATCCGCGAACCCGCCCAGCGCATCCAGTATCTCGGTTCCCGCCTCGCCCTGCAGTGTTGCGGCGGGCGCCGCCTGCACGTATGCCACGGCAAAACCGATGCCCAGCGCCTCAGCCCCCGGTGTGTCGCGCAGGAAACGCACGATGGACAGCAGTTCGGGCGCCTCCTCCGCGGTGAGCTTGACGCGGCGGACCAGGCTGGCGTGCACGAAGCCGCCGCGCTCGCGCCGGTAGTCGTACACCTGCAGGTAATCCATGCGCTCGCCGCGAACCTCGACCATCTCGCCCTGCCACAGCACGGCCTGCTGCCGGGCCGAGGCGCGCGGCGCCGCGCGCAGCGCGGCCTGGTCTTTCGTGATGATGGCGGTCTCGACGTTCGCCGCGGCCGGCGCGGCGGCGCTGCACAGCATGACGACCATTGCTCCAGTGAGGGTGCGCAGCATGATTATTTCTCCCCTGTCCCCGCGCGGCCTTCGGCGCTCGCGCGCTGGTGCCCGCCGAGAAGGTTGGCGCCGACAAAGCCGCCGTCCGCAGGCGGCGGCGCGATGATCACCTGTACCTTGTCCGAGAGCTTGTCCGCCAGCGTCTTCTGGATCAGCAGCGGATGCCGGCTGAGGAGCACGCCTTCACGCGCCATCTGCCCGGCGTTGGCCTTCCCCACCCGCTCCAGGCGATAGGCCTCGGCGTCCGCGAGCTTCTGGCGCGCCTCAGCTTCGCCGTCCGCCTCGATGCGGCGCGCCTGCGCTCCGGCTTCCGCGTTCTTGATGCGCGCCGTCTTGTCGGCCTCGGCTTCCAGCCGGCGCTGCTCGATCTGGCGCTGCTTGAACGGAATCACGTGCTTCATCGCTTCCTCCTGTGCTTTGGCGGCGATGACCTGCGCCTGCCCGGCGGCCTCCGCGGCTTTCCCTCGCCGCACCTTCTCGGCCTCGCCTTCCAGCTCCGTTTCCTTGACGCGCTTGTCCTTCAGCTCCAGCGTGTAGCGCATTTTCTGGGTCGCCAGCTCTTCGGCCAGCAGCCCCTCCATGCCGCGCCGGTAGTCGGCGGGCAGGTCCACCTTGCCCATATACACGGCGCGCACCACGACGCCGTCCGGCGCCAGCCGGGAGGCGAGCTCGCTCTCGATGGCCTGCTGGATCTCCACGCGCTTGGTCGAAAAGATTTCGCGCACCGTATAGCGGGAAAATATCTTGTAGATGACGCCCTGCACCACCGGCTCGACGATCTCCGCGCCGACGTCGCCGGGCAGGCTCTTCGATAGTGCGCCCAGTTTCGCGGCGTCGAGCGCGTAGCGCACCGACAGATCCACCCCGAGCGACAGTCCTTCGACGGATTGCAGCGGCGCGGCGCCGTCCGCGCGCCTGACCTGCTCGGGCTGATAGGTGCGGTCGCGCAGGGAGTACACGCGCAAGTCGTGGAGGCCGGGCATGATGAAGACGCTGCCGTCCCGCCATTCGCTCACGCCGCCCGTGAGCCGGTTCACGCGCACGCCGACTTCACCCCGGCCTATATTGGCCACCGGCGGATGGGTATAGAGGACGTAGCCGGCCGCGCCCAGCAGGCCCAGAGTGACGAGGAAACCCCGCACACTGTGAACGCCCGACAGCGCGCGCACGGCGCCGCTTCTGGTAGCGTGCGCCGCCCACCCGCCCCGCCCTGCTACCCAGTCACGAATCGATCGAAAGATTTCTGTCAAACGGTGCAACACATTCATCTCCTTTCAATGAAGCCGATGGCGAACAGACGCACGATCATGGGTTCTCCCTGGAAAGTCATGGGTTCGACGGCACTAGCAGCCTGTCGGACTCAGGTGTCCGACAGGCTGCTAACAGCAAAACCGCCCGCGTATTTAGAATGAAACCCAGGGTAATGACCCCGATTGGTCGCCGATGGGCATGCGCGCAGGCTGGAAATGAGATTTTCACTGTCATTGACTCCCGTAATCGTGCGGGCGGTTTTGCATAAGGAGTATGTCGGGCGTAAGCCCGACATACTCCTAGGCGCTCCGGGCCAGGAACTGGGGGACCGGCGGCGCGTTGCGCCGCCGCGTCACGGCCTTCGCCGTTCTGGCCCCAGCCACCGGCCCGCAGCGTCCAGGCCGCCGCATCACGGGGCGAGCAACGCCACCAGGATGACGGGCACGGCAAGCACGACGGCCACCGCCACCCCCAGCAGCAGGGCGTACGCCGCGAGCAGCAGCATCTCGAGCGCGACGCGGCGGCCGTTGAAATCCGTGGATTTGTGCTGCAATTGCATGGTTTCCTTTCCGGTGCCGCAAATCGGCGGCGACACTGGCATTTGAAGCCCGGAAGCTGGAACAGAACGGGCGCGGTTCGGTCAAACCGCCGATGAATTGTGGCAAAAAAATGGCAGTTGCTCCGTCGCCCTTGCGAGCACCGCGCCATCCGGTATAGGTTCTGGTTTGCCACGAGATCTCGCATGCGCCAACGCATCGCCATCGTTGAAGACGACCCGGCCATCCGCGCCAACTACGCCGACGTTCTGAAAAAACACGGCTACGATGTGGCCGCCTACGGCGACCGCGGCGAAGCGCTGGCGGCCCTGCGGCTGCGCCTGCCGGACCTGGTGCTGCTCGACATCGGGCTCGGCGACGAGGTGGACGGCGGCTTCACGCTGTGCCGCGAGCTGCGCACGCTGTCGGCCACGCTGCCCATCATCTTTCTCACCGCGCGCGACGGGGAGTTCGACACAGTGTCGGGCCTGCGCATGGGGGCCGACGATTACGTGACCAAGAGCGTGAGCCTGCCGCACCTGCTCGCGCGCGTAAGCGCCCTCTTCCGCCGCGCCGACCTCGCGCGCGCACCGGCGCCCACCGAGAACCTGCTCGAGCGCGGCCCGCTCCAGCTGGACCTGAATCGCTTTGTCGTGAGCTGGCGGGGCGGCGAAGTGAACCTCACGCTCACCGAATTCTGGCTGGTGCACGCGCTGGCGAAATTCCCGGGCCACGTGAAGAACCGCGACCAGCTGATGGCGGAAGCGCACGTGGTGGTGGACGACAGCACCATCACTTCCCACGTGAAGCGCATCCGCCGCAAGTTCGGCGCGGTGGACCCGCGGTTCGATTCCATCGATACCGTCTATGGCATGGGCTACCGGTGGAAGGCCGAAAAAAGCTGAAGTCCTTCGCGGCGCCCGGCCTGCGCGCCAAGATCGCGCTGGTCGCGCTGGTCCTGCTCGTCATTCCGTGGGTGGGCTACTCCTACGTGAAGTCGGTGGAGCGGCTGCTGCGCGACAACCAGCAGCGGCAGATTGTCGCCACCGCGCGCGCGGTGGCGACGGCACTGCAGGACCGTCCGCGCTTGATGGAGCTGCGCGCGAACGCGCCCGAGTCGGAGAACCCGCCGCGCGCCGTCACGGCCGCCGCGGAGGAGGTGCGGCGGCTGCTGGCCGGCCTCGCCCGCGCGGGGCTGCGCATCTGGGTCGTGGACAGCAGGCTCAACCTGGTCGCCGTCGCGGGCAACCTCGATACACCGCCGCCCGCCGCGGCTGAGGAGTTCACGTTCGGCATGCTCGAGCGGCTGGTGCACCGGGCGCTGCGGCCCGTGTTCGAGCGCGTGCTGCGCGTGCCGACCGCGCCGGCCGAGGAATTCATCCCCAACGACGTCGTGTTCGGCGGGCGCGAGGTCGAGCGCGCGCTCGACGGCTCTCCGGCGTGGCGCCTGCGTCCCGCACCCGCCAATCGCGGCGTTATTTTCTCCGCCGCCCACCCGATCTGGGTCGAGCAGACCGTCGTCGGCGTGGTGGTGGTGGAGGAGGACACCGACGCCATCGTCTGGCTGCGCAACCGCGCCTTCGAGCAACTGGTCGCGGTGACGCTGATCGCGTTCACGGCGGCGGCGCTGGTGCTGCTGCTGTTCGCGTCGCGCCTGTCATGGCGCCTGCGGCGGCTGCGCGACGAGGCGGAGAACGCGATCGATTCGCAGGGACGCGTGCAGGCGCTGGTCGCCGGCGAGCACGCGCGCGACGAGATCGGCGATCTCGCGCGCAGCTTCTCGACCGTGCTCGAGCGGCTGGCGCAATACAACACCTACCTCGAGAAGCTCGCCGGGCGGCTCACGCACGAGTTGCGCACGCCGATCGCCGTGGTGCGCTCCTCGCTCGATAACCTGAGGCTGCAAGCGCCATCGCCGGTAACCGCCGTTTACGTGACGCGCGCCGAGGAAGGCATCAACCGGCTGGAAACCATATTGACGCGCATGGCCGAGGCCACGCGGCTGGAGCAGACCGTGCGCACGGGCGAGCGCGAGCGGTTCGAGGCGAAGACCGTGCTCGCGGGCTGCGTGGAGGGCTATCGCGCGGCGTACCCGCAACGGCGCTTCGACCTGGCGCTGACCGACCAGCCGGTGACGCTGCGCGGCGCGCCCGATCTCTTCGCCCAGATGCTCGACAAGCTCGCCGCCAACGCGGCGGACTTTGCCGCTGGCGACACGCCCATCCAGATTTCGCTCGCGCACGCGACCCGCGTGGCAGTGCTGCGCTTCGTCAATACGGGGCCGGCGCTGCCCGCCGAGATGCGGGGCAGGCTGTTCGAGTCCATGGTGTCGGTGCGCAAGGAACGCGCGGGCGGCGCTCCGCACCTTGGACTCGGGCTCTACATCGTGCGCCTGATCGCGGAATTTCACGGCGGCCACGTGTCGGCAACGAACCGCCCGGACGGCAGCGGCGTCGTGTTCGAGCTGCGTTTCCCTGTTGCAGCCTGACTGCCACACGGTCAGAAAAACGCCGGACTTTTGGCAGTACGCCGGGCATCGCTCGCCCCGACTTAGAGCGCCTAACATAATGAAACGCGCGTGCGTTGCGAGTCAGAATCGTCGATAGCGCGAAGCGAGGTGCAGCCAATACTCGCTGTATTGGCAAGCCTCGCGACAAAGCGTCCCGCGCAGGGCGGAGCAGGTTCCAAGCGGTTTGTGCTTGGATGCGACCCCGGAGCGGGACAGAAGAGCGCCGGATGCGCGGTCCTAACACGCGCCTTCACGGTCGCATCCCGCAAGCGGGTCCCTGCTCCACGTTCCGGCGCGTCGGCGATTCTGGCCGCAACCCCCTTGGGCTGGCACGGTTTTGGCCCGCGGCTACCGGCTCGGTGCATACCCATTGCGAGGGCTGACCGTGCCGTTTGTCCAGCGTCGCCAAAACCGTGCCAGCGCAGCGCGTGTTTAATTGTGTTAGGCGCTCTTAGGGTAAAATCGCGGCTCCACGCCACCCGCGTCGTCCGCAATAATCCCGTCGAGACCACATCGTGAAGTCAGAGTTGGCCGCTCTTTCCCGCGCGCACCCGTCGGTCGGCATCTTCCTGCTTGCAGCGCTCGCGGCGCCGTTGTTCGCCGCGGCGCAGTCTTATCCGACGGGCCCGCTGCGCATCGTGGTGCCGTTCACGCCCGGCGGCGGCACCGACATCCTCTCGCGGCTGATCGCGCAAAAACTCAACGAATCGTGGGGCCAGCCGGTGGTGGTGGAAAACCGTCCCGGCGCCAGCGGCACCGTCGGCACCGCGTTCGTCGCCAAGGCCGCCGGCGACGGCCATACGCTGCTGGTGATGCCCGCGGGCTACGCCGGCAATCCCAGCCTCTACCAGAAGCTGCCGTACGACCAGAATCGCGAGCTGACGCCCGTGTCCTTGCTCGCTTCCGGTCCGCTAGTCCTGGTCGTGCACCCGTCGTTGCCGGTTAATTCTGTTAAGGACGTGATCGCGTTGGCGCGGTCACGTCCTGGCGAGATCAACTTCGGCTCTTCCGGCGCGGGCACCCTGCCCCACCTCTCCGCCGAGCTGTTCAACTCGATATGACCAACTGGTACGGCATGCTCGCTCCCGCCACGACGCAGCGCGACGTGATCGTCAAGCTCAATGCCGAAGTCACCCGCATCCTGAAATTCCCCGAGCTGAGAAGCCGGCTTGCCGAGGACGGCATGACCGTGGATGCCAGCACCCCCGGGCAGTTCGCGGAGTTCCTGACGCGCGAGACAGCCAAGTTCACCGGCGTCATTGACGCCGCGGGCATCAAAGGGACGTTGTAGACCCGAATAATCCTGTCTATTCTGGTTTTCCCGTTTTCAACGAATTTCAAGAACGTTTAATCGAATGGTTCTAATCCTGTGAAATTCGAATTTGACGTAGTCGTGGTCGGGAAAGGCAACGCGGCGCTGTGCGCGGCGCTGGCGGCGAAGGACCAGGGCGTGAAGGTGGCGATGCTGGAAGCTGCCTCCGAGGACGAGCACGGCGGCAACAGCCGCTTCGCCGGCGGCGTGATGCGCTTCGTCTACGCCTCGCTGGAGGACCTGCGGCGCGTCACCGACGTTAGCGACGAGGAGGCCGCTAACAGCGATTTCGGCACCAACACGCGCGAGGAGTTTCTCGATGTCCTGTACCGGCTGACGAGCTACCGCACCGATCCGGACCTGTCCGAGATCCTCGTCAACAGCAGCCTCGACACCATGGCGTGGCTGCGCTCGAAGGGCGCGCGCTTCATCCTTAACCACGGCCGGCAATCGGCCGTGGTCAACGGCAAGCGCAAGTACTTCGGCAACATGCCGATCGAAGTGAACGGCGGCGGTGCGGGGCTGGTGCAGTACCTCGACGCGGCGGTGAAGAAGGCCGGCGTCGAGGTGTTTTACGATACGCGCGCGACATCCCTGATCTACGACGACGAGCGCGTCTCGGGCGTGCGCGTGCAGCACCAGGGCAAGCCCGCCGAGTTCCGCGCGAAAGCGGTGGTGCTCGCCTGCGGCGGCTTCGAGGCCAATCCGGAAATGCGCACGCGCTATCTCGGACCGGGCTGGGAGCTCGCCAAGGTACGCGGCTCGCGCTTCAACGTCGGCGACGGCCTCAGGATGGCGCTCGACATCGGCGCGGCGCCCTGCGGCAACTGGTCGGGTTGCCACGCCACCGGCTGGGACCGCTACGCGCCGGAGTTCGGCGACGTCAGCGTCGGCGACCAGTTCCAGAAGCACAGCTACATCTTCGGCCTGCTCATCAACGCCGACGGCAAGCGCTTCGTGGACGAGGGCTGGGACTTCCACTCCTTCACCTACGCCAAGTACGGCGGCGAGGTGCTGAAGCAGCCCGGGCAGTTCGCGTGGCAGGTGTTCGATTCCAAGGTCACCAAGCTGCTGCGCTCCGAGTACCGCATCAAGTTCATGACGAAAGTAACCGCGAATACGCTGGAGGAACTGGCCACCAGGCTGGAAGGCGTCGACGGTCCACAGTTTCTCAAGACCGTTCGTGAATTTAATGCCGCGGTCCAGGGGAGCGCGGCATTCGACCACACCATCAAGGACGGCAAGTGCACCGTCGGCCTCTCACCTGCCAAGTCCAACTGGGCGCAGCCGCTCGACACGCCGCCGTTCGACGCCTACGCCACGACCTGCGGCATCACTTTCACCTTCGGCGGGCTGCGCATAGACAAGGACAGCGGCCAGGTGCTGAACGTCCACTTCCATCCCATCCCCGGCCTCTACACGGCGGGCGAGATGGTCGGGGGGCTGTTCTACTTCAACTATCCGAGCGGCACCGGGCTCGTCTCCGGCGCGGTCTTCGGCCGCCTCGCCGGCGCGGCTGCGGGTCAAGCGGCAAAAGCCGCTTGACCCAGTTTTGAGTGTTTAGTTTTGAGTTTTGAGTTGACAACGTGACCGACAACTCAATACCAGGCACTCTAAACTCAACACTCAAAACTCAAAACTCAACACTGATTTCCCATGGCTCATCAATCGCCCACTGACAACCCCTACACCCGCGGCATCGCGGAGTTCGTTGCCAACCTCCAGTACGAAGCGATCCCGGAGGAGGTCCGGCACCGCCTCAAGCTGCTGATGCTCGACTCGCTCGGCTGCGCGCTCTACGGCGCC
>Ga0184627_10001020_pt1 | contig 11093 bp, 12 predicted proteins | sample PLM3_127_b1_FD_133150 | JGI IMG/M metagenome (GOLD analysis project Ga0184627, IMG submission 133150) | Groundwater sediment microbial communities from an aquifer in East River, Colorado, USA - PLM3_127_b1 | ecosystem: Environmental > Terrestrial > Soil > Riparian zone | place: USA: East River...
CAGCACCAGGACATCGGTCCCTTCCGCCAGCTCGATCACCTCTTCGCAGAACATGGTGTCGCCGGTGTAGGCGACCGTCTTGCCGTTGATGCTCGCCCGGTAGCCGAAGGCGTCCATGCTCTCCTTGACGTGGTTCATCGGCACCGACCAGAAGCTGACCGGGCCGGCCTTTTGCTCTTGTCTCGGCGCTGCATCGATGTAAACCCGGCGGTATCCGGCATCCTTCGTGATGTTGGGGTAGCAGCGGTCGGCGAAGTCTTCGATCCAGTCGCGCACGCCGGGCGGGCCGACGATGTAGAGGTCCCTGGTGCGTTGGGTCATGTACATGTACTCGAGGAAGAGAAAGGGTAGGCCCATAAAGTGGTCGCCGTGATGGTGTGTGAGGAAGACGGCTTCGATCTCAAGAAGCGGCACCTTCAACTGCTTCAGGTGCGGAAGGAGGGTCGGCGGCGCGTCAAACAGGTATTTCTTATCGACCAGGAAGGAGCTCCAATAACGCCCTTCCGCCGCGAAGGCGTTGCTCGAACCCAGAAAGGTTATCTCCACTCGGTTTCTCTTCCTTCTCCTCCCGAATGCCAGTTTACGCCGCTACGTACTCCCTGCACACGCCGTCCAGGAACGTGTTGAGGACGGAAGTCGCCTCGTCCACAGCGCTCAGCGCCTGGTCCTCCGCTTCCGCCGTGTCGCCGTACTTGGCGACGAGGTTGCGTGTCACCTTTGAGTGCTCGACGTCGAGGCTGTGGTGGACGACGAAGAAGCGAAGCCCGTCCGGCGAATCGATGCCGTAGAACTGCTTGAGGCCGGCCATCTTCGTCCCCGCTACCTCCGGCACCTGCGACTCGTAGGCGTACAGCGCGGCGATGCCGCCGACGAAGGGGCTGTCCTTCGTCAACCGGCGGTAGGTCGTGATCAGCCCCGCCGTCTCCGGCAGGGGCGTCGATTGAATCATCTCCTCGCGGCTGAGGCCAAGCGCTTCGCCAAAGCGCAGCCATAGCTCCGGATGGTTGTTCGGCCCCTGCTCCTCCTCGACCAGGTTCTCAAGCAGCTCCTGGCGGTCCGGCAGGTCGTCGCAATTGGCGTGGGCGCCGCTGACGTACGTGGGGAACTGGAGCACATGGTGGTAGTACTGGCAGGCGTAGCCGCGAAGCGCGTCCAATGTGAGCTCGCCGGCCTGCCATTTCTGGTAGAAGGGATGCTTCAGCAGGCTGCGGTCTTCGATCAGGCGGTCGATGCGGTCGCAAAGTTCCGCCGAGACGATCTCTTTTGTCGTCAACGTCTCCTCCTTCGGGCAAAGGTGGTTTGTCTTGCGAAAAGAGCCGCGTCCTGCTCACCCCGCCGCGAGCGGGGCTACTGCAAGGACCCGGCCCCTCCCGATGTTGCCAGTTCCAGTTGCTATTTTACTTCTTAATGATGTTGATCGTGCAAGCAGAGCCGAGGCCGATGACGTGGGCCAGTCCGACCTTGGAACCCTCGACCTGTCGCGCACCAGCCTCGCCCCTCAGGTGCCAGACGACCTCGACGATATTGGCGACGCCGGTCGCGCCCAGCGGGTGGCCCTTGGAGAGCAGCCCTCCGCTGGCGTTGACTGGAATCTTCCCGCCGACGTATGTCTGCTTTTCGTCGATCATGCGGCCGGCCTCGCCTTCGCCGCAGAGCCCGAGGTTCTCGTAGTGCAGCAGCTCCGCGGTGGCGAAGCAGTCGTGAAGCTCGACCTGGCTGAGGTCCTCAGGGCCGATACCGGCCTTGGTGTAGGCCTCCTTGGCCGCGTTGCGGGTCAGCGTATTGATGTCGAACATGGTTGGGTTGCGGTCGCTGTACGGATCGGAGGTCAGGACGGATGCTGCCACCCAGACGGGTTTGGTGGTGTATTGCTTGGCCTTGTCGGCGGACATGAGGATAGCTGCCGCCGCGCCGTCCCCGGTTGGGCAGCACATGTACAGGGTGTTGGGCCAGGCGATAGGCCGGGCCGTCATCACTTCCTCCAGCGGGGTTTCCTTCTGGTACTGCGCGTACGGATTGTGGACGCCGTGCTCGTGGTTCTTGACGGCCACCTTGGCGAACTGCTCCTGCGTTGTGCCGTACTTGCGCATGTGCTCGACGCCGGCCTGCCCGAAAACGCCCGGCATCAGGCCGGTGCCCATCACGCCCTCGGTGCTGTACTCGCGCGAAGCGCCGTCAGCGCCCAGGAGCCCCATCTTCCCCATCTGCTCGCTGCCGACCGCCATCGCCACGTCGTAGGCGCCGGAAGCGACCGCCATCCAGGCCTCACGGAAGGCCGTCGAGCCGGTGGCGCAGGCGTTGGCGACGTTGATCACGGGCACGCCCGTGGCGCCTATCTCCTTCATGATCCGCTGGCCGATCATGGCGTTCGACTGGTACAGGTTGCCGCTGACGACGATCTCAACGTCCTTGATCGAGCAGCCGGCGTCCTTCATCGCGCCGATCGCCGCCTCGGAGGCCAGCGTGACGACATCCTTGTCCGGATAGCGTCCGAACTTCAGCATCGTGGCTCCGACAACCGCTACGTCTCTCATGTGGGTCTCCTTCCGTGGGTTTGCTGACCGTGGGAGGGCGAGGCGAGCCCGCCCCTACTTCCCGTCTGTTACCTTGAACTTCGCCGCGATAATGTCGTTCCCTTCGCGGTCCACCCGCACCTTCTCCGTGAACAGCTTGACGCGCTTGCCGAACCACGCCGGCCCGGGGTTCGATATGTCGAGCCCGTAGACGTTTGCGCGGACCGAGACGCCGTCATCGAGATCGACGATGGCGGCGACGTACGGGGCCTCGAGGCCGGGCACCGTCTGATGCACGACGGCGAACGAGTAGATCTCGCCTTCGTCGCTGAAGCGCGTCTCCTCGAACGGGCCGGTCGCGCCGCACTTGCCGCAGGCGGTGCGGCTGCCCAAATACTTGGCGCCGCAGCTCTTACAGGCGACGCCCCAGAAGTAACCCTCCTCTTGAGGGTAGTTCTGCGGCAGCTTCAGGAACGGGACGATGGGGTTGGCTTTCTTCTCGGTGGCGGTGACGGTTTCCTGCGTCAAGGGCGACCTCCTTCAGACCTCTTCAAGGATGCGTCTCGTATGTATCACGCCCTAACGCGCGCGTCAAGTGAGGGGCGTTATCGATCCTGTCGGTTAAAATGTGGTTCGATGTGCGACCAACATGAGTTCTTCTTCGAGTTTGACAAGGCATACAACCATCAGCTCATCGAGAAGTTCGAGGCGAGCCCTGAACATCCCTTAACGGAGGAGGCGGCGCCCGCTGAAAGGGGTGTCTACGCCTTGTACTACGGGGATCAGTTAGTCTATGCGGGAAAAGCCCTTCAAACCCGGCTCAATCGGCGGCTGGCCGAGCACTATAGGAAGATCACGTCTCGCCAAAATATCGACGTAGCAGAGATTACTTGCCGTTATCTCGTAATCCGGGGCGATTGGTTCGTACGGGCCGCGGAGGATGCCCTAATACAGACGTACAAGCCTATATGGCAGCTAAGCGGCTTTGGCAGTCATGTCCCTGGAATAGGTCGGCCGGGCGTGCGTATAAGCAGATGGGATCAAGATTTCCCTCTGAAGGAGTAGGTCTATCTCTTGAGGACCAGCGCGGCGTCGTATAGCTGGGTCTTCCCCTTGTGCCCGTTCTCGTCGCCGTTTCGCACCGAAGAGTCAATAATGCTGTTTCCAACACGCTTCGTGCGCACGATATGTATGTCCTCGACGTGCAATCCATTTCGCTCCGCCATCTGAGCCATCAGCCGATCAACGGGAAATTCAATTCCCTGAATGATGGAGTTCCCAACGACGATAACGGCGTGCCCACCGACCCTTAGGTGCCGCTGGAGGGATTTCATAAACCGGAACGAGTCGTTGAGGTAGGTTGCGACGTAGTTCGCCCAGCCGGCGCCGCCATATTGGCGTTTTTCCGGATGCTTCAAGCGTAGCTCATCCAAGGAGTCGGCAAGGCCAGGTAGTTCGAACGTCAACTCGATACGTTCTCCTTGGCGTACCGTCTGCCAAAACTTCCCGAAGCTGGCATGCTCCAGTTGGTTTCCTCCGCCGTTGGCAATGAGTCCCAACCAATAGAGCTGGGGCCTCGTATTTCTCACGTAGTGGTAATTGTTCATATAGGGCGGTGACGTCACGACCAGAGAGACAGAGCCCTCCTCCAAATCGGCCTCGAAGTACGACGTTTGCCGAATCTCTCGCCTCTGTCCGAGCCAGTTGTAGCCGTACGTTTGACGAGCCCATTCAATGTCAGTCAGCATCTCGTCCAGCTTCCTGCAGATAGTCAACCCGACAGGAGCGTTCTCAATCAAAGCCTTTCCGGATCCCGGTCGAGACGCCAGGCTCGGCTCGTAAGTGTAGTTCGAATACGAGACCATGGTGGCGCCCAGTGCAGCGCGAAAGAGACTTCGGTCTGGCTCAAGCAGCGCACTCGTTCGGATGAGTGCGTAGAGGAATTTGGCTTCGATAGGAGGACTGAAGAACGGAATGCGGCTCTTAAAGTGCTCCGGACGTACCCTTGTTAAGTCCTCCCTGGCTAGAAGGTCCGCGTTCGGATCAGCCGCGTAACGCTTGTCGATTTCAGACTCGAAGCGTTGCATGGCGATTCGAAAGGCGTCGACCTCCGCCCTTAGGTCGCTAGGCGTGACCTCCACGCAGGCGATCTTTGCGGCTGCTACCAGAGCAGCGAAGGGGTTAATCTCGTAGCCGATTGCACCATGGCCTGACTTTATGGCCTCCACCAAAGTCGTTCCTACGCCGGCAAAAGGGTCAAGGACGACGTGTCGTGTTCGCTTGCTAGTTGGAAGGTATTTGTCGATGGCGTCTTCGACAAACTGTGCTGAGAATCCGGCGATCCAAGGAACCCAGCGATGAATGGGGAGCGATTTGTTCTCGGAAGCCGCCGCATCTCGCAACCCGGAATCCGGCCCGGTGCTGTACTTCATTTCAAGGGCTAGCTGTTCGCGAACTGACGGCACTAGTGTCTGCCTTTACCTCCACGGCGAGTGTGCTTGTGGCTTTCGCCCCAATATGATTCCTTGGCGTCCAAATAACCCTCCACGGCCTCATTCCGGGGCGTTGGGTTTTCAAGGGGAGGTGGCGTGTAGCCAGTGCTCCCCAGGAGTTCTTGGTACAGTTCCAATGCGGCGTTCTTGTTTCTGAACCGGCCTTTTATATCACCGTGCAGCAGAACATAGTAAAAGCCGTCGCCTGGCACCGCCTTTGTATGACGCTCTAAAGAAAGGCCGATTGGCGGAATTGACTGTTTGTACGACGCTGGCTCAACCACGCCCTTTCTCACTTATCGCAATCGTACCTGTTGGATAGCCGTCTGGGAATGCGCCGGTGTCACTTGTCCACAATCTCACTCAGCCGGGTGCTGGTCGTCCGGGTCCAGCGGCGGAATCGAGAGGCTGAGGACGAGCGCCTCGCCGCGCAGGGTGCGCACGCTGTGCACGACGCCCTTCTCGATGCGCACGGTCTCGTACGGGCGCAGGCGCAGCGTATGGTCGCCGACGCGGGCCTCGACCTCGTGCTCCAGCACCGCGTAGATCTGGGCGCACTTCTCGTGGTAGTGCGCCGCCACGTGCTCTTGTTCCAGCATGCGGATGATACGCAGGCTGCACTCCGGCATCGAGACGTGCGAGAGGATTTCGTAGAGCCCCATGTCCTCTTTCATCGCGGCGCTCCTTGTCTCAGTCCGGCGCCGCCTCGTGGCCGACGCGCGGCGCTTCGGCCCGCCGCAGGCCGCTTTCGATATCCGGCGAAAAGTACTTCGCCCGGGCGCTCGCGTACTCCTCCGGTGTGTTCATCCCCAGCACCACGACCTCCGAATCGAACGGCGCTTCCACGACGTCCGCCTCGTGCCCCTCGATGAAGCCGCGCAGCCCCTGCGTCCTCTCGCGCACCTGCCGCAGCTCCGGCAGCAGCCAGCCGTCGATTACGGTCGGATGACCGCGCTGTCCTTCGAAGGATGGCACAGTAATCAGGTTCGATGCGCGGATATGGTTCTCGATCAGCCGCTGGATCACCACTCGTGGCCGAGGCTGGTCGACGTCCAGGATGATCACGGCGCGCGTATCGTCCGCCAGCGCGCGGGCCCCCAGCCGCAGCGATGACGCGCGCCCTCGCTTGTAGAGTTCGTTCACCAGCACGTCGCATCTCGTTTTCTCCACCAGTGGTCGTATTCGCTCCGCCTGGTGGCCGAGGACGACCACGATCCGCTCTACGGGCGGTTGCCGCAACTCGTCGATCTGGTACTCGATGAGAGTCTGGTTCGTGCCCCACTCCAGAAGGGCTTTCGGCCGGCCCATCCGGCTGGATTCGCCGCCGGCCAGCAGGATCGCGGCGACGGTCATGCGCTAGCCTTCGGTTGACCCGAACAAGGAGCCCAGCTTCAGCGCCAGCCCAGCATTGCCGCCGAGCTTCACCTTGCGCGTCATTATCGCCATCGGCGGGTTCAGGTCGCCTGAAGCGAGGTCCATCCAGAGCTCCGGCTTCGTCTTGATCTCGACGTCGTGCTCGAAACCAGCGCCGTCTTCGCATTCGGCCCGTCCATTGGATATCTTGAGGCGCCACTGGCCGCCGCCCGAACCCTCCAGCGTGAAGAGATAGATGGCCTGCATGTCGTCCGCCCGGTCACCCCGGAAGATCAGCGCCATGAGGTTGAAGAGCCGGTCCAGGTGGAAATTGATACGCTCCGGCGGTCCGCCGTCCAGCCAGTGCGGCAACTTCCTCTTGTTCACGCGACGCATCTGCTGGTACTGGCCCGGCAGGAACAGGTATCCAGCCCCGAAGAGGTCTCGCACAGTCCCCTCGCGGCTCCAGGCGGGGCTCGAGGCTGGCTGGTCGAGCTGCTCCTCGCTCAGGCCGTCCAGCGTCGAGATATGACTCTCGAACACGGACTTCATCCGGTCGAGCAGTTCAGTCGCCGGCCGGTCGCGAACTCCATCCAGCGATTGGTTGTAGAAAGAGACCGCGTCGTCCGGTTTCTCGAACCCGGGCACATTCGCCGGCTCGCCCGCCAGCGCCTGGCGCGTGATGACCAGCAGCTCCTCCTCCATATTCGACGCCAGGTGCCCCAGGTGCTCCTTCGCCGTCCAGTGGTCGGAGGCCTTCTTGTCCCATTCCTTGTCGTCGAGCCGCGCGAAGGTTTCTAAACAGCGATCGAGCGCCTCCTGGTAGCGTTTGCTGATCTCGTCTTTGGTCTGCTTCATCCACTACCGTCCTTCCGCCACTGCCTAGATCTCAAGAATGTTGCCGTCGGGGTCAGCGATGCGGGCGAACGGCACGTCGGGCGCGTGCTCGCCGCGCTCCAGGACGCTGCCCCCAGCGCGCTCCACATCCCGGACGGCGTCCTCGAGCTCGAGGGCGTGATCGAGGTGAAAGCCCACGTTCTGCGGCCCGCTGCCCGCCGCAGCGGGGTCGTGAAGAAGCCCGATGGCAGTGTCCGTCCCGGGCATACCCACGAAGACGATTTTCTCACCCCAAAAGACTTCCTGGAGTTCGAAGGCGCCACAGTAGAAGCGGACCGCCTTGTCCACATCTCGGACCGGCACTACGAACAAGAGGCCGGTGATCTTCGCCATCAAAGCTTCCCCATCGCCCGCAGCACGCGCTCGGGCGTCAGCGGCACTTCCGTCAGCCGCGCGCCGGTGGCGTCGGCGACGGCGTTGGCTACCGCCGCCGCGCCGGCGACGATCGACGGCTCGCCGACGATGCGCGCGCCGTACGGCCCCTCTTCCGACGGGACCTCGACGATGATCGCCTCGATTGGCGGCAGGTCGCGCGTCGTCGGCATGCGGTAGTCGAGCAGGTTGCCGTTCAGCAGCCGCCCCTGATCGTCGTACATCATCTCTTCAGAGAGGGCGATGCCGAGCCCCTGGCTGGCGCCGCCCTGCATCTGGCCGGCGACCGAGAGCGGGTTGATGGCGAAACCGGCGTCCTGCGAGATCGCGAACCCTAGCAGCGTCACCTCGCCGGTGTCCGGGTCCACTTCGACCTCTGCCGCCTGCGCCGTGAAGCCGGGCGCCATCTTGCGCGTCGTGATCGACCCGCGGCCCACGACCGCCGGGAACGGCGCGGCGAAGTTGGTGCTGAGCCGGCCGAGCCGCTGGAAGGTCAGTGTCTTCTCCTCAGAGCCGTTCAGGCGCACTATGCCGTCCGCCATCTCCAGCTCCTCCGGCGCCGCCTCGAACCGCTTGGCCGCGATCTCCAGCATCTGCTGTCGTGCGTCTTCAGCCGCCAGCTTCACGGCGCGGCCGACCGTGTACGTGGTCTTGCTGCCGGCGCTCATGCCGGCGTAGGGGGCAGTCCTGGTGTCACCGGTGGTCACGTTCACCGTCTCCAGCGGCACGTTGAGCACCTCGGCGGCGATCTGGGCGAAAGAGGTGTTCGTCCCCGTGATGTCCGCCGAGCCGACGGTGACGTTGATCGTGCCGTCGCTGTTCAGGCAAACGATCGCGCTCGCCGGCTGGAGGCCGCCGAGCCAGCCGCCGATGGCCAGGCCAGTACCTCGAAGCCGCCCCGTCCCCGCTTGTCCTCCATCCCTTCCCGCTCGTCCTGAGGTATCGAAGGAACGGGCGGAGCCACCACGCCCCGCCTGTCCGCGGCGTTTCCAGACCTCGCTCTCCGCGATCGCCTCCAGGCACTCTTTGAGACCGATGCGCGGGTACGGCTGCCCGCTCGGCAGCGGGTCGCCTTCCTCGACGGCGTTCTTCAGACGCACCTCGATGGGGTCGAGCCCCAACTCGCGCGCCATCATATCCATGTTGCCCTCGATGGCGAAGGTCACGTTGTGCGCGCCGGGCGCGCGCAGGGCGCCGACGCTTACCTTGTTCGTGAGCACCTCGTAGCCCTGGATCTCCAGGTTTTCGCACTTATAGTAGCCACCGATGAGCAGGCAGCCCGGCAGCATCGGCGCGCCGGGAAAAGCTCCGGAGTCGTAGACGACGCGCGCCTTTAACGCAGTGAGCGTCCCATCGCGCTTCATGCCCGTCTTCAGTTCCACGACGGCCTGCGGGGCCGGCGTTGCCGCCAGCATGTCCTCTTTGCGGCTCATGATGTACTTCACGGGCCGGCGAACGGCCATCGCCAGCGCCGCCACCATCAGCTCCTGGAGGTATATCTTGCCGCCGAAGCCGCCGCCCACTTCTGTCGCCGTCACGCGTATCTTGTTCTCCGGCAGGCCGAGTGTCTGTGACAGCTCGTCGCGGATGTAGAACGGCGCCTGCGTGCTCGTCCAGACGGAAAGCTCGCCCGAGGCGTCGTAGTCCGCGACGGTCGAGTGCGGCTCGATGTAGCTCTGGTGCACGACGGCCGAGCGCCACGTGCGCTCAACGATGACGTCCGCCTCCCCGAAACCGGCGTTGACGTCGCCCCGCTTGAAGTTCATTTGCGAGGCGACGTTTGTTGGCTTTCCCTCCGCCTCCTCCTGCTCGACGCCCACCGTCACGTGCCCGCGCTCTTCCGAACGGTCGACATCTCCCAGCGGTGACCGCACGAGGGGCGACCCTTCGTCCATCGCGGCGATCGGGTCGACGACCGGCGGCAGCGACTCGTACTCGACCTTGATCAGCGACAGCGCCTCCTCGGCGACGTGCGGATCGCTGGCGAGGACGGCGGCGATTGGCTGCCCGTGGAACAGCACCTCTTCGTCCGGGAAGATCATGCCGCGCCGGTTTGAGAAGTTCTTCTTGTACGGCGGCAGAGCCTGTCCTGAGCCTGTCGAAGGATCCGCCGGCGTGAACACCGCCTCGACGCCCGGGTGCATCCGCGCGGCGCTCGAATCGATCGATTTGATGCGTGCATGGGCGTATGGCGAGCCGAGCACCTTTGCGTGCAGCATGCGCGGAAGCTGCATATCGTCCGCGTACACCGTTTCGCCGGTCACCTTGCCCACGCCGTCGATGCGCTTCACGGGCTTGCCGACGTTGCGGTACTCACGCTGGCTCTTTTCTTCGCGGATCTTGGTCTCTTGTGCCATGCCTAGCTCCGTTCGTGCTGAGCTTGTCGAAGCACCTCGGATTCGCCAGCGTAGGCTGAGGGATCGAAGCCGGGGCGCTCCAACAAGAACGATTCCATCGGGGCCGCTTTGATGTTCCTATCCCGCCTTCTGCTTCCCCGCCGCGAGCATGACGGCCTCGTATATCTTGGCGTAGCCCGTGCAGCGGCAGAGGTTGCCCGCCAACCCCTCGCGGACTTCCTCGAGCGACGGCCGCGGGTTGCGGTCGAGCAGCGATTTCGCGGCCATGATCATGCCCGGGGTGCAGAAGCCGCACTGGACGCCGCCCGCGTCGATGAAGGCCTGCTGGACGGGGTGCAGCTGTCCGTTTGTGGCGAGACCCTCCACCGTCACGACCTCACGACCGTCCGCCTGGGCGGCCAGCATCAGGCAGGAAGTGACCAGCCGCCCGTCCACGATCATCGAACAGGCGCCGCAGTCACCTGTACCGCAGCCCTCCTTCGAGCCGGTGAAGCGCAGCTCCTCGCGCACCATCTCCAGCAGCGTCCAGCGCGGCTCCACGGCGACCTCTTGTCGCCGGCCGTTGACGGTGAGGGTGATGATTTGTTTGCTCATTTCAGTGGCGTCCTCAGGAGCTCCACGTCCTTGATCCAGAGCATTCCCGCGCCCTCAGCGACCACATTCAACTTGATCAGGTCCGGTCGTTGGCCCGCCTTCAACAAGAACGGCGTCTCGTGCGCCGACCAATCCGTCGTACCCATCATGGCCTGCTGCACCCCCTTCGAGAAGAATTCGCCTCGTCCCGGCAGCCGGCACCACATCTCGAGGTAGACGCGTCCCTGAGCGCCTTCGGTCTTCAGCTGAGCTCGATAGGTCAGGATGCACTGCTCGACCCCCGGCTCGGGCAGTTCGAACAGGCGCACCGAGCGCTCTTCGCTCAGCTTGATGCGCCAGCCATCACCGTCCACGGTAACGCCGTCCTGAGTCAGCGGGGAATCGGAAGTCGTGAACGCGTGCAGCCGCTCAGGCGGCCCCGCTGGCTCCGGTTGCTTGAACAGCGACTTCAGCTTGCTAAGCACCATGTCTATCAGCCTTCCACCTTAGTCGTCTCGCCCACGAACGAGCCGTCC
>Ga0184627_10001021_pt1 | contig 11088 bp, 7 predicted proteins | sample PLM3_127_b1_FD_133150 | JGI IMG/M metagenome (GOLD analysis project Ga0184627, IMG submission 133150) | Groundwater sediment microbial communities from an aquifer in East River, Colorado, USA - PLM3_127_b1 | ecosystem: Environmental > Terrestrial > Soil > Riparian zone | place: USA: East River...
CTTTGCGGCGGGTCATCTCGCGCGCCTTGCGCGCGGCCTCACGCGCACGCGCGGCTTCGATGATCTTGGCCACGATTGCGCGCGCATCCTGCGGATGCTCGAGCAGATACTCCTCGAGTCGCGTACCCACGGCCGACTCGACGATCGCCTTGACCTCCGAGGAAACCAGCTTGTCTTTCGTCTGTGAGGAAAACTTCGGGTCAGGCATCTTCAGCGAGAGAATCGCGGTCAGCCCTTCACGCGCGTCGTCGCCCGTGGTCGGAATTTTTTCCTTCTTCGCGACCGCTTCCCTTTCGATGTAGTTGTTGAGCGTGCGCGTCAGCGCGCTGCGAAAGCCGGCGAGATGAGTTCCGCCATCTTTTTGCGGGATATTGTTGGTGTAGCAGAACATGCTTTCCTGGTACGAGTCGTTCCATTGCATGGCGACTTCGACCACGGTGCCGTTCTGCTCGGTGCGAAACGCAAACGCCGTTTCATGGATCGGCGTGCGGCTGCGATTCAGATACTTCACGAACGCCTGGATGCCGCCCTGGTACTCGAACACATCGCTCTTTTCCTCGCGCTCGTCGACGAGCTCGATGCGCACGCCGGAGTTGAGGAATGAAAGCTCGCGCAGTCGCTTGGCCAGCAGCTCGTAGTTGAATTCGATGTGGGTAAAAATCGTCGCGCTGGGCTTGAAGCGGATGATCGTGCCGCGTTCGTTCGTGTCTCCCGCGACACCGAGCGGCGCCATCGGCTCGCCCAGCCGATACTCCTGGTGATACTCCTTGCCGTCGCGGCGCACCGTCAGCACCAAGTATTCGGATAGCGCGTTGACCACCGAGACACCGACACCGTGCAGGCCGCCGGAGACCTTGTAGGAGCTGTCGTCGAACTTCCCGCCCGAGTGCAGCACGGTCATGATGACCTCGGCCGCCGATCGACCCTCCTCCGGGTGGATATCTACCGGGATCCCGCGCCCATTGTCGGCGACCGTGATGCTTTCGTCGGCGTGTATGTTGACAACGATCCGATTGCAATGACCCGCGAGGGCCTCGTCGATCGAATTGTCGACAACCTCGAAAACCATGTGGTGGAGGCCCGTTCCATCGTCGGTATCGCCGATGAACATACCGGGCCGTTTTCGCACTGCGTCAAGGCCCTTTAAGACTTTGATTTTGCTTGAATCGTAGACGTCTTTATCAGCCATGAGTGCCTCGATTTAGAGGCCCGGGATTATACATCCGAGTGACCCTTCCTTGTTCCACGTGAAGCATCCGTTCGGTCCGCCCGAGGGCGTCGAACATCGGTTGCAACGGCGCCATGACGAGACGGTGTCCTTCGCTATGCGCCCGCCATCCCGGTTTTGGATCCCCGCGATGTGGCCCGGCGGTTGTCCACCAGCGCGCTCAATCGACTGCTCGCCGCTTTAGCAGGATGGTCGACAGCTCGGTCCCTCCCGGCCATCCCGGCGCAAATTCAACCGCTACGTCGGCTGCGAGCTGCGACCGAGACATCGCGTCAAGGACTGACCGTTTGTGGGCCAGATAGCGGCCGACAGCCTTGCTGATTTCGAGGCCGTCGGATTCAAACCCGCAATCCCAGGCATCGGGCTCCGCCTCGTCGGCGGCCTGCCGCAGAGGGCGGCGTTGCGCTGTCGGGATGCCCGATGGAGGTCCTGCTGTTGAGCGTGAAAGGCGTGTTCCACGTGGAACACGCCCCAGTCCAGAAAGCGCTGGCGTCGGATCGGGCCTTCCTCGATCAAACTTGTGCACACTCGACCGATCGCCTGACTGGGGGAGTTGCCGGCTCTACTGGCCCAGCGACTCCATAGCTTCCGCCGCGACCTTGGCGAGGCGGGCACGCTCGGCAGTCATGGAGACGGAATGCCTCGCTCGGTCGTGATTCACCTGTCGGCCATTCGCTGCCGATTGCGCCAGTTTTGTTGCAATATTCGTCAACAGCTATGGCGAGCTTGAGCCATCGGTTGATTAAGAAGATGACAGTTGATGTATCGGAGTGACTTTTCCCTGTTCCACGTGAAACATCCGTTCGGGCCGTCCGAGGGCGTCGAAACTGGGTTGCAGCGAGGTCACGACGATCTGCGCGCGCAGGGCGATAACGGCATCGACCAGGCGCCTGAGCCCGTCACCATCCAACTCCGCAGCGGGGTCATCCAACAGCAGCGTTGGGGACAGCGCCTGCTCGTTCTGGTGAAACTCGAGCTGCCCAAGTATCAGGGCCGCCGCCAACAGTTTCTGCTGGCCGCGTGAAACGGTGTCCTTCGCTGGGCGCTTCCCAATCCGGATCTGCAGATCCGCGCGATGCGGCCCGGCGGTGGTCGACCGGCGCGCTCGATCAACTGCCCGCCGCTCGATCAAGATGGTCGACAGCTCGGTCCCTCCCGGCCATCCCGACGCGAACTCGACTGTGACATCAGCTGCGAGCAGCGACCGGGCCATCGCCTCGAGGTTTGGCCGAATGCGGGCGAGGTAGCGGCTGCGAGCCTCGCTGACCGCGAGACCCGCGGACTCGAACTCGCGATCCCAGGCATCAAGCTCCGCATCGTCGGCCGCCTGCCGCAGGGCGGCGTTCCGCTGTCGTAGCGCCCGATGGAAGCGCTGCCATTGAGCTAGGAATGCCTGTTCCACGTGGAACACACCCCAGTCGAGAAAGCGCCGGCGCCGGATCGGGCCTTCCTCGATCAGCTTGTGCACGCTCGGATCGATGGCCTGAATCGGGAGTCGCCGGCTGAGCTCCGTCAGCGACTCCACGGCTTCGCCCGCGAGCTTGGCCCGCGTTTGCCCGCCGCCGCTTTCGATTCCCATGATCAGCGAATGCCCGTCGTTCTGGAGGCTGCCGACAACCCGCAATACTTCGGCGCCGTGGCGAATCGCGGTGTCCAGTCGCGCGGTGCGAAATGACCGCCCGCGTCCGAGGACGAAGAGGGCTTCGAGCAGGCTGGTTTTGCCCGAACCGTTCGGGCCGGCGATCAGGGTGATTCCAGGATCAAACTCGAGTTCGGCGAACTCGATACAGCGGAAGTTCTCGATGCGAACGGAGCACAGCGCCATTCGCTAGAAGCCTGCCGACGTCGTCGTGCGGCGAGAACTCACAAGCGCATCGGCATCACGACGTACTTACAGGTTGCAACACCGGGTGCGCGAATGAGGCAGCTGCTGTTTGCGTCCGTGAGTCCGAGCTCGACTTCCGTGCCTTCGACGGCCGCCAGGGCATCGAGGAGATAGTTGACGTTAAAGCCGACGTCGAGCTCGTCACCCTGATAGCTCACCTCGATTTCTTCTTCGGCTTCTTCCTGTTCCGGATTGTGTGCCTGGAGGGTGATTGCGTTGGCCTTTACCGTGAGGCGAATACCCCGGTACTTCTCGTTTGAAAGGATCGCGGTGCGCTGGAGCGCATGGCGGAAAACCTCGCGGTCTGCCTTGAGCGTGTGTGCAGGGGAGGCCGGAATCACGCGGCTGTACTCCGGGAAACGTCCGTCAATGAGCTTCGAAGTGAAGCGAATATCGCCGATCTGGGCACGAACGTGATTGGTTCCGATCGACAGTTCGACGGTGCCCTCGCTACCCAGGATGCGTTGCAGTTCAAGCACGCCTTTTCTCGGCACGATCACTTGCTGCGCAACATTGGCCTTCGTCTCGAGTGTCAACTCGCACAGTGCCAGCCGGTGGCCGTCAGTAGCGACGGCGCGCAGCGTACCGCCGTCAGTTTCAAGCAGCATGCCATTCAAGTAATAGCGCACGTCCTGCTGCGCCATCGAGAAATGCGTTTGATCGAGCAGTCGACGCAACTCTGCTTGCGCGATCGAGAGTGCCTGCTGTGCGTGAATCTCTTCGACAGTGGGAAATTCCGCTGCCGGTAAACTCGAAAGTGTGAAGCGGCTGCGACCGGCACGTACCGTGACTTTCTCGCCGTCGAGCGAAATCGTCAGCGAGACTTTCTCCGGCAGCGCGCGACAGATATCCAAAAACTTTCTTCCCGGAATCGTAATGTCGCCCGGTTGTTGAACAGTCACCTCGGCACTCGCGACCAGTTCCACTTCGAGATCCGTCGCGGTGACGGACAGTCGGCCCGAGCGTGCCGACAGCAGGACGTTCGCGAGAATCGGCATCGTCTGGCGGCGCTCGACGACACCAATCACGGCTTGCAGAGGTTGAAGGATCGTTTCGCGGTCGGCGCTGAGCTTCATCGCTTCTCCTAAATCTTCTATTTATCTGTCTAGTAGTAGTAGTTATAGAGTCGCCCAGAAACACTGCGTAACCACAAATTAAGCTTATATCTCAACGTCTTGCGAGCAGCATAAGGCTGTTAGCAGTTGTCCCGTCGAGGCCCTGCAAACTGTGGTTCGACTGTGAGTAACTTTATCCACAGTTTCGCCCACAGGGAATCCACAGTCAGCCGGTCAGGGTTCTCAACAGGTTTGAATAGTCCTCACCCATGCGTGTCTGCGACTCGCGCAGATCCTTGATGCGCCGGCACGCGTGCAGCACGGTGGTGTGATCGCGCCCGCCAAAGGCATCACCGATCTCGGGAAGACTGTGAGTCGTCAATTCCTTCGCCAGCGCCATCGCCACCTGGCGTGGTCGCGCGATTGAACGACTGCGCCGCTGCGACAGCAGATCGCCGATGCGAATCTTGTAGTACTCAGCGACCGTCTTCTGAATGTTCTCGACCGTCACCAGCTTGTCCTGCAGCGCCAGCAAATCCTTGAGCGCTTCCTTGGCGAAGTCGGGCGTGATCGGCCGCCCGGTGAAATGCGAATTCGCGACCACGCGGCGCAATGCGCCCTCGAGCTCGCGGACGTTCGAGCGGATGCGCTTGGCGATGAAAAACGCGACTTCTTCCGGAAGCTCCACGTGGGCAGCGCTGGCCTTGCTCATCAGGATCGCGACACACGTTTCGAGCTCGGGCGGCTCGATTGCAACCGTGAGGCCCCAGCCGAAACGCGATTTCAGCCGCTCTTCGAGCCCCGCGACTTCTTTCGGATAGCGATCGCAGGTGAGGATCACCTGCTGCTGGCCTTCGAGCAGCGCATTGAACGTGTGAAAAAACTCCTCCTGCGAACGTTCCTTGCCGGCGAAGAACTGGATGTCATCGATGAGCAGCGCATCGAGCGTGCGGTACGCGGTCTTGAACTCGTTGATGGTGTTGTGCTGCAACGCCTTCACCATGTCACTGACAAAGCGTTCGGAATGCACGTACGCGACGCGTGCCTCGGGCTTGTTCGCACGCATCAGATTGGCGACGGCGTGCATCAGGTGGGTCTTGCCGAGACCGACACCGCCGTAGATGAAGAGCGGGTTGTAGGCGCGGCCGGGGTTCTCGCCGACCTGGTGGGCGGCCGCCTTGGCGAGCTGATTACTCTTGCCCTCGACGAAATTGGCGAAGGTGAAATCCGGATTGAGGCGGGCGCCGATGACGATCGGCTCGGCCCGGCGCACCCGTGCACCGTTGCCCGACGGGGAAACGATCACCGGAGCGGAGGCGCCGACTCGCGTACCGACTTCGAACTGGATCTGCGGGGCAGTGTTATCAGCCACCGCGCCCATCAGCTCTTCGATGCGCGCGCGCAAGTTCTGGGTCAGCCAGTCGACGACGAAACGATTGGGCGCGAGCAGCTTGAGAACACCGTTTTCCTCGACGGCCTGCAGCGGCCGCACCCAGGTATTGAATTGTTGCTCGGGAATCTCGGATTCGAGCAGTCGCAGACAACGATTCCACAGCGACGCTTCCACGAGCGCGACTCCGTGAGTGAGTAGCGAGGTACGGGGCGGAAAAGGGGAGCGGAGTCTATAACGACCGACCGGTGTCCGCCATGAAAGATTGGCTGCGCAACGCAGCGCACGCGCATCGACGCCCGCTTCGTATTGACACCCCAGAGGGTGCTGCGTACCCTTGCCGCCTTTCGCGTGCGGCCGGATGCGCGCAACACGCGCACCATCTTTTCACGAGCCGTTCATCGATGAAGCGTACTTATCAGCCCAGCAAAGTGCGGCGAGCGCGAACCCACGGTTTCCGCGCGCGCATGGCAACCAAAAGCGGCCGCCGGGTGTTGAGCCGACGGCGTGCCAAGGGACGCAAACGTCTCTCACCGTAACGCGCGGCCGCGGAGTTCCGATCGGGTCGTTCACGTTCAGCGCCCGCCAGCGCCTCCGCACTCCGGCGGAGTTCGAGCATGTCTACAAAAGCGGGCAGCGTTTTGCTCAGTCGCTCTTCCAGGTCACCGCAAGTGCCAACGCACTCGGCTATCCGCGGCTCGGGCTGTCGATCGCCGCGCGCACCGTCGGCAACTCGGTGGCGCGCAATCGCATCCGCCGCGTGGTCCGCGAAGTGTTTCGTCTCGCGCAACATGAGCTGCCCGCGATGGATCTGGTGGTCGCGGCGCGTTCGGCTGCACGGACAGCAAGCGGCGCTGAATTGCGTGCCGATATCGGTCGGGCGCTGAGCGCGGTCCGCGAACGATGCGAACGCTCCTCAAGTCCCTCATCCACGCCTACCAGTGGTTGATCAGCCCGCTGCTGGGGCCCAACTGCCGTTTCTATCCCAGCTGTTCGGCGTATGCCCTCGAGGCGCTCGAACGCTTCGGTGCACTCAAAGGCAGCTGGCTGGCCATCCGCCGTATCGGCCGCTGCCATCCGTGGCACCCGGGCGGCTATGACCCGGTGCCGGGTCATCACTGCGACGTGAGCGTCGAGAGCTTGCCGCATGCCTAGTCAACGCCTGCTTCTCTGGGCTGCGCTTGCGCTCGTGTTCTGGCTCAACTACCAGGCCTGGCAGCAGGACTACGCGCCGCGGCCTGCGACTGCGCAGCCCCACCAGTCCGGCGAGACCGCATCGACTCCTGCGGCACCCGCGCCGCAAGCGCTCGACCAAAGCGTTCCCGGATTGCCGACGCCGGCCAGCGATGCCGCCACGCCCGCGACTGCGGAGACACCCGCCGCTCCGGTCAGTGTCCCGGCGACCGCTGGCGACATTCATGTGCTCACCGACGTCCTCGATCTGCACATCGACGTGCAGGGCGGCGAACTCAAGCGCGCCGATCTACTCGCGTATCCGAAGGACAAGCGCAATCCGGATGTCCTGGTGCGCCTGTTCAACGACGATCCCGTCCACCCGTTCCTGTTCCAGTCGGGCCTGACGAGCGGCACGCCCGGCGCGCAACCCGATCACCTCGCAACCTTCGACTCCGCCGCGGGAGAGTATCGGCTGGCGGAAGGAGCCGATGAGATCAAGGTTCCGCTCATATGGACCAACCGGCAGGGCGTTACCGTCACCAAGACGTACACATTCACGCGCGGCCGCTACGCGGTGAAGATCGACTACGACATCGACAACAAGGGCGCCACGGATTGGAAGGCGGCGTCTTACCTGCAGTTCATGCGCCAGCAGCCGAAGGTCGAGCGCTCGATGTTCGATGTCGAGAGCTATGCCTTCATGGGCCCGGCAATCTACGACGGCACCAGCTACAAAAAGCTCGACCTCGAGGACGAAGAAGACCTGGCGCTCTCAGCGAGCATCAAGGATGGCTGGTTCGCCGCCATGCAGCACCACTTCGTTGCGGCTGCGGTACCGGCCGCCGGTCAGGACTATCAATACCGCCTGAAGGCCGAGAACGGTCAGTACTTGCTGGGCGCCGTGGGCCCGTCCCAGGTCGTGCCCGCGGGCGAGCGACGAACCTTGACGGAAACGGTATTCGTCGGGCCAAAGCTCCAGGAGCAACTCGAAACGACAGGTCCGCGGCTGGATCTCGTCGCCGATTACGGCTGGCTCACGATCCTCTCCAAGCCGCTTTTCCTGGTGCTGAAATGGGTGCACGGCCTGGTGGGCAACTGGGGCTGGGCGATCGTGCTGGTGACCGCGCTCATCAAGCTGCTCTTCTATCCGTTGAGCGAGGCGAGCGGCCGCTCGATGGCGAAAATGCGCGCGCTCGCGCCTCGCATCAAGAACATCCAGGAGCGCTACAAGGACGATCGCGAACAGCTCGGCCGCTCGATGATGGAACTATACAAGCGCGAGAAGATCAATCCGCTCGCCGGCTGCCTGCCGATCTTGATCCAGATCCCGGTGTTCCTGGCGTTCTACTGGGTGCTGCTCGAAAGCGTGGAGATGCGCCAGGCTCCCTTCATGCTCTGGATCGACGACCTGTCGACTCGTGATCCGTGGTTCATCCTGCCGCTGCTGATGGGCGCGGCGATGTTCGGTCAGTACAAGCTCAATCCGGCGCCGCCCGATCCGATCCAGGCGAAAGTATTCATGTTCATGCCGATCATCATGACCGTGATGTTCGCGTGGTTCCCGTCGGGCCTGGTGCTTTACTGGCTGACCAATACCGTGCTGTCGATCGCGCAGCAGTGGCGCATCAACAAGGTCGTCGAGCGGCAGGCAAAGAAGGCCGCTTCGTAGGATGCAATGTCGTTCGTCGATACGATCGTTGCCGCAGCCACGCCGCCGGGACGAGGCGGAATCGGCATCGTGCGGATCTCCGGCCCACACGTCGTCGCGATCGCGCGCGCGATTCTCGGTGATCTGCCCGCTCCCCGCGCAGCGACTCCGCGTGATTTCCGCGGCGAGAACGGCGAATTGCTGGACTCGGGCCTCGCGCTGTATTTCCCGGCGCCGAAATCCTTCACCGGCGAAGACGTGCTCGAATTGCACGGCCACGGCGGGCCCGTGGTCATGGATCTGCTGGTTGAACGCGTGCTCGGACTCGGCGCGCGAGCGGCGCGGCCCGGTGAATTCAGCGAACGCGCCTTCCTCAACGACAAGCTCGACCTCGCGCAAGCCGAAGCGATCGCAGACCTGATCGACAGCGGTTCCGCGCAGGCGGCGCGTGCCGCGCTGCGCTCATTGCAAGGCGAGTTCTCGGCGATGGTGCAGGGCCTCACCGAGGCAGTGATCGAGCTGCGGACCTACGTCGAAGCCGCGATCGACTTTCCCGAGGAGGAAGTCGACTTCCTTGCCGACGCCGAGCTCAACCGGCGGCTGGCCCATGTGCTCGAGCATTTCGCGGGTGTTGCCGCGGCGGCGAAGCAGGGCCAGATCCTGCGGGATGGCATGACGGTGGTGATTGCCGGCGCGCCGAACGCCGGCAAGTCGAGCCTGCTCAACCGCCTCGCGGGTTACGACGCGGCGATCGTCACCGACCTTCCAGGGACCACGCGCGACCTGCTGCGCGAGCGCATCGACATCGACGGCATGCCGCTGCACATCATCGACACTGCGGGCTTGAGAGAAGTCAGCAATGTCGTCGAAGCGGAAGGCATCCGGCGTGCGCGAGCCGAGATGACGCGGGCCGATCGCGTCCTGTTCGTCGTCGATGGCGAGGCCGATCCGGAGGCGAACGCACTCGAGCGCGAGCGCGCGCAATTGCCAGCGGACCTGCCGGTCACGCTGGTACTCAACAAGGCGGATCTCGTCGGCCGCGAGCCCGGTCTCAACTCGGGCAGCGTACCGCCGCGTGTCTGGCTGTCGGCGCTCACCGGCGACGGTATCGACCTGCTGCGCACGCATCTCAAGGAGTGCATGGGGTTTGCCGCGACGGAGGCGGGCGGAATTTCGGCGCGGCGCCGGCATCTGGACGCGCTGACGCGCGCGCGGCGTCACGTCGAGGCAGGCCATGAGCAACTCCGCGATCACCGTGCCGGCGAACTGATGGCCGAGGAACTACGACTGGCTCAAAGCGCGTTGGGCGAAATCACCGGCGAGTTCACCAGCGACGACCTGCTCGGCCGCATCTTCTCGACCTTCTGCATCGGAAAGTAGCGTCTGGCCTGGCACTGCAACGGTAATTAAGCTGGCTTTCTGCGGCGGATTGCGCCAGCGTTCACCGTCCAACGAGAGAGGAGCGAATCATGAACCCATTCATATGGCGAACCTGTGTGCTGGCCCTGCTGGTGTTGCCGTCAGTCTCGGCCTGGGCTGATGAGTATGACGATGCGATCAAGGTGTTTCAGGAAGCAGGCCAGAGCGGCAAGCTCTTTAAGAACTGCTACGGCTATGCGGTGTTTCCGACCATCGGCAAGGGCGGTATCGGAATCGGCGGAGCACACGGCAAAGGCCGGGTGTATGTCGGTGGCAAGCACGTCGGCGATACGTCGATGACCCAGCTCACGGCCGGTTTCCAGCTCGGCGGTCAGGCCTTCAGCCAGATCATCTTTTTTGAAGACAAGCGCGCGTTCGACGAATTCTCCGGCGGCAATTTCGAGTTCGGCGCGCAAGCGACGGCGGTCGCAATCACCGCTGGCGCATCTGCGGGCGCGTCCACGACCGGAAGTTCAGCGGGCGCCAGCGGCGGCCAGCATGATGCGGCCACGATCGGCAAGTACTACAAAGGGATGGCGATCTTCACGGTGGCCAAGGGTGGCCTGATGTACGAGGCGACCGTGGGCGGCCAGAAGTTCAACTACAAGGCGCTGTAGGCGAACGGGCCTACGAGCTCGCGCGGTCGATCCACTTCTCGACCGGTTGAGGCCGAAACGAAGCCAGCCGATCGAGGAGATGGCCCTGGTTGTCCGCGGTAATGACCAGGGCGCGGTGGTCGCTCTTGAGGAACCGCTCGCTCACGGCGTGATCGAGGAAGGCCAGCAGCTCATCGAAGTAGTTGCAGACGTTCAGCAGTCCACACGGCTTCGCGTGCAGCCCCAGCTGCGCCCAGGTGAGAATTTCGCACAACTCTTCGAGCGTGCCGAGCCCACCGGGAAGGGCGACAAAGGCATCGGCAAGTTCGGCCATCATCGCCTTGCGCTCGTGCATCGATGCCACCACGCGAAGCTCGGTCAGGCGGCCGTGCGCCACTTCCTTGGCGAGCAGCACCTTCGGGATGACACCGATGACCTTGCCCCCTGAGGCCAGCACTGCGTCGGCGAGCGCACCCATCAGGCCAACTCTCCCTCCGCCGTACACCAGCTCGTAGCCGCGGGCGGCGAGTTCGCGACCGAACTGTTCCGCGGCGAGCGCGTATTCGCTGCGCGCCCCGGGGCTGGAACCAGTGAATACGCAGATGCGCGGCACGCTCCCTCTCGGGGTTACCAGAACGTACTGGCCGCCAGGACAAGGAAGAACGAATAAAAGATCGACATCGCGATCAGC
>Ga0184627_10001023_pt1 | contig 11085 bp, 23 predicted proteins | sample PLM3_127_b1_FD_133150 | JGI IMG/M metagenome (GOLD analysis project Ga0184627, IMG submission 133150) | Groundwater sediment microbial communities from an aquifer in East River, Colorado, USA - PLM3_127_b1 | ecosystem: Environmental > Terrestrial > Soil > Riparian zone | place: USA: East River...
AATACTACTAAGCGGCGTATCGGATGATTTCGCGTTTTCACTGCGATCTATTCCACTATTGCCGCGTGAAGTAGACAAGCCTTCGACAACTCCATCTTTCTTCTTCTTGCCAGTTTGAATTTCGTCAAGAATCTCTTTGCGTAAGGTGGCGCGCTGTTTTTCCGTCACTTCCTTTTCAATGGCGGCAAATATCGCCCTAGGAGTATTTCCATACTTCTGTTCGAAGTAGTAACGCTCCACCATCCCAATAGCTTCTTGTACTGGCGCTTCAGATTGCTGCACCACTTGCTGCACAATGGCATTCTCTCCAAACAACGCATGAAAATGAGTGAGAGCGTTATCCACTGACTCTTTTCCATATGTTTGATATGCAGCATTCCGGGAAGCTACAGTTTTACCAACTGTTAGCGCCTGTACTGCAATCTGCTCAGAAGTGGGACCTTGATTAGCGGGATCAGCAGCCGGATCGTATTCAGGGTCTGCAATCTGCTTCTTCAGGATTTCAACCTGCTTTTGTAGCTCACGATGAGCCGCGCTAAGCTGACCGTTTTCCTGCTTAAGCTGATTCGCCCAAGATACAGTATCCTTCCATCTTTTTTCAAAAGTGACTTCCTGCTCAGTATGAGCAGCAGCATCCGTTTTCACCTTAGCCGCTGCTTCATCGGCTTTCACTTTCGCCTCTGCTTCAGAGGTCTTTATTGTCGTGTCGGCTGTCTTTACTTCCGTCTCGCCGTCCTTAGAGGTGGCGGTGGGTTGCTCTTCTTCTGTTTTTACAGAATCATCCTTTACAGGTGAAGATTCGACAACAGGAGTGGGCGTACTACTTATTACAGGCTCGGTCGTTGAAGACGCGGGAGCATCGGACGCCGCACTGTTAAAAATAGTATCCAAAGATTGTGACTGAGGTTCTTGATCTGCCATATATTCTCTTTCAATTTGGTTTAAAAAGAAGCACAGTTAACAACCCTTTGTTGTTATAGCCGCACGTTCTTAAACTATTGGGACGAGATACGCTGAAGCGTATAAATGATATTTATACGGAGAAGCGGATAATTACTTAATACTGAGGTTTCGATCTTTTCTTTTTCTTCGCCATTAACTACGTTTACTCCACGGACCAAAATATTTCACATTACGAATCTTATAAACCCGCTTCTGTGCAGCATGATCATCAATGATATCCACGGCTTCGTTTTTATGAATATCCATGTCGCGTTCTGCAAACAACCTTTTATTCACAGCCGTGATTGTGCGCGAATCATTGATTTTACTGAAGGGCACTTGAATTTCTTTGTTCATTCAACCACAGCTCCATGCTGAATTACAATGCTGTCTTTGGTTATTGAAACTCGTGCATTAGCTTGCATACTTCGACAAAACATAAGGCTACTTGCACCATATCCTCCGGTTGGCACCATTGACAAAGCTCCGGCCCCGCCTGAAGCTTCAAGCTTCGCACAAAATGAAGCGTTATCTTTAGCAAGCGCTGCAATCATTTCAGGAGTGAGACTAAAGCAACCGGAAAGCAACATCCCTAGTCCAATCCACCAACATTTCATATTCCCACTCTCTGTACAGGCACGCAATTAGCATACAGCCCCCCAACAAATAACGGATCAAGTACATGCTCACCTACTCGTTTATTACCCGCCGCAACACAAGCATCCACTGTCTTCCATTCCGACGTTTCCATTCGCACTTGCCCACCTAGCACATACACTAACATCAGAATAAACACCGTCACGTCGATTTCTCCTTAGTAGGCTTCGCTTGAGCCTGAATTTTAGTCTGAGCAATTGCCACTGTAGCTTCCAACTCATCCGTGGTCATGATATTAGCGTCTCTTACCATTTGGGCTAGCTCAGGATCACCCATTAGCTCCCAAAGCTTTGCACGCTCAATAGGAGGAAGCTTATCAATATTACCTTGGATCGAAATGCGCGGCGCAATAGGAGGCGGTCCGCTCATTGCTTCTAACTCCTTCACCATCTCTTCTTTATCTCGAAGATCTGATGCCTTCAGCAAAAACTTAGTCCAAAACGGCCCAAACTGTAAAATCTGAGGCAAGTATTGCAGCATAAGGGCAAACTGCTCTTGATGTACGTTCGTTACATCTGGCATGTCTTCCACCACCACATCATATTGAGCAGTTTTAATTCGCTGCACCATCTCTTGTGATAAGGAAATCACTCTGGCTTTGTTTTCATTGTCCGTAATAAGCATGGTTTGCTCAGCGGTGATAAAAGTTTGCACTCTATCCAGCAACACCTTTGCAAGAATCCCTCTAGTCCGACGAAGATTCTCAAAAATACGAGCTACCGGCTTACCTGCTTCACTAAATTTGGACTTTAGGGCGGCATTCCCCCGCAACTCCCCTGTATCAAATGCAGCAGCTGGATTTACGCCGGTCACTTGCTGAAAACTAACCTGTGCCGCTTGGTGCATTTCATACTGAGTCGTGGCAAGCTCAATGTTGTTGCGTAGCTGTATTCTTTGACTAGCTAAAGCTCCATCTGCCACGATTGCAATACCGTCTGGCTTTGCTAATTCCGCTGCATAATCATCCTTATCAAGTAAAGCTGTATTTTCGGCAATGGTTTGGTTAGTATTTAGAAGATGCGTTGCTTTGCTTTCTCGCTTATTGATTACGTCCTGAAGTGATAATGCAAGCGTTATCAAACTATAAGGCCCGCCGTCTTTGCGGCGATACATGTAGTAAGGAATAAGAGAGTAATACTTTTGGCTTGTCTCAGCTTGTTCCAAGATCATCCCGCCTGCAAATACACAGCGATTGATTCCCTTCGTTGTACGTGTTAGGGATTCAAACTTTACGTTACGAGCTTCTGCTTCTACTTTGATCTTGTCGCCTTCCTCCTTCGACAACGACATAGGTAGTTGTCCAGTAGGATCGGCGATGAAATAAATCTCTTCTTTTTTGAAAGTGTGATACTCGCCGTCTATGATTCGCACTTTCTTTCGCTTGTCATCGAAATAGTATTCGTTACGAAAAGTGTCAATGTTAGTGAGAAGACCTGTTTCGCTGGCCGCTCCTCGTTCATTCGCAGCTAAGCCCTTGGCAGCCGGATATTTTGTTTCTAATTCATCGGCATCAAACCACTTTGCGCGAAAAATAAACCGCGCATCATCATTCCAATCATATCGCCGTGAATCAGGATCAGGAAACACAATCAAAGAATCTTCTTGCCTCACTTTGATTTCCGGGTGATACAGATCATCAAAAGTGACATACACCTCCATCACACCGAAACCCGAAGTGAAGCCGTCATCCGCCATTTCCACTTCTTCAAACTCAAGTTGATTGGCTTGACGAATGTAAAGAAAAATATCCGTTAGCGTGTTGGCAACCTCAGCATCAACGGGCTCATTGCGCCCTTTAAATCCAGTGCGCGATTTACGATCAGTAAGATCACCAATAAGCTTGTTAATCGTGACGGCGATTTGGTTGTTCACTGTAGGCGGCTGCCGTCGATCATCAAGTTCTGCTAATTCTTTAGGTGTCCACTGATCACCCTCTCGATATTGGAAGCACTTAATCATTTTTTCTTTGGCTAGCTTCCACGAAGGATGATCAACAGCATACCGAAACCATTTATCAAGCTTTTCAAGAAGTTTTTTATCAGCTTGCCCCTTCTCAGTGGCATCCTGTGCATATTCTTCAGCCATCTATACAGTCTTCCAACTCCTTGTAGATTTCGGTTTGTTCTTTTTATGAAGCGGCGAATACAGCTTTCGTAATATTGCCCCGCCTTCATACACCTCGGTCATAATAAATGAATCAGCGCGATTAGGTGATTCGATCCCGCGAGCCTTCATTTCCTTCTTAGTCTCCACTTTAATCTTGCCGCCGGTTTCATCGTAACGAGGGGCATTTAAGTCGCCCGCGAGCAGCGGATCATTGGGAAGAGAAATAACGCCACGTTCAAAAGTGTCTCGCGCACGCCACCATAATTCATCACGAAGACGGAAAAACCTATGTGGGTTGTAAGCCGACTGCGCCACATTCACGCCCACCACTCGAATATCTGTATGCTTCAATCGCTCACGAAGATTACCCTCAACACCCCAACCAACACCAATGTTATCAAGTAGAAATTCCTTCGGCTCACCAGCTAAAGCTTGTCGCACAGCCCAATCGGTAAGCATGTTTGAATCGTTGTAGTTTACACATTCTAGCGGATAGACAATTGGGCCACGTCGTTTCAGCAACGATGAATCATCACCGCCAGCCCCAACATCAAGAGAATACAAAAGCTGATCGTCTTCCAAGGATTCAAGCTCGCCATCCCGATCAATAGCATCTTGAATCCATTCCCACGGGATAACAGTGTTTTCGGTGGTGCTTGGGGGAATCCCAAGCACACGAATGCGAAAAGTGTTCGAATCTCTTCCGTACTTTTTCTCAAGACGATAAATCGATTCCTTAGTGACGTTTGTAGACTCTTCAGCATTCCAATGCACCGGAAGCCAATCCCCCGAATCACGAAAATGAGTGTCGTAAGCATATCCTTTGCCACGAGTGGGGTTGAAGAACAGCAAACATAAGTTGCACATTTGAGTGAGAGTGGATTCCAGCGGCCTGAAAACAGGATCGGGTATGCCGGACGCTTCATCGGCCACGATCAACAAAAACTCTTCATGCAACCCGGCAAGTGTTTCGGCCTGCTCATCTGGTGAATTCCGGGTGTTCGCGGTGCGTGTGGCGGCAAACCATTGCTTGCCTTCTTGCTCTTTGAAAAAGAACTTCTCCGAATTCCACACGAACCAATCTTTAAGCTTCGATCTTTGATGCCACTTGGCTAACTCGGACCAAAGCGTGATTGCCATCTGTTTAGCCGAAGGTGAAGTGACGGCAATCTTAGGGTAGGGAAAACAAGTGAGAAACCAAATAATGCACCAGCTCCCCATCGCACCCTTGCCCGTGCCCACGCCCGACATAACAGACATTCCAAACTTCGCAGACAGCTCTTTTTCCCGATCTGTAGGAGCCTGATTTTTATAAACATGAATTTTCGCCCACACCAGTTCTTGAAACAACAGCAACGCCGTAGCTTGCTGCGTTGTGGGCTCAGCATCAAAGGTGTCACGAACATACTTGACAATGTTATGCGACCACTCAAGTATGATATTTGCTTCAGTGGACTTGGCCACAAGCTAAGCAGTGCCTTCTACATGCTGTAGAAGAAAGTCCACGACAGGGCAAAGGGATTCAACTTCTTCCACTGACGGAATAAGACCGTCATCTTTGAACACTCGATAAGGAAATCGATAAGGAGTGTCGGGCGGATCGTCTGCTTCCGGCGCAAAGACCGGAAGCAGCATAAATTTAAGATCTCCACACTGAAACACTGGCAAAGGCTTGCTAGATAGTTTTTCGATCACTATGGTCTTGTAATCCATGCGCTTCCTCAATGATCTTGGTGAGAGTGGAAATGTTTTGTGTGCTCTTTCCTTCGAGAAGTCTAAGCTGCTGGAAAGAGCGATCCATCAGGGCAATAGCTTCAATCGGATTCATTCGTGCAGCTACTTCGTGCAATCGCGCCTTGGCGCGAACATTCAAAACAGTGAGGTCCAAGATTTCTTTCTCTTTGATTTCCTGCACCATCTCTTTCATCTTGGGATTGTTATAAGCTTCTTGCTCTTTAATATATCGGGCCACCGTGTTGTGGGAAATGCCTGTCTCTTTTTGAATTTGATATGCGGATTTTCCCAACTCAGAGCTGGCTTTAATTACAGCAAATTCTTGCTTAGTAATACGTTTCCCTTTAGGCCGTCTCACATGTTGAAGCATTGCGTAGCTTTTTCGCATAGACAAGACATGTCTCCCTCATATAGCCATGTCTCGAATTATCGATTGCAAATAAATTATTGCCGCGTGTGATGCAAGCAAGTGGCGGATTACACAGAGTTACTTTTTATTTTCAGTGTGCAATAAACGGCAGAATGTTAACACCCCCATCCTCCCCCACCCCCTGGCCGGTAGTCTACCCCGGTTATGAATAGAGCAAGACAGTTCGGTTCTCAGAGCTAGCAATCAACCAACATGGTACCCAAGCGATAACACTGCGTTATTGCTCAGTTCTTGCGCGTTAACCCTTCGACAGTCTAGCGACTCCGTCCCCGATAGACCTATCAGGAACAAAAAGCAGGGCGATTCAACGTATATGAGGCGATTCCATTACCCCGGTAATGCAACGATGCCCTTTAGCATCGGGCGGCCAGTCACGATTTTACCACCATGATTATGCAAAGCGGCACATATGCCATATTGTGGTATATACAATTGACAAGAAATGTATATACAGCAGAAGCATTACGTCACACAAAGAGACAACACGACACTTCGCTAACATGGCATATCGCTTGCTACCTACTCTGCCTGACAAGGAGAAACTTACAATGCAAAAATACATTTCAGCATATGAAACATATTTTAAAACAGGCCCGTTCACACTATTCGACGGCACACGAATAACATTGTCATGGTTAGCATGGCTAGAAACCCTGGAATCCCACAACCTATACCAGATCGGTGATGACGGAAACCTTTACTATCAATTCTAAGGAGCAAATGAAAATGAACAAACAAACCATTCGAGTCTGTCACAAAGGCCAGAACTACGGCACACCTGGCGAGCTAATCAAAGTGATTAAACGCAAGGTGTGGCTGGAAGCAATCGGCAACTTCAATCCTATGTTCTGCCGTTACAACTATAAGCGCACGTTAGTGCGGAGCGAAGAAGGCGATATCTCGGACCCATTCAGAGTAAGAGAAAGCTATCTCTCATCACTCTACATTGAGGTAGACCCATGACCAAACGCAACACAATCAAAATACTTGAATCACTTCAGGCTAGAGGATTTGACACCAGCTATATCCGCGAGCAAGGCACATCCGTCATGGTGGATTGTTCACAATGTTCCGCACTCGTTATCAATGGGCATGCTTGCCATGAAACAGGATGCTACAACACCCAACGTAAGCAGAAAGGCAATGACAATGATTAAATTTATAATCGAAACAGTCACCTCCCAGCGGGATGTGAACGGCAACTGCTACCACATCGCCGTGGTAACACGCACGGATAACAAAGAATGCTTCCGAACAGATGTAGGTGGAAAGGATAACGCTCTGCATTATGCACGCAAAGCAGGGTTAGAGTTTAACGAGTTATATAACGTGCAATGTGTGGTCTCGAAGAAAGATTTCAAATGGGCAAGCAAAGACGTGTCCTGCCGCGAACCCGAATTAGAAGCCTTCTTTCGCGGAGAAATTAAAGGAGAGTAACCATGCACCGTAAAGACTATCAGGCTTTTGCAAAGCAACTAGCATCGGCTTTAGCTAATCCTACCTTCTATTATCATAATTCAGCTAAATCTGATTATGAAAATGGAATCAAGTCCGCAACAGTAGCGATAGCAATATATTTACAAGCCGACAACCCAAAGTTTGATAAAGCCCAATTCTTCAAAGCTTGTGGAATAAGAGACTAACAATGCGCGCACCTCTAGGCAAATTCGAAGGAACCAACTACTACCACGTCACACGCTGGCTTTATGAGCAAGCGGGACAATCCTTCCTTGATGATGAGCTAGGCGAAGCGGATAGTTTTGGCTGGTATGGCAAATTCAGCGGCAAGATAAAAGGCCACGGACCATTCTACGCGATCTGCAATGAAAACTCACAAGGTTTCTTTGACGTTACTTGGATGAAGTCCGAAACCGACCTTGAGCAAATATGGAACGCAATTAAATTTGATTATGAGGTATTTACCCTCGATCAAGACGAAGAATGACAAAATGGCATAAGGGGGGTTGTACCACTTAACATTAATACGGGGGGTTTATATATACATATGAATTATTACACATGGATGCTTAGCCTTATAGGCGAACTTTATATCCCATGTAACACTAGTACTCGAAAATTAATTCACATAAGAGACCTTCGAGTTATACAGAACAAGTAACATTATGTAAGACTACGTCATATCTAAGATACTAAGTAATACTGCTCAGTAGAGCTTTCTAAAGATAGCTTACTCGGGATTACTTCGTAATCCCTAAAGATTACTAGCTATATATAGCTTAAAGCTTTGGGGCGAATTTGAGAAAGGATAGCAAATGAAAATAAAGAAAGCCGTGTTAGTGTACCAAGGCGGAATAGCAAATGTGTTTGCGGTGAGTGCATTTAATCTTATGCCTGACAAACGTGATGCAAAATTATTGTTACAAGCCAACTTTCGAGCATGTGAATTCTTTGCACGAGGGCTAGGTGCGGCTGGCGTCATCGTAAGGACAATGGCCTGTAATCAAGCAAATGACGTTAAGAATGCAATATGGTCCAATGACCTGCAAGCACAAATCTTTAATGATAGGTTTCACGTGGTGGAGATAAATTAATATGGATAAGCTTCGCACTGTGATACTTGCACCATATCATAAACAAGCAGGCCCTAAGTTCGTCCTTACTACGTTCGATACGGGACGGACGGATGCACTGGGTAAGTCAATCATCGCCTATGAATTTAGAGAGCAAGGTAAAATGAATAATATCTTCGCTGGCGATGACTTTCATTGTTCACCCTTGCACGCTATCGACTCAGACGAATGTGTTTATGGGTTGCTTGGCTTTCTTACCTTAAGACCTGGCGATGTAGAGGTCTGGTACTTCAAGGACTACACAGCGAGTCAACATGTCTTCGTACAACAACATGCGGAACATGTAGCCCATGAAATTGAACGTCGATTTGGCAGAAAGGAATAACATGACGAAACAAGAATATATCACATATCAAGTCATCGTTGCTGCATTCTTTGAACAAGAAGGACTCGCCAACTTGACAGCAATATCGGAAGAGGATAGCGAACCATATTTTTCTTGGCGTCCATGTGAATGTTGCAAAAATCCTTTAGGTGGCATGCGAGAGCATTGTAATGGCTATGCTCCTGTCACGAAAGAGGTGAAAGAATTCAGAGTGTGCATAGATTGCGTCTACTATGCCGAGTATGGGCGATTAGATGATAAAACAATGGGAGATATCGAAAACAATGGATAAGACAATTGTTGTGTTTCGAAGATGGAAAGATAGCGGTGGAATCATTGCCCTGTTTCCAGCGATTGAACATCGCTGGCCGCTCTGTTCCAGCTATGTTCATATTAGGCAACATGGTGGCGCAGATTATACCACAGCAATTGCTTTGACAAAGCCTTGCTTACGTTGGGCTAACGATGTGGCGGAATTACATCGGGAATTAACAGGGCTCGGATACCATCTTGTAGTCAGACAACGTTACACTGCACGAAAGGTAATATGACTTGCATTCATTCACGCGAATATCATCTCGGTTGGGAAGTGGGTCTAGACATTCTTGAAGGCAAAGCTGTGGATGTTGATCTACCGCTGTGCAGTAAGGCATTTCGGCTAGGCTTTCAGGATGTAATACACGGCAAGACATATTGCAATCCGTGGGGCAATGTATCGAAAAATTAAGTCTGGCGCTAGGTTTGGTCAATGGACTGTTCAGGAAGTACATTGGCGGGGTCCGTATGCTTATGCAATTTGTCAATGCAGTTGTGGAAGCATAAAGGATGTGGCGCTAGGGTCTTTACGAAAAGGAGACAGCCAGCGCTGCATGAAGTGCCGTTCCCAGCGAATGCTGGGAAACACTCGAAGAGGCGGGATTTATGAAACAAAGAAAAGGAGCAATCGTAAATGATTATATCATGGGACTTGAGAGTGGGTCGAATGTTAGAACGGGTGCAACGTGAAAAGACGTTGTTTATCAATCCACGTAAACATCCTCAAGATTATCAGGCAGCCCTTGAATCAGTTGGTAAAGGCTTGATTACCTTTGATGGCTGTTATTTTAAAGTGAAGGAGTCAATTGAAAGGAAGAAAGCATGAAATATTCAAACCCTCGAATGAAAGCCGTCATACCTGACTGGCCTTCTGGCCGTCACATAGTAGAAGCCACGTTTGCTATCGAGATACATCCCACACGCGGCGAGCGAGCAACGCGAGTCACCACAGGTGCAGTTAAAAAGCTTACCTATGCATACAAGGCCCGCATTGTGGACGGGGATGATGGACGCACCTACATTATTGAGTTAACACGCCCTGGCGGTCACATCTCGATCATGCAAGGCACAATGAAGTTTCAGCAAGCTTGCGTATTTGCGGATTTTCCTCAGTATCCTGAATTGCTTGCATTATTTGGTTAAAGAAAAGGAGAAGTCACCCGATGTTATGTTTGAAGCTGAAGCATTTATGGGTAGTGTTTGCCTTGGCTGGCAACTATTATCGAAAGTGTCGCCGATGCTACATCACTGTACCTATTCAGTGTCCGGAGGAGCCAAATGACACCCCTTGAATTCAGAAAGAAACGGTTAGCGCTAAAGCTTTCCCAAGTGCAGCTAGGAAAGCTGCTAGGAGTCACAGGACACACCGTCATGCGTTGGGAACAGGAGCAGGTGCCAATTCCATTGATGGCGGAATTGGCTTTTGAGCATGTAACAGAAAGGAAAGATAAATGATTGGCGGGTTGCTCTATGTGGGGATAATTGTGGGTGCGGCTTGGTGGATTTGGCGGAATAATAAAAAGATTTCGGTTGCTTACATCTCTAAGAAAAGAGCACTTAGCACGGAGGAAATGGTTGTTACAGTGTTAATTGTACGTGATATATTATGACCGGGTAATTGACAACGGTATGAGGGTTGCATAATGTTGCTAGCATGCGCACATACGAAATTAGGATACAAGTGTTGCTTGATCTAGTTACACACGACTATCGAGAGCATGGCCGAAGCTTGCAGTCGGTGCAAGCGAGCCTTAAGCATTTGGCACCGGTATTTGCCGAACGCGGAGCCGAAAGGCTGCGTACACGAGACGTAGAGTTATACAAAGACGCCCGCCGTGCCAAGGGCGCAGCCCCAGCAACAGTGAACCTTGAGCTAGCGTTATTACGGCGAGCATATAATCTTGGCCGAGAAAAAGACTTGGTAAAGCATAAGCCGACGATTCGTCTTTTTTCGATAGGAAAAAAGAACAGGCGGCTTGGGTTCT
>Ga0184627_10001024_pt1 | contig 11081 bp, 10 predicted proteins | sample PLM3_127_b1_FD_133150 | JGI IMG/M metagenome (GOLD analysis project Ga0184627, IMG submission 133150) | Groundwater sediment microbial communities from an aquifer in East River, Colorado, USA - PLM3_127_b1 | ecosystem: Environmental > Terrestrial > Soil > Riparian zone | place: USA: East River...
AAAATCCAGTAGCGCCCCCACAATTCGCGCATGAATGGGTGCGTATTCTGCAGGCATACCTCGCCCTGGGTCGCCTTGCGGATGTGGGCGATAACGTTGAGCGAGTGGATGGGATATTTGCGCACCAGCTCCGCCACCGGCGACCGGGTGGCCGGCTTGGAATCGAGAAACAGCCTGCAGCCCACGCCCTCAAAGAAAGCAATCCCCCAGCCGTCGCCGTGGTGGTCGGTCCCACCGCCGCGGGCGTGAAATCCCTCAAAGGAAAAACAGATATCGGTGGGCACGTTGGAGTTCATGCCCAGCAACTGGCACATCCTGAACCTCGGCAAAACAGCGACAGCCGTAGCTGCGTTGTTCTAGTTATAATACAAAGCCGGTAAAAAATAAATTCAGCACAATCGCGTATTGGCGAAATCAATCAGCATTGCCGGGTTGATGTAGGCTTTAAAAAGCAGGTAAATGATTCCTCCCGCCACTGCCAGCGATACCAGCCATATCAGAGTTTTTTGCAATTCGGTCAAATTCACGCCGGCGTTTCCCTGGCATTCAAGCGCGCCACCTGGCGCTCGTCTATCGGCCAGCACAACACGGCGGCAACCACGCTCAAGCCGATACAGGTGAGCCACACCGCGTAGTATGAGCCCGAGAGGTCGAACACGTAACCCCCCAGCCACGCTCCGATGAAGCTGCCGATCTGGTGGCCGAGGAACACGATGCCGAACAAAGTGGAGAGGTATTTGACGCCGAAAATCTGCGCCACCAGACCATTGGTGAGCGGAACGGTGCCAAGCCACAACGAACCCATCGCCGCGGCAAATATATAAACGGTCGCCGGCGTGATCGGCAGCACCATGAACAATCCTATTGCCGCCGCGCGCAAGAGGTAAATATACGCGAGCAGGTTTTTCTTGCTATAGAGCCCGCCAAAATAACCCGCGAGATAGGAACCGATGATGTTGAAAAAACCGATCAAGGCAAGCGCAATCATGCCGGTCACCGGCGTCATGCCTTTGTCCAGCAGATACGCCGGCAGGTGCAGCATGATAAAAACGGTTTGAAAACCGCACACCAGAAATCCGCTGGTGAGATACCAGAAGCCCTTGTGGCCGCCCGCTTCATGCAGCGCTTCGCTCACCGACTGGCTGTCATGAGCCGATTTCGCGACGGCGTTTTTTCCGGCGAGCACCAGCGCCGGCAGCAAGATGAACGAAACGGAAGCCGCAAGAATGGAAAGCGCTGCCGCCCAGCCGAAATGCGTAATCAGCGTCTGTCCGTAAGGCAGCATGGCAAACTGTCCGAATGACCCGCCCGCACTGGCAATACCCAATCCCATGCTGCGCTTTTCCGGACTCAAGCTACGTCCGATTACGCCCAGCACCACGCTGAAACTGGTGCCGCTCATGCCCAAGCCAATTAAAAGTCCGGCGCTGAGATCAAGCTGCACGCCGGTGGTGGAGAGCGGCATCAACACCAGCCCCAACGCGTACAGGATTGCACCGACCGCCAGCACCCGTCCCGCGCCGTACTTGTCTGCTATCATCCCGGAAAAAGGCTGGGCGAGCCCCCACACCAGATTCTGCACAGCAATGGCGAAGGCGAAAATTTCCCGCCCCCAGCCGCGGCCTGAGCTTAGCGGCTGCAGAAAAAGGCCGAAGTTCTGCCGTGTGCCGAGCGAGAGCATCAGAATCAGGCAGGCGCACGCCAGCACCATCGCTGGATTACGCCAGGACGAGTTGGACATCAAGCAATTCCTGTCAATGGGAAAAGCATGGTAAAGGCTTAACCGCCTGGCAGCAAGGCCGGTTAGAAAAACAACAGAGGCGTGTCAACGCCCCGTATGCCAAACGTTGTTGGGCTTGGCATCACCTTATCCCCTAGGCCAAGGGGGGAACTTGAAAACGTAGAGACTGAATATGTTTAACAAAAGCATGATAGCTGTTGCGCTGGCCGCCGCGCTGGCCGCGCCCGCCGGTTTCGCAGCGGACAACGATGTGAAGCAGGATACGCGCGACATCCGCAGCGACCGACGTGATATCCGCCAGGACACTCGTGACATCCGCGAAGACCGGCGCGACCGCAATAAAGATGTCCGCGAGCGCAACCGCGACCGACGCGAATTGCGCGAAGCCAAACGCGAGGGCGACCAGGCTGCAATAGCCAAAGAAAAGACTGAACTGAGGCAGGATAACAAGGATCTCGCCGAGGACCGGAAGGATCTGCACAAGGACCGCAAAGACCTGCGCGCCGACAAGCGCAACCTGCGCAAGGACCGGCGCGAACTGCATAAAGACAAAAAGGAACACGGGAAAGACTAACGCCTAAACCTGGCGCTAAAAAAACTCGGCCTCGCACCGGGTTTTTTGTTTTTAAGGTAAGAACAGCGCGGAAGCGTTGCGGTAAGCGATATTCTCCGCCACTTCGCGTGGCAACTCTGCAAGCCACTGCCGTGTAGCTTGGGCTATCAGCGGCAAATCGCGCCAGCGTGAAGCGATCCAGGTATCAGTGCCGGTCATGAAGCGCGTCGGGTAAAGCAAAAACAGCTCACGCCAGCGCGCATTGAGCCTGCCGCTGGGTGCGATATCGCTGCGCGATGAAAGCTCCACCCACAATGCGGGATACCGTTCAAGGAGTTTCTCCACTGTCTCGGGCGTGCTGGTCAATCCGGCGTGTGCCCAAAGGATCTTGAGTTTAGGGTTGAGCTTGAATAATTCTTCTATCGCGGCCTCGTCGGAATGGGCGTGCAGGATCAATCCTTTCTCAGCCGCCAGTGTGACAATACGCTTGATTACCAGCGTGCCGGCTTGGCCCGCAAACAAATGAAATTCGCCGATGCCGCGGTAGGTGTTGAGCTGCAAGCGCTCTTCCAGATAAGCCGGGATTTCCGGGTCGTTGAACCAGGTCCGCACATCGGCTGCACTGTGGTACGGACGCAGAAAAAGAACGACGAGGCGCGGATCGGCTGCGTGAAGCTTGAGCGTGCCCTCATCCGGAGTGCTCGATACCAGAGCATGCTCCACTCCCGCATCTTTCAGGATTTGCAAGGCTTTGGCTGGAGGATACTCCTCCCACACATCACGGTTATAATGAATATGCGCATCAAACAGCGGGAGTTCTTCGCTGCCATAGGCAGCCAAAACGTACGTGCAGAAGAAAAAAGCAATGAGTTTTTTCTTCATGCTTAGTGTCTCGCCTGCTGCTCTTCCCATTTGAAGCCGAGCGCTGTCACGCCCTGCTTCAAAAGCTGCATCGCTTGCGGCACCTGCTGTTTGTCGCCGCGCACGCCTAGCTCGATCCAGCGCTCCCCCGGCCCAAGATGCGGCAGGCTGAACAGCCTGAGTGCGGGAAAGCGCGCCACACAGTCGTTCATCAGATCGATGAGCAGGCTTTCCCTCGCACCATACACAATAATCCCCTGCTCGACGGTTTGGCTGCGGTGCTGCAAATGCGGGTAATGTGTATCCAGCACCCATTCCATCATCGGCCACGCCATTTCCGGAAAACCGGGCAGAAAATGATGATGCTTGAGGCTGAATCCGGCCACGCGGTTGTAGGGATTGGGAATGATGCGGCTGCCTTGAGGAAGATCGGCCATTAGCACGCGTTTGGGATATGCGGCTTCGCCAAACTGTGCCACGATTTCTGCCAGCGCATCGGGATGGCGGTAGAGCTCCACGCCGGCGGCTTCCGCGGCGCAGAGACGGGTATGGTCGTCGGGTGTGGCGCCGATGCCGCCAAAGGAAAATACGATGTCTTCTGTAGCCAGGGTGTGGCGCAAAGTAGCGGTAATCAGTTCCGGGTCGTCGCCAAGATACTCGCACCAACTTAATTCCAGCCCGCGCTTACTCAATACCCTGACAACTTGCGCGAAATGCTTGTCCTGGCGCTTGCCACTGATGATTTCATCACCAATGATGATGGCGCCAAAGTGCGTCATCTCATTATGTAGCTTTCGAGTTGCTTGATGATGTACTCGCGTTCGGAAATCGCTTCCTTCACCAGGTCGCCGATGGACACCACGCCGACGAGCCGGTCATCCTCATATACCGGCAAATGCCGGACGCGCTTGTCGGTCATCAGCGCCATGCATTCGTCCACGGTTTGCGCAGTGTTCACGTAGACAACCTTGCTGGTCATGATATCGCTGACGTGGATTTCCTTGGCGGATTTGCCGTGCAGAGTCACCTTGCGTGCGTAGTCGCGCTCGGAAATGATGCCCACCACTTTGTCCGCCTCCATTACCAGGAGCGCGCCGACTTCTTTTTCCGCCATCAGCTTGAGCGCATCATACACGGTGGCGTCAGGCGAAATGGAGAGAATACCATGGGTTTTGCTCTGCAAAATTTGCTTTACGGTTTTCATATTCGCCTCCACCCTATGGAAAGGTATGCTTGCGGCAGCAGTTTGATCAGGATTCTGCAGCTGACGGATTTATTATAGCCAACGGGCGCGCAAGTGACGCTTTTTTATTGTCGCACGGGTTGCCGTGGTGGCTGCGATCAGCGTGGCTTATTATCAGGTGGCGACATTCTCTCCACCACTTTCACCACTGCGGCGGAATCGAGCTCGCCCTCGCCGGTGCCCATCAGCGCGTTCATGTGCTGCGTCACCATAGCCGCCCCGGGGAGCGCAAGCCCCAGCTTGTGCGCGGTTTCCATGACGATGCGCATGTCTTTCTGGTGCAGCCTTACTTTGAAACCGGGCTTGAATTCATTATCCAGCATGCGCTTGCCATGCACCTCCAGAATTTTGCTGTTGGCAAAACCGCCCAATAGCGCCTCGCGAACCTTTGCGGCGTCCACGCCGTTCTTGCGCGCAAAGGTGAGCGCCTCGGCAACCGCCTCGATGGTTAAAGCCACCACGATCTGATTGCACGCCTTAGTCACCTGGCCCGCGCCGTTGCCGCCGGTATGTACGATGTTCTTGCCCAAGCATTCGAACAGCGGCTTGACGCGAGCAAACACTTCCGGTTTGCCGCCGATCATGATGGAAAGCGTGCCGTTAATCGCGCCGATTTCGCCGCCCGAGACCGGCGCATCGAGCATCTCCACCCCCTTCTGTGCGAGCTTTTCCGCCATCGCTCGGGTCGCAACCGGAGAAATGGTGCTCATGTCCACCACCACCGAGCCGGGTTTCCCGCCGTGAATCAAACCATTTGTCCCCAGCACTACCTCTTCCACGTCCGGGGTATCGGAAACCATCACAATCGTTACCTCTGACTTTTCCGCCACTTCCTTTGGCGAGCCGCAAGCTGCCGCTCCCGCATCTTGCAACGGTTTCATGGATTCCGCGCGGCGCGCGTAAACGCAAAGCGAGTGGCCGCCCTTGATGAGATTGAGCGCCATGGGTTTGCCCATGATGCCAAGGCCTACGAATCCGACTTTCATCTTGATTCTCCTTTAGTAACCCAATGTGGGTGAATCGTAAATAAACATTTAAAAAACCAGTTTTATCCCCTCACCCCAACCCTCTCCCACGCAGGGGAGAGGGATTGTTACTCCTTACTCCTCACCAACTGCCGAAATGGCAGTTGTTCCTCACACCATTGCGCTACCCCCAGCAACTTGTCATCTTCCCGGAAAGGCCCGACTATCTGCAACCCCAGCGGCAGGCCTTGGGGCCCCAGCCCGGTGGGAATCGTGATGGCGGGCACGCCGCACAGGGTCCAGATGGTGCAGAAGGCGGGATCGCCGGTGCTGTCCAGAGTGGCGGGCGCTTCCCCGTTGGCGGGCGGCGTGAGGATGGCGTCGAACACTTTCAGGAAGGCGGAAAGATCCTCCTGCAACTGCCCGCGGAAGCACAGTGCGTCCTGATAAGCGGAATCGGAAATTGTCCGGCCTTCATCCAGAAAAGCGTTAAGCCCTGCACTGATTTTTTCCCTGCCCCGCGCTTGCAGTTCCCGGAAGAATCGCGCCGCTTCATAGGCCATGATACGCCGCAGACAGGGGTGGGCTTGATTGAACGCGGCGGGAAGCTCGGTTTCCACCACCTCCGCCCCCGATTCACTGAGCTTTTTCACGTTATCGGCAAAGATTCCGCGCTGCGCTTCTTCGGAGCGCATCCATACCGGCGAGCGCACGGCTGCCAATTTGGGCTTTTTCGTGAACGCCTTCACTTCGCGGCTGACGGGATTTTGCGTTTCCGCAATGCATGAAGTCACCCAGGCGGCATCGGCTACGCTACGCGTGAACACGCCGCTCTGGTCCAGGGTGGGACTGTAATCCAGAGTGCCGTGATTGGAAATCGTGCCCTGGCTCGGTTTGAAGCCGATCACTCCGCAAAATGCAGCGGGGCGGATGATGGAGCCGTTGGTTTGCGTTCCCAGCGCCGCCGGAACGAATCCCGCCGCCAACGCAGCTGCTGAGCCGCTGGAAGAGCCGCCCGGCGTGTGGGCCGGATTCCAGGGGTTGCGGGTTTTGCCGGGGGTGAGAAACGCGAATTCCGCCGTGACGGTCTTGCCCATGACAAAACCGCCGGCCTGCTCGATTTTTTCCACGACACGGGCGGAGGCGTAGGGGACGTTGCCCTTAAACAGAGGCGAGCACATCTCCGTGGGTATCCCCCGCGTGTCAAAAATATCCTTGATGCCAAGAGGCAGGCCGTGCAGCGAGCCCGCCGCCTTTCCTTCTTTTTTTCTGCTGTCGGCCTCCTCGGACAATTCCATCGCCCGCTCATGGTCCAGCCATTGCCAGGCTTGGACCTCCTCCTCCATCAACCAGATGCGCTGCAGGCACGAACGCGTGTAGTCCGCACAGCTGAATCGCCCCTCAGCAATGCCCCGTGCCGCTTCGCGCAGGCTGAGTTTGAAGAGATTTTTCATGAATTGAAATCTGGACCATTGAAATCAGCGCGCCTAGAAAAAGACTTTGGAAAAAACTTTGCGCGGTCCGGGTTATTCCGCCAGAACATGCTCCACCAGCCAACGCGCCGTGCGCAGCAGGCGCGCATCATCCCCACGGGGTCCCACCAGCTGCACGCCGATGGGCATTCCATGTGAGCCCTGCATCAGCGGCAGCGTGATGGCCGGAGTTCCGCAAAATGTCCACAGAGTGCAGAAAACCGGATTGCCCGTGGATTCGAGCCCGACCGGCGCTTCGCCCGGAGCGGCCGGGGTAAGAATGGCGTTACAGCGGTTGAACACATTATCCAGCAGGCTGTTCAATATCGGGATGCGGTCAGCGGCGCGATTGTAATCTATGGCGCGAACCTGCTGCCCGCGCTCGATCATCTCGATCAATTGAGAACTCAGCTTTTCCTTGCCGCGGGTGTATTCCAATTCGAAGCTTCTGGCGATATCCGCTTCCATGATGGTACGGTGCCACGCCACGGCATCGTTGAATACCTCGGGCAGCTCAATCTCCTCGATGCGCTCTCCCAGGTGCTGCGCCAGCTCATCGAAAGCTTCGCGGGTATCGGCTTCCGCCAGGTTCCACATGGGAGTCTTGACGAAACCGAAGCGCGGCGGGAGGGGCGGCTCATCCGCGGCTGTTTTGACGAGACCGGGGCGCACCGAGGCATGCATGTCCGGGTCGTTTTCGTCGAACGCCATCAGCTGCTCTGCCAGCAACGCCACGTCATCAATGCTGCGTGCAAACACGCCCACTTGATCCAGAATCCTGGATTGCCGGAGCATGCCGTGGCGGGATATCAGGCCGTGGGTCGGCTTGTAGCCATAAACCCCGCAGAAGGAGGCGGGGCGCAGCACCGAGCCGTTGGTCTGGCTGCCGAGGGCCAGCGGAACCATGCCGCAGGCCACGGCGGCGGCGGAGCCGCTGGACGAACCGCCGGGTGTGCGTTTGGGATCATGAGGATTGGCTGTTTTGCCGGGAGCGTAGACCGCCAGCTCGGTGGTCACCGTCTTGCCCAGGATCACGGCGCCCGCCTGGCGCAGCAGCGCGACAGCGGTGGCATCCCGGTCGGGACGGTAGCCCTTGTGCAGGACCGTGCCGTTTTCCGTCGGCATGTCTTGGGTGTCGAAGATGTCCTTCACGCCCACCGGAACGCCGTGCAGGGAGCCCGCGAGCTTGCCTTCCCGGCGGGTTTCGTCGGCGCGGCGGGCCTGCTCCAGCGCATAATCCGGATCGAGGAATGCCCAGGCGCCGACGGTGTCTTCCAATTGCCGGATGCGCTCAAGGCACGCGCTGACCAGTTCCTCCGACAATAATTCGCCATTGCGTATGGCCTGGGCCGCCGCCGCGGCGCTTAGCTGGGTTAACTCCATGGTATATCCCGGATGCCTTCGTGATGTAATTGTTTGCTCATCGGTGATGTCGCAGGAAGGATTGATATCCCGGGCGGCATGCGTTCGCAACGGGAACCCGCGCGGGGTTCAAAGCCAACCCTCAAAGGAAAGCCGAGGCAGCCGCGCGGCCTGCCCCGGCAGGGTGACTTGCCTGCTTACTTATACAGTATGCTCGGCAACCACAACCCGATCGCCGGAAAATTGTAAAGCAAGATCAACGCAATCACCTGGATGCCCATGAACGGCAACATGCCGGCGAAGATCTGGTTGAGCGTCACGTGCGGGGGCGCGACGCCCTTCAGGTAAAACGCTGCCATTGCCACAGGCGGCGACAGGAACGCGGTTTGCAGGTTCAGCGCGACCAGCAGGCCGAAGAACAGCGGATCGATGTGAAAGTGCGGCAGCAGCGGAATGAAGATCGGCATGAAAATGATGATGATCTCGGTCCACTCCAGCGGCCAGCCGAGGATGAAGATGATGAACTGGGCGAGAATCATGAACTGCACCGGGGTCATGTCGAGCGAGAGCACCCACTTCTCCAGCAGCGCCTGCCCGCCGAGCAGCGCGAACGCCGCCGAGAAGATGGAGGAGCCGACGAACAGCCAGCAGACCATCGCGCTCGTCTTGGCGGTGAGGAAGGACGACTCCTTGACGATGTTCCCGAGCTCTTTCACCGTCTTCCAGATTGCGACGCCAGGATTCGAGCCGCCTGCTTGCGCCTCACGCCATTGAGCAATGAAGCGGTAGACCGCCGCAAGAATGAATCCGCCGAACGCTCCGACCGCCGCCGCCTCGGAGGGCGTCGCCAGCCCGAACACGATCGAGCCGAGCACCGCGAGGATCAGCAACGCCAGCGGAAAGAACGAGGCGAGCAGCATCTTGAACACCTCGAGCCGCTCCCAGTTCCAGAGACGGTAAATGACGAGGACCACGGCGATGCCGATGCCAAACACGATCCAGAGCCAGATCGGCGCCGGGAGCCGTTCGTGTGCGCTGGCCTTCGCCGTCATCTCGGCGGGTTTCGCTACAGCCGTGTCTGTCGCACCTGGAGGTTGCTTCGCGCCTTCGGTCTTCTCCTCCTCTGCACCGGGCGGCGGAGCGAGTTCTTTCACGCCTTCGGCCAGGGGTTCCTTGACCCCCGATTCCTCCTCTTCCGCTTCCGGTGCGCCGATGAGGCCCGTCGCTTCCTTTATCTGATCGGGCGCGGCGATCAGGCCGCCCGCCTGGACCAGCCCTGCCGTGCTGGCCTCGACCACCGGCGCGGTCGCCACTTGATAGGTAACGCCCAGCACTGCGAAGATGAAAAGCGCCGGCACCAGCGTGACGAAAAGCTGCGCGAGCACGGTTCGTTGCGCGACGCCGGCGCTGCCGCCTCCCGCTAGCGCTCGCCAGAGCCCGGTCAGCGCGTTGCTGCCACGCTGCGCCTGCGTCTGCGCAAAGGGCGGAAGCGCCACACGCCGCTCGCTCTCGGCGAGCGGGGGCATGAGCGCCGGCTTCCACTTTGCAAGCACGATGATGTAACCGACATAGAGCCCCGCAAGCATCATTCCCGGTAAGAAGGCGCCGGCGTAGAGCTGCACGACGGACACGCCCGCAGTCGCGCCGTAAACGATGAGCAGCACCGAGGGCGGGATCAGGATGCCGAGGCAGCCCCCCGCAGTGACCGCGCCCGCCGACACCTTGATGTTGTAGCCGGCCTTGAGCATCGCCGGAAACGCGAGCAGGCCCATCAGCGTCACCACCGCGCCGACGATGCCTGTCGCCGTGGCAAAGATCGCGCAGGTGATGATGGTCGCCACCGCGAGCGAGCCCGGTACGCGTGAGGTGGCGAGATGCAGGCTGTTGAACAACCTATCTATCAGGGCCGCCCGCTCGACGAGATAGCCCAGGAACAAGAACAGCGGGATCGCGATCAGCACGTCGTTCGACATGACCGAGTAGGCGCGCTGCACCATGAGGTCGAGGACTTGCCGGTCTGCGAGCGCCGGGTTCACGCTGTGGTAAGCGAGCCAGGCGAAGAACACGCCCATCCCCATCAGCGTGAAGGCCGTGGGGAACCCGAGCATGATGGCCACCACGATCAGCCCGAGCATGAGCAGCCCGAGGTGGCCGTTCGTGATGTTGCCCCAGGGCATGAGCACCAGGATGGCGATCACGATGATCGCCATCAGCGAGAAGCCGAACCAGAGCTCCTTGCGCAGCTTCACTTGCCCGGCTCTTTGTGCACGATCAGCTCGTCAAGCTTCTGGATGTCCTCGTCCTTGACGTGGACCATCTTCTTCAGTTCATCCACGTCAACTTCCTGCACGTCCGCCACGCGCGAGGGCCACTTGCCCTGCTTAAGGCAGATAACGCAGCGGATAATCTCGACGATGCCCTGCATGAGCACGAACGCCCCGGCGACCGGGATGACGGTCTTGAAGGGGTAGTACGGCGGGCCCTCGGCAGTGATGTTCGAACTTTCCCTGATCGCCCAGGACTCGGCGGCGTAGTAGTAACCCGCGTAGGTCAGCGCGATCACCCCGGGGACGAAGAACACGATGTAGAGCGTGAGGTCTATCGTAGCCTGCGTCCGCGGCGTGAAAAAGCCGTAGAGCACATCCCCGCGCACGTGCCCGTTTTGTGACAGCGTATAGGCGCCGGCCATCATGAACAAGGTCCCGTACAGCATGATCATGACATCGAAGGCCCACGCGCGCGGGTGGTCCAGCACGTAGCGCGAGAACACTTCCCAAGAGACGTGCAGGGTGAGCAGAACAATGCAGAACGAAAACGCGTGCCCGACCCAGGTGCTCACCTTGTCAACGAAAAGCAATATTTTCTGCATGGCTGAAAACCTCTG
>Ga0184627_10001025_pt1 | contig 11076 bp, 7 predicted proteins | sample PLM3_127_b1_FD_133150 | JGI IMG/M metagenome (GOLD analysis project Ga0184627, IMG submission 133150) | Groundwater sediment microbial communities from an aquifer in East River, Colorado, USA - PLM3_127_b1 | ecosystem: Environmental > Terrestrial > Soil > Riparian zone | place: USA: East River...
AACGGGCGGCGTTGATCAAAGCCCGGCCGGTGGCCGGCGATCTCGAGTTGGGAAAGCAGTTTCTCAAAGAAGTAGAACCCTTCGTTTATCGCCGCTATCTCGACTACACGACCGTCGACGAACTGCGTCATATGAAGGCGCGCATCGAGAATGAATTGCTCACGGGCGACGGCAAAGAACGCAATATCAAGCTCGGCTACGGCGGCATCCGCGAGATCGAGTTTTTCACCCAGGCCCTCCAGCTCGTCAACGGCGGCTACGAGCCGAATTTGCGCGGACCGAGCACTCTGCCCGCGTTAATGCAGCTCGCCCGTCACGACTTTATCTCCGCGCGAGTTCAAGACAAGTTAAGCAGCGCCTATCGGTTCCTGCGCCAGGTGGAACACAAAGTTCAAATGGTCCAGGAAGCGCACAGCTATTCAATACCGGAGGGAAAAGAGGAAGAAAGCGCGTTGGCGCGCCGGCTCGGCTACGTGAAAACGAAGAGACTCAATGAGCGGGAGCTTTTCTGGCGCGACCATCGCAAGCACACGACCCACGTCCGCAACGTCTTCGATCGCCTCTTCTACGGCGCCCAGAAACAAATCACCGGCGAGGGCGCTTCGGGAGTCGGGTCTATTTGGCACGACCTCGACCGGCAGGAAGTGATCATCGACGAGCTTGCGCAGGCCGGTTTTGCCGATCCGGCCAAAGCCTACGAGAATCTCCTCGCCGTGCGCGACGGCGAGGTTTACGCCCCGCCCACGGCAAAGCGCCTCCAGGTCATGCGCACTCTGGGTCCGGCCCTGATCGCGGAAATCGCCAATTCGAGCGCTCCCGACCAAGCGCTGCTCAATCTGTCGAAGTTCAGCCACTGCATCGGCGGACGCACCGGCTTTCTCCGCCTGTTAGCCGAAAATCCGCAGACCATGCGGCTGCTCATTACGCTGTTCGCCGACAGCCAGCTTCTAACCGATCTTTTTCTGAACCGTCCGGAGCTCATCGACACGCTGATCCGCGTCGATCTTACGCGGGTCGAGAAAACTAAAGCGGCAATGATGGCCGAGCTGTATAGCACGCTCCACGAGCAGCAGGATATCGAATCCAAGTTAGACGCGCTGCGGCGCTACAAGACCGAGGAGTTCATTCGCATCGGCCTCCACGACCTCGGCGGCGCCATCGAACTGTTACCGGTCCTCCGCCAGCTTACGGACCTCGCCGAGGTTTGCCTTGAAGGCGCGCTGGAAATGACGTTTCAAGAGATCCGGGAGAAATTTGGGACTGTGCCGCAAGCGCGTTTCGCGGTCATCGGCGGCGGCAAGATGGGCGGGAGGGAATTGGATTACAACTCCGACCTGGATTTGGTGTTTATCTATGACGCGCCCGAAGACGCCGAAAGCACCGGCGGCGCCGGCGCAAGGTTACCGGCGCACGAATACTACGTCCGGCTCGGACAAAAACTTCTTACCTATGTATCCGCGCCCACGGAGGAAGGGATTGCCTACAAGATCGATATGCAGCTTCGGCCTTCCGGCAAGTCGGGGCCGCTGGTTTCCCCACTGGAGGCATTCCGTGACTACCACAAGACCAGTTCCCAGCTCTGGGAACGACAGGCATTGATCAAGGCGCGGTTCGTAGCGGGCGACCCAACGCTCGGAAAGGAAGTGGAGAAAGTCGCCGAAGGTTTTGCCTATGGCTCAGCTCTTCCCAAAGGCGGCATTGGCGAAATTCATCACCTGCGCATGCGCATGGAAAAAGAACTTGCCGGCGAAGACGAGAGGCGTTTCAATCTCAAAAAGGGGCGCGGCGGTCTGGTCGATATCGAGTTTGTCACGCAGATGCTCCAGCTCGCTCACGGCCATCGATATCCCGCCCTCAAGCGACGCGGAACATTGGAAGCGTTGAAGGGGCTGCGCGAGGCCAACATTCTCAAGACAAGCGAATTTAATCTGCTTCACGACGGGTACCTTTTCCTGCGCCGCTTGGACCATCGGCTACGATTGGAACGGGATCAATCCATCGATGCCTTCGAAGCCGATCCCGCGCGTCTGGACGGAATAGCGCGGGCACTTGGGTACAACGGAAGGAAGAATTCGAACAAGAAAACCATCCCCCGGTCCGGGCAGAAACTTCTCCGTGATTACGAGATCAGGAGAGAGAAGATCCGTGCCTGCTACGAGCGATACTTTCCTCATAGGTGAAAAACAGCAGGGCTATTCAATCAATTTATGAATATTATTTTGTTTTTGGCCTTGCGTAAACCCGATCGTAATCACTAAAAACTACGCACAACTCTCCAAACCGACGATTCACCGGCCCAAAACCAGCAAGAAGCTAATCGGAATATAGATTTTTAAAATGATATTCTTGACAGTAACACAACTTCGCGCTATGGTCGGCTCATGAAAACACAATTGCTCAAGGGCATAGCCCTTGGATTGTTTATGGCCATAACTTGTTCTCCGCTGCACGCGCAGACGGCGGCACCAACGAATCAGCCCGCTGAACCTGCCGCTGGCGAGGAGGCCGGTTACGGCTTTGGAGCGGTGATCGCCAACCTTTTCTATATGCCGGCGAAAATCACTTATGCGGGCCTCGGCTTGATTACGGGCGGGCTCGGGTATGTGCTTAGCGCAGGCAGAGCGGATGTGGCGAACAACATCATCTACCCTTCGATCAGGGGGAACTATGTGGTTACCCCGAGTCACCTGAAGGGCACGGAGCCGATCTACTTCGTGGGCGCGCCGCCGCCTGAGACCGGGCCGCTGGCCGACGTCCCATCGACTGCGACCTCCGCGACCCGCTAGTCGCCGAAGCAGACTCCGCGCTTCGAAGTTTTGATAAACTCCAGGAGGGCCGATACGTCATCGCCGGCCCTCCCCTGTTCTTCTATTTCCTTCACCGCCAGCGAGAGATTGCGTCCTTTCCGGAATAATACCCGGAAAGCCTCTCTGATCTCGCGAATGCGCCTGTCGTCGAAGCCGGCGCGTTTCAAACCGACGACGTTGACGCCGCGCACCGTGTGCTGCCAGTCCACAATAGCAAACGGCGGCACGTCGCGGCTGGTGCCGCTCAGTCCGCGCATCAGCGCATAATCGCCGATGCGGACAAACTGGTGGACGACGCAATTGCCGGAAATAAAGACATTGTTTCTCACTTCCACATAGCCGCCCAAAAGCGCGCCGTTGGCGATGACGATTTGATCGCCGAGTTTGCAGTTGTGTCCGACATGGGAATTGGCCATTAGAAAATTATCGTCGCCGACGATGGTCGATGATCCCGCCACGGTGCCGCGATGCACCTGCACATGTTCGCGGAAGATGTTTCGATCGCCGATTTTCAGATAGGTCTCGGCGCCCTTGTAAGCTTTGTCTTGCGGCGCGTCCCCCAACACGACGGTGGGGTGAATCTCGTTGTCCGCGCCGATCTCGGTCCAGCCGGTCAGATAAGCGTGCGCCATCACGCGCGTGCCTCGTTTGATCTTAACCGGGCCCTCGATGACGACGTAGGGGCCGATATCGACTTCGCCGTCGATCTCGGCTCTCTTATCAATCACGGCCGTCGGATGGATACTCATGAATTGCACTCATCTTGTTTCCGCGCCAGGACGCCAGCGAAACAAAATCCGAATCTCGAAAGAAGCCCCGCGGACCGAAACAAACCCAAAGACCTAAATCCCAATTACGAAAACCGGAATGGTCTTGCTTGGAGCTTTGTGATTTTTGACCATTTAATATTGTTTCGAATTTCGGATTTTGAGTTTCGAGTTTTCCCGTGTTCCTCCCAAGTCGTTGGCGTTCTTGGCGTCTGTGCGCGAGCCAACGACTATCGACCTTTCGTGCCCTCATCGTCATTTTCATCATCAGCTTCGAATCTCTGGTCCGCCGGGGGTATTTTATATCTTTCCGTCGCCCATGCTCCAAGATCGATCAACCGACAGCGCTCGGAACAGAAGGGTCGATGCGGATTGTTTTCCCACGGGACTTAGGTCTTACACGTCGGACATTTGACTCGCATCGGCATCGCAGCGCTTCTCAAGTATCCAGCATACTCAGCGCGAAAAGCTCCTCCACTTCGAGCTTTTTTTCCATCAGACCCTGATCGAGAGAGTAGCCGATGAACCGTTCGAGGTTGGCGCGGTTCTTCTTCACGCCATGGGGCCAGGGATCCTCGCCAAAGGCGATTCTTTCCTCCTCGAATAAATGGCGTCCCCAAACAAACCGCGACCAGTTGGGATCGTCGTAATATTCAACGCAGGCTGCTTTCGCCCTGTCGAAAACCTCCATGACGCTCCGCGCCAGCCAGGGGTTCTGCGCCAGCACTTGGTCCTTGAAAGCAACCACGTGCATGATCGGATAATATCCGTTCTTCCGGAAATACTTCGTCTCTTCGGCTTTGGGATCGGCAAATAATCGGCGGATATTGCCGCCCGCGCGCAGCGCCTCTTTGGGCGGATGCGGCACCATCAGCGCGTCGATTTCCCCTTGCTCCAGCATGACGCCGATTTTTTGACCGGGCTTCAATAACTGCATCTTTACACCTTCGAGGGGCTTGATCGGCACGGCTTCGTCCTTGGAGATATACCAATCGAGCTTGCGCCAAGGAACGCCGTATTCCGCCTGCAAATCACCCTTCGCCAAAACAGAGAGCGTCGTCTGAAATGTGCTGAGGCCGACTTTTCTTCCAACCAAATCCTGGGGCGAGTTGATGCCCGCATTCGCGTTGACCCACATCTGCGACAAGCTGAACAGACGGCGCGGGAAAACCGGAATCGCCGCAAACGGCATACCGCGGCTCTTGGCGATCAAGTACGACGACAGCGACAGCTCGCAAATATCGAACTCGCTTTTTTGCAGCATGCGCTCGTGACGGTCCTGGCCATGCTTCAACGGATTGGACTGGCCGACTTCCAGAACTTGTAAATCGACGCCTTCAGCCTTTACCGAGCCGTCGAAAAACGGAATGTGACGATCGTAGTGTGACAATGCCATCGTCAGTCGCAGATTCGCCATGTTGCTTCCCCGTCCCTTTCAAAAATTACCTTATCATTGATTACTTCATTTGCGCCCTCCTTGTCCACATTGCGCTGAATGTGAGGTGTTAGGAGTCAGGAGTAAGGGGATCTTCCCCATGCCTTTAACCTTTCATCCTTTAGGGTGGAGATCGAGCGTGTAATGAAACGGCCGCTTTCTTCCCCTTTGTGAAGTTTTCCTGCTATAAAAGGCATCACCATGGCGAAGGCCAAGATTGTTTTTTCCTGCCAGAGCTGCGGCTACCAATCGCCCAAGTGGCTCGGCAGATGCCCCGACTGCAATCAGTGGAATACCTTCGCCGAGGAGCGATTCGAAAAAGCCACGACGGCGCGCGGCGAACTAAGCCTCGGCACCAAAGAAGAGCCCGCGCCGATTCACGAAATTAACACCGCCGAGCAAGGCCGAGTGCTCTCGGGCATCGGCGAGTTCGACCGCGTGCTCGGCGGCGGCCTGGTGCCGGGATCGGTGATTTTGATCGGCGGCGACCCCGGCATTGGCAAATCGACGCTGCTACTGCAAGCGTTCGCGGCGGTGAGCCGCAAAGGGCTTACCTGTCTCTATGTTTCCGGGGAAGAGTCGCCGCGGCAAATCAAGATGCGCGCCGAGCGCCTCGGCATCGACGCGCCGAATTTGCTCGTGCTGAGCGAGACTGCGCTCGAAAGAATCATCGAACAGGTAAAGAAGATCAAACCCGGCCTGCTCGTCATCGACTCGATTCAGACCATTTTCAGCACGGCGAATCCGTCGGCGCCCGGCAGCATCGCCCAGGTGAGGGAAAGCTCGGGGTCGATCATCGTGTTGGCCAAGAAGACCGGACTCACGACTTTCCTGATCGGCCATGTCACCAAGGACGGCGCCATCGCCGGGCCACGGCTGCTCGAACATATGGTTGACACGGTGCTTTATTTCGAAGGCGAGCGCGGCCACAGCTTTCGCATTTTGCGCGCGGTGAAAAATCGCTTCGGCTCGACCAACGAGATCGGTGTTTTCGAGATGAAAGAGGCGGGGCTCAAAGAAGTCAGTAACCCCTCGGAAATTTTTCTCATGGAGCGCCCGCTCGCGGTGCCCGGCTCCGCCGTCGTTTGCAGCATGGAGGGCACGCGCCCGATACTCGTCGAACTACAAGCGTTGGTGTGCCGGTCGTTTCTCGCCGTACCGCGGCGTACCACCATCGGCGTGGATCACAACCGGGTCGCGTTGCTGGTCGCGGTGTTGGAAAAAAAGATGAGCGTCAAGCTCTTCGACCAAGACATCTTCGTCAACGTCGCCGGCGGCGTTCAGATCGACGAGCCCGCCGTCGATCTCGGCATTATCGCAACAGTCGCCTCCAGTCAGAAGGAAGAGGTTCTCGATCCCAAGACAGTCTTTTTCGGCGAGGTGGGATTGGCCGGCGAGATTCGCGGCATCTCCCAAGCAGAAACGCGCGTCAAAGAGGCCGGAAAGTTAGGCTTCGAGCGCTGCATCCTGCCGTCGAGCAACAGCGCGCAGCTTAAACACATCAAACATCCCGAGCTAGTCGGCATCGCTTCCCTCAGGGAATGTTGGAAGCTCCTTTTTTAGAAACGCCGTTCGTGATTATTCCATGGGTGGCGTGAGAGCGAAGTATCCACCACGAAGGACCTAGCACGGCAGAGCCGCAACCAAAAAGAAAATGCAACTTTTACCACGAAGGTCACGAAGAGCACGAAGTTAAGAAATCTAGAAATATTAATGTCCGAAACCTTCGTGGCCTTCGTGTGCTTCGTGGTGAAAAATTAACGATGCACAGGGCGCCCTGCGCGACTAACGGACCACCGCCACATTCTCCCGGAATCTCCCCCGCTCTTGCAACCCAAGCGCGCGTTCGTTATCAATATTAGCTCGCGTGCCGGAGTGGTGGAATGGCAGACGCGCCGGACTCAAAATCCGGTAGGGGTAACCCTGTGAGGGTTCAAGTCCCTCCTCCGGCACCAAAGCTCTCCTTTCGATCCTAACCAACGTTCTTCATCGCGCCCAGTAATTTTTGTGTTCTCCGCATCGTTGCGGGCAGGAAAATTTGGTAAGAAGTGAAGAGTGAGAGCAAGAATCGCAAGGCTTCTCTGAAAGAAGTCAAGCTTCTCAGTAGACCACGGGAATTAGTCTGACACGAATTTCGAGATCAAGGTCGAACGCGTTAAGCAGCCTTTTTCGCGGCACGTTCGAGTAGTTCATGGATATAGGTTTGGTAGGGTTTGTTTTGCTTAGCGGCAAGTTTTCTTAGTCGCTGCAACAACCCCGGATCAATCCTGATGGCAATGAGCTGGCGCGGAGGGTGCGGCGATTTGGGCCGACCGACTCTGCGGGCTCTGCGAAGCTCCTCATCCGTTGATTCCGGGATGTCCGAGAAATCAATCAGCTTGTCCGGAATAGGCTTTGCGTTCCTTGCGGCTCGCCCATCGCGCGCTGATGATTCTGATCGTTTCTTTTTCATCTTTCGGTCTCCTGACTGTATAAACTACCAATAAAATATTCCCGTCGCTTGAGGTCCCAATTCGCTTGTATCTTCTTTCCTGTGATGCGTGAGCCAAATCCTCCCAGTCCAAACCCAGTGCATCTGAAAATATCGTGGCGGACTCTTTGAACGAGATACCGTGCTTCTCAAAGTTGGCAATGGCTTTTTGCGGGTCCCAAGTAAACACCTATTACTGTATATACGCTAAATGGTCTGAAGAAACTAGGGCACACTGCCAGTCTTGCGATATTCGCGTCTATCGTGGTAGTGACGGCTCATGCCTCGCCATGCGCGTGTCCACACTTGGGGCCTGCTCGGCTGGAACCGCAAGCGGTGGCAAGACGGGAAAAGAGCACAACCATCAGTGAAGTGCAACGCGGTTTCATCGAGGCCGCCGTGCTGGAGCAGGGATATCAGGCGTCGGAGGTTGCGAGTTTTTTAGGGTGCCATGTGTCCAACGTGAGCCGTGCGTTACAAAGGCCAGGAAGCAAACTTTGAGCAAGAATCGCAAGTCTGACACCGGTCCTGATCACCGGTCCTGATTATGTCAGGGACGCACCACTCCATGACGCCTTGCTTGCTCGACATAGGCGAAGTAGTCCGTCCCCTGAGCTATCTGTCGATTCGCCCTCCTCAGAAGGAAGTTAGGTGACGCATGGAAGACCAGCCCCATTGACAACTGAAGCGTTCGCATATTGACGTGCGCCACCACACTATCAGTTGCCGTGCAATTTGCCCGACGCGCTCCAGGATAGCTAATAAGGACCTGAGCCTTGTTGACTGGAAATGTAATCTCAAGGTTGGGCTCGTTCAACGATGCGCTCAGATAATCATCCCGTATTTGATCGAGTGAGCCCCACACTAACGGACTGTCCGAGGTAATGAACCCACCATTTACTGCCGGGTCAGTAATCATCAACTCCCAGGGCCGATCGACTAAGCAATTCAGTATTTCACGCTGCATCTCCGGAATCATCCCGACTAAAAGAATATGCGGCGCGCGGGGCATCCACTCGCCCCGTCTTATCATCTCTCCGGCTTGGTCATACTCTGGCAACTCAGTTGAATGAACTCCAGCGCGCAGTTCAGCACCTCGAATCTCGTCCCACTTCTCTCTAGAAATTCTTCCTGCTTCCAGATACTCACCGAGGCTCTTAGCGAGACCAATTGACAATTGGATACGTCCACGGTAATCCCGGGCGGTGATAAGTGCAGCCAGCGAGAGGATTGCACCAACTTGCTGAAGCTTGGCGACCTTACCCCCTTCCATAACCTCACTCAACGTAAGCGCAATGTTATGCTCTACTGCAGCCATGTTGCGTTCCATCACATATGGATCTTCGCCAGGCTCGTGAATCCGGTAAAAGTCTCTCTCTCGACATACCCGACGCGGAGACGATCGATATCGCTTGGCTGTGAAGTAATCGAAAACATGAAGCTTCCCATCTATTCCGCCGGTGTCAGTGAAACCAGCAAGATAGGAGGCGGGCACAATGTGGTGCTGGCGTGGCTCGTTTGCTCCCATAAAAGCAAATATAGCATGATACGATTCCGAAGGAATGTTGCTGGGATGGATGCACGACAAATCCGTCAGCCCGATTCGGGCTCCGTGTCACACTTGCGATATTTGCGTTTCTTGTGGTAGTGACGGCTCATGCCTCGCCATCCGCGTGTACACGCTTCGGGCCTGCTCGGCTGGGGCCTCAAGCTATGGCAAGACGGGGAAAGAGCGGAACAAGCGGTGAAGTGCGACGCGGTTTTATCGAGGCGGCCGTGCTGGAGCAAGGATATCAGCCGTCGGAGGTTGCCAGTTTTTTAGGGTGCCATGCCTCCAATGTGAACCGTGCGTTGCAAAAGCGGGGAAACAAACTTTGAGCAAGAATCGCAAGTCTGACACCGGTCCCGATCCCATCGTGTTAGAGTTTGCCATCGCGGACATAGACGCTACATGGCTGAGGAAAACTCTTACCGCTGGTATATTCTGGCCGCGAACTTTTTAATGCCAGAGTCTAGAGCCTAATGTCAGACTTGCGATATTTGCGTTTAATGTGGTAGTGGCGGCTCATGCCTCGCCGTCCGCGTGTCCACGGTTCGGGCCTGCTCGGTTGGAACCGCAAGCGGTGGTAAGACGGGGAAGGACCAGAACCATCGGTGCAGTGCGACGCGGTTTCATCGAGGCGGCCGTGCTGGAGCAGAGATATCAGGCGTCGGAGGTTGCCAGTTTTTTAGGGTGCCATGCCTCCAACGTGAGCCGTGCGTTGCAAAAGCGGGGAAGCAAACTTTGAGCAAGAATCGCAAGTCTGACACCGGTCTCGGTCTTCCGGTCTCTATCATAAAGATTTAAAAGATGTATTGGCAAATATTATTCGCAGTTGCTAGATTCTCTAGGAACCGAAGCATTATAAGTAACTAGAAAAACGCTGTGAGTAAGTCCAAACCACGAAAGGAGACAAGTTATGGCTGACAATAACGGGTGCCCGTTCAACCACATCGCCGGCGTCGGCAGGACGAACCGCGACTGGTGGCCGAACCAGTTGAGGCTCGATATCCTGCACGAGCATTCCGCGAAGTCCGACCCGATGGGCAAGGGCTTCGACTACGCCAAGGAGTTCAAGAGCCTCGACTTCAAGGCGCTGAAGAAGGACCTGGTCCAGCTCATGACCGACTCGCAGGACTGGTGGCCGGCGGACTTCGGCCATTACGGGCCGCAATTTATCCGCATGGCCTGGCACGCCGCCGGAACCTACCGCATCCACGACGGCCGCGGCGGCGGCGGCCGCGGCCAGCAGCGCTTCGCCCCGCTCAACAGTTGGCCCGACAACGTCAACATCGACAAGTCGCGCCGCCTGCTGTGGCCGATCAAGCAAAAGTACGGCCAGAAGATCTCCTGGGCCGACCTGATCATCCTCGCCGGCAACGTCGCGCTGGAGTCGATGGGCTTCAGGACCTTCGGCTTCGGCGGCGGCCGTGCGGACGTGTGGGAGCCGGACGAGGACGTGAACTGGGGCGGCGAGATCGCCTGGCTGGGCGTCGACATGCGCTTCAGCGGCGACCGCGAGCTGGTTCCGCCGTTTGGCGCCACCCACATGGGTCTGATCTACGTCAACCCGGAAGGCCCGAACGCCAGCGGCGACTACATGGCCGCCGCCAAGGACATCCGTGCCACCTTCGGCCGCATGGCGATGAACGACGAGGAGACCGTCGCCCTCATCGCCGGCGGCCATACCTTCGGCAAGGCCCATGGCGCCGCCCCGGAATCGCACAAGGGTCCCGAACCGGAAGGCGCGCCGCTGGAAGCGCAGGGCCTGGGCTGGATGAGCGACTACGGCACAGGGCACGGCGGCGACACGATTTCCAGCGGCATTGAAGTGACCTGGACCAAGACTCCGGCGCTGTGGAGCAACAACTTCTTCGAGAACCTGTTCAAGTACGAATGGGAGCTGACCAAGTCGCCGGCCGGCGCCAAGCAATGGGTGGCCAAAAACGCGCCGGAGATCATTCCCGACGCGCACGACCCGTCGAAGAAGCACAAGCCGACCATGCTGACCACCGACCTGACGCTGCGCTTCGATCCGGAATTCGGCAAGATCTCGC
>Ga0184627_10001026_pt1 | contig 11075 bp, 8 predicted proteins | sample PLM3_127_b1_FD_133150 | JGI IMG/M metagenome (GOLD analysis project Ga0184627, IMG submission 133150) | Groundwater sediment microbial communities from an aquifer in East River, Colorado, USA - PLM3_127_b1 | ecosystem: Environmental > Terrestrial > Soil > Riparian zone | place: USA: East River...
CCGCCAGCCCTCAGCCCTGACTGACACCCACGGCATGCCACCAGCCCTCGCCGTGGCCACACGGTCCTGTCGAGGTTGCCGCTGACCAGCGACAACACCCATCTACCCTTGGTGAATAGCTACCCGGCCGGGGTCAAGGTGCTCGCCGAGGGCGTTGGGGCCAAGCTCGCTCACCAGCCGCGTGCCTCCCATCTGCGAAGCCACGTAAGCGGCAGGTTGAGCGCGATATTTGGGGAGAGTTGTTGCATGCGGTTGATGGTTTCCAGCAGACCAGTCATGCTTGGGTAGACGACGAGCCGGCCTTGCCTCGACCGGATCGACACCAGCAGGTGCATGAGTGCCGGCTCAATCGCAACAACGTCGGCAAGAGGGACGCTTCCGGTACGGAGGGCGCCGCGCCAGTGGAGCGACCGGTTGGTAATGGTAAGTTCGAAGGCGAGCCGCCAGCACCACCAGTATCCGTTCCACAGCACCACGATCAGTAGTGCGATGCCGGGGAGTGGCTCCTGGAAGACGATTGCTGCAAGGGCGACAATGACGCCGATGCCGATCATGAGCGGCACCGCAACCCGCCAGAACACCACGGGCATCGTCGCTTGTGCACGGTTCCCGCCCCCCTCGTCAAACGAGGTCACGACTGTCTCCCCTCCATAATCGACGGCTAGTGATCGTCGGTGCGTCCCACCGGTGAAGTCATGTCGACCTCGCTCAGCGAACCACCCGGCGTCGCCTGCCGCCCTGTGCGACCACAGGGCGGCAGGCGACGCAACTGGTGACGACAAGCACGCTCGCTGGCATGCAGCCGCTGAAGCCAGGCCTTCGACGCACTGAGAGATCCCCACCCGACAACGTGGACGCCCCACGATTGCCACACTCAGGTCAGTGGGTACTCGACCGGCCCAAGTCATCTGGCAGGGACCCCTGGTCACTTATTGCTCACGCCGATGTACTGACAGCTGTCTTCACCTGACAACCTCGTCGCGCCGGTAAAGCCGGCTCCCAGATACGCGAGGGCTGGGATGGCGGGCGGCGTTAATGATCCCCCGAATCCAAGTCCAGCATACCCGGTCGCGACCAGCTCGTTTTCGCAGTTTCTAGTACGGAAATTGCTCGATATATCAAACTCGACCACTCGGCCTTCGCCTGCAATCGTACCCAAGGTGGCGGCGGCTCCCCTCAGTTGATCAAAGGTGTCAGCGTTGCTGATGAGCACGCCCCCTGTTGCGGCACCGCCAACGCCGACCGCTCCTCCGAACGTAAAGGTTCCGACCAGCCCCCAGCCCTTCTCATCCTTCGCGATGCACCCTCTTAGGTTAAATGTCACGGGAATTGAAATCGTCCCGCTACCGCACAGACCGATTACAACTTGGCCGCTCGGATCGGTGAACCGCAGCGGGTTCGACAGAGCGTAGTTGTACGCTGACGTGTACCCATCGGCTGCATCGGATGGAACAGGGTCGCGTTGGAGGAACCGGCCGGTGGCCGGATCGTACTGCCGGGCGCGCAGGTTGTACAGGTTGGGGGTGGTGTCGTAGTACTGGCCGGTGAACCGGTGCAGCACCTTCGGCGCGCCCGGCGCGACGGTGGAGCTGAACAGCGCCCCGAACGGGTCGTAGGCGTAGGAGACCTGGGTGGCGCCGGTGGCGTTGGTGAGGTTGGCGGTGCTGCCGAGCCCGTCGTGGTGGAAGAAGAAGGTCCCGGCGGTGGTCCGCTCGGTGAGCTGCGCACGGCCGAAGGTGTAGCGGAACAGGGTGGAGCCGGCGTTGTTGCGCTCCAGGACCACCTCGGGGAGCGGCCCGTTCTTGTCCCACACCAGGGTGTTGGTCGCCCCCTGGCCGACGCGCCGGTAGCGGGCCCCGTCGCCGTCGTAGGCGAAGGTGGTCGCGGTCGGTCCGGTGACGGCCGCGGTGAGCTGGTCGGCCAGGTCGTAGCTGTAGGTGGTGGCGCCGGCGCTGGTCTGGTTGCCGTTGGCGTCGGACCCGTAGATGGTCGCGCCGGTGGGTGGGCTGGCGCAGGTGGGGTTGGCGATGGTGCCGGTGGCGGTCCAGCACAGCCGGTCGGCGTCGTCGTGGGCGTAGCTGGTGACCGTGGCGCTTCGGTTGCTGGTGCGCCGGTTGCCGACCTTGTCGTAGGTGTAGGCGCGCGAGGTGCCGCAGGAGGTGTTCAGGCAGTACCTGGTCAGCCGGTCCAGCTCGTCGTAGGTCGCGGTCTGGGTGGTGCCATCGGCCAGCACGACCCGGGTGGGGTTGCCGACCGGGTCGCGGGTATAGGCGAAGCTGGACAGCACCGTGCCGCCCTTGGCGTTGCCGACGCTGGCCAGCCGGCCCGCGGTGTCGTAGGTGCGGGTCTCCACGTAGCCGTTGCCGGCGGGCAGGGTGGTGGACAGCAGGTTGCCGGCCTCGTCGTAGGCGTAGCTGGTGGTGCCGCCCTCGGCGGTCACGCTGGCCAGCCGCTCGTCCTCGTCGGGGGCCAGGGTGACCACGGTGTTGTCGGGGTAGGTCCGGGAGGTGAGGTTGCCGGCGGGGTCGTAGCCGTACTGGAACACATCCGACCCGCGGGTGAGCTTGGTGAGCCGGTTGAGCGGGTCGTACTCGCGGGTCTCGGTGCCCGCCCCGTCGGTCATCGAGGTGCGGTTGCCGTTGGCGTCATACCCCAAGCTGACCGCGGGGGTCGCATCGGAGTAGGTGACCGACACCAGCCGGCCGAGCTCGTCGTAGCCGCGGGTGGTGGTGCCGTCCCCGCTGGTGGGGGTGGCGTTGCCGTTGGCGTCGGTGACGCTGGTGCGGTTGCCGTCGGCGTCGTACCCGGAGGTCCACACCCGGCCAAGCGGGGCGGTGGCCGTGGTCAGCCGGCCGGCGTCGTCGTGGTCGTAGGTGGTGACGTGGCCGTTGGCGTCGGTGCGGGCGCGCAGGTTCCCGGCCGGGTCGTAGTCGTAGCTGGTCGTGACCGGGCCGGGGATGCCGGTGACCGCGGGGGCGGTGACGGCCTGGAGGTCGTTGCTGTCGGTGTAGGTGTAGGTGGTCTGGTGGTTGTTGGCGTCGGTGGCCGTGTCGCGGTTGCCAGCCAGGTCGTGGTGGCTGGTCCACACGCGACCCTGCGGGTCGGTGACGCTGGTGGGATGGTCGGCCTCGTCGTGGGCGTAGGCCCAGGTGTAGTCGGCCGGGTTGCGGCCGTTTGCGTTGCCGCGCGGGTCGACCCTGGAGGTCATCCGGCCGCTGGTGTCGTAGCCCATGGTGGTCACCTCGCCCTTGGGGGTGGTGACCCGGGTCAGGTCGAACGCGGCGTTGTAGCCGAAGGTGGTGGTGCGGCTGTTGGGGTCGGTCATGCTGGCCAGCAGCCCGGTGCCGGCCGGATCGCGCCCGTACTGGGTGACCACGGTCCCTGGGCGGGTGACCTTGATGAGGTTGCCAGCCGGGTCGTAGTCGTAGGCGGTGGTGTTGTTGCGCCCGTCGGTGGCGGTCTTGACGTTGTTGAACCCGTCGTAGGTGAACGCCTGGTGGACCAGGGACGGCGCCGGCCCGTCCACGGTGAGCATGTTGGCGTTCCCGTCGTAGATGGAGCTGGTGGTGAGCCCTCGCGGCGTGGTGACGCTGCCCAGGTTGAGGTTGCCGTCATAGGTGTAGCTGGTCGTATGCCCCAAGGGGTCCTTCCGCTGGGTGAGGACCTCGTTGGCGTACACGTCGGTCCAGGTCTTGCCGCGCGCATCGGTCATCGTTGCGGTGCCCGTCGCAGCATCGAACCCGAAGGTGGTCGTGCCCTGGGGGGTCGTCTGCTGGGTCACCCGGCCGTCACTGCCGTAGACGTTGTGGACGACCTGCTTGCCGAGCTGGTTGGTGATGTCGGCCAGCCGGTTGCTGCCGTCGTAGCCGTAGGTGGTGGTCCCACCACGCACATCCCGCACGCTGGTCAGCAGGTTGCCGGTGTAGCCGTAGTCCACGTGCCGGCCGTCGGGCAGCGCGGCGCGGGTGAGGTGGCCGGCGGCGTCACCGTGGGTGAGGGTGATCGTGCGGCTGGCCGCGTCGGTGACGGTCGCGACCTTGCCGTCCGTGCCGCGTGCGACGGTGAGGCCCTTGCCGTTGCGGTCGGTGATCGTGGTCAACCGCCCCGCCGTGTCGAAGCTGTAGCGGGTCTGGTCGACCAGCACCAGCTGGTAGCCACCCGACACCGCGGTCAACCTCGCCCGGCCGCCGGCGTCGGCGACGTAGCTGCCATCGGGGTTGTGGGTGAAGCCAAGCTGCTGCCCGTCGGGTCCGCGGACGACCACCCGCCCCCCCCTGCTCAGCGCCAACGGCTGCCTCGAACGGGTCGACCCAGCCCACGCCCAGCTCGCCAGCGGTCGTGTCGGCGGAGGTGTAGGAGCGCACCAGCCGGAACGGCACCCCAAGGCCCGCCAACCCCAAATCCAGTGTTGCGGTGTGGTACAGGCCGGTTCCGCTTTCGACCGGCTCGGCCCACACGCCCTGGCCGTCGTCGCCCAGCGAACCGTCACCGTAGGTCTGCCCAGGCGGAACGCCGGTGCCCGTGCGGACCGTCACGTCAAGGTAGGTCACAATGCCCCGGTCGGCACCCCGGACCGCAAGGAGATTGTCCCCGCTGCTCAGGGCACTCGGGGGTACCGCGAAGGTGAAGCTGTCCAGCGAGGCGCAGCCATCGTGGACCGCCGAGCCGACCTGGGTACCGTTCCAGTACACCGTCACGTCGTTGTCGATGGCCACCGAGACCGTGACCCACCCCGCGACCAATGGGATGTTCAGGCGCTTCCGCGTCCAGATGTCAGTGTTGGGCGGCCAGCTCGTCTTGATCGTGGGGCCGAGCGGACAGGTGCCAGCTGTGCCGAACGCTGCGTCACCCACGCTCCAACCGGAGTCATCGTACCCAGGCGACTCATAGCCTGGGGTCTGCGCACCATGGGCCACGATGGCGTACCGGTAGCCCGTCGCGCCATAGGGAAGCAGCGTGGAGCCGGTCGGCCCGTCCGCAGCCGCAGCCCGGGCCTGCTGCCGCCGGACGATCTCTCGGTTGAGCGTGTCCCGGCGTGTCCCGTGAGGCGCCGGGGCGAGTGTGGATGTCGGGACCGCCGTCGTCACCGTATCGTCAGGGCTTGGCCTTGCCTGCTGTGCCCGGGCAGGCACCAGGGTCATGCTCATCACCATGAGCAGACCAGCAGCCAGCATCGTGAAGCGACGGCATAGACGGCAGATTGGTGCAACGTTGATGTCGATACATGGCGGTAACTCCTGAAGCGCAACGCGGCGACGTGGAGCACCGAGACACGAACGCCTCCTGGATGCCTCCTGGATGCGGTGTCGCGGTCGGGTCCTAGCCACCAGAGGAACGCTGCGGCGCCACAGCCGGTCACCCCGGGTAACTACGCAAACTAGACTACCAGGGCCTGATCAGGACCAACTAAGTAGTTATGACTATCTTCTCAATTCCCGCAGGGCTCGGTTTCGTCGAGTCGGCGGAGTAGCCGGTCGAGGTCGGACCGGGTGTAGCGCCAGTCCCACGGCACGGCGGTCGGCTGATAGTGGCGCTGGAAGGCAGTCAACCGCTGCTCGACCTCGCCGAGGTCCAGGAAGTCGTTCGGGTTGAGTACTTTGCGCTGAATTATGGAGAAGACGAGCATGATCTGGTTGAGCCAGGAGGCATGGATGGGCAGGTGGACCAGGCGCAGGTTCGCCCCACTGGTCCTGCAGCGACGGTGCCCAGGCGCGGCGTGCGGTTGGCGGCCACCGGGGCGCCGGTCCCGGCGGTGCCCGATGCACGGCAAGCAGCTCAGGCCGCCAGCTCCGCCCACAGGAACCCGGCGAGGGCCTGGGCGGTCGCGGTGCCGGCCACGCTCTTGGCGTCCTTGCGGGCGGCCAGGCGCCGGAAGCGCCCGCACAGCCGCAGCTGCGCGGCCCAGGCGCGCCACCACCTGGGGTCCAGGCCCTGCTGGCGTCCGCGCAGCTCGGCCCCGACCGCGGGGCGGTGCTGGGAGGCCCAGGCCGACTCGACCAGCTGGGCGCGCAGGTGGGCGTTGCCGGTGGTGGTGAGGTGCCCCGCCGGGTGCTGGCGCCGCTGCCGGACTCGCCTGGCACCAGGCCGCAGCAGCAGCCACGCCCAGGCCTCGCCGATCGCGAATAGGAACGCCTCGCGGTGCGGCTTGACCGCGTGGTCTGGCCAGCTTCCCGCCAGGTGAATGTTGTTCGGGTGCAGCTGCGACACCACCTGTGGCTGCCGGTAGCCGCCGGAAGCGTCTTCGAGGGCGACCAGGTAGGCGAGCAGCCGGGTAGCCAGCTCCGGGGTAGGCAGCTCCACCGCCTCATCAGGTGGTGGGATGAAGTCGCTGTGGCGCGGCTCCGCAGTCATGGGCGGTCAGCCGCGGAGCGCCTGGTGGACCGCCTGGACCGCGTCGATTACGGCCGCGCCGGCGCTGCCTGCGGTGGTGGCCAGCGCTCCGATGCCCTTGAGCAGGTCCAGCATGCGTTTTCGCCAGGTACGTCCTCAGCGTCAGGGGCCTCCTTCTCGAGTTGCAGAACGAGGTCGAGGAGCCGGTTGCGCACGCCGTCCAGAACGCCCACGACATCCCCACGCGGTATGGCCCGCCAGGCTCGCACACTCCATGCCCTCGAATACGCGAGGGCGCAGAACGAACAACGCGTCTGCCGGCCATGGAGCCTGGAGATCTTCCAGAAGGGTTCGCAGCATTTCCTCGTAGGCCGCCACTGGCTCCATGAACTGGAAGTGAAAGAGGAAGCCATCTCGATGCATTTCTGGGACGGCAAGCGGAGGGAGGTGTTGGTTGGTGACGTGCGTGCCAAAGGGTCCCGAGAAGTCTGCGAGAACATGGACCAGACGCCGCGCCCGGTAGGGAGGCAGAGTAGCGCCCTCCGGGTATCCATTGAGCGGGGGCGGGGCTCAGGATACGCGCGTTCTGCGAGGCCGGTTCAGCTCGGCCATCAGATCCCGATTGATGCACCCCAGACCCGCTGGAACCCGTCAGGTGGCCGGCTGGGATCGCGCCTCCGGACGGCTCGACCAGGGACACGACCTGCGCTGAGCCCAGGTTCGGCCTCGCAAGGGGAGCCCGGGCTCAGGGGGCCTGAGCGCTGAGGGTGTGGGGTCGGTACCGCTCTTCCAGCCGGGCCATCTCGGCGGCGGTCAGCGCGACATCGAGAGCCGATATGGCGTCGTCGACGTGCTCGACCTTGGTGGCGCCCACCGCCGGCGCGACGACCCCCGGACGATGGAACAGCCACGCCAGGGCGACCTGCGCTGCCGGTGAGCCACGCTCACCTGCGACTTGTGCGAGGACCTCAATGACGTCGAAGTCGGATGCATCGTAGAGCTGGTCGGCGAACGGGTCGCTGCGAGCCCTTATGGTACGACGCGCCCGTCGCGGGCCCGGGTTCCGGCGAGCAGGCCCCGGGCCAGCGGGCTCCATGGGACAACACCGATGCCCATGTCCAGACACAGCGGGATCAGCTCGCGTTCTGCTTCCCGGTAGAGCAGGTTGTAGTGGCTTTGCATCGACACGAACTTGGTCCAGCCATACCGGTCGGCGGTGTGCTGCGCCTTGGCGAACTGCCAGGCGAGCAGGTTGCACGCACCGAGGTAGCGGGCCTTGCCGGCGCGGACCACGTCATGCAGCGCCTGCATCGTCTCCTCGATCGGTGTGTCAGGGTCCCACCGGTGGATCTGATAGAGGTCCACGTAGTCGGTGCCGAGCCGCCGCAGGGAGGCGTCGACCGCCGACAGGATGTGCTTGCGGGACAGGCCACGGTCGTTGGGCCCTGGGCCCGTGGCCGATTGCACCTTGGTGGCCACGACGTAGTCGTCCCGGTGGGCGAAGCACGTGCGCAGCAGCCGCCCGGTGAGCTGCTCGCTCACGCCCGCTGAGTAGACGTCGGCGGTGTCGAAGTAGGTGACGCCGGCCTCGACGGCGCGCCGGACGATGGGTTCGGCGGCGGGCTCGTCCAGCATCCAGTCGCGCCACTGCCGGTCGCCGTAGCTCATCATGCCAAGGCAGATCCGCGAGACCTTCAGGCCCGACGATCCAAGACGCAGGTAGTCCACGGAGTGGTGACCTCTGGCCGACCTCACCGGCCCTGGGCGCCGGCGTGCGCTTCCCAGCCCCGGCCGGGCCGCCCGTCGTCAGGTCCTTGGCTCGCGGCGGGACTCGAGCTCCTCGGCGATCGCGTCGACGTTGTCGGCGCAGATCACCACCAGGTCGCCCGGGTTGGCCCGGTCCAGGGCGAGCTGCGCCGCCTCCAGCTCGTCGAGCACGACCTGGGTGGCCCTGCAGCGGGCGCCGCCGCGCTGCATCGCCGCGTTGATCCCGGAGAGGACCAGCTCGGCGGTCGCGCCTGGCTCCCGGCCGCGCGGGTTGGCGTCCTCGCGCACCACCAGCGCGTCGAAATGGGCCGCGGCCACCTCGCCCAGCTCGCGGATGTCGGCGTCGCGGCGGTCGCCGGGGCTGGCCACCACCCCGATGCGGCGGTGGGCGACGACATCGCCGCCCTTGGGTGTCTCGGAGAGCCGCTCCACGAAGTCGCCGAGCATGCGCATGGCATCGGTGTTGTGGCAGTAGTCGACCACGATCCGGAAGCCGTCCAGCTCGAACAGGTTGAGCCGCCCGGGCGCGACCTCGTAGGAGGTGGTGAACGAGCGCAGGCCCGCCCGGATGTCGTGCAGGTGGGCGCCTGCGGCGTGGGCGGCCGCGGCCGCGGCCAGGGCGTTGGCCACGTTCATGCGGGCTCGGCCCCCGAAGGTGGCCGGCACGGCGCTGACCGGCGCGACCAGCATCGACCGGCGGCCCTGGCGCAGCACGATCCCCTCCCCGAGCCGCCCGTCCTCGAGGACCAGCGCCCGCCCGCCGCGGCGGCAGTGGGTCTCGACCAGCTCGTTGCCCGGCTGCATGGAGAAGTAGACGATGTCGCCAGAGCAGTGCCGGCGCATGGCCGCGACCAGCGGGTCGTCGGCGTTCAGCACACCGTGGCCATCCTTTGGCACCGCCTCGACCACCACCTGCTTGACGGCTGCGAGCTGCTTCAGGGTGTCGATGCCGCGCAGGCCGAGGTGGTCGCCGGTGACGTTGAGCACCACGCCGACGTCGTTGCGCTCGTAGCCGAGGCCCTCGCGCAGAATGCCGCCCCTGGCAACCTCGAACACCGCGAAGTCGACCCGCGGGTTCTGCAGCACCATGCGGGCGGAGCGGGGCCCGGACGCGTCGGCGGTCAGCACCAGCCGCTCGTCGATGAGGATCCCGTCGGTGGTGGTCAGGCCGACCTTGCGCCCCATCCCCTTGAACACGTGCGCGATCATGCGCGCGGTGGTGGTCTTCCCGTTGGTGCCGGTCACCGCGATGATCGGGATGCGGCTGGGCGAGCCGGGCGGGAAGAGCAGGTCGAGGACGGGCTTGGCGACGTACTGGGGCTCGCCCACCGTCGGGTGGGTGTGCATGCGGAACCCGGGGGCCGCGTTCACCTCGACGATCGCCCCGCCGCGCTCGCGCACCGCCTCGGCGATGTCGGGCGCGATGAAGTCGATCCCGGCCACGTCGAGCCCGACCACGCGGGCCGCCTCCTCGGCGATCTCGACGTTGTCGGGGTGCGCCTCGTCGGTCCGGTCGATCGAGATGCCGCCGGTCGACATGTTGCCGGTCAGGGTGAGCTTGACCATCGTGCCCTCCGGGGGCACGTCGCCCATGCCGAAGCCCTGGCTGCCGACCAGGTCGACGGCGGCCTGGTTGACCCTGATGCGGGTCAGCACCTTCTCGTGGCCGAGGCCCCGTCGCGGGTCGGCGTTGGTCTCGGCGACCAGCTCGGCCACGGTGTGCTCGCCGTCGCCGACCACGTGGGCGGGGACCCGCTCGGCGACCGCGACCATGTGGCCGCCGACCACAAGCACCCGGTAGTCGTTGCCGCTGACAAAGGTCTCGACCAGCACGACGCCCCGCCGTGCCTCGTCCCGGGCCGCGTCGAAGGCGGCCCGCACGGCCTCCTCGTCGCGCAGGTCGAGGTGCACCCCGCGACCGTGGTTGCCGTCGAGCGGCTTGACCACCACCGGCCAGCCGACCCGCCAGGCCGCGGTCACCGCGCCGTCGACCGTGCGCACCGCGACCGACCGTGGCACCGGGAGCCCGGCCGCGGCCAGCAGCCGGCTGGTCAGCTCCTTGTCGCCCGCCACGTCGACCGCGAGCGAGGCCGTCTTGGAGGTCATGGTGGCCCGGACGCGCTGTTGCCACACCCCTTGCCCGAGTTGGACCAGGGAGTAGTCGTTGAGGCGGAGGAACGGGATGTCGCGCGAGGCCGCCTCGTCGAGCAGGGCCTGGGTCGAGGGGCCGAACGCGACCCGCTCGGCGGTCAGGATGAACCGCTCCAGCTCGGCCTGGAAGTCGAACGCGACGGCCACGGCCGCCTCCGGCGGCCCCGCTGCCGGACCGGGCTCGACCAGGTGGTTCAGCAGCCGCACGGCGAGCCTGCCCGCGGCCACCCCCACCTTCTCGTCGCCGTAGCCGTAGACGACGTTGTAGCGCCCGCGCTGGCCGGCCCCGCGGGTCTTGCCGCGGCGCTGCTCGCCGCCGGCCTCCCGCTGGAACTGCAGGGCCACGTGCTCGGCGACGTGGCCGAGCCAGGTCCCCTCGCGCAGCCGGTCGACGAACCCGCCCCGGCGCCCGGTCGAGCAGCTGTGCTCGGCCAGCCCGGGCAGCAGCTCGAGCAGCCGGTCGGTGAAGCCAGGCAGGGTGTTGGTCGGCCAGTCCTCCAGCGAGCCGAGGTCCACCAGCAGGTGGATGGCCTTGTCGTAGGACCAGTAGTTGGGTCCCCGGTAGACCCTGGTCTCGAGGATGGTGAGGTCGGGGCGGGGCGGCGGGACGCCGTCCCCGCTGGCCTGACGGCGCTGCTTCTCGGCCGCCTCGGCCGCGCTCTCCGGTGCCACCGGGCGCTTGGACGCTGGACGCTCGGCCACCCCGTCGGTCACTGGTGCACCCTCTTCTTGACGGAGGCTGGCAAGGTCTTCGTCGTACGGGATCGGTGAGAGCTGGGGTGACGGCCTGGGTCGGTCGCCGCTCGAGGGCCCCGATGACACCGCCG
>Ga0184627_10001028_pt1 | contig 11070 bp, 10 predicted proteins | sample PLM3_127_b1_FD_133150 | JGI IMG/M metagenome (GOLD analysis project Ga0184627, IMG submission 133150) | Groundwater sediment microbial communities from an aquifer in East River, Colorado, USA - PLM3_127_b1 | ecosystem: Environmental > Terrestrial > Soil > Riparian zone | place: USA: East River...
CCGCGACCGCCTATCGGGCGCCGCGGGGCGCGGGTCGGCGGTGGGCGGCTGGCGGTCGAAAGAGCTACAGGCGATCAGAACGAGGGCGAAGAAGACACAACCAGCATACGGTGCGATGCGGGAGGACCCCTATGCTACCATCGATTCCGTGGCAGTGTATCGAATCGAGGAGGATGCCCACCTCATCGAGCAGCACGTGTCGGTCGACGGGAGTACTCGGATGGTCAACTCCCTCGTCATTCGGTCTCAGCGGCCAACCATCATCGACACCTGCTACCCACCTCTCGCGGAGACCTTCCTCTCTGATCTGCGGTCGCTCTTCGACCCGTCCAGCGTCGCGTACGTCGGGATCACGCATGCCGATCCGGACCACACCGGCGCCCTCGTCCCTTTGCTCGAGCTCGCGCCTTCAGCGAAGGTACTCACCAACGCGATGGGCAGGGCGAAGCTCATGGGCGACTTCGGCCTCCCAGCAGAGCGCTTTCAGCTCGTAAACCCCGGTGACACGGTCGATCTCGGTGACCGAACCCTCGCCACGACGTGGGTGCCGTTATTCGACCAGCCGGAAACGATGGGTTTTTTCGACGAGCGGACGCGAGTGCTCTACAGCTCGGATTGCTTTGGGGCAATCATCTCCGAGCCGGTTGCTTTCGCTGACGAAGTCGAGACCAACGAGTATCGAGAGGGCTTTCTGTACTGGAACCAGTCAAACCACCACTGGGTCCACCTGGTTGACCCCGCGAAGTTCTCGGTCGAGGTAAACGCCATACGTCGCATGGAGCCCCGCGTCATCGTGTCCAGCCATGGGCCGGCGATTCGCGATGAGATCGAACGGGCGCTCGGCTGGCTCGAGATTCTGCCGAGCACAGAACCCTTTAGTTTCCCGCCCGTGGCCGAGTCGTAACCACGCAGATTAATGAGCGCTGGCGCCGTTCAGGAAGTCCATGGCGGCCGTGCGAATCTGGTCCGTCTCGCCGTGGCCAACGTCGGGGAACACGCGGACCTGTGCGTTCAGCCCCGCTTCTCGGAGCCAGCCGGTGAAGCGCTCAGCGCGCTCTACCCGATCATCCCCGATGTAACGAGTCCACTGCTGTGGGACGTCTGCCGGGTCACTGTCTCGGCTGCCGACGGCGACCCAGAACGGAACGCTGGCGAAGCGGGAGCCGTCGAAAGCACCGCCGAACAGATCGGGGAAGTTTGCCACGCCGTAGGGAAACGGCATCGCAACGTCGCCGTCATTGGAGCGCAGCGACGCGAAGGGCAGGGTGTACGTCCCGGAAGAAACCATCGCGACGCCCGCGACGTGCTCGGGGTAGCAGAGCGCGAAGCGGTTCGCCGTCTGCCCGCCTCTGGAGAACCCGTAGAGGAGAGCACCCCGCCGAACGGATAAGCCGGTCAGTTCGGGCAAACGATCGAGGAAGGCTGCGAGACGCGGCATGTGCGTCCCAGCCTCGCGCGTGAGCTGTGCGGGATCACGCCAGTCCCCGTAGTGGAACGTCGGCGCAACGATCACCCAGCGCTCGGCGTCCGCCCGCTGGATCAGCGGACGGCTGATATCCTCGCCGCTTCCGCCCATGCCGTGGAGCGCGACGAGAGCGGTCAACGGCTCCTGGGCACCGGCTGGAATGTGAACGTAGAACTCGTCGACGCGAAGGTCGGCACCGGGGTGTACGCGGGCTGGCGCGATGGCGATCTGATCTGCCCGCGGCGCCTCCGTGATCTCCGCGCCGTGGGCGGATCGAGCGACGAGGGGCGCAAGGAGATCCGGCCCCGCAAGGAGCACTGCCAGCGCGAAGGAGCCGATCGAAAGCAGGGACACGAGGCCACGGCGAATGGGGATGGCCGCCGACTGGTGCTGGGGAACGCTGGGTGTTCGCAAGGCGCTCCATCTCAGGGCCGGGTCTCGTGGATGGGCGAGTCTATCATAAGAGAAACTTAAGAACAAGCCCAAACGTACCGAAACTGTCTCTTATCTGGTTCTGAAGTCGTTGGGCTATAGTCCCGGCGTGGCCGCCTACAGCCCCAAAGGTTCCTCCGCCTCTTGCTCTTCCAGGTGATTGCGCCACCCCCCGTTCAAGAAGAAGCACCCGCGCCCGCCAGGCGAGACGAAGCCGCGCCAGTCGCAGGCGGGCGTGATCTTCGCATCGACCTGCTTCGCGGCTTCTGCGTGCTCGCGATGGTCGTCGACCACATCGGTGGCCCGTCTGTCCTCTATGGGCTGACTGGGGGGAACCGGTTCTACACATCGGCCGCCGAGGCTTTCATCTTCATCTCGGGCCTGGTGATGGGGCTCGCCTATCGACGTATCGTTGCACGCGACGGTCTGGGCGGCGCGTTGCGACGAGCCATGGAGCGCACATTGGCGCTCTACTTGCTCACGATTACGCTCACGCTGCTTTTCATCCCAGCGTGGGAGTTCCTCGCCACCCGCCGCGCTCAGGGCGTGGATTTTCAGGACCCGGCCGCATTCATCGTGTCGGTTTTGACGCTGCATCGCACGTACTACCTGGTGGACATTCCTCTGCTCTATACGTTCCTGATTTTTGTCGCGCCGGCCGCCATGGCCCTTCTCTCCCAGGGCAAGACGGCCGTCGTGCTCGCCGGATCGTGGGCACTGTGGGCCCTGTATCAGTTCTTTCCCGAGCAGACCGACATGCCGTGGCCCATCGCCGGCAACTACCTCTTTTACGCATCCGCCTGGCAGGTGTTCTTCTTCACGGGCATCGTCCTGGGCTGGCATCACTCAGAGCTCAGGCAGCGTCTCGCGAACCTCCCGCGGCGCGCGATGCTCATTCTCTCCGGTCTGGGTTTCACGGCGCTGGTGGTGCTCTACCAGCTGGTCGACCGTCTGCCGAGGATCATGGCGGACCCAGAGCTGGCCGCTAGCATTCAGCTTTTCTTGCTCGAGGTCGTGTTCGGAAAGAGCGACCTGCGCCCCGGTCGGATCGTCGCGTCGATCATCGTGTTCGGTTTCTTCTTCCTCTTAGTATCTGAGCTCTGGCGACCGCTGTACCGAGCGCTTGGCTGGTTCCTGTTGCCGCTCGGCCAGAGCGCACTTTACGCTTACGCGGCTCACGTGGTGCTGGCTGTACCCATCACCATTCTTCTCGACTCGCTAACGATCCCCGACCGATATGCGAGGCCGGTCAACGCGGTCGTGCAGATCGCGACGCTGGCTGTCATCTGGCTGCTCATCAAAGGACGTGTGCTATTCGTCAACCCGAATTCGGGTCGAGCGCGCTACGTTTGGCCGGCGGTAGCGGTGCTCGCTTGCGCTGTTCTGCTTCCTTTGGACCCTTCCCCGACGCTGCCCGGGTTCGCCAGCGCCGCTCCCGAGACAGATCCGTTCGCCTCGCGGGTCGCGCGGGCTTTTGGGACGCCTGTTCCGGGCTCGCCGCCGCGGTCCGAAGGCACCGCCGTGCCGCTGCCAAGACCCAGCCTGCGTCAGGTCCAGTCACCGCTTCGCCGTGGAGAGCCGCGCGCGAGCGAGTACGTCGGCTCGATCAAGGGCACGTTCCGCAACATGCAATTCTTCAGTCGCGCGCTTGATCGGGACATGCCGTACTTCGTATACCTGCCGCCAGGATACGAGGAGGAAAACCGGCGCTACCCGGTGCTGTATCTGCTCCACGGCAACAGCGGCAGCTATGAGGAATGGCCGGCATACGGTCTGATCGACCGCGCCGACCGCATGATCGCAGCGTACGAGATCTTGCCGCTGATCATCGTGTTGCCCCAGGGGGACTTCAGCTACTGGTTGAACCTGGTCGATGGGCCTGCGTACGGCGACTACCTGAGAGCTGACCTCGTGCGGCACATCAGCTTTACATATCGGATTCTGCCTGGACGGGAGCATCGGGCGATCGGCGGACTCTCGATGGGAGGCACAGGTGCGCTGGTCCAGGCCTTCCGTTACCCGCAGGAGTTCGGCGTCGTCGGGGCCCACAGCCCATCGCTGCCGCAGGAGGGCACGCGCGATTTCCTCGGGGAGGGGCGAGACTTCGCGATCCGCGATCCGATCTCGCTCGCCGCGCAGGCGAACCGGCTGCCCGAGCAGTGGATCTGGATCGACGTGGGGGACGAGGACGACTGGCTGCCGCGGGCCGAACGGCTGAGCGAAACACTGGACGAGCGGGGGATCGACCACCAGTTCCACGTAAGGCCGGGCGACCATTACGAGGGCTACTGGCGCCGGATGGTGCCCCAGTATCTGCGCTTCTACGACGCGGCTCTCAACCCCGAGCGGCGGCTTTAGAGCCCAGTGGCTGAACGTATTTATTCGCTCAGTCTGGGCAATACGTCGATCCAGTATCAGCTCAACCGAAGCCGACGTCGGCGGAGGACCATCGAGGTCACGGTAGATCGTCTGGGTGGCGTGCGGGTTTCAGCCCCCATGCGAGTCCCCCACCGCTCCATCGAAGACTTCCTGGCCCGGCGCACCGGCTGGCTCACGCGCCAGATCGAGGCGCAAGCCAGGCGCACGCGTGAACCGCTTCCAGGTTATGTGACCGGCGAAGTCGTGCCCTTCCTGGGCCACAGCCTTCCCCTCGTGATCCGCGAATTCGCTTCCGACAGGTCTGCCAGCGTTCGGTTGGTGAACGGGTCTCTCGAAGTCGCGATCGCGCCGATGCCGGCTGTGGACGAGCGCCGGTCAGCGGTCGTCGCGGCCCTCGAGCGCTGGTACCGCGCCCAGGCCGAGGCCGACCTCCAGACGCGCGTCGCGCTTTATCAGCCCCTGGTTAAAGCCGCCCCGGCCTCGGTGCTCATCCGCGCTCAGAAGCATCTCTGGGGGAGCTGCAGTCCAGGCGGCGTGCTGCGCTTCAACTGGCGCCTCGTCATGGCCCCGCCGGGCGTCGTCGACTACGTCGTCGTCCACGAGCTCTGCCATCTGCGGCATCCGCATCACCAGACGCCCTTCTGGGACGCGGTGGGGACGATCCTCCCGGACTACCGGGCTCGACGGGCGCAGCTGCGGCGGGAGGGTGACAGCTATCGGCTGTAACGTTCGGCCTCGCCGCGCCCCCGCAGCTCGACCTCTTCGCCGTCGGGACCGCTGAAGACGCAGCGCAGCCAGCCTTCTTCGGAGGGCTCACGCGCCGCGGTCGGCCGGGGTTCGGACTTCACTGGAACACCCTCCGCTACGAGGCGGGAATACGTGGAGTCGAAATCGTCGGACACGAAGCAGAAGTGAAACCCTTCGCCCAGGCTGCGCTCAGGGGCATGCATCAGCTCGAGAATCCCCTGCGGGGACCGCAGGTATGCGATCGCGCGGAGTGGGCCGACGGGTCGATCCTGTACGAAGTAGGGATCGAGGCCGAAGTGGCGAGAGTAGAACTCTATGGAACGCTCGAGATCCGAGACGCTGATTGCTACATGATCCAGCCGAGCAATCATGACGATCCCTCCAGGGGAACCTCCTGCCGGTTGCTGAATCCCCGCTCGTTGTCCAGGTAGAGCATACGCGTCGGTCGAAGCCGGTAGAGGCGGACGTCCAATGAGTGGCCGCCTACCTTCATGCCACGCAACAGCCGACCCGGCGAGAGGAACCGCGCAACGAACGGGTACTTTCTCAGATACGCGGCGAGCGCCCTCGTCAGCTCCCGTTTTCCTGTCACTTCTTCGCAGACCGCGGCCATCTGGATGCCCTTGATCTGCTGCCAGTCGTGATAGTCCTCGTTAACGGTCGCGGCCACCGACGGATTCAGCAGGAGGTTCTGCGCATGGCGCGTCTTTGGCTCTGACAGGTAGTAGAGCGTGAGATCAAGGCTCACGTAGAAGACCGTCGTCGCCCACAGCCCGTCCGTCCCGGTCGTCGCTAGCGAGACGGTGTTGTGTCGAGCCAGATACTCACGCGTCTCTGCACGCAGGTCGTGACCGGTGGAGGGCTCGGACACGTCAGTCCAGCACCCGCAAGGTTATCGGATCGCCGTCTTTTACCCCAACGGTGCCGCGTACTGACTCCCGCGCAACGATCTCGACCTGGTCGGCGGGGTAGGCTGGGACGCCAGGGATCAGAATCGCTCCCGGTACCGCTTCGTTGACAAGCACTCGATAGCACACGGCAACACAGCTGCTGCCGGCCGGCTCCTCGATCGGGATCCCCGGCGCGCGCTTCAGAGCCGCCCACTTCTCGAGCTGATCGGACTCGGTGAGCCGCACATTGAATGTTCCTGGATGGGGCCGAATGCCCAGCTTTTGAGTGAGCTCTGCCTGGACCCAGGCGAGCTCGGTGAACTGCTTCGCTTTCCCCAGGCCGGACGCGGCTATCCCGTTCAGGATCATCGTTGTTCGAGATCGTAGCACGTGCACGCCGCCGAGATGACTTGGGGTCCCGGTCGACGAGCTCCTCGTGGTTGTGGTTCCGTAGTCCCAGTAGCCACCAATCAAAGGGGGTGGGCGAATCGCCCACCCCCTTTTTCGAGCCAGCTAGGCGTTACGGCTGTGCGTCGCCGCGCAGGATCCAGCCCCACTTCTCGCGCGTCTCCCGCTTGTAGGCGGGGTCGGGGCCGATGGCCGGCGGGAACTGGTCTTTCCACTCGTACGGCCGACAGGCATCGATGATCAGCCGCGAGTTGAAGCCTTTCTGGTCGGGGTGGATCGCTGGATCGAGCGGGCCGCTCCAGGCCCGCTTGATGATGTCGAGCGAGCGCTCGGGGTCCGAGCGAGTGCAGACGGCCCACATGACCTCGTCCAGGTCGGTGACGTCGATGTCCTCGTCGACCACGATGACGATGCGACCGAGGTAGGCACCCGCGCGGCACATCGCCGCCACGTGCCCTGCCTGCCGTGCGTGGCCCGGGTACCGCTGCTTGATGGACACGACGTTCAGGAGACGACAGCCACCCACACCATGGCACCAGGCCGCCACGACGTCCGGGACGCCTGCCAGCCGAATCTCGCGCCGCAGCAGCGCGGAGCGCAGATAGATGCGGTAGCGATGTGCCTCGTAGGGCGGCTTGTTAGGCGGACAGCCCAGCATGACGGGGTCGTTGCGATAGTAGACGGCCTTTACGTCGATGACGGGCTCTTCTCGGGTGCCGCTCGCGTAGTAGCCGGTCCACTCGCCGAACGGCCCCTCCATCAGCTTGTTTTGCGGATAGGCGAAGCCCTCCAGCACGATCTCGGCGTGCGCGGGAATCGGCAAGCCGGTGTACTTCCCCTTGATCGCCTCGATCGCCTCGCCACGAAGGCCGCCCACCCACTCCATCTCGTTGATGCCGACGCCGATCTCGAGCGAGCTGGCGACGAAGAACACGGGGTCGCCGCCGACGACGACTACGACCGGCAGCGGCTCGCCCCGTGCGAAGTATTTGTCGCGATGGATCCGGCCGTGCTTGCCGGGCGAGATGTAGAGGCCGACCTGCTTCTCGTTGTGCACCATCACACGATAGGTGCCCGTGTTGATCCAGTCGCTGTCTGGGTCTTTCGTGATGTCGACGCACCCGGTGCCGATGTACCGTCCGCCGTCCTCAGGGTGCCAGAACGGGACCGGGAACTTGAGCACGTTGACGTCGTCGCCCTCGTCGACGTTCTCCAGGACCTCTCCGTCGTCTACGTAGCGGATCGGGATGGGCTCCATCGAGTCCATCCTGTTTTCGAACCAGTCCATCAGCCCTTCGGTGCTGATGTTGGGGTCGAGGCCGAGGGTGATCGCGAGCCGGCGCGGCTCGCCGTTCGAGTTCACGAGGACCCGGTAGCCCTTGGGGTAGCCCGGAATGTCATCGCACAGCACGGCGGGCGCGCCATCCGTGTGGGTGAGCATCTCGGCGATCCGGCCGATGTCCTCTTCCCACGTCGCGCCGCTCACCTTGCGTAGCTCTCCGATGGCGTCGACGCGGTCGAGCCATTCGCGCATGCCCTTGTAGTTGCTGATGGTCGTGGGTCGCTCGGCTACGTCAACCATGCTGCTTTCCCTTTCTTGCCGCGGGCTGCCCGCTCGGTGGAGCCATTCGATCCAGGCCTTCAGCGATAAGCTTAGCCGCCAACGCCCCAGCACCAACACCGGCGGCCCGGCTCGTGTCTATCAAGCGGGTCAGCAGATCCCGGTCCATCGGGACCGAAAAGACATGCTGAATTTCTCCGGCCACTTTCATGCGCACGAGACGCCAGAAGCTTTCAAACTCTGTGGAATCATGGGTGTCCCAGAATTCCGCCTCCTCTTCACGACTTCTGAAGCGCGGGATGCGCGGCCGAGGCGCAGAAGCTTGCTTGTCCATCTCCTAATTACCTCGAGTCATGCCAAAGCGGCGGCGCTCCGAACGCGTGGCATCTCGGGCGCTGACCACATAGTACCCGCCATAACCCTGGTGGTCAGCGAACGCCGCGAGATACCGGCCTGCCTCTGTTTGCCCGATCATTTGTAAACGGCTCGACCTGACCCGGATGAAGAGCGGCTGATTCTGAAGCACTTCCTCAACTTCCCAATACTCAACATGATGCCGTGCGATGTGCTCCACATTCCAGTCGTCCCATCTCAGTTCATCGATCACGGTGTCAAGCTAGACAAACGGTCGCTTGAACAGTCCGCGTTGGGCAAGGATCAGGTCTCGGTCTGCCGCCACTGGCTTGTCCATATCTCTTGTCATTTTCCGAGGAGTACGCACGGTAGAACCCGAGGCGCTGGAGTTGTTTGTCCTAGTCGATGGGAGGCAAGCGGCCGATGATCGTCGATGTGGCGTACGCAGCAATGGCTGCGACCAAGATCCACCATCCCCCGTCACGATCGGCCAGACGAAGAATGTTACTGGGAAAAACAGCAGCGCAACGACTGCGAGGGGCAGGCTCCCACGTCCCCAGAAGAACGAGACTGCATCCCACACGATCACTATCAGGAGAATAATAAAAATCACCCGACTTACCAATCCAACTACTGACCGTAGCGTTGCCATCTTTTCCAGCCTGGCTATGCATCAGCGCTGAATCGCGCAGGAGGCACCTGGAGGGACTCGGAATCTTGGACTGAGGAAGGAATCAGTCACGAAGGGCTTTCGTCCACCACAGATGTCGAGATCAGCAATGCTCCTCCTTGTCCGTCGACCGTGTGCAGCGGGTCAACGCAGCGGAGCACGGCAGTAGTCTGAAAGAAGGCGCCAAACACGTCGCGGTAGGTGGCTGCAATCTCCTCCTCGATCGGATGCATCTCGCCGATGTCGTCAGGGTCGAGCAGACAGGAGAGGCGAAGGCAACCGCCCGGCTAAGGCGAATAGAGCTGGAAAGGGAGTGGTTAGAATGGGAGGGCCGGCCGCCTTCAACTTGATATCAAGCGCAGGACCGGCGCCCGCATTCGTTACGATCAGGTCGAACTTGATTTTGGGGTCTGCAAGAGTCCACTTTTCGTTGTTGATGTTGGCAATGAGGACCGGTCGAAATGCGGCGACGCGCTGGCGGCGAGCTTCCTCTACCATCCGGTGTGTTGACCAAGCGTAGTGAAGGGTCACTAACACCAGAATCACCGTCGTTCCGGCTTGGACCGCAGCGATCCATTCCACGAAGCTCTCACCCGCCATCGAACGAGGAGAACACACTATCAGAACCGGAGCGCGGATGATGGACACACCGGAATTGTTTCGAATCTGGTAGCGCGGTTAAATCAGTGGCCGTTTGAACCACAGCCCCTGGTCGCGCGTGGGGCTCATCGCCACGACGGATACGAGCTCCCAGCCGTCCTTACCGAGTCCGTTCAGATAGCCGCGGATCGCATCCTGGAGCGTGTCGTAATGGTGGCTGCCAAGCGCCCATTTCCAACGGCCCCGCAATGACTCGACCCGCTCGATCAGGACGAACGTGTACTCCCACTGGCCGGGCTCGGGTTGGCGGACGTCTGCAGCGCCGGCGCTGTTGAACGACGCGCCGGCGCTACTGAAGGAGCCAGCCCCAGCGCTCACGTGCCACCTTCTGCTGCTCGGGCGTCAGGTTGCTCACCGGCGGGAACTTGTCTCTCCACTCAAACGGGCGGCACGCATCGATGATCAGCCGCGAGTTGAAGCCCTTGTGATCGGGGTGAATCGCCGGGTCCAGCGGCCCGCTCCACGCCCGCTTGATCATGTCGATGGACCGCTCCGGGTCCGAGCGGGTGCACATGGCCCACATCACGTCTTCCAGGTTGGTAGGGTCGATATCTTCGTCAACTACGACGACGTAACGGCCAAGATACGCGCCAGCGTGGCACTGGGCGGCGACGTGGCCCGCCTGGCGAGCGTGCCCCGCGTAGCGCTGCTTGATAGAGACGGCGAGGAACAAGCGGGAGCCGCCGACTTCGTGCGCCCACACGCCCTGAACGTCGGGCACGCCCGCCTTCTCGATGTCGTCGCGCAAGAGCGCCGAGCGCAAGAACGCCCGGTAGCGCGCCTGCTCGTCCGGCGGCTTGTTCGGCGGTGCGCCGAGCACGATCGGGTTGTTCCGATGGTAGACCGCCTTGATGTCGAGGACCGGCTCGTCGCGGCCGCCCGACGCGTAATACCCCGTCCACTCGCCGAAGGGCCCCTCGGGAAGGCGGTTCGTCGGGTGGGCGAATCCTTCCAGCACGATCTCGGCATCCGCCGGGAACGGCAGGCCCGTGACCGGACCGCGAATGACCTTCACCGGTTCGCCGCTCATTCCACCCACCCAGTCGTACTCGCTCAGCGCGTAGGGGATCTCCGTACACGAAGCGAGGAACATGAGCGGGTGCGAGCCGATGACCATGGCGACGGGGCACGGCTCGCCGCGGTCGAAGTACTTCTGGCGCTGAATCCGGCCGTGCTTGCCGGGTGAGATGTAGTAGCCGACCTGCTTCTCGTTGTGCACCATCACGCGGTAGGTGCCGCAGTTCACCCAGCCCTCATCCGGGTCGCGGGTGACGTCGAAGCTCCCTGTCCCCAGATAGTAGCCACCATCCAACGGGTGCCATTTCGGGGCGGGGAACTTCAAGATGTTTACGTCGTCGCCCGTCATGACGTTCTCCATGACGGGCCCATCACTGACCTCTACCGGCGCAACCCCCTGGAACTCGCGCAGCCGATTCCGCCAGATCTCCTGCATCTCGGCCAGGGGGATGTCGTGTGGGACACCGAGCGTGAAGGCAATGCGAGG
>Ga0184627_10001030_pt1 | contig 11064 bp, 14 predicted proteins | sample PLM3_127_b1_FD_133150 | JGI IMG/M metagenome (GOLD analysis project Ga0184627, IMG submission 133150) | Groundwater sediment microbial communities from an aquifer in East River, Colorado, USA - PLM3_127_b1 | ecosystem: Environmental > Terrestrial > Soil > Riparian zone | place: USA: East River...
CCGCGGATCTTACGTGATCGGCGACTTAGACCTTCACTTCCTTGCTTAGGACGAACATCTTTACCGTCTCTCGCTTGACCCCATCAGACGCCATCGCCGCTGCCGTCGCTGGTGAGTTAAAGACCTTCATGTAGGCGTCCAGATCGGCCGTCTCGCCGCACACGGCAACTCGATTGCCTTCGGCGGTGCCGAACTCCATACGTGAGACAGCCATCTGTCCAAAGAGGGCACCGTGGGTTCGGAAGCCCTTCTCCCACTTTTCCAGATCGTCAACTTCTGCAGTTATCAAAACTCTCGGCATGTTCTTCTCCCAGGTTTATTGAGCGATGTGCGCCGCAACATCAATGGACTTCGCACTCCAGAACGTCAGCCCACTCGGCCACGTGCTGGGCGATGAGTGTCAGGTCGCTTGTCTCGATGAGATGCCAGCCGAGGATTGAACCCGGCGTGTGCCAACGCCCCACGGTCTCGCGCCAGCCGGAACTGGACCGCCCCCGCAAAGAAACGCCTCAAGCGCAGTCTTGTATTTCCCGGGAACAGTCTTCCAAACGACCATGACTTTCATCCGTCCTCCTCAAGCTTCAAAAGAGGCTGATTATACGGGCAGGACCGTAGAGCGAAGCGGATTACTTTCGGTTTACTGAATTGAATCGAAAAGGTTGGTGCGCCCGCCGCGACTCGAACGCGGGACCCCCGGCTTAGAAGGGCAAATTCCTGTGAGCTAAGTACGCCCAAGGCAATCGGTTGCGAAGCCTGCCACGCGGTCGTGCCACGCGATTCCGTTGTCAGTTCGTGTTGATGTCGAAGAACTCGACAGTTCACGCCCCGCCGCCACGTGCAGCGCCGCCTGCGGCTCTGTGGGTTGCTCAACTCCTATGAGCGCGCGGCCTGACAGACTCGGCTGAATTTTGGGATATTACGGGTGGCGTGCGCCTGCTGACAGCGCACGGGTCGTCGATTGCACGCGGCAAGAGCGTGCTGCCCTCAACAAGTTGACAGTGCCCTGCAGCCTGTTTTCATGGCCTTCGCCGAGGCTGGGAAGGTCGCATGGGTGGAGGAACCGAAGCGCGCAGCCGACTAGGGACGAATCGTGACCTTCTTCATCGTGAGCGGTGCAACGGGCCGGCTCACTTCGCCGCCAGGGCCCATGGTTGTCGGCGTGTTGGCGAGCGCGTCGACCACCTCGAGGCCTCCTGTGACCCTCGCGAAAATCACGTAGTTCGGCGGGAGCGGATCATCCTCCTTTCTTTGACTTCGTGCTCTTCGTCGTTTATCAGAGCGAACCTTCGACCGTTTTGGCGTTAGCATAACGCCCATGACGACCAAGCTTGCGACCACCACTGTGCTCTTGCTTGCGCTGCAGACCACTACCGCTTCGCAGGCGCCGTCCGCTGATCGGGCGGCGAATCCGGGAAGCTTGAGGCAAATCATTCCCGGTCACTACGTGTTCACGACGAACAACGAGGGCAGACTTTTCAACAGCGGTGTCGTCGCCACGAGCGAGGGCGTGGTGGTCTTCGACGCTCTGGACTCGGAAGCGATCGCGCGCGCCGAGCGGCAAGCGATTGCCGGCGTCGTCAGACAGCCCGTTCGCTATCTCGTCTCCTCTGTGTTTCACGATCCGTTCAGCAAGGGAAATATCGCCTACGCTGATGTGTTCAAGATCGGGCACGACACCTACCGTGCCGGCTTGCTCGACCAGATGCAGCGCGGCCGCCTGCCGGACGAAGAGCAGCGCGCGCGGATGCCGAACGCGACGTTTCGCGATCGAATGACGTTGCACCTCGGCGGCAAGGAGATTCAGATTCTCTATTTCGGCTCCGCGCACACGAAAGGGGACAGCATCCTGTTCGTTCCCCAAGACCGGATCGCGTACATGAGCGAGGTGTTCTTCAACGAAGAATTTCCGAATATGGCGGGGGGCTACGGCGTCTCGTGGATTCGGGTGCTGGATGCAGTGAAGGCGCTCGACGCCGAGATCTTCATACCGGGTCATGGGCCAATCCCTGAAGATCCGAAGCAGACTCGAGCGGCGCTCGACCGCATGCGGCAAATCCTCGTGGAAGCACGAGACGGAATCCAAAATGAGATTGCGCGGGGCGCGAGTGAAGATCAGGCAGTCGCCGCGGTCAAGCTCGATCAGTACGCGAAGCTGTATGCATTCGCCGCGCAGAGGGAAGTTGTTCTGCGACGAATCTATAAAGAACTGAAGGGGACGCTCCCATGATGGGGCTGCCGCGCGGGCCTGACTTTTTGCGCCTCGCCAATGCGTTGTCGGCCCTGTACCCGAAGGGATGTGAGGAGACACATCTACTCGACGCCATGCTTCTCGCGGTGCCCCGGTGATCGCGTCGAGTGGTGGCAGCCCAGGACTCGCAGTTTGGCAAGTGTCGGGAGGGCCATCTTCCAGATCATTTGCTGACCTGTTCCTCAAGCACGGAGTCGCATTGATGGGGCCCGGCGATGCTGGCGCGTGGAGGCCCGAACGAGACGACAGCGCATTCGAAGGAAGTTTCGTCCGACGCTTTGCTGCCGATATCACGAGAGGCGATGTAATTTTGCTGCGCGCTGGGCTCTCGGCCTTTGTCCCTGCAAGTCGCGGAACGCCAGAGTCCTAGCACCCTTCGAAATGCCCGGCCGCCTGTCATTGGCTGCGAAAACGACTCAGGAAACGTGGCTGCGTATTGGCTGCGAGCTGAGGCGACGGCTCGCACGATGAAGCCCTCGGCGCATTCCTCGTAAACGTTGCGGCGCGTGGGGTCCACCGCGCGGCCGTGACTCAAGTTCCGGGGGCGACTTGTCCGATAGAGAGACGGGATGCGCAAGCTGCCGTCGCCCTGGTCGATCATCTGGACCGACAACGCCTGTTGTGGGATTACCACCAGCGCGCCAGTGGTCTTTCTCATGGCGCTGGCCATCAAGCTCACAGGCACCATACCTGGCAGTCGCGGTAGGCCGGACACGCCGGTGGATCCCGAAATCGCGAGTATGGTGCTCGCGTGCGCGGTGGCGCTGATCCTGTTCCTGTCGGCGATCGTGGCCGTGCGCGTGGCACGCATCCGCAGCCTGTTCGATGGGGGCCGGGAGGTCGAGGCCTGCGTGCGGAAGGTGAAGCGCTTTCGGGGTGGAGCGAGGCTGAAGCTGGAGTTCGAGTTCGAGCTGGACGGCATCCCGTACAAGGTCAGTTCCGCCTTTCTGCGCTCGTCGAGGACGCCTGCGTTCAGCGAGGGCACGCGGATCTCGGTGCTGGTGGATCCGGTGAATCCGAAGCGTGCCATCCCGCTTGCCTTGTACGCGGACCCGGGCGCGGCCCAAAGCGGCGAGCGCCCGATCTCGGCGGAGCACCAAAGCTGGCTCCAGAAGTTGAAGGCACTGGGCCTGAAACACCGCTCGGGTGCGTCCCAGACCGTGCCCGGCGACGATCGATGACGGTCGACTCGGGGGCGCGCTCGGCGGTCTCAAGTTGCGCAACTAGCTGATTGGACCCTGCTCAAGGGCAAGTCCGGCGTCCGACGCCATGTTCCACGGTATAAGGCGGCAGACGTCTAGACGCGTTTGTAAGATGGTGCGCTCGCCACGCGGAGTGCCACGCGAACGCCACTGCCACGCGGTCTGCACCACGCGGAAATTGACGGACTCCGAAGGGGCATGACGGACCTGGACGGAAGCCCGATCCGCTGGTTTCCTGAATGATTCCGAAAGTAGTGGCGCGCCCGGCAGGACTCGAACCTGCGGCCCCCGGCTTAGAAGGCCGTGGGTATGAGACAGCGGAGGGCAGCGTGGAGCCGCTGCCCCCGTTTTTGTTGAAGTTTTCACACCCGAGGCAACCCCAACCCACCCCCAGCCGCTACCGATTGTCAGTCATTTGTCAGTCGCCTAGCGTCACGACAGACAACGATTCGGAAACCTACTTCAAAGCGGAGGACCACCCCTGCGACTGGCGTGCCAGAACGCCAGGACTTCGACCTGTTCAGGCTCTGTAACCACGCGGTAGTAGACGTCGTAACGAACTCGCGCCAGATGCAGACGACGCACCCCTGGCAAAGAGATGTTCCGGGCGCGAGCACCGACTTCCGGCTGGACCGAGATGAGAGAAGACGCGCGTTCGAGTTCTTCGCGAATTGCGTTCGGCGCCTTTGGGCGATTGAGACGCCACCACTGTTCGGCGGCGCGGATCTGCGCCTTGGCGAGATCGCTTACTTCGATGTGGAGCGGTCGGCTCACTCCCTACTGCGGAGCTCGGAGAGCACTTCGGTTATGGGGGTGGTCTGCCGTCGATCACACTGAGCGATCGCCTCGAGCAGCATCTTCTCAGTCTCTGCGTCGGCTTCGAAGGTCTCGTCACCTTCGAGTGCCAACACAGTTACTGAGGCGCCCTCGGGCAACTCGGCATCGAGCTCGACGCGTCCGTCGATGACCTTTCCAGATGCGATTCGCATACGAGCATTTTAGCAGCAAGCACCGGAGGTAGCATGTTCGATTTCGACCCTCGCGACTACGACTCGCGCGACGACGAGCGGCACGGAAGCACCCCGAACCGCGGGAACCGTGGTGCCTCCGACGACCGCGATCGCGATGACGACTGGAGGCAACCAGACTTCAGACCGCGCAATCGAGAAGCCGAGGACGCCCGGATGCTCGGCCGGGGTCCAGGAAGCAACCAGAAAGACTCCGACGAGCACGGGCGAGATCGGCATGATGATGCACGTCTTGCGGAGCGGGACCGCGACGGTCGTGAGCGCGAGCGAGAGGCGCGCCATACGTTCACCCCCGGGCGCGCCCACGGGGTCGTTCACGTCTCGGTTCCGCGTGCCCAGTTGCGGGCCAGGTGCGAGGGCGGCTGCGTGTCAGATCACGGACCGTCGCGCGGCCAGAGAGAGCACGTGATGCTACCGTCGTTGTCGGTCGTGGACGCTGTCGCGCCAGGCGTCGATCGTCAATGCGCGCGACGGTTCTTTAGCGACGACACGTCAGGACCCGGAAAGCTGCTGACGCGCGGTGACATTACGGTCTCAAATCCAGCGTACGGCGTCCGGACGAACGAGGCATGGCCCGGACCGAATGCAGCGTCAGGATCGCTTGTGTCGGGTCGCTGCCTTCGCGTACGCTGGGGTCATGTATGCGACGGCCGTCGTTGGTGGCAGAGTTGTCCGGTTCAAGCTCTCCCCGGCCCTGGCGCGAGCGCACCGCCAGAACCGGGGCAAGGGCATGACCGAAGCCGAGGCGGTTGCGTTCGTCGAAGCCAAGCGACGCGCACGGGCGCTGCGACGCGCCAGGCCCTACTTTGCGAGTCGTCCTTGACACCTGCATTCTGAAGCTCGCGACCTTCCCGGCCGAGAACAACGCGTCGGCGCTCATCTACGAACTCGCGCGCGCCGGCCTCCTTGAGGCGTGGGTCACTCCGGCCATCCTCGAAGAGTACGCGGACGTCCTGGGTGACCACTAGGAATTCGTGGCTGAAAGTGTCGAGAGCTTCCCCGTCTGCTATCGGCTGACCGAGCTCAGCGTCATCCGGCACGAACCAGACAACCGTTTCCTCGAATGCGCGCTTGCGGCAACCGCCGAGTTCATCGTCACGGTCAACACGGCTCCCGGGCACTTCGATCGGAAGCAATATCAAACCGTGAGCGTGGCGAGGCCAGGCGAATTCCTGAACGTCCGGGAGGTGGGGCGATTGGTGAAGAAGCTCATTCGAGGCTGATCCAGCCGTCGCTCCGGCGATTGATTCTGCGGGAGCACGTGGGCGCGTCAAGGGTTCGCTTCGCCGCTGCGCGCCCTTGACCCGCCCGGCGCGCTCCCGCGTGAATCGGCGCTTATCGGAACGACGAGTTCACGAAGACGCCCTGCTTAACGTGGCAAATGAGCCGCGCGCCGCGGCCTCATGATCCCACAGACCGTCGGCCGCGTCGGCTCCATTTGCGTGTTAGCCGGTCGTGATTTCTCGACGCCGCAGCGTTGCAAAGCCTGCTCAACACCCGCAACAATGGGCTCAGGTCGTCGATGTCGTGGCTCGAAGCCATCAACAACGACGCTGGCGCACGTACCCGACCTATCAGCCAGGCGATGACTGCGCCAAGCTGGTTATGGAACTCGTATTCGGGGCCTGGTGCCTGCACCTGGCGTCGGCAGCTCCTCGGGCTCCCTGTCCTTGCGCACCCATATGCCGCGATTGTGGGTGAACAGCGCCGTGGCGACCATCAGGACCACCAAAATTGGCGTATGGCTCCAGCCTGGGAGCCCGGAGTAGATGACCACAACGATGGAGGCGATCACCGCGACCACCGCATAGCGCCAGTTGCGCAAGCCGAACTGCACGACAATGGCGCCCCAGATCGAGGGCAGCAGCCAGTCGAACGCCGCCACGACCGACAGTGGCAGCAGGCTGACGATGGCGCTCACGAACATCGCGCCCGTCAGGGCCGACACGGTGATCATCACCTGGGTTGCCGCGATGGCGAGCGTGGAGATGATTTCGCCTTCAGGAGAGCCTTCCTGAACCTGCGCCACCTCCTGAGCCACGGCCGAGACAGGTAGTCGAAAGTTGGAGATGTTGCCAGCTAGGAAACCGATGTACGTGCCACAGACGCCCAGGACCAAGAAGTAGGATACCGGCTCGATGAACCAGAGCGGCATGCTGAAGCTCCAAGTGGCAGCAGCGCCCTGCATGATCGTGCTCCAGTCGGCGGGCAGCCCATAGAACACCATCAAGTAGATTGGAGGGAGGAAAAAGATCACTACATGGATCAGGGAGGTGATCAGCCCGATGCGGTGCGCGGTGGGCAAGTACTCCCCCCGCATGATCGCCTCCTTCTCCGCCTTGCTCAGAGGACTCCTGGCCGATAGCGAGTTCTCCTCATGTCTTCTTGTCCGCTCACCCTTTTTCGGGACGGCTACCGTCTGCATAGACCGGGTCTCCTTCTCACGTCCACTGTCCCTATTCAAGGGTCAGATGGGTGATCTCGCCAGCGGTCATGCCCAGGACGAGAGCAATGACGAGGACGTATTCCTTGAGAGCGGGTTTGTTGGCCCTGTCCGCATGCAGCAAGCAAGCCAAAGCAGCACCACCACCGACGACGCCGGCGATGGTGGCCGGCCAACGCCCGGTGAGAAGGAGCGGCGCGACGCTATCGTTGACCAGCAGCCGCCCAAAAGCCGCCAGCATGATGGCTACGGAGACGATCTCCAGTCGCGTCGTGTCGCCTCCGCCTATCAGATCCTTGATCTTCGGCAGCCAACGCGTGAACACGCCGCTCATCAGCGCCCAACCGAAGGAGCCCAGGGCGGCGACCCAAAAGATTGTCAGGAGAGCCGGCACAGTCATGCCCTCGCGGGTGAGCGGCACGCCGGCGGCTTCAGCACCCGCCCGCGCCGCGATGAGCTCATACATGATTGATCCCACGCCCGCGGACTCTCGGGCGAAGGCGTACGCACCGCCGAGGGCCAGCACCAGGACGGTCATCCCGACGAAGCTGCCGAACGCTGGCCCGAGCGAAACGATGAAGGAGGCCCTGACGGCTTCGTTCATTCCCATTTCCCCCATCCGCAGTCGAGTCCCCACACGCCGGGAGAGGCGGTAGAACAAGTAGCTCTGGATCAAGGCATTGCCGGCGAAGATGAAGCCAATGACCCAGAGACCCGGACTGGTTGCCACTTTCAGCCATTCGGGTTCCATTTGCAGGACCTCCTCTCCACGTCTGCAAACCACGTTGCAGAATAGGAATCAAGCAGTATGAGCGCCTACAGAGCCGGCACGTCGACTGGGAACGGCATCAGATCGCCATTCCCGGCCGTCACGCGGAGGACGCGGAGAACCGGCGCATTCCGTTCGACCCGCACGGCCGCCTGGCGCCGATCCTCAAGCGCCGTGCGACACTCGGCCCAAGCGCGTTCGTGTTCGGCTCGTCCGCCGGCGAGTTCGTGGCCAACTTCAAGACGGCATGGGAAACCCTGATGCTGCTCGCGAATGGCCACGACACGAAGCGCGCGAAACCCGGTGCGCGCGTCGATCGCGACAAGCTGCGGCAGATCGACCTGCACTGGCACGATCTCCGTCACGAGGGCGCCTGTCGGCTCCTGAGCGATGGAGTGGACATCCGCACAATCCAATTGATGCTCGGCCACGCCGACATCAAGCAGACGCAGCGGCACCTGAACATCACGGACGAAGAACTGCGGAAGGCCATGACCGGCGTCTGGGAACGCCGCCGCCAGCTTCGGGCGGTCAGTCAGTAAACCAGTCCGGCCGAAGCCGGACGCACGAGAGGAATGCTCGTAAGTGACTCTGAGGCGCGCCCGATTGTCAGTCATTTGTCAGTCGGCTGATCAAAACATGGCGCGCCCGGCAGGACTCGAACCTGCGGCCCCCGGCTTAGAAGGCCGGTGCTCTATCCAACTGAGCTACGGGCGCGTGGGGTCAGTGTAACGCCGTACAGACGAACGCCGGCGGCAGCTCACCGCCGGCGCACGATCGATCCAGCAGGGTAACGCTACTGTCCGAGCTTCGCGCGTTCTTCGGCGACGCGTTTCTCGAAGTTCGCCTCCCCGGTGGCCAATTGTCTGGTCCACGCCTCGGCGGCGTTCAATAACGGATGCGGCGTGGCCCCCGCCTTGATGCGCCCGACGGTGTCCGCGAACATCGCCTGCGGATGTCCCACGAGCACGATGTCAGGCACTTTCTCGGCCTTCAGTGTCTTGAACGTACGCTGGGTATCCTCGATCACGTTCCTGTGGCGGGGGTTGTTGAAGAGCGGGACACCACCATTCGGCGTCGTTCCGCCAAGGAACGCAACCGCGTACTGTCGCCCCTTGTCGTCGACCGTCGTCATCCAGGTGGTCGCGCCTTGCGTGTGGCCCGGCGCGTGCACCGCGCGAAGCGTCGTGCCGCCAAGTGAGACGGTGTCGCCGTGCTTGAGCACGCGGGCGACCTTCACCGGTTCCCAGCCGATCGCACCGAGCGCCGAGTTGTCCTTGCCGCTTGCGAGCGCCTCGGCATCGCCGATCATGGCCATCACCTGCGCGCCGGTCAGCTTCCGCATCGCGGCGTGCCCATCGATGTGATCGAAATGCGCATGACTGGACAGCATGATCTTGATGTCCGACGTCTTGAAACCAAGTTTCGCCACGCTGTTCCTGATCACGTTGTGCATTTCTTTCATCCCGGTGTCGATGAGGATATGCCCGGCAGGAGTCGTGATCAGGTACGACGCGATGTTCGCTCCGCCGACGTAGTGGATGTTGCCGACAATCCGGAACGGCTCCACCGGGGCGCTGTAGGGGCCGCGGAACTGCTGATACCACGCCTCTGAGAGCTGCGCAGGCTGCGCCTGCTGCTGCGCCGACACCACGCCCGCGGCGATGATGAGCCCGCCGATGAGAACTGAAGTACGCATCAGATCACCCACCTCTCAAGGATGGTCCGGCGGGTCCCAGGAACAGGACCCGCCCTACGTAGGCAGTTACTGGCGCTGCACGTCGAACCCGTCGACATGGACGTCCAGCACATGATTCACGCGGACACCCACAATACCGTCGGTCGCCGCGGTGACCCCGCTCTTCGGCGTTGTGTGCACGACCATGCCGTTCACGACATACGAGATCGTGCTGCCCGCGACCCGGACTTCCAACGCATTCGTCGAACGGCCGTCGGCGCCGGGTCGCCTGATGGCGGCGTGCGCGGTGCTGGCCCGCACGTCCTGCACGTTCTCGCCCGTGCGCGCCCTGATGATGTAGGTGCCGTTCTGCGCGACCATGAAGTAGACGTACTTCTGCTTCGCGCCCTCGAGCGCCTCACCGCCAAACACCAGGCCGTAATAATTGACGTGCCCGCTCGGCTTCATCAGGTTGAACGTCGCCTTCGCGGTGAAGTTGCCGGCGACGCGGTTCGCGGGATTCCAGAAGGTGCCGGCGGGGCCGCCGGTGACATGGAACCCCTTGCCCATCGCCATGACCTTGAGGTCAGGGACGTCGTCCGGATCCGAGGCGCTCTGACTGGCATCGATACGTACCTGCCAGCCTGGGGGGGCCTGCGCGGCCAGCGGGACGGTAAGAAATGCGGTGAGGATCAGGATGGATGCGGTCCGAAGCATGAGCGATCTCCTGTGGCTGAGCTGTCAACAGTCGGAGTATGTGACCGGGGCGGGGATCGAACCCGCGGCCCGCGCATTAAAAGTGCGCTGCTCTTCCACTGAGCTACCCGGCCGTGCAGCGAGCATGCGAGTGTACCACGGCCGTTTCGCGCCCCGCCCGTCGATGGTATGGGCAGCACACTTGCAAAACGTCAAGGACTCATTCATGGCCACGACGACCAAGACACCGCCCTCGAACACGCTCGCCTTCCGCGCCGCACCCCGGCGCAAATCGCTCATTGAATGGAACGACCCCTCCCGCCAGGCGCACATTCTCGACTGGCGCCAGCGCGCGCATGGCTTCGGCCTCGACGTGGACGAGCGCGAGGACGTGGAAGAAGGTCAGCCGTTCGTGCAGCCCGAGCGTCTCCTCCAGGAAGAAGAGCCCGAGGCTTTTGCGGAACAGCCGATCCCCCACGATGAGGACGCGCTGCACGAGGAAGACGTCGAGCCACCCGTGGCAGCCGCAGGCCCGCGCGACGAGCACGATCTCGTCCGTGTGTACCTGAAGCATATCGGCCGGCGAAAGTTGCTCAAGAAGCATGAGGAAGTGGAAATCGGCGAGCGCATCGAGAAGGCCCAGCGCCATCTCGTGGCGGCCCTCTCCGAAATTCCCGGCGCCGTACAGACGCTGGTGGCGTTGGCCGATCGCATCCGCGTCAAGGGAGACCCTGCGGCGGAGCTGATCCTGCTGCCCGAAGGCGGCGAGCTGCGTGAAGAAACCGTCACGCCCGTGCTCAGGGCGTTTGGCCGCATCACGCGCCGCCGCTGCCTGATCGACAACCTGCAGCAGCAGCTCGAGCACCCGCGCCTCGGAGTGAAGTCGCGCGGCAAGCTCGAAGAGCGGCTCACACGCGCGCGCGCAGCGCTGGCGGAGGAACTGGCGGCGCAGCCGATTCGCCCCTCGCTCATAGACGATGTGGTGACGGAGTTGCGGGAG
>Ga0184627_10001035_pt1 | contig 11045 bp, 10 predicted proteins | sample PLM3_127_b1_FD_133150 | JGI IMG/M metagenome (GOLD analysis project Ga0184627, IMG submission 133150) | Groundwater sediment microbial communities from an aquifer in East River, Colorado, USA - PLM3_127_b1 | ecosystem: Environmental > Terrestrial > Soil > Riparian zone | place: USA: East River...
CCGACGAGCGGCAAATATTTCTTGGAAGGCGAGGAAGTCGGCTCGCTGTCGCGCAACGAGTGGGCGCATATCCGCAACCAGCGGATCGGCTTTGTCTTCCAAGGTTTTAATCTGCTGGCGCGTACTTCAGCCGTCGAAAACGTCGAGCTGCCGATGATGTACAATGGGAACGTAGCGAAGCAGCGCCACGAGCGCGCCTTGGAGGTGCTGGCGCTGGTCGGACTGGGAAATCGGGTGGATCATCTTCCCAATCAATTGTCCGGCGGGCAACAGCAACGCGTCGCCATCGCGAGGGCGCTGGTGAACCGGCCGTCGTTGATTCTCGCCGACGAGCCCACCGGCAACCTCGATTCCGCAACCAGCAGCGAGATCATGGGGCTGTTTCGACGCTTGAACGCGGACCAGGGAATGACCGTGATCCTGGTGACCCACGAGCCCGACATCGCCGTCCATGCGAGAAGGCAGATTCAATTCAAGGACGGGCTGGTGGTCTCGGACCGGTTAATCGAAGCCGCGAGGAGCGGCGTGTAGCCGCAGGGGAAAAAGATGAATTGGCTGATGACTCTAAGAATCGCGCTGCGGGCGCTGAGGAGAAACAAGCTACGCTCCTTTCTGACGATGCTCGGCATCATTATCGGCGTCGGCGCCGTGATCGCCATGGTGGCCATCGGAGAAGGCGCCAAGGCGACCATCCGCTCGCAGATCGCCAGCCTCGGCACCAACGTGCTGGTAATTCTTCCTGGTACGTTGACGCAAGGCGGAGTCCGCACCGGTTTCGGCGGCGTCAACACGTTGGTGGACGGCGATGCCAAGGCGATGATGCGCGAGATCCCTGCGGTGGCGTTCGCCTCGCCGGTTTTGCGCCGTCCCGAACAAATTGTCGCGGGGAATTTGAATTGGGGGACGCTGGCGACTGGCGTGGCCCCGGAGTTTCAGCAGATCCGCGACTGGCAGGTGGCCGAAGGTCGCTTTATCCATGAGGGAGACGTTGAGAGCGCCAGCAAAGTTGCCGTCATCGGCCAGACCGTTGTGACAAACCTCTTCGGCAACGACGATCCCATCGACGCGGTGATCCGCATCAGAAATATTCCCTTTCGCGTGGTCGGCGTATTGGCGGCCAAAGGACAGACCAGCCAGGGGACGGATCAGGACGATACGGTTATGATTCCCTATACCACCATGCAAAAGCGGCTCTTGCGGATCACCTGGGTGCAGAGCATCTCGGTTTCCGCCGTCAGCGCCGAGCGGGTGCCGGAGGCACAAGAGCAGATCGGCGCCCTGCTGCGCCAGCGCCACCGCATCGGCCAGGACCGGGAGGACGACTTCACGATTCGCAACCTGTCGGACATCGCCGAGGCGGCCTCCACCAGCGCGCGAGTCATGGCGGTGCTCCTGGGCAGCGTCGCGTCGATTTCTCTGCTCGTGGGCGGCATCGGCATCATGAACATCATGCTCGTTTCCGTCACTGAGCGCACCCGGGAGATCGGCATCCGCATGGCCGTGGGCGCGCGCGGCGGCGACATCATGCTGCAGTTTCTCGTCGAAGCTGTAGTCATGGCCGCCACCGGCGGCGGCATCGGCATTCTTTTGGGGATCGGCACCTCGGAGGTTCTGAAACTCTGGGCCAATTGGCCGACCCTCGTCAGTCCGGCGATCGTCGCCGTCGCGTTTCTCTTCTCCGGCGCGGTCGGCGTCTTCTTCGGTTTCTATCCCGCCAAAAAAGCCGCGACCCTCGATCCCATCGAAGCGCTGAGATACGAGTAGCGACGCCTAGTAGCCTTCACGCTTCGCCGTGTTGACATCTCCGGTGTTTCACTATATTGTGAGTTTCACCAATTGGTGAAAGTTATAGAATAATGAAACAGCCCGCTCCCATATCCAAGCCTCCTCTAGTCGTAAAAGAAAATCAGCTTCTGACGGGGGCTTTGCATGTCTTTAAAGCGATCCCTAAACTCGCGGTCAAGGAGATTGTCTCCGCATCGAAACATATCGATCACGGGCTCGATTTTACACTCCAAATAGAATTTGCCGCGAAGAAGTTCAAGGTAGCGGCGGAGGTCAAGCACAGCGGTGAGCCCTCGATTCTCCGTCGCTCGGCAGCCTGGCTCAAAGGGCTGCTAGCGAAGACGAAGCATGATTACGGAATAATAGTTGCTCCGTATATCAGCGGAGAGGGCGCGGCGATTTGCCGTGATATCGGCGTAGGATTTGTCGATCTCTCCGGGAATTGCCTGCTGAGTCTTGACGGGCTTTATATCGAACGCACTGGGTTCCCCAACAAATTTAGGAAGCCCCGAGAGATCCAAAGCCTCTTTTCGCCCAAGTCCTCTCGGGTAATTCGCTGCCTGCTGTCCGATCCCAAGCGGGCCTGGACGCTTAAGGGCTTGTCCACGGAAACCGGCGTCAGCATCGGTTTGATTCATCGCCTGGCGATGGCCCTGGAAAATAATCTCTTTGCCGAGAAAAAACTCGGGGCATTCAAGCTTGAAGACCCGGCGCGCCTGTTAGAAGCGTGGAGGGAGGAATATTATCGGCGGGCTCCCAGATGGGCGCGGTACGTTGTCAAAGCTGGCTCTATCAAAGAATCGCTAACGAAGCTCAGAACGGCCGCGGCTCATCACGGAGTTCGGTACGCGTTTACCGGGCCGAGCGGGGCTTCGTCGGTCTCCTCATACCTCACTCCGACCGTGGTCCATCTATATGTGGATGTCTTAAAGAACGAGTTCCTGGAGGAGATTAAAGCGGATCAAGTTTCCTCGGAAGGGAATCTGCTGGTCAGAGTTGTCGAGCAAGAGAACGAGTTCATCGGGTCCAGACAAGTCAAAGGGATCTACGTCGTGAGTGATCTCCAGCTGTACCTGGATCTTTGGGCCATGGGCGGTCGAGGGCAGGAAGCGGCAGAACAACTTCGTCGCGAGCGTCTGAATTTTTAAGGGGACGACGGTGTATAGCAAAGATGCGCTTGAGGCATGCCGGCAGGTTCTCAATGACGTTGTTTCTTCGTTGAGCGATTATGCCGATAGATTTTACCTCATCGGGGGATGGGCTGTGTACTATCTCCTGGATCGACCCAATCGCACGCCTGAAGCAATTGGGTTTGCCGGCACCGAAGACGTTGACTTGGCCTTTTTGGTTCCAATGGCCGAGCTTGAGCGGATCATGGAGAGATTGGGACAAAGGGGTTACCAACGATCTGCGAGCCAACGTATGCTTCGAGAGGTATCGGGCAAGACGGTGATCGTCGATCTCCTCGGTGGCAAACCGGAGGTTAAAGCGAGTTTTACCTTTAAGAAAAGAATCTCAGGGCGAACTCTAGCGGGAGAGGTCGTAGACGCGGAATTCAGTGTAGCGAATCTTCCTGCATGCTTGATTTTGAAAGCCAGGGCGTTCGATGAGAATCCGAAGGACAAGGACGCTTATGACATTTATTATCTGGTTACGCACGGCGGCGCGGAAGACGGCGACGCCGCTCGCGAGGTGAAGACGGTTCTTAAGCATCCGTTCATCGCAGAGGGTATGAAGCTTCTGCAACTACATTTCGGCAGGGTCGAGGGCAGGGGACTCAGAATCGCCACGCAAATGTTGAACCGCCTCGAAGGGAAAACGGCTAAAGAAGCGATGGCCCTGGTGAGGGGAAGCTTCAGACGATTTTTTACGGGAATAGGTATCGCGGTGAATTATTGAATTTCTCTGGCGGCAATCAATTACTCTAACCATGCCTTCTAAAGTTTACACTGGAAGCGTTTCTCTTCTCCGGCGCCGTCGGCGTCTTCTTCGGTTTCTATCCCGCCAAAAAAGCCGCCACGCTCGATCCCATCGAAGCGCTGAGATATGAGTAACCGGCATTGCTACGCGGTGGCGGGTTCGGCGATCGTATTTTTTTCGTGCATTCGGAACGGCTATTCGATAATATCGGATTTATTCAGGCGTGGTTCGGCAATTGCCGAGACGATCTCACGACCAGGCCAGGGGTCGTTGATGGCCGACGTCTTTTCAAAGAAAAAGCGGTCACAGATAATAGCTGCCGTTAAGTCGGCCGGTAACGAAGTGACGGAAAACAGCCTTCGGTATGTGTTCGCCGCAATCATGCGTCGGGTCCTTAACTGATCGTGCAGGGGACAGGCCGATGACTAAAGTCTCAAGCTTCACGGTTGGGGAGTTCTACACGAATGACCAGATTCGTTTCTCGCTGGATGTCGAGAATCTCGGAGGCATCCGACCAGCTCTTGGCGCTGACCGGAATGTAAGACATGTCGCTGTGCTGACAGCGTCAGAAGATTCGGGAAGACTAAGATCGGAAAACCCGTATTATGATCGCATCGAGGGCGATGTTCTGACCTATACCGCGCAAGGTCGCGAGGGCGATCAAGAACTCACGGGACGAAACAAACGGCTCATCGAGCAATACACAACTCCCACGCCATTGTTCGGTTTCGTCAACCTTGGCAGGCAGACTTATCGGTTTCTCGGCCTGTTGGAACTACTTCGCCATTACCAAGAGAGGCAAGCCGACAAAAAGGGCAACATCCGCCGGGTCTGGTCATTTGATTTTAGTATCTATACTTCTCCCCGTGTGGTTCCTATCAGTGAGGCGAGGACCATAACCGCCACCCTGCTTGCACAATCTCGCCAGAATAATCCGCTTGTAACCTTAGACCGAGAAGTTACTACTACGGCTGTGGACGAGTCACCTCCCGGAATCAGACCGCCCGGCGAGCTTGAGAATATTCGTATGAGGCTTTTCCAGATTGCGCCGCTTGAATTCGAACAGTTCATCAAACGGGTCATGGAGAGGAGCGGCTTTGTAGATGTCACGGTGACTAGAGCGAGTGGCGATGGCGGAATAGACGTGAATGCTTACGTGGAAGAGGGGAATGACTTCTTTGCTGGCACCCACGTCCAAGCTCAAGTCAAGCGCTGGCGTCATGCTGTAGGCAGTCCCGACATAAATAGCTTTAGGGGCGCTTTAAGCGCTACCGCTAAGGGCGTTTTCGTGACAACTAGCGCTTTCACAAGGGCAGCCGTGAGTGAGGCGAGCCACTCGAATAAACCATCGATCGGCCTGATCGACGGGCCGCGCCTATCCGCGATCGTGTTGCGCTTGAATTTGACTCTTCATTGAAAACAGGAGGACAAGCTATGCTTGCTTTAGCTATTCCTATCGATACCGACCGCCGAGGAAATACGATTATTGAGACAAATGCCGGGCGTGAACTGACAGCACGACGCTGGCCTCAGGATTGTGAGTTCCAATTGATTGCCTTCCGGCCCTCTGGAAACACTTGCCAAGTAGTATGGACAGAGCAGCTCGCTGAAGACATTGCCCACGTTTTAGAACTGGTGGATACCACAGGCGTTTGCCGCGGAAACAAGCCCGACTGGTATCAAAGGCTTGACAGCTATTGTACCGGGATCGGACTGCGACGTCGTAAACATTCGCAGCGTTAGAGGTTATCTTACCGAATCGAAACTCGGTGCAATGTTAAACGAGAAGCCGCCGAGAGCAGTGGAGGCTGTTGACCTTCCCCAAGACTACCGGCGGCGCATCATCCCTGATGCAATCTATCCGCACCGGAAGCATCCAGACATTCGAATTGCGCGCCGTGCCAGCACGATAGCTAATCTTGCGCGCGTTATCAGCGAGAGGAAGGTCTCGCGAGGCTTACGCCAGACTCTGCTAACACAGGCTCGGCGTCTGGAACGCTTGGCTGCTGAACGGCTGAAGGACTTCGCAACGGGCGAGGCTGATGACTCAGAAGAATAAGCAGCCTGTTTTTAATTGACCCAGACCCACCTGAAACTCTTGAACCCTTAACCCAATTCAAAGTCTATCTCGCTCCTAAACGCGTTGATGCGCGCGACTTGGACACGGACGTTGTCGCCGTGGCGGCGGTTCTTAGGATCAGCGCAGACGAGACAGAAAGTAGGCGAGATCGAGGATCTGCTCATCGCTGATTAGGTAAAGCACGTCCGCCATCGAGGCGTCGTAGCCGCGGCGCGTGTTGTTCTTGTACTCGCGTAGCGCCTTCACGAGAAAATCCTCGCGTTGGCCCGCGAGGCGGGGAACGTTCTGCTCACCGGAATAATTTCCTTGATGGCAAAAGTTGCAGCGGTGCTGCTCGATGACCGCGCGGGCCCGCGCCATGCGCGCCGCATCGATTGAACCACCAGCAGGCTCGGGCGGCGGCAGCTTCGCCAGGTACGCCGCCAAATCGCGCAGATCGTCGTCTTTGAATCCTTGCATGACCTGATTCATCAGTTCGACGACCCGCAGCTTTTCCCGGAACATGAGCAGTCGGACGGTGAGGTAAAAAACCGGCTGACCGCCGAGCGACGGTACCGCGGCAATCGCGGATTGCCCGTTCGCTCCATGGCAGTCGAGGCATGGAGCGAGGCGCCCTTCGAGGGTATCGGTGTTGCCGGACGATGCCAACAACAAGACGAGCGCGAAGTCAGCGATGGCGCGCAACACGATACGCTATTCGAGGAGATTCTCTCTCACCACGAAGTACACGAAGGCCACGAAGGTTTCGGACATTGATATTTTTAAACTTCTTAACTTCGTGCTCTTCGTGACCTTCGTGGTAAAATTTGGTTTTACGTCTTTGATTGCGGCTTCGCCGCGTTGTGTCCTTCGTGGTGAAATCGGTTTCTCCCCGAAGCCCCAGGATGCAGGACGAAGGACGACGGTTCGTGGGCGGCAATCCGCCTTCCTACCCCGACGCCCCTCAACGCGCAGCGGCCTGGCCGCTGCTACCGTAGGTCACGCGGTAAACCGCGCCGGCGTAGTCGTCCGAGACCAGCAACGAGCCGTCCTTCAGGATCTCCACGTCGACCGGCCGACCGCTATAGGCGTTGTTCTGGAGGAAGCCGGTAAGGAACGGCTCCTGCGACTTGACGCTGCCGTCCTTGTTGAGCTTCACTAGGATGACGTCGCCGCCGATCTTCTTGGTCCGGTTCCACGAGCCGTGGCGCGCGATGAAGATCGCATTTTGATACTGGCTCGGGAACATTTTGCCCGTGTAGAAGCGCATGCCAAGCACGGCCGAGTGCGGGCCCATCAGAGCGGCCGGCTTCTCGTACCCGTCACACGAATGTCCCCAGCCCATCTCGCGGTCCGTATGGGTGCCGTTGTGGCAGTACGGGAAGCCGAAATGCTGGCCGATCTTCGTGACGCGGTTCAACTCGTCTTCGGGCAGGTCTTCCGACAGCCAGTCGCGGCCGTGCTCGGTGAAGTAGAGTTGCTTCGACACCGGATGCCAGTCGAAGCCGACGGAATTCCTGACGCCGCGCGCGTAAATTTCCGCGCCGCTGCCGTCGAGGTTGAGGCGCCGAATCTGCGCGTTGGCCGCGGGCGGTTCGCAAATGTTGCACGGCGCGCCGACGTTTATGTAGAGTTTGTTGTCCGGCCCGATGCCGATGTACCTCCAGCCGTGCGACTGATGATTGGGTAGATCGTCGTAGACGACGACGGGCTTGGGCGGATTGTCGAGGCTGTTCTCGATATTTTCCAGCTTCGAAATTTTGGTGCCTTCGGCAATGTAGAGCGCGCCCTTGTGGAAAGCGAGACCGTTGGGCCGGTCCAGCCCCGAAGCGATGACTTTCGTCGCGCGCTTCCCGTCCCTGTCAACGACGGCATAGACCTTGTCGAGGAGGCGGTTGGAGACGAACAGGGTCCCCTTGTCGCCGAGCCGCAGCGTACGGGCATTCGCAATGCCGCTGGCATAGACCTCGATTTTGAAACCCTTGGGCAGCTTGAGCTGCGGGATCGGCAGCTTGTCTTCCGGCGTCGGGGACGGCGGGGGCTGGATGCCGCGCAGCACCTTAGCAACTTCGGCGTTGGGTATGTCGGGCCGTCCCGGCACGGTGGTCGGCTGCGGTTGCAAGGAGGGCATCGGTTTCGACGCCTCGGGTTTTGGCGTTTCAGGCGCCGCCGGTTTAGCCGCCGGTTGGTCCCCTGGCTGCTGCGCGAAAGCAGGTGGCGCGGCAAGAAGAGCGGTCAGAGTCCCGGCGATCAAGAGGCTATGCAGTTTGAATGAACGGGTGATCATATGGAATCCTCCTAATATGAGTTGGTTGACAGGGAAAGCACTTCGGTTCGAGACGTTCAATCGGCTCAAGCCGATTTGAATCAATTGTACCGCCACGGGGGGACAATATCCGAGTTCTACCCCTTACGTCAACTTCGACCCTTCGACTCGAGCCCCGGCTTTGGCTCAGGGCTCTTGCTCAGGATTACGCCCCACTGGGGCGCTGGACGGTGCCACGGGCCTGCCGGTGGGGCTCCACCCGGTTCCTGGGAAAACCTAAGCGAGGAGTGCGAAATCGATCTCGCTGCTAAACGCGTTGATGCGCGCGACTCTAACGCGCACGTTGTCGCCCAGGCGGAACTTGCGGCCGTGGCGGCGGCCTTTGATGAGGTATTCTTTCTCGTAGTAGTCGTCGTATGTGAGGAATCGGAAGCGGATTAGATGGCAGTGCTACACGCTGTCAATCTTCCGTGGTAGGCAGGGGCTCGTAGGTCGTCAGTCCCCGAGTGCGTCTCTCTTTTACCCACTGCGCAATGAGGTCGCGCAGAATTTCTTCAGCATGGGCGGTGGACGTAATTTGAGAGGGGTCTATAAGCATAAGTAGCTTGCCTCCCTTCTCTACGAACTTAGCGTTAATTCTTTTCATAACTCACCTACCCAATAATGTGTTCGATCGTAACCCTGATACCGATCTCCACCGAAACGTAAACAACTATACCACCCGGTGCCTGAAAGGAAAACATACCGCCTCCGTGGTCCATGGCACCTTGAGTTCTTCCCTGGGCGATCTCTTGGGCTTTCGCGCTAATGGTCCGTCGGACATCCCTTGGGAGGCGAAGAAAGGCCGGCTTTGCAAGCGTCGCAATCTCGATGAGCATAGATCTTGAAAGGTCTTTCCAGGCCGAACTCGGGCTCCTTCTGAATTAAATTCCCCCTGCATGCGAACGGGTAGTTTGCCTTGCTCAATCAATTGCTTCAATTCGTCCACGTCTTCTTTGGGGATGTCAGGCAAGGCCTGTATCACCTTAAGGATCGACAAGGGCGAACCTGGTCGGAGTTCCGGATGCAGAGGCTCGACAGAGACGCTAACGCGTTGGCCTTCAGAATAGGGAAGTGGTTCATCTAATTTGATGATTTTACCCTTAGCTATACCCTCATGTGTCATTTTTGTCTCCCTGGGGTGGAGACTGCCACGTTCAGACTGTCAGCCATTCTCATACTATTTCATCGTCCAGTCCACATGCTACTTGGAGACCAGCTCGAAATCGATCTCGCTGCGAAACGCGTTGATGCGTGCGACCTTGACTCGGACGTTGTCGCCGAGGCGGAGCTTGCGGCCGTGGCGGCGGCCTTTGATGACGTATTCCTTCTCGTAGTAGTCGTAGTCGTCGTCGGTGAGCGTCGAGAGTTTTACCAGGCCTTCGATGAAATAGGCGTCGAGTTCGACGAAAAATCCGAAGTTGGCCAGGCTGTTGACGAAGCCGCTGAACTCTTCGCCCATCTTGGTCATAATGAACTGGGCTTTCTTGAGAGCGATCATCTCGCGCTCGGCGTCCATCGCGTGGCGTTCCCGCTCGGAGGTGTGCTTGCCGGCTTCCGCCAGATAGGACGAAAGGTCTTCCCGTTCCTTCGGTTTTAGCTTTTCTCCGCGCAGCGTCCGGTCCAGCATGCGGTGCACGATCAAATCGGGATAGCGGCGGATCGGCGAGGTGAAGTGGGTGTAGCAGGTCGACGCCAGACCGAAGTGGCCGATGTTTCCCGGCTGATAGAGAGCTTGCTTCATCGATCGAAGGAGAACCCGGTTGACGACCCGCTCTTCGGGCTTGCCGCGCGCGGATTCCAATAGCCGTTGAATTTCCAACGGCGGTAGATTCTTTTTGTTCTGGGGCAGACGATAACCAAGACTCAATAGAAACGGTGCCAAAGCTTCCAACGCCTCTTGGTCGGGACCCTCGTGGACGCGGTAAAGCGTCGGGAAATCTTTTGCGGCGAGCTGGCGCGCCACCGCTTCGTTGGCGGCGATCATGAACTCTTCGATGATGCGGTGCGCGATATTGCGCTCGGCGCGAACTATGTTTTCCGGCAAGCCTTGCAGATCGAGAACGATCTCCGCTTCGGGAAGATCGAAATCGAGATTGCCGCGCGCTTTGCGGTTGGCGTAAATCAATAGCGCGAGCTCTTCCATCAGTCTGAACGGGTCGACCAGGTTTCGATAGCGCTCCACACATTCCTGATCTTTATCGACCAAAATCCTCCGCACGTCGGTGTAGGTCATGCGCGCGTGGCTGCGGATGACGGAAGCGAAAAAACGGCTGCGGGTCGTTTCGCCTTTGCCGTTGAATTCAATCCAGGCGGTTTTGGTCAAGCGGTCTTCGGCGGGATTCAAGCTGCAGATGCCGTTGGAGAGCGCTTCGGGCAGCATCGGGATCGCCCGGTCGGGAAAGTAAACGCTGGTGGCGCGGGCGTAGGCTTCTTGGTCCAATGCAGTCTCCGGGCGGACGTAGTAAGAGACGTCGGCGATGGAGACGAAAAGTTCGTAGCCTTGACCGTTGCGGCGTACATAGACGGCATCGTCGAAGTCGCGGGCGTTCTCGCCGTCGATGGTGACGATGGGAAATGCGCGCAGGTCCTCGCGCCTGGCGATCTCCGACTCGCTGATTTCATAGGCGGCGCTCATGACTTCGCGATGCACTTGCGGCGGAAAGCGCGGCGACAGGCCGAAGCGAAAGATGATCGATTGCGCCTGCACCTCGGGATCGTCCGGGTCGCCCATGACTTGCACCATGGCGGCTTCGGGCGGCGACATCGCGGTGCCGAAGCGGCTGATCTCGGCGGCAACCACTTTTCCTTTTTCCAATCTTGCGCCGGCGATCTTGAGTGGCATGGCGCCGATGCGCGCGTCCATGGGGATCAGGTAAGCTTTGCCGTCGATCTCCTCGTAGGTGCCGAGCAGCCGCTTCTGTGCGTGCTCGATCACTTGGACGATGTGGGCTTCGGTGGCGCCGCGCGGTTTGC
>Ga0184627_10001036_pt1 | contig 11040 bp, 8 predicted proteins | sample PLM3_127_b1_FD_133150 | JGI IMG/M metagenome (GOLD analysis project Ga0184627, IMG submission 133150) | Groundwater sediment microbial communities from an aquifer in East River, Colorado, USA - PLM3_127_b1 | ecosystem: Environmental > Terrestrial > Soil > Riparian zone | place: USA: East River...
GTGCGTTCTATTCGATCGACATGCTGCCGCCAGCGTGGCGCACGGTCACACTCTTCAACCCGGTCGTGTATCTCATCAGCGGTTTCCGCTGGAGCTTCTTCGGCAGCTCCGACGTGAGCATAGGGGCAAGCCTCACGGCGACGCTTGGTTTCTTCGTGCTCTGCCTGCTCGTGGTCGGATGGGTGTTCAAGACGGGGTATCGGCTGAAAAATTGAAGGGGCGGTCCAAGGGAGGGTCGCCCGCCCTATTTTGATAAGCTTGCGGCCTTGCGGCTATCCGCTCCGATATAAGAAGAGGCCGGTTCATGTGGTCAGATCCCTCGATACGCCGCGGCGCGCGACTGGCCGTCGCGCTCACCAGCCTGGTCGTCCTGACCGCTTGCGACCGCCACGATGCGCCACCGCCCGACGCCGACGTCGCTGCCCTCACGCAGGAGCAATGGGTGTCGTTCCGCGATGGATACATCGATGAATTCTTTAAAGCGCATCCAACGTATGCAGTCCGGGCCGGCAAACACGATTACGACGGCCAGCTGCCCGACTGGAGCGCGGCCGGCATCGCGGCGGAGATCAAGCGCCTGCACGATGCTCGCAATCGCGCGAGCGCATTCGACACCGGGCTGACGGACGCGCAACGATTCGAGCGCGACTACCTGGTTGCGCGTATCAATCGCGATCTCTTCTGGCTGGAGACGGCCGGCGAGCCGTTCCGCAGCCCCCTCTTTTACTTCGACTGGAATCTAGACGATCTCGACCCCAGCACTTACCTCACGCGTGAGTACGCGCCGTTCGAAGAGCGCATGCGGGCGTATCTCGGCTATGCGCGTTCGATCCCGCGCGTCACCGGCCAGATCAAGGCCAATCTCCTGCTGCCGTTGCCCCAGAGCTATGTCGAACGCGGCATTTCCGGGTTCGGTGGTTTCGCCGAATTCTACGAGAAGGATCTGCCGTCGATATTCGCCTCGGTGCAGGACGAAGCGCTGCGCAAGGAACTGACGGAAGCGAACAAGGCAGCCGCGCTCGCCATGCGCGACCTCGCCAAGTGGCTCAACGGACAGCGCAAGACTGCGACGCAGAATTACGCGCTCGGCGCCGAGAAGTTTGCACAGATGTTGGCAGCGACGGAGGGTGTGACGACGCCGATCTCGGAGCTCGAAGCGGTGGGCCGCGCCGATCTCCAGCGTAACCAGGATGCGCTCCGGGTCGCGTGCACGAAGTTCGCTCTCGGCGCGACCATCGTCGAGTGTGTCGCCAAGGCGAGCGCCAACAAGCCGGAAGGCGGCCCGGTGCAGGGTGCGCGCAGCCAGCTCGCGGGCCTAAAGCAGTTTCTGATCGAAAAGCAGGTCGTCACGATCCCAAGCACCGAAGAGGCGCTGGTAAATGAGGCGCCGCCGTTCAATCGCGCCAACTTTGCCTACATCAACATCCCGGGGCCGTACGAAAAGGGATTGCCCGCGGTGTATTACATTTCACCGCCCGATCCCTCGTGGTCCAAAGAGGTCCAGCGCGATTATTTACCAGGGCGGATGGACCTCCTGTTCACCTCCGTGCACGAAGTCTGGCCCGGGCATTTCCTGCAATTCCTGCATGCCAACCGCTCCGAGTCGATCATCGGACGCCTGTTCGTCGGCTACGCCTATGCGGAAGGCTGGGCGCACTACAGCGAGGAAATGATGTGGGAGATGGGGCTCAACAACGGCGACCCCGAGACACACATCGGCCAGTTGTCGAACGCGTTGCTGCGGAATGCCCGTTTCCTGTCTGCGATCGGGCTGCACACTGGCGGCATGAGCGTGGCGGAATCCGAAAAGTTGTTCCGCGAGCAGGCCCACCAGGACGTCGGCAATGCGCGGCAACAGGCGGCTCGCGGCACCTACGACCCGGCGTATCTGAACTACACGATGGGCAAGCTGATGATCCGCAAGCTGCGCGCCGACTGGACCGCGACCCGCGGCGGAGAGGCAGCGTGGCGCGAGTTTCACGACCAGTTCCTTTCCTACGGTGGCCCGCCGATTCCGCTGGTGCGCGCCGCGATGTTGGAGAAGTCCGAGGGACCGCTGTTCTAGGGCGTGCCCGGCACCGCTCAGTGCTTGCGCTTTTGCAGCTCGAGCAGGGCCAGCTTGGCCTCGCGCAGCCGCGGCCGTTCGCCGCCGACCATATTCTCGGCTTCGGCCTGCGATATGAGTTCGGCGTCGTAAGCCCATGATTGCAGAATCTTCAGTTTTTCGTCCCAGTCGAAGCGCCCGTCGTTGACGACGTCCATGGGGGACGCGAAGTGATCGGCCGGGTCCTTCACCGCGTCTTCCAGATCGGGTCTGTGGTTCAACGGGTCCATGAGCACACTCCTCTGCATATGAGTCCAGACATGTAAGGTCGATGGCAGTTCACTCGTCCTACACGGCGCTGGCGGAATGCGCGCTGGTGGGAGTAGCTTATTGGCGCGTCGACATGGGCCTGAACAACAGTCACCAATCCGCCCGAGGAGATCCCCATGACAGAACTGTTCGCGTTGTGGCTCCCGATCCTGCTGTCCGCCGTGATCGTCTTTGTCGCGAGCGCCGTCATCCATATGACGCCGCTCTGGCACAAGAACGACTATCCGAAGGTCCCGAACGAAGACCGGCTACGGGATGCATTGCGTCCGCTCGCGATTCCGCCCGGCGACTACATGGTTCCGCGCGCGTCGAGCAGCAAGGACATGAGCTCACCGGCATTCATCGAGAAGCTGAAGCAAGGTCCGGTCCTGGTGCTCACGGTGATGGCAAACCGCTCATCGGTGTCGATGAACAAGAATCTCATCCAGTGGTTCATCTATTGCATCGTCGTCAGCATCTTCGCGGCGTACATCGCGAGCCGTTCATTGGCGCCCGGTGCCGACTACCTGCGGGTGTTCCAGATCGCAGGCGCCGTGGCGTTCGTCGGCTATGCGGTCGCGCTGTTGCAGATGTCGATCTGGTACGAGCGTTCGTGGAGCCTGACGAACAAGTCGCTGTTCGACGGCCTTATCTACGCGCTGCTCACGGGCGGCACGTTCGGCTGGTTGTGGCCGAACTAGCAGACTCGAGAAAGCGCGTCAGGACGACGTTGCGCCGTTGACTTCGGAAGCCGCGCGCTCGCCGGATTCGAGCGCGCCTTCCATCCATGCCTGCCATGGCGAGGTGTGCTCCCCGGCGAAATGAATTCGTCCCTCGGGAACGACCGCGTGCGGCATCAGCTCCGTCACCTGTCCGGGTGCGAGACCCGCGTGAGCACCACCGGCCCAACGATCTTCCAGCCATACCTTGCTCACTCCACCTTCGACCGCAGCAGCGACTCCTGGAAATACCGAATCGACGTGCGCAGCCGCGTATCGCAGGCGTTCGGCCTCGTCCATGCCGATCAGCATGTCGGCCGAGCTTCCCTTGAGATACACGCCGTAAAGTGCACGCGGACCGGGGCGATCGTGCGACAGATGCCAGATCTCCGATGGCAGGTCGGTCTTCGCCCAGCCCGCGAGCCCATCTTTCTCCCACGGTCGCGTCTTGAGCTGTAACAGCACGCGGGCGAGGTTCTCATACTGCATTTCGCGGATCGCACGCTGCTTGCCGGGCGACAGCGCCGGCTGAAACGCGACCTCGCGGAGCGGTGGAAACGGCGCGGTCACGATGGCGCGTTGTGCGCGCAGGGTCTCGCGCAAGCCGTGATGCTCGAACGCGGCGGTGACTCCGCTGGCGTCCTGGCTCATGGCCACCACCGGTGCGCCATAGCGGATGTCGGCCGCCAATTTCCCGACAAACGCGTTCGGCAGCCGATCGTTGCCGCCGCGGATGCGCACCAGTGGTCGATCGAACGGCGAAAGCCGGGTGATGCGGAGAATCCACAGCGCGGAGAAATTGGTGCCGCCCGGATCCTCGAAGCCCAGGCCAAAATACTGGTCCACCGCTTCGCTCAGCCCGCGTGCCCGTGTGTATTCGCGAGAAGTGATCGCGTCAAAGGGTTTGAGTTGCGCCGGCGGCCAGTCCTTGCTCGTCACGTTGCCGGCGTACTTGTCGAACGGCGCGGACCAGCGCTCCGCGATCTTGGCAATGCCGAGCTTGAGTTCTTCCGCCGTGAATGGCAGTGGATACGCGTCGAGATCGGGCGGCGCGTCCCGTCGATAGCGGATCTTCTTTCCCCGCACCACGTCGAGCCGATCGCCGTTCGCCGGATCGAACGGCTCGAGCTCGAGACCGAAATGGGCAATCCAGGCGCGAATACGCGCGTGCGTCTCGGGGATGCGCGCCGGCCCGAGTTCGCCGTGCAAACCGTCCGCGAATGGCTCGCGCGCGGTCATCACACGTCCGCCAGGCCGCGTGCGCGCCTCGAGGATCGTTACGCGATGGCCGGCCTGCTCGAGCAGATAGGCGCTGACCATGCCCGCGAGACCGGCACCGACAATCAGCACGTGCTGTGGCGCGCCGGATCGAACGAGCGCCGGCGCTGCGCTCCACGTGGTGCGCGGTATGAGTGCGCCGGCACCCGCCAGAGACAGCAACTCGAGGAAGTCGCGACGTGTCTGCATTGTTCTTCTCCGCGCCATCGGCACCAAGTGCCTACAGGCGGTCAAGATAGCCGAATGTGCCTCGCTCTTTCACTTCCCGGGCAGCATTGAGGAGACCCGCCATCGCGGCGCGATAGAGCGATGTCGCCAGGCTGATGCGCCGGACTCCCGCCGCTTCGAGCTCGGCGACAGTGAACGACTTACCCTTGATGCCGACCATGAAGTTGACCGGCTTCGAGAGCGCTCTGCAGACCTCGCGCACGGCGTCGAGATCGGGAAGGCCGGGAGCGAACAGCACGTCCGCCCCCACCCGTTCGAACGACTGCAGGCGCTTGATGGTGCCGTCGAGATCCGGATTGCCGCGCAGGAAATTTTCCGTCCGTGCCGTCAGCGTGAACCGGAAGGGAAGCGCACGCGCCGCCTGCACTGCCGCCGCCACGCGTTCCGTCGCGTGCGCGATGTCGAAGAGCGGCTTGTCCTTGTAGCCGGTCGCATCCTCGATCGATCCGCCGACCAGGCCGACGCCTGCGGCCAAACGAATCGTCTCGGCTGCCGCGTCGGGGCCATCACCGAATCCTTTTTCGAGATCCGCCGACACCGGCAGGTCGGTCGCCATCACGATCGCCCGCGCGTGCTCGAGCGCCTGGTCGCGGGTGATCTCACCATCGCGACGGCCAAGAACCGACGCTGATGCGCCGCTCGAGGTCGCCAGCGCCTGAAAACCCAGCTCGGCGAGCACACGCGCGGATCCCGCATCCCAGGGATTGGGAATCACGAATGCGCCTGGACCTGCGTGCAGTACCGCGAAGCGTTCGCCTTTCTCGCGCTGTGTTGCCGGCAAAGATCTCTCCTCCCCTCTGTTGACTTCGCTCTACTCTACAATCATCTCGGGTAAGCTTTACGCGCAACCACAAAAAGAAAGGGCCCGCTCATGACCTTGGAACGTTGCGTCCACCGGACTGCCACTCGATGCCTCACGGCAGCCCTGCTGGTTGCCTCACCGGCTTTCTCGGAAGAGCCGGCGTATCGCGATCTCGAGCGCAGCTTCGAGGAACGAGCCGCCGATCTCGTTGCGAGGATGACCCTGGAAGAAAAGGTCGCGCAGATCGGCAACGACGCTCCCGCCATTCCGCGTCTTGGCATTGGCGCGTACGAATGGTGGAACGAAGCCCTGCATGGCGTCGCTCGCGCCGGTGCCGCCACGGTATTCCCGCAGGCCATCGGGCTCGCCGCGACCTTCGATCCGCAGCTGATGAATGAAGTTGCGACCGCCATCAGCGATGAAGCGCGCGCCAAGCACCACGAATTCGCCAAACGCGGTCAGCACCGCCGTTACCAGGGCCTTACCTTCTGGTCGCCCAACATCAACATCTTCCGCGATCCGCGTTGGGGCCGCGGCCAGGAAACCTACGGCGAGGACCCGTATCTCACGGCGCTGATGGGCGTCGAGTTCGTCAAGGGGTTGCAGGGCGACGACCCGAAATACCTCAAGCTCGTGGCCACCGCCAAGCATTTCGCCGTGCACAGCGGCCCGGAAGCGGACCGACATCGCTTTGATGTATATCCGAGCGAACGCGACCTGTACGAGACCTACCTTCCCGCATTCCGAGCTCTCGTGCAGGAAGGCGGCGCACATTCGGTGATGGGCGCCTACAACCGCGTAAACGGCGAGTCCGCTTCGGCGAGCCCGCGGCTGCTGCAGGACATTCTCAGGAAGGACTGGGGATTCGATGGTTACGTCGTGTCCGATTGCGACTCGATCGAGGACATCTTCCTGCACCACAAGATTGTCGACACCGCAGAGAAAGCGGCGGCGCTGGGTGTGAAGAATGGCTGCGATCTCGATTGCGGCAAAACGTATGACGCCCTCACGGCCGCCGTGCGCCAGGGACTCGTTATCGAAGCCGACATCGACGTCGCCGTCCGCCGGCTGATGCTCGCGCGCCTGAAGCTCGGCATGTTCGATCCGCCGGAGCGTGTGCGCTGGGCGCAGATTCCATATTCGGTGAATCAATCGCCTGCGCACGATCAACTGGCGCGCCGTGCGGCTCAAGCCTCGATCGTGCTACTCAAGAATGACCGGTTGCTGCCGCTGCCGCGTGACCTGCGAACGATTGCGGTCATCGGTCCGACGGCGGACGAAATCATGTCGCTGCTCGGCAACTACTACGGCACGCCCGCGTCCCCGGTGACCATTCTGCAAGGAATTCGCGACGCGGCGGGTCCGAAGACGCGGGTGCTGTACTCGCGCGGCGCCGACCTGGTCGAGGGTCGCGAAGAGCCGCGGGCCGCGCCACTGATCGAGGCGATTCACTTGCGCCCCGCCGCCGGGTCCACCGAGCAGGGTCTCAAGGGCGAATACTTTCGCGGTCGTGTGTTCGCGGGCGAGCCTGTCCTCACCCGCATCGATGCGCGCGTGGCGTTTCGCTGGGATCGTGCGGCGCCGACCGACACGCTCGTGGCTCAAGGTCAGATGCCCGACGAGCAAGGCCTGAGTGGAGATGACTTCAGCGTGCGCTGGACCGGCCAGTTGCTGCCGCCGGTTTCCGGACGCTACGAGTTGAGCGTCGGTGCCAACGATGGATTTCGCTTGTTTCTCGATGGCCGTCGACTGCTCGAGGATTGGGAGCTCAACGCCCGTGTCCAGAGCAAGAGCGCGTTCGTCGACCTCGAAGCGGGAAAAACGTACGACCTCAAGCTCGAGTACTTCGAGGACATCCGCGATGCTGAAGTGCGCCTGGGATGGCGAATGCCGGGAGCCAAGCCGCCGCTCGAGGAAGCCATCGACGCGGCGCGCGCCGCGGACGTGGTGGTGTTCGTCGGCGGCCTCACCGGCGACGTCGAAGGCGAGGAAATGAAAGTGAATTATCCGGGCTTCTCCGGGGGTGATCGCACCGATCTGCGCTTGCCGTCGAGTCAACAGAAGCTGCTCGAGGCGCTACAGGAAACGGGCAAGCCCGTGGTGTTGGTCCTCACGGCGGGATCGGCACTGGCGGTCGACTGGGCAAAAGATCATCTGCCCGCGATCCTGGTCGCGTGGTATCCCGGCCAGCGTGGCGGCAGCGCGCTGGCCGATGTGCTCTTCGGCGATGCGAATCCCGCGGGACGACTGCCCGTGACCTTCTACAAGGCGAGCGAGAAACTTCCGCCGTTCGATGACTACGCGATGCACGGCCGGACGTATCGCTATTTCGAGGGCCAACCGCTTTACCCTTTCGGGCATGGCTTGTCTTACACCCAATTCGAGTACTCGGATCTCAAGCTGGATCATTCGAAGACGAATACGAGCTCCACGCTGCAAGTCTCGGCGCGCATCAAGAATGTCGGATCGCGCGCGGGCGACGAGGTGGTGCAGCTCTACGTGCGGCCAACCGACCCGAAGCGCTCGCGGGCGCTGAAGGAATTGCGCGGTATCGAGCGTCTCACGCTCAAGCCCGGCGAAGAGCGGCGCGTGTCATTCACGTTGATCCCGAGCCGCGACCTCACGTACTACGACGCGCAGCGCAAGGCGTATGCGGTTGATGCGGGCAGCTACGAAGTGCAGCTCAGCGCCTCAAGCAGCGATATCCGGTTGAGATCGAGTCTGGCGGTCGAGTGACGCCACGCAATGCCGGCGCTCGAGACGACGGTCTGACTCAAGCTGATTGCGCGCTGCATGCGCATCTTGCAACGCAGGTCGTTCCGTCGACGCTTCCACCCAGTGAAAGCCATCCACGGGTGTGGCCCCGCGGCTGATCAACGCAATGATCCGTTCCAGACGAGACTGCCATCGAGTGCTCATGTACTGCCTCCTGCCGGGCCATCGGATGGCGCGGATCGCCAGTCACACCGGCCGTTGAACGATGCGCGGGCGCCGGGTCATCAGCAATCAGACTCTCTGCACGGGTGTTAAGAATTCCTTCATCGAATCCGGCCGCGTGATTCGTCGAGTCGCAGCAGCGCATCGACCAGTCGGTCGATATCGGCGAAGCGCGTATAGAGATAACAGGAGGCGCGCGCCGCAACTGTCAGGCCAAATCTCTTGAGCAACGGCAGCGCCGCGAGGTCACCGGCGCGGATGGCGATTCCCTGCGCGTCCAGTCGTTGCAGAATCTCGCGCGGGTCCCAACCGGATAACGAGAAGGAAAATACCGGGATCCGCTGTTCCGGCGTCGTCGGTCCGATCAAGCGCAATCCACGCACTTCCTGCAGCCGCTGCAAGGCGTAAGTCGTGAGCGCGGTTTCGTGGCGCTCGACCGCTTCACGCCCGAATTCGTCCAGGCACCTAACGGCCGCGGCCAGCCCGATCGGCCCGGCGACATTTGGCGTTCCGGCGCCGAACTTGCGCGCGGCGTGTTCGAGCTCCTGCGCTTCGAGATCGACCGCGTGTGCCATGTTGGACCCGGCCTGATACGGCGGCATTTCCTCGAGCAATTCGCGTCGCGCCCAGAGCACGCCGACACCCATCGGGCCCAGCATCTTGTGGCTCGAGAACGCAAGAAAATCGCAGCCCAGAGCCTGAACGTCGAGGCGCAGGTGCGGGGCGGACTGGGCCGCATCCACCAGCACTCGCGCACCCGCCTTTCGTGCCCGCGCGCAGATCTCGGCCGCGGGATTCACGTACCCTGCCACGTTTGAAACGTGGCTGAACGCGACCAGGCGCGTGCGCTCGGAGAGCTTGCGGTCGAGATCCTCGAGCGCGACCCGTCCGTGATCGTCGACCTCGACATAACGAACGACGGCGCCCGTGTGCGCTGCCGCCAATCTCCACGGCAGCAGATTCGAAGCGTGCTCGGCGACCGTGAGCAGAATCTCGTCGCCGGGCCGGAGCCTGGCACGTGCCCACGCGGTGGCGACCAGATTGATGCCTTCGGTCGTGCCGCGCAGCCAGATGACTTCTTCCGCGCTCTGCGCATTGAGAAACGACGCGAGCGTGGTCCTCGCCGCCTCGTAGCGCTCGTGTGCACGCCGTGCCAGCGCGTGCAGTCCCGCGCCGGGATTGGCGTTGTCACGGCGATAGAAGTCGATGATCGCTTCGAGCACAGCGGCTGGTCGCTGCGTGGTCGCTGCGCTGTCTAGGTAGATGAGCGGCCGGCCATCGATCTGCTGGTCGAGCGTCGGAAAAGCGCTGCGCCAGCGCTCAACGCCAGCGAGCTTGGTCGGGTCATCGGCCAAGCTGCCGGCGTTCACGCCGAAGAGTGCGGCGACACATGCGCCCGCGGCGGTCCGTCCGAGATCACGCCGTGTCACGACAGGCGGGAGCGCGGATCCGCCGATCGCGCCGATCATGTCCAGCCTCTGGGGTACATGTAGGTCCAGTTGTGCTCCTGTTTCCAGTCCTGGTGCAGCGCCCAGGCGTAGAGCGCTTCATAGATCGGCGTGGCAAGCTCGAGCATGTGCGCATCGCTGGTGGCGACGCGGCGCAGGCCCTGGGAGATGGCCAACAGGCCAGCGCATTGCGGCGCCAGGTCGAGTCGCGCGGTATCGGCGCCGCGCACGATCAATGCGACCTGCGCCAGCGCACCGTCCGCCAGTGCGTACTTCTTGAGGAAGGCATCGAAACTGCAGTGAGAACCGACGTGGGTGAGCTCGACGTCTGCATCCTTGACGTCGTAAAGCGTCGCCTGGTGTTTCACGGCAAGGTCGCGAAGCTCCTGCTCGGGTCCAAAGAGGAATTCGGCCTGGGGGTCGATGAAGCGACGGATCAGCCAGGGACACGCAACGCGATCGATGAGAGCTCTCTCCCGGGTCAGCCAGCGCATGGTCCGGTCTCCCTTTGTCACACACTTTGATATGTTTGTATCATACACAGAGTGTCAAGATATAGTAGTATCTTGGCTCCATGATCGAGCCGCACCGCACCACCTGGTTACTGATCGCCTTCCAGCTTCCGGCCCAGCCGGGATATCTACGCGTGAAGATCTGGCGGCGCCTGCAGGACGTCGGCGCGGTCTCTTTCCGAAACGCGCTGTATGTCCTGCCGGCGAGCGAGCAGGCCATCGAGGACTTCGAGTGGATCCTGCGTGAAGTGCGCGAAGGCGGCGGCGATGGCGCGATCTTCGAATCACGCCTCCTCGAGGGCGCCAACGATGAGAATTTGCGCGCCCTCTTCGACTCCGCGCGGGAAGACGACTACCGCACGCTGTGCGACGAGCTACGCAGCGTGGCGCAGGGGCTGGAACGGCGGCGGGCGCGCTCGACGCCGGCGGAACTGACGTCCGAGTTGGCGCGGGTTCGAAAACGCCTGGCGGAGATCGAGGCGATCGATTTTTTCAATGCCAATGGGCGCGAGAGCGTGCACGCGTTGCTGCGACAGCTCGACGAGCGCGCGCCGGCCGCCCCATCGGAGAGGCACATGACGACGAAGAACCCCCAGTCCGGGTTGCGCGCTCGCACCTGGGTGACGCGTGCGCACGTGCAAGTCGATCGCATGGCCAGTGCCTGGCTCATCCGGCGGTGGATCGATCCCGAAGCGACCGTCAAGTTCGTGACCGAGCGTCAGTACCGGCCGGCGCGCGACGAGCTGCGGTTCGACATGTACGA
>Ga0184627_10001037_pt1 | contig 11034 bp, 10 predicted proteins | sample PLM3_127_b1_FD_133150 | JGI IMG/M metagenome (GOLD analysis project Ga0184627, IMG submission 133150) | Groundwater sediment microbial communities from an aquifer in East River, Colorado, USA - PLM3_127_b1 | ecosystem: Environmental > Terrestrial > Soil > Riparian zone | place: USA: East River...
CAGCAACGACGACCTCCGCGCGGCGCTGGCCAGGATCTGGCGGGGACGTGGCGACCGCTACTCCGGGCTGCGCGCCGCCCTGCCGGTCCGGCCGGCCTCGGTCGAGATGTCCTACATCGGCGGCTAGCTGACCCTCGCGCCGGTCCAGGCATGCGCCCCAGCAGTGCGCATGAGCCTGCCAGCCCCTGGCCGCACGGCCGACCCGACCGCCGCGGGGCCCAGCCACCGGCGTGCAGGCGAAGGCCGTAGCTTAGGGCTCGCCGCTGAATAACCTGGCCAGGTCGAGTGCGCTCACCTCGGCATGCTGGCGCAACGACCAAGTTGTTGGCCGGCGAGCCCTTAGGTCTCTGGGACCTGATAGTTGGCGACGAACTCGGCGTCGCGCAGCACAGCGCCGACGTTGGCCGCCCCGCCGGGGGAGCCGAGCGGCTCCTCGCCCTCGGTGAAGAAGGCGGCGTTGGCGGCGGTGAACTCCTTCCACTGCGCCGGCACGTCGTCCTCGTAGAAGATCGCCTCCACCGGGCAGACGGGCTCGCAGGCGCCGCAGTCCACGCACTCGTCGGGATGGATGTAGAGCATGCGGCCGCCCTCGTAGATGCAGTCGACCGGGCACTCCTCGATGCAGGACCTGTCCTTGACCAGCGGCCGGCCGCGCTGCGTCTCACCAGCTGAGCTGTCGTCTGGTATCGTTTACCTGCATACCATGCAAGCGTGCGGCCGCTCCGGCAACCCGGGCGGGCGTCCCGGTTGCTTCGGCCACCAGCCGTCCCGATGAACGCTTCTGACGCCGCCGAGCTCCACGAACGCACCAAACACACCTGGCAGCGCATCCGCGCCGGGCCGCACGGCCTCGACTGGGGCAACCACCCCTTCCCGTTCAAGATCTACCCCGACCTCGAGCCGCTGCCGTTGCCGCGCGAGCTGCCGGAGAGCAGCGTGCCCGCCACCGAGGTGCTGTCCGACCACGTCTCGGCACCGGCGTCGGCGCTCGACCTCGCCGGCCTCACACGCCTGCTGTTCTTCTCCGCCGGCGTGACCCGGATCCTGCACGGGGTCCTGTTCCGCGCGGCACCCTCGGCCGGCGCCCTGTACCCGACCGAGCTGTACGCCGTCTGCGGCCCCCTTCCCGACCTGCCCGCCGGGGTGTACCACTTCGAGCCGGCCGAGTTCGCCCTGCGTCGGCTCAGAGACGGGGACTTCCGATCCGGCCTGGCCGGGTCCGCCGCGGAGCCGGCCATCGCTGGCCTTCCGCTATGCCTCGTGCTCACGGGCATCCCCTGGCGTACGACCTGGAAGTACGGCCAGCGCGGGTACCGCCACCTGTTCTGGGACGCGGGCGCGATCGTGGCCAACCTGCTGGCGTTGGCCGCCGCGGCCGGCCTGAGGACGCGCGTGCTGCTCGGCTTCGTCGACGAGGAGGTCTCGGGCTTGGTCGGCATCGGTGAGCTAGAGGAGTACCCGCTTGCGTTGGTGACCGTTGAGGCGCCCGCGGTCGCGGAGGCAACCGACAGCCCGCCGCTCGAGCCCATCAGCCCGAGGACGTGGCCGCTGTCACGCTCGCCGCGTGGCTACCCCCTGGTCACCGCCGCCCAACGCGCCGGCGAGCTCCCCAGCGCCGAGGCGGTCGCAGCCTGGCGCAACCAGGCCAGCAGGCTCGGGGCCCAGCCTGCGACCCGGACGCTTTCTGCGGGCGACGCCGGCCAGGCTCGCGCTGCCACGGACACGATCGAGGCTGTGATCCTGCGCAGGGGCTCGACGCGGCGCTTCGCGCGGCACCCGATGCCCCGCGGCGCGCTCCGCTGGGCGATGGCGGCTGCCACGCGACCCGTCCCCGGCGATTTCGTCCCACCGCACGCGACGCTGCTCGAGCACCTCCTGGCCGTGCACGCGGTGGAGGGGCTGATGCCAGGGGCCTATCGGTGGAGCGAGGGCGATTTCCAGCCGCTTCGAGCCGGGGCAGAGCGCGACCGCACACGCTCACTCTGCCTCGGGCAGGACCTCTGCGGCGACTCGGCCGCGACCGCCTTTCACTGCGCACAGCTCGAGCCAATCCTGGAGGCCCTGGGCTCACGCGGCTACCGGGCCGCCCAGCTGGAGGGCGGCGTCGCCGCGGAGCGGCTGCAGCTGGCGGCGTTCGCGCTCGGCTTTGGCGCCACCGGAGTCACCTTCTTGGACGACGACGTCTCGGCGTTCTTCGGCACCCGTGCCGCACCGATGCTCACCGTCGCGATCGGCGTCCCTGCCTATCGGGCACGGCTGGGCATGCGCCCGGCCCAGCTGCCGCGCATTGGCTTGGCGGAGCGCTGACGGCGCGGGACACGTCCCCTCCACCCCTATCCGCGGCGGCCTCGTCACGTCTGTCACCTCCCGTCACCCACAACCCAAATCGACATCAGTCATCCAGCCACCAAGGAAACCGAGATCGTTCAGGCATGTTCCGCAGGGTGGCTCTACCCGCCTCATGGGGTCTCGTCCCACTACAGCCGGTCCCCCCGGGAGAGGCGACGGTGGGCCTCGCGGGCGGGAGCGTCGGCGGCCGAGGCGCCGTAGCGCTGGAGCATGGCACGGGACTTCCAGCCGGCGATGCGCTGGGGTCGGTCTCGGCGCTCGCCGGTTGCCCCGAGGGTTGCACGGTACGCTTTGAAGCCAGCAGGATGCGGAGCGCCCTGCAGGTGCTCAAGGCGCCGTTCCGTGAGGAGTGCGCCGGGGCCGTCCCGCTGGCTGCAAGAGTTCCTGGGCGCAGGATCGGCGTAGCCCAGGCGTAGCCCGGGTTGGCCGAGGAACCCGGCGCGGTGCCAACGCCGCGAACCCTGCAACCCAACCCCCGGCGTCATGAGCCCGCTCGATACGCCCCAGTTTGCGCTCTTGACTGCCCAGCTCATCGGCGTAGCTTGACGCCCTGTGATCGGGGGTGAGTGCGATGCGAGCTTGCAGGCGACTCGCACGAACCGGCCGCCGCGCGCGTGCCCCTCCGGTCGACTCCCCGACCGCCCTGACCGCTTCGGCCGCCAATGAAGGGAGCAACCAATGGCGGACACCAACCAGGGCGTCGTCTACACCGGTCCTGGCCAGGTAGAGGTCCAGGACCTCGACTACCCCAAGCTCGAGCTGCCCGAGCAGAACAACCGGCAGCTGCAGCACGGCGTCATCCTGCGGGTGGTGGCGACCAACATCTGCGGAAGCGACCAGCACATGGTGCGCGGCCGCACCACCGCGCCGGCGGGCCAGACCCTCGGCCACGAGATCACCGGCGAGGTCGCCGAGGTCGGCCGGGACGTCGAGTTCATCAAGCAGGGCGACATCGTCAGCGTGCCGTTCAACATCGCCTGCGGCCGCTGCCGCAACTGCAAGGAGGGCAACACCGGCGTCTGCGAGAACGTCAACCCGGCCCGCGCCGGCGCCGCCTACGGCTACGTCGACATGGGCGGCTGGCTGGGCGGGCAGGCCAGGTACGTCACCGTCCCCTACGCCGACTGGAACCTTCTCAAGTTCCCCGACCGCGACCAGGCCCTGGAGAAGATCACGGACCTGGCCATGCTGAGCGACATTTTCCCCACCGGCTACCACGGCGCCTGGACCGCCGGGGTGACCACCGGCTCGACCGTCTACATCGCCGGCGCCGGCCCGGTCGGGCTGGCCTGCGCGACCTCCGCCCACCTGCTCGGGGCCGCGGTGGTCATCGTCGGCGACATGAATGCCGAGCGGCTGCGGCAGGCCGCGTCGTTCGGCTGCGAGACGGTCGACCTGTCCCAGACCGACGACCTGCGTGGCGCCCTCCAGCAGATCGTGGGCGGCTTGGGCGAGGTCGACGCGGCGGTCGACTGCGTCGGGTTCGAGGCGCGCGGGCACGGCAGGGAGGGCTCCCAAGGCGAGGCCCCGGCGACCGTGCTCAACTCGATCATGGACATCACCCGGGCGGCCGGCAGGCTGGGCATCCCCGGCCTGTACGTCACCGGCGACCCCGGCGCGGTCGACGAGCCTGCCAAGGTCGGCTCGCTGTCGATCCGCATCGGCCTGGGCTGGGCCAAGTCCCACGCGTTCCAGACCGGCCAGTGCCCGGTGATGAAGTACAACCGCCAGCTCATGATGGCGATCCTGCACGACAAGGTGCAGATCGCCAAGAACGTGAACGCCACCGTGATCCCGTTGGACCAGGCGCCCCAAGGCTACGCCGACTTCGACAAGGGGGCGGCCAAGAAGTTCATCCTCGACCCGCACGGCCTGGTCAGCGTCTGACCGGTGCACATCAGGAGGGGCCGGGGATCTTCCCGGCCCCTCCGCCTCGGGCCGGACAGCCAAAGAAAGTGCCGAGGACGATCCTCGTGCTGTCCGGCGTGACGACCTGGGAGGCGGCCGAGCGGTTCCCTTCCTCCCCTCGCAGATCGTGGACTGGGTGGCTGGCCTGGTCGACAGGGTTGGCCTAATCCGGCGACCCTCCGCCCTCGAGCAGCTCGGGGTGTTCGATCTCCGGATGCGAGGCGTCGGTGAACTCGCGGAACTGGCCTGTGACGAGGAAGGCCACCTGCTCGCCGATGTCCACCGCGTTGTCGCCGATACGCTCGATCTGGCGCGACACGACGTACATCCGGACCCCCCACTCCAGCATCTGCTTGTCGTCCGGGGTCTCAAGCACCTGCTGCAGCATGCCGCGGTTCAGCCGGTCGATGGGATCGTCCATCTCGGGGAGCTTACGGGCGAGTTCGAGGTCGCGGCGCGCAAGCGCGTTCATCGCCGCCCCCACCATCCGAAGCGCGATCGCGCCCATCTCCTCGAGGTGCTGGAGCACCTTGGGGTTGGGTGGCAGGCCGTCGGCGAGCTTGGTGATCTTCGCCACGTTCACCGCCTGGTCGGCAACGCGCTCCAGATGCAGGTTGATGTGCAGCAGCGCCGTCAGCAGCCGCAGGTCGGACGCGACCGGGGCCTGGAGCGCGAACAGGCCGAGGATCCGTCGCTCGACGTCGAGGTAGAGTTCGTCCACCTCGTCGTCGCCCCTGATCACCGCCTCGCAGATCGCCGGGTCGCCGTGGGTAAGGGCCTGCAGCGCCTTCTCCAACAGCAGCTGGGCCTGGGCGCCTGTCCGCTGGACGTCGCCCTCAAGGGCGCGCAGCTCCTCATGAAAGCGCCGCCGGACCTCGCGCATCAGCCCGACCTTCCCGTGATGTAGGCCTCTGTCCCCGGGCTGCCCGAGGTGTCAGTCTGAAGCGCCGCCCCAAATGCGACGCACACCCCGGCGATCACCCGGCCCTCCCGCGGTCGGACCAGGCCCTGACGACGGAAGTGCTCTGCCATGGGTTCTCGCCCTTCTTGGAACTCCCGAGCCTGAAACCGCCGCCCGAGCGCTGGAACGACGCCACCGAGACCCCGTCAGCGCTGGGTGGACCGCCTCGTGTTCAGGGCGTTGATCAAGCTGCCCGGCGGGCGACCCGGCTCCCGGCCGGGACACCGCCAAGCCGTTGCCCATCGGCCGGCGGCTAGCTGCGGTCGCCCGATACCTCCTCTCAGACCGGAGCCCCGGGCTCGGAGACGACGTGCGTCACCGGCAGCCCGAAGTCGCGCTGGACCCGACCCGGCAGGTCCCGCGCAAGCCAACGCGAGCGGCGCTGCGGCACACTCGACAGGATGATCTCGTCGACCTGCTGGCTGCCCAGGACCTCCTTGATCGCCGCAACGGGGTCCGCCTCACCCACCTCGCCGTCGACCTCGGCCCCCAACCGGCGCAGCCGGAGCAGCTCCTGATGCAGCCGCTGTCGCGCGGCCGCCCAGCCCAGCTCCTCCGCCGAGGCCTTGGGCCCCCCTTTGGTCGGATCCTGGTACCCCAGGTGCGGCTCAAGCTGGTCGACCGGCGCGGCCGGCACGAGGACGTGGAAGTGGCAGGGCCCAGCCTCCATGCACTCGCGAAGCTGCTCCAGAAGCTGGTCACCACCAAGGGTCTGATTGGCCACCACGAGGTACCGACGCACGATCCTCACCCCCAGCAGCAGCTGTCAGCCGGAGCATAGACCCGCGCATCCGCACCTGGAACCTCCCTCCCGATCAACTCGGTCGCTACAACGCGGCGGGCACTCGGCGCGGCGAGCCGCTGGCGGCGCCGGCCCTGGACGGCCTCGGCTTCCCTCACGCCACCCGGGCGATCCGCAGCACCCGCCGGGTCCGGTCCCTGCACGGCCGGCGCTGGCGCACCGCGACCGTGGGACGCGGTCACCAACTCCACCGCCACCCAGGCCAGCCCCGCCCGCCTCGCCGACGACCTCCGAGGGCACTGGGGCATCGAGGCCCTCACCACATCCGCGACACCACCTTCGCCGAGGACGCCCCCCAGGTCCGCACCGGCACCGCCCCCAGGGCCATGGCCAGCCTGCGCAACCTCGCCATCGGCATCCTGCACGCACGGCTACCGCAACATCGCCGCCGCCCTGCGCCGCAACGCCCGCGACGCCACCCCGGCCCCTCGTCTTCCGCGGCATCACAAACCCATGAACCAGACATTCCCGCACTTTGCCGAGACCCTGACGGGTATGGGTGGCCGCCGCAGGGGCCGGCGTTGAGAGTCGTGGAAAGGTTCTCATGACTTCGCTGGCCTCACAGCCTGCGGAGTCATGCGAACGGGCAAGTGACGCTACGATCCAATCGTGCCCCGCCGCTCCGGCGGGATGGCGGCCAACCGAACGATGCGCGGGTACTCGCTGCCAAGCACGTAGGGGCGGAGCCCCTCGAGGTCGAGGGTCCACGGTCCCTGGCTGCGCCGCTCCCACATCTGGAAGGCCTGTTCGATGTAGACGTCGGCCTGCTCGGGCGTCCAACGGTTCACGCGCAGTAGCTGCGCGCGGGCCTCGGCGCGCTTGCCGCGCACGTTGGCCAATCCGAAGTGCTTGACCTGGTGGCAGGCGGGGCACAGTGCAATCATCCCCACCAGCGTCTGGGTGTGGGTCTGGTCGTCGTAGCGCCACACCTCGTGGCACTCCACCGGGTGCGCCGGGCCGCGGCCGCCGCAGAGTTCACAGCGGTAGCCGGCCCGCCGGTAGGCCTTGCGGCGGATACGGTCCCAAGTCGGCTCGTCGACCAGCGCACGGACGTTGTGGTACCAGCTCGTCTGCGGCACCAGCTCGATCGTCAACCGAGCAGCCGGCACGACAACGGCCGACGAAACAGACAGCGCTGGGATGGCGGCCGGCGGTCGACCGCCGCGACGCCAGCCCGCGGGCAGCAGCCGACCCAGCCTGCGCGGCTCGGACCGGCGGCCCGGTGGCTCGTCTGGCGGTGGGGCGCTCGCCGCCCAGGCGCGCGCGATCGCCTCGGGATCGGGCCGCTGCAGGAACTGGTGGGCGTCGCCGCTGCTGAGCGTGCGAATGAAGGACCCGGACCCGAAGGTGAGCGTGTCGCCGGGGCGGGTGCCGAAGTCGTCGGGAAGCTCGTCGTCCTCGCCACGGTGGCGGGGCAGCTCATCAGGTCCCATGCCGCAACCCCCTGCGCCCGACGTCGCAGCCGGGCCTCTCTGTTGCAAGTCTAACGGCGCACACCGACAACTTGACGCAAACCCCTTTTGTCGATTAAGCGTCAAATAGATACTCCGCTAGATACTCCGCGCCGCGATCTGTGCTGCTACCCGGCTTCGCGCTCACGGTCGCGGGTTCGCTCGCGCAGCCGCGCGACCGCGGTCCGGGCCGCCTGCCAGGCCCGCCGCTGCCGCAGATCCCCGGTCGGCTCCGGCCCGAGCAGCTCCGCCACCCCGCTCGGCCTGATGGCTCTGGCCGCCAGCCTGCCGCGGCTGCAGCCGCCCATGCCCACGGGTCGGGCGCCCGTCCAGCTCCTCGACTCCCCCTGCCCCACACATGCTCAGCCCGCCTGGACTCGAGAATGCCGTACGCCCGCTGATAACCGTCGACCTGGCCGGCCGCGGCGCGCCAAGCCTACCTCGCCTTGCGATCCTCAGGGATCGGACCAAGGACCGTGACCAGGTCGGCGGGCGGGTCGAGCTCGAGCGCGTGGGCGTCGGCGCGCCGGCGACGAACGTCTTGCCGTGGCCGGCCTTGCCGACCAGCAGCGAGATCCCGTCCCCGGAGCGGGTCAGATCGGTGACCGCAGCGGCCTGGTCGGCCTCGATGGTGGGGAACGCCGCCAGCGTGGCCCGCAGCGTCTCCGGGGTAACCACCGCGACCTCGGCGTCTGCCCGGCTGGTCGCGGACTCGAGCATGCCCTGTTCAATGCTCAGCAGTTCCGGGGTCGAGTAGCGCACCTCAGCCAGCTGCTCATCCCGCGCGATCACCACCGTCCGCTCGGCAAGGAACCGGTCGGCGAGGGTCTCAAGCTGGCTGAGCATGTGGGCGGCTGACTGGCCGACGGGCAGCCTGCGGGCGAGCTGGTCGACCACGTCGCGGCGGGCGAACGTCGACGCCTGCGCGGTGACTCCGTCTGGTCCCGCGAACTCGGCGAGGAGCGCGGTCGTCTCGGCCTCGGTCATGGTGCGGCCGTGGGTGCGGCCGAGCCGCTCCGCATACCTCTGTGCGGTCACCCCATGCCCGGCGAGCTCGGCGCGCCAGCGGTCATAGATGACCGCGTCGGGCTCCGCATGATCCTTGGGCCGCCGGGTCGCCCGTGCGGCCTGGCGTGCGGTGCGGGTGTCATCGACCCCCCAGGCGTCGCACTGCGCCCGCACTTGTGCGGCGCGCTTGGAGAAGCCGTCGCGCAGCCCCTGGTCGTGCCACCCCTCGAGCTCCAGCTGCTCATGGTCGGCCACCTGGATGAACCGCACCCCCAGGCGCCTGGTGAGCTCCGCGCGCCACAGCTGCTGGTAGACCCGCTCCGCGGTCATCAGGTGCGCCCACAGCCGCTTGGAGTCCAGCGCGGTGGTGCGTCCGTCCGGGCCCTGGGTGAGGTTCTGCACCAGCGGGTGGGGTGTGCAGCTGCGGGTCGCCCTCCCGCGAGGTGCGGTGGTCGTAGCCGATCGCCAGCAGCCCCGCACCATCCAGGTGTTCGCACCCGGCGTGGCCGCGTCGCACCCCGACCGCGTGCGCTTCGAGCCACCGCGCGGTGCCCTCGAGTGCGGTCTGGCGTGCGGCCACGTACTCCCGCCGCACGCCCTCGTCCGCACCGGCGTGGAACACGCTGCCCGACTTCACATCCGACAAGCACAAGTCGAAGCAGGCGTCGCGGTCGTCCACCCGCGCACCCGCATGCTTCGCAGCCTGGTCGTAGGCGTCGCCGTACAACTCCCGCGGGTCGACCCCGAGCACCCGCCGGGCCACCCGCTCCACCGTCTCGACCTTGACCTCCTGCCGGCCAGTTACCGCGCGGAGATCCCCGGCCAGCGCCGCGCTGCAGGCGAGCTCCTCGACCGCAATCCCCCGCTCGGCCGCCATGGCCTGCACGCGCTCGGCCAGTGGGCCGGTCGGCAGCTTCGAGCGCGGGTCGGCGACCCACCTGGGCTGGGCGAGCTGCTCGCCGGTGACTGGGTCCTTGCCCTCGAACATCGCGTGGCACTGCGCGTCGGTGGCGATGCCCTCGAGGCCTGCTGCGGCTGCACGGGCGCCGTACCAGCGGCCGGGCGTCTCGCCCCGGCCCGACAGGTACTCGCAGCGGGACTCGGCGATCTGGCGGATCCAGTAGTCCTCCTGGCCCGCCTTCAACCCCGCGCCCGCCAGCACCACCTCGCACCCTCCCTGCCCGCCCGAGCCTCCGGCTGGCACCGTAGGTGCAGCCGTATTGTGCCTTCAGGACCGGTGACCAAATCGTAGTCGGTGCGGCATTGCTAACGGTGGAAAACAGGACGTGATAGTCCTGGCAGCGAGGCTGGGAATGGCCGTGGGCATTGCCGCGGTGATCAGCTGAAGGGCTGTGACGCACGTGCCGAGTGACAAAGCTCGATGGAATCGTTGAACTGGAATGCACGTCCGGTTCTCCATTCGGATGGTGCCAGCTGCGAGGGAGCTGCCGCTTGATCGCGAAAGATCCGATCCTTAAAAGAGAGCAGGATGACGGTCCGGATCCGGAGCGCCGGACCCCATGACGCAACCGCGCTCTCGAGTTCGGATACCCGGCAGTTCAGAAGAGTTGCGCCCACGGTCGCCACCTTGGCCGAGATCCGTGACGGGGTTGCTTCGAGGCGTGGCTGAATGAACCTCGTGCGTCGACGCCGCCGATCGGTCATAGGCTGGTGAGCGAGCGGGCGATCGCTCGGGTGCTGGGATGTTCCGGCCCGAGGGCAGCCTGCAGGTCCGCTACGAGCGCCACGCGGACATCCTGCTTGGGTTGGTGTACTTGGCCTGCGCGCTGATCTGCCTCAACTCGCTGAATCAGCCGAAGGGCTGTCGGTTGACCCGGGCAGCTACGGTTCGACCCGGAGCTCCGGCGAGCTCGGCTCCTACGGCCAGCCGACGCCCGGTGCGGGTGCCTCAACGGTCAGCACCTGGCCCGTTCGTGGCGCGTCGCCCGCCATGCTGGCCGCACCTGCGTACTCGGCCGCCATCAGGAACAGCGTTCTGTTGTCCACGCCCCCGAGCGTGCAAGCGAAGCAGCCGCGGTCAAGGTCGATCGTCTGCAGCACCTCCCCGCCTTCGCGAACGCGCACGCACCGCTTGTCGGGGACGTCCCCATACCAGACGGCGTTTTCGGCGTCGAGGCAGATGCCGTCGGGGACGCCGCCGCCCAGGTCGGCCCACACCCGCCGGTCCGACAGGCCGCCGTCGGCCGCGATGTCGAAGGCCGTGAGCCTGTTGGCGTAGGACTCGGCGAGGATCAGCGTCTGGTTGTCGGGCGTCACGGCCATGCCGTTGGCGAAGGCGACGCCATCCGCGACCTGCCGAGCCGAACCGTCGGGGGTGGCCAGGGCGACGATTCCGGTGGCGAACTCGCCGCCTGGAAAGTCGAAGCCGATGTTGCCGATGTAGGCGTTGCCCCGGCCGTCCACGACCATGTTGCTGAGGATCACGGGAAACTCCCCAGACTCGATCACTGAATCTCCCCACCTTGAGCACCCAGGTGGGCCGTTGGAGGTCCAGCAATGGGAGTGGGACTCCCCCGATGCTGACGGTGTCCAAG
>Ga0184627_10001040_pt1 | contig 11018 bp, 13 predicted proteins | sample PLM3_127_b1_FD_133150 | JGI IMG/M metagenome (GOLD analysis project Ga0184627, IMG submission 133150) | Groundwater sediment microbial communities from an aquifer in East River, Colorado, USA - PLM3_127_b1 | ecosystem: Environmental > Terrestrial > Soil > Riparian zone | place: USA: East River...
CCCCCGGCTGCGGGGCTGTGGGCGCCGGCTTTGGCGATGATGCCCGACCAGCCGCGGGGAGGGGTACGCTGGCGAGGTCACGCCGGCGTCATTCGATCCATGGACATCGGGGGCTTTTGATTCAAGTGTCCAGCTTTGGCAAATCCAGCGCCCTGCAGACAACAGAGCTCGATCTATGAAGCGCCGAGACCGGCGATCGTTTCTCGTAGGGTTGATCGGACACGGCATCCAGGGGTCACTGTCGCCCGCGCTGCATGAAAGGGCAGGTGAACGTCGTGGTTTTCGGTACATGTACCGGCTGATCGATCTGCAGGCGCTCGGGCTTGATTCGAGCGCACTTCCGCAACTGTTGAAAGCGGCAGAGCAGATGGGCTTTTGCGGCCTGAACATCACCTACCCGTGCAAGCAGGCGGTGATTCCCAATCTTGACGAGCTCTCCGACGACGCAAGGGTCATCGGAGCGGTGAACACCGTCGTCTTCAAGGACGGTCGACGTATTGGTCACAACACCGACTGTTGGGGCTTTGCGCAGGCGTTCCGCGCCGGCGCCAATGGCGCATGCATCGATCAGGTCGTCCAGCTCGGTGCCGGAGGTGCAGGTGCGGCAGTCGCGCACGCAATGCTGGACCTTGGCGCGAAGCGCGTAATGCTGGCCGATCTCGACCGGGCAAAGGCGGATAGCCTGGCCACTGACCTGTGCCGGCATTTTGGCTCTGGGCGTGCAGTGGGCACCCGCGATCTCAGCGTTGCGATGGAGAATGCCGATGGCCTGATCCACGCGACGCCGACCGGCATGGCGAGTCACCCCGGCCTTCCATTGAAGGCGGAGCTGCTGAAGCCCGCAGTGTGGGTGGCAGAAATCGTGTATTTCCCGCTCGAGACCGAGCTGCTGCGTGAAGCGCGACGGATGGGATGCATGACGATCGACGGCAGCGGCATGGCTATCCATCAAGCGGCCGGAGCGTTCCGCCTCTTCACTGACACAGACCCCGACGTGGCAGAGATGCGCCGGGATTTCGATGAGCTGGTGGTGTTACGGCAAACTCAGCCCACGGAAAATTCATACGCCGCACTATGAAGCTGCACGATGCGGTTGCTGCCTCCATGATCGTGCCACGGATCCTTCCAGGTATCTTCGTGCGGTGAGCAGCGCCATGTGCGCTCGCACTTCCGGGCCAAGCATGCGCGAAAGGGTCGTCATCGGAATCTCGAGCGAATAGGGAATATCGGGCGGCAGGCACTCAAGAATATCCCTCACATTGAGACCGCCCTCGCCCAGGAAGCAGCGCTCGTTGCGCGCAGCATGAATCAGCCCCTCCGTCGTGGCAGGAGGCTCTGCCGGTGCGTCGCACACCTGGGCCAGTCGAAGCCAGCTTCGAGGCAGGCTTCGCAGATGCTCGAGACTGCATTCGGAGCGGCTGAAGTGCAGCATGTCTACCAGAATTCCTGCATTGCTCTGGCCTGCTTCGGCGAGCACAGCGGCCGCTGACTGCAGATCAGGTGTCTCCGTCCAAGTGACGAACTCAAGCTCGACGCCCAACGCATACTGCTGCGCCAACTCGCACAGTTGAGCAAAACGCTCGGCTGCGCGCTGGCGGTTGGGGTCTGGTATCTGCGCAATAATGTGCCGTGCGCCGAGCTCCGCGCCCGCCTCGAGCATCGGCTTGAAGCTCGCAACATCGACGTCGGGCGTTAAGCGCGCAAGCTCGATGTCGAGCACGCCGACGCCGGTCTGCCGAATGCAGGCACGTGTCTCCTGCATCATTCTTCGATCCTGAATGATGGGGTACTTCGGCTCATTGGGCGTCACTGGCATGAGTCGCAGCCCGACCGAGCCGTAGCCGCAGTGCGCGGCCACCTCGATCATTTCCTGCGGCGACAAAGTGAGCGCCGAGAGATGAGCGAGGGAGAACTCGTGCCACATGCGGATGGTTCCTTTCTGTACTGCAGGAGTCCAGATAGCCATCGTTCTGCTCTTCGGATAGACTATTTCGCATGTTAATGGACTAGTTCGTACAAAACAATCAATGGAGTGCCGCGGTCGCTTGCGACAAAAAATATGGCCTCAGAATCGCAACATTCCCTCGTCGACAAGACCGTGGCGTGGTGGACGACCGAGATCATCGACATCCATCCCGGCAGGATCGGCATACGCGGCCGCCCGATCCAGGAGCTGATCGGCTCAGTCAGTTTTGCCGAGATGATCTGGCTGATGTTGCGAGGCGCGTTACCGACACCGGCCGAAAGCGCTTTGCTCGAGGCAGCCCTCGTCGCGTCCGTCGACCACGGACCGCAAGCGCCCTCGATAGCGATCGCTCGCATGGCGACCACCTGCGGCGTCGACCTGAATACTGCGATGGCATCCGCCATCGGGGTGCTCGGTGATGTCCACGGCGGAGCAGGGCAACACTGCATGACGTTGTTCGAGCGGGTCAGGAATGAGCCGGGAAGCGGGCAGGAGTTGTCGCGAGCTGTCGATTCGGTGCTGCCGCGCTTCATCGCAGAGTACGGAAAGATCATTCCCGGCTACGGCCACCGCTTCCATCCAGTCGATCCGCGCACCGAGCCGCTGCTGTCGATGGTCGAGCGCGCGGCGGCACAAGGCGGCGTGTCAGGTCGGTATGCCGCCATTGGCAGGGAAGTGGAAGCAGGCATTCGCCGGCTGACCGGCAAGCCCATTCCCATGAACATCGATGGCGCAACCGCTGTTATCTTCTCCGAGTTGGGATTTCCGCCGCCTTTGGGTCGCGGACTGTTCATCCTGTCGCGCTCCGTCGGGATACTCGCTCACGCTTGGGAGCAGATGCAGCAGGGAGGGCGGAACAAGGGGCCGATGCCGACGGAGATCCCATACACCTACGCCGGCAAACCCACGGTGGATCCGGAGAATTGAAGTGCAGGACCTGATTTCACATCAGCTCGTGAAATTTCTCGAAGCGCGTGGCGTCGAGTACATATTCGGCCTCTGTGGACACACCAACATTGCAGTGCTGAGCGCGCTGCAGGGAAGCAAAGTCAAATTCGTCAACACGCGGCATGAGCAGATTGCGGCCCATGCTGCGGACGGCTATGCACGCGCGACAGGCAAGACGGGAGTGGTATTGAGCCATGTCGGGCCGGGCCTGACCAACACGGCAACCGCAGTTGCGACCGCAGCGCTCGACTCCATTCCGATGGTTGTCATCGCCGGCGATATCCCGAGCCACTTCTATGGCAAGCATCCGCATCAGGAGATCAACCTGCATGCCGATGCCGCGCAGCACGAAGTATTTCGCCCCTTCGTCAAGCGAGCCTGGCGCGTCGATCGTGCGGATCTTTTCCCGGAAATCATCGACAAGGCGTTCCATCTGGCGGAAAACGGGCGGCCGGGCCCGGTATTGGTTTCCGTACCGATGGACATCTTTTCGGCCAAGGCGGACGTTGCTCTGTTCGAAAGGTTGAAGCACAACGCCCGGTCTTTTCAGCGACCGTCAATTGACGACGCTTCGGCTGAGAAAATTGTTTCCCTGATGACGTCCGCAACCAGACCGGTGCTCTACGTCGGCGGCGGTGTGCTGCTTGCGAATGCAGCCGAGGAGCTCAAGTCCTTTGTCGATCATCTCGGGATTCCAGTCGCGCATTCCCTCATGGGAAAGGGAGCGTTGCCGGACGATCATCCTTACACCCTGGGCATGACGGGCTTCTGGGGAACCCGTTACATCAATGAAATGTGCCGCACAGCCGACTGGATCCTGGCGCTCGGCACCCGCTTCTGCGAGGCGGACTGCAGTTCGTGGGAAGCCGAGTACACGTTTGCGATTCCTCCTTCAAAGCTGATCCACATCGACATCGACGCGGCGGAGATCGGCCGCAACTTCCCGGTTGAAATCGGCGTCATCGCCGATCTCAGGATGGCGCTATCAGCGCTGAACCGTGCGGCACGAAAGCTCCACCCGGACGGAAGGGCGAACCCACGGCTGATGCGGGGCATCGCCGCGCATCGCCAGGAATTCAAACAGAGCAATCGCGCGGCGGAAGTCAGCGATCAGTTTCCGATGCGGCCGGAACGCATTCTCGCGGAAGCACGCGAATTGCTGCCGCGTGATGCGATCATCACCACCGATGTGGGCTGGAACAAGAATGGAGTCGGCCAGCAGTTCCCGATCTTCGTCCCAGGTTCTGTGCTCACGCCCGGTGGCTTCGCAACGATGGGTTTCGGCGCGCCGGCGGCGATCGGTGCCAAGATCGGATGTCCCGAACGGGTCGTGGTTTCCCTAGTGGGAGATGGCGGGTTCGGTCAGAACCCGTCGCTGCTCGCGACGGCCGCCGAGCAGGACATCGCGGTGATCTGGATCGTCATGAACAATTTTGCCTACGGCACCATCGCCGGGCTGCAGAAAGCGCATTTCGGAACGACATTTGGAACCGTGTTCGAGAGAAATGGCCAGCCCTATTCACCGGACTTCGCGGCGATGGCGCGTGCATACGGAGTCGACGGTGTCCGCGTCGACTCTGCAGCCGAGTTCAGGCCCGCGTTGCGCGAAGCGCTCAAATCCCACCGTCCGTATGTCCTGGACGTCATCATGGAGAATGCTCCGGTTCCAACCGCCGGGCACTGGAACATCATGGACATCTACTCTCCCGGGCAAAAAAAGACTCACCAGTCGACCTGATCCTCCAACGCCGAAGACGGGCGGAGGCATAGCCGATGCCGATCCTGCGCTTTGATCATTATGCAATCCGCACAGAACGATTCGATGAATGTCGAAAGTTCTATTGTGAGATCCTCGAGTTCGTGGAGGGACCACGCCCGCCACTCAGCGTCGAAGGTATCTGGTTCTACAGTGGCGCTGCCGCATTGGTGCACATCGTAGACATCTCAGAGCGCGGAGCAGGCACCGAGGGCGCACCGAGCGGCCCGGCATCGGGGCGAAAGCGTCGCGCCGGCTTCGTCGATCACGTGGCATTTCGCGCCACTGGACTGCGCCAGATGCGCGATCGACTCAATGCCAGTCAGATTCGATTTCACGAGAGCTCCATCCCGAGCCTGGAATTGCACCAGCTCTTCATCGAAGATCCAGACGGTGTCGTGATCGAGCTCAACTACTCAATTGGAGATGCCGAGACGCACGGGGAATAGTTCGCCAATATCGAAGCCCAGTCCACGTCCATCGGCGTCGACGAATTTTGATGAGCGCGCACGCTAAGGCGAGGAGGGCCGACTCAGTTCAATTCTGTGCGAAGGCCCGCGCAGCCACGTCGACTACATGGAGCTCGCCAGCTGGTTTCACACGCTGATCGTGTCCGAGGTGCCGTGCTTCAATGAAACGTCGGAGAACGCCGCGCGGCGCCTCATCTCGCTGGTGGACGTGCTCTACGACCACAACGTCAACCTGATCGTCTCCGCCGCCGCGCCCCCCACGAACTCTATCGGGGCGCGAAGCTCAAGAGCGAATTTCAGCGCACGGCGAGCCGCCTGGTCGAGATGCAGACCGAACCGTAGCTCGCTCGCCCCCATCGTCCCTGATGCGGGTACGAAGCGCCGCCACCTGGCGTCGTAGCAGGCGCGAACTAGTCGCCGCGCGGTTTGGTTTGCTTGCGCGCGGCGCCGCGGCCCGATCGGGCGCGCGAGAAATCGTATCCGGCCTCCTCATAGGTCCGCGTTCCCGGGATGTGCTTCTTGCCCCACTGCACGAATGCCTGCAGGACATCGGCAAGTTCCTTGCCCTTGTCGCTGAGTGAATAGGCGTATCGCACCGGGTGATCCTGATAGGCAGAACTTACAATGACACCGGCGTCCTCGAGCCGCCGCAGGCGGTCGGCCAGGATGTTGGTGGGAATTCCTTCCGGCGAAGCAGCCAGTTCCCCGAAAGTGCTGCTGCCGACGAGCATGTCCCGAATGATCAGCAGCGACCACTTGTCACCCACCAGGTCGAGTGTGTTCGCCACGGGGCAAGGGGATCGCCGTAACTCCCCCATCTTGAATTTCCTGCCTTTCATCGTTGCTCTCCGCCGCTCTGTCGAGTCACTTGCATAGTACAAGTAACGGTGCTAATGTGTCTACTAACTTGCAAAGTGCAAGTGACTATCAACCAGCCATGGAGAGTGTCATGAAAGCGTATTCGGCCCTGATTCCCCTGAAATCACGTCTACTTCTGCTCCCGATGATCCTCGCGACAACGGCCGCAATGGGCGACGTCTTGCCCCGTTCGTCATCGACAGATGGTCACGCGCAGGCGGCGGCCTTGCTGAGCCGTCCCCAGATCGTCGGATCAGTGCACGCGGACCGCTCGGTGTCCTCGCCGTCAACGGCAACTGAACCAACGGATGCGCAGGCTTTGGCTGCAGCGTTGCTCAGCCGCCCGCGGACGGACACACCAGTGCAGGCAACCGTGCCGGTAAAGGCTGCGTCGCGCTCAGCCGATGGACAGGCGCGGGCAGCAGCCTTGCTCAGCCGCCCGAGGAGCACCTGAAGGACCACCGGGGCCCGTGCGTGCGTCGCGAGCCATCGAAGCAACTCTTGGTCACTTTGACTTACGGAGAACTGACTATGAATACTTTGATGGCAGCGCGCACGCTCGGTATCGCGCGAACTGGTCTGGCGATCGCCGCCCTCGCACTGATCGGCTGCTCGGCAGATGACTTGACGAGGCAGCAAGTCGCAAGTCTCGCCGGGACTGCGCCGGTCGGCGAATACTGCGCCGACGCCGCCTTGCCACACGTGCTCTTCCTGGAGAATGCGAACGGAAACGCCTTCCAGCTCATGCATTCCCCTGGTCAGGGTTGGAAATACCTGGCCGCGGCGAAATCCGAAGGAGTTGCACGGACTCTCTCGGCGCGGAAGGTGGACTTCTCCCCGGTGGCGGCTTCGTACGCAGAAACCACACCACCAGGTGCCGACCCGATGGCAGTTTTTATCGATGGCCCGACTGGGTATACGTTCGCCTGGAACGCCGACACCGGTTGGAAATTCGTCGGTCATATCACTGAGCAGCATCGCTGAATGTAGCGGAGGCACGGGCTCGCCTGGGATGGATTGATGTGTAGTCGTAGCAGGCTCTACCATCGAAGCAGCGAAGGATTGGCTCAGGTTGAAGGCATTGGGGGGACAATGGAGCAGCCAAACTGTCCATGCTGTCCACGGCGGCGAAATGCGGAAACTCGGCCTTTCGGAATCAGTTCTCTTTGAGCCGAACGGCAAGCCACAAACTTGCTGGGTGTATAGCGGCGAGCGTTGCACAAGAGAAAGGAAAGCGGAGGATCACCACTACGTGCTGCTCCAGCCGCCGTGACTCCGTCTGATTGTCACGGCGGTTCCGGTGCATTAGCGGCATTGCCGTAGAATTCGGACTCCTTGCGGGATGTTCGAATGTCCAAACCGATAGCGCGAGATCCGATCTACCGCCGGCGCAGGTTCGAAGCCGAGATCATCGAGCTTTCCGTTCGCTGGTACATCACCTACCGTCTGAGCTATCGAGATCTCGTCGCGATGTTGGCGGAGCGAGGAATCGCCGTTTCGCATACGACTATCCTGCGATGGGTCGTTCGCTATGTGCCGGAGTTTGAGAAGCGATGGGGTCGGTACTCTCGACGCGTCAATTCTTCCTGGCGAGTTGGCGAGACGTACATTTGCGTTCGAGGCAAATGGCACTACCTTTATCGAGCTGTCGACAAGTACGGCAAGACGGTGGACTTTCTGCTTCGCCCGGATCGTGGCATCGCGGCGGCCCAAGCGTTCTTCAGGAAGGCATTGACCACGAGCTTGCCTCGATGGCCGCGCAAAGTGACGCTCGATGGCCATGTCCCGAGTCACCGAGCGCTGCGTCTTCTGCGACGGGAAGATCCCAAGTGGAAGTACGTGCTGGTGCGGAGCTGCCGCTACCTCAACAACATCGTTGAGCAAGACCATCGCGCCATCAAACGCCGCTGCGCCTCCATGATGGGTTTCAAGTGCTTTCGGAATGCGGCCATCACAATCGCCGGCATCGAGCTGGCGCATCGTATTCGCAAGCGGCAGTTCTCATTCGGCCCGGGTCGTCAGCGGCGCGCGTGGTCGCTGAAGCAGCTTTGGGACCGGGCGCTCGCGTAGGATTTTCTATATGCGCTGGATGATGCCCGGTCGCGCTCATTCTGAATGACCGCCAACGCACCAGAACCGGACTCCTTCTGTTTGCTCCGGAAGCTAATTGATTCAGCCAACTCCGTCGAGCGGACCACTAAATAGAATCGCACTAAACGCCCCGAGCCGTACTCGAAAGTGAAAGTGAGTGGCGTGGCGATCCTGCGCTAGGCGCCTAGCGATGTGCTAGTCAGTTCGTAGTCAGGAGGCGGCAATCCGAGTGGCGTGTAAAAGTGAGTGACTAGCTTACAATTTGTTCGGCGACAGCCTCTTTGAGGCCAGCTGCCGCTTGGGCGGCAAGCCCACGGGCCACTTCTTGTGAATCTTGAAACTCATCGATTGCATATACCTTGCCCCAGCGCAGGGTGAACACGTGGAGACCACGGTTGAAGTACGCGTCGCCGTTGAGCAGCGTTGCGGTGCCGTCCCACTGCGCAAACACGGTTGTGTGCCACGGCCAGCCCTTCACCCAGATGTTGTTGACCTTGAGATGGACATTGGGCAGGACGCGGCCGAAGCGCTCAAACCAGCGGCGCAGGGTTTCTTTGTCGTGGCGCTCACCACCAAGCGAGTGGGCGCCGGGCACGCGTTGATAGACATTCGGCGCGACCGCTTTCAGCAGCTCATCCCAGCGACGGTTGTTGACGTGGTCGAAGCTCTGTCGGATCAATTTTTTGACAATGTAACTGTATAGCATTAGAGGTCCTCCAATTATGCGAAGGGATGGCAGACACGAGCCGCCCAGCCGAAGCCTGCGACAACCCGGAACGAACCGCCCAGCCGGCCAACACGATCGTCCAGGTGAGTTCGCTCTACTCGAGGGACGCGATGATCGAGATCGAAGCGATTGCCGTTGCGGACGACGCCGTCTATCCGTCCTGCGCCCGAGGAAGACAGCCTCACGGCGGCCGGCTCATGCGTTCATGACGCGGGAGAAAATGGCCTGGTGCAGCCAGCGTGGCGTTGCCCACATAAAGATCACGGCGGCCTTGTTCGCCCAGCCTGGCACGACGCTGATGCGTCCGCCCTGCAGCGCACGGATACCGGCGCGCACCACTGGTGCTGGTTGCATCATCAACAGCTTCAACGCGGGCGTGATCTTCTGTTGCGCCGCTGTGGCGAATCCGGTGTCCGACATGCCCGGGCAAAGCGCCGTAACCGTGACGCCATCGCGTTTGAGTTCGCGATGAAGGGCTTCACCCAGACGCAACACGTAGGCCTTGGCGGCCGCGTAGACGGCGAAGTTCTCCACGCCCTGGTAGGCCAGCAGACTGGCGACGAGCAGGATATTGCCGCGTCCTCGTGTCCGCATGTCTTGCGCAAAGACGTGCGTGACCGCAGTCAGGCTCACGACATCCAGCTGCAGCATCGCGAGCGCCGCGTCCAGCTTGCCGTCCACGAACGGGCCTTGCAGTCCGTGGCCGGCGTTGTTGATCAGGATGTCGATCGCAATGCCTCGGTCCTGGAGCCGCTGATGCAGCTGGATGACTGCCTCGAGATCTGAAAGATCGACCTGCTCCACGACGACATCAATGCGGTACTGCTGGCGTAGTGCGTCGGCGAGTGTTTGGAGCCGGTCCAGTCGGCGCGCTACGAGGACCAGAGAATGGCCCTGCTCGGCATATTGGCGAGCGAACTCCTCGCCGAAGCCACTCGATGCGCCCGTGATGAGGACCCACGAATTGCTTGTTGCCGTCATTTCGTTCACCTATAACTGTTCACTGAAGGGCGCTATAGCTGTTTCTGCTTGCATTTCGCGCATCCCATCCGCCACCCAAAGCCCGGAAGGAGGAGACGGCGGCGCGCGCAGCTTCGGTTTGCGCCTGCGCCTTCTCGTCGCGCATCTGCAGCAGGTTGCCATCGGCATCCAGAACCTCGATCAGGCTCACGACGCCACCTTTGTACGCGGCAAGCGAGTTATCGCGTGCACGCGTGAGCGAGGATTCACCCCGCGTGAGGATGCCGACTTGAGCCTCGCGTTTTACGAGGGCCGAAAATGAGTTTTCCACTTCCTCGGTCGCCCGCAGCACGGCCAGCCGGTATGCGGCGAGTGCTTCAACCTCCTGGCCACGCGCGGTGGCGATCTGCGCATCGACGCGGCCGAAGTCGAACAAACGCCAACGAAGCCCGAGGACGCCCTGGTGTTGGTTGGCATCGTTGGTGAAGAGATTGCCGCTCGATATTGCGGTGGCGCTGCCCAGCAGCGCGCCGAGCGAGAACTTGGGGTAGTACTCCGAAATCGCCACGCCGATGCGCGCGTTGGCTGCTGCAAGGCGCCGCTCGGCCACGATGAGATCCGGTCTGCGCCGGATCATCTCGGCGGGCGTGCCGGTCTCGGCCAGGCCTGGAGCGATCGGGATAGATGCCGCCGGGCCTAGTTCGGCGCGGTAGGTTCCCGGTTGCGCTCCGACAAGCACGTCCAGCGCGTTCATCGCTGCATCGAGCCCGGCCTCCAAGACGGGGATCTGCGCCTCGACCTGAGCGAGCGAACCCTCGGCTTGGCGCACCTGAAGCTCGGCGGCGATCCCTTTCTCGTACTGGAGCTTGACCGTGGAGAGAAGCTGACGGCGCGTCTCGGCTTGTTGTCGGGCGATCGCGACGCGTGCCTGCAGCCCTCGTATCGTGACGTACACATCCGCCGTTTGCGCGGCTACGGCCAGCTGTGTTGCCACAGCGCCGGCTTCGGATGCCTGATACTCCGCGCGTGCGGCTTCCCGCCCTCGCCGCAGGCCGCCGAACACGTCGATTTCCCAACTCGCACCGAGGTTCGCCTCGTAGTAGCTGCCACTGCGGTCGAAGTCGGGCGTGGCGTCGAGCACCTGTCCCAGCGGGGTCTCGATCGACTGGTAACCTTTCCCGCCCTGCGCGCTCACATTCGCCGATGGAAGCAGCGCTGAATCTGCCTGTCGCAACGACGCGC
>Ga0184627_10001041_pt1 | contig 11015 bp, 7 predicted proteins | sample PLM3_127_b1_FD_133150 | JGI IMG/M metagenome (GOLD analysis project Ga0184627, IMG submission 133150) | Groundwater sediment microbial communities from an aquifer in East River, Colorado, USA - PLM3_127_b1 | ecosystem: Environmental > Terrestrial > Soil > Riparian zone | place: USA: East River...
GCCACCAACGACCCCGCTTGCCGGACCTGCTGGCCGAGGTCCTTGCGCAGCACCGCATGTAAAATATGCGTCGCCGAATGGTTGAGCATCGTTCTTTGCCGGTGTCTGGAGTCGACCTTGAGCTGGACTTTGTCGCCGACCTGTATGCGGCCTTTTTTAACTCGTCCGCGATGGGCCGTGAGCTGCGGCGTAGGATGCTGCGTGTCCGTGATCTCGACGAGGTCTCCCCGCGCCGTCGCGATCGTGCCGCGGTCGCCCACCTGCCCGCCGGATTCCCCGTAGAAAGGCGTCTCGGCCGTCAGCAGGTCGATTTCATCACCTTCCACCGCTTCCTGTTTGCCGTGACCGCTGCCGTAAATCGCCAGCACCGTCGATTCGCCGTCGAGGCGGTCGTAGCCGACGAAGCAAACCGGACGGTCGAGCTGAATCTTCGCTTCCATGCTTACCGTTTCGCGCGCCTCGCGGCCGCGGCTGCGCTGCTCGCCCATCAACTTTTCAAAGCCGGATTGATCGACGGTCATTCCTTCGCCGCGCAGAATGTCCTCGGTGAGATCCAAAGGAAACCCATAGGTGTCATAGAGCCGGAACGCGATGTCGCCGGAGAGTATCTTTTCTTTCTTTTTCTTGAGCGCGGATGCGGCTTCTTCCAAGAGCACGAGCCCGGTTTCCAAAGTTTCGGCGAAGCGCTCTTCCTCGATGCGAATGTCCTCGCGGATGCGCGCCTCTTCCTTGCGTAGTTCGGGATAGGCTTTGCCCATCACGGCGACCACCGTGCCGGCGACCTGATGCAAAAACGGTTCATGGAGGCCGATCAAGCGGCCGTGTCGCGCGGCCCTTCGGAGCAAGCGGCGCAACACATAGCCGCGTCCTTCGTTACTCGGCGTGACCCCGTCGGCGATCAAGAAACTGACGGCGCGTGCATGATCGTCGATGACGCGGAAGGAAATATCGGCGAGCGGATCGGCGCCATATTTCTTGCCCGTGAGCCTCTCCGTCGTCGCGGTCAGTTCGCGCATGAAATCGATGTCGTAGTTGGACAAAACTTTCTGCAGCACCGCGGTGATGCGCTCCAGGCCCATGCCGGTGTCGACATGCTTGGCCGGCAGCTCCGCAAGGCTGCGATCTTGGTTGCGGTTGTACTGGATAAAAACAAGATTCCAGAGTTCGATGTAGCGGGCGCAGTCGCCGTTGACGCGGCATTCATGACCCGCCGCGCCTTTCATGTCGCAGGCGGCGGCGCCGCGGTCGAGATGAATCTCGCTGCACGGGCCGCAAGGGCCGGTCTCGCCCATCTCCCAGAAGTTATCCTCCTCCCCGAAGCGCCGCACACGCTCGGCCGGAAGGCCGGTGATCTTGAGCCATAGCTGCTCAGCTTGGTTATCGTCACGATAGACCGTCGCCCAAAGTTTGTCCTTCGGCAGGCCCCACTCTTTGGTGAGCAGCTCCCACGCCCACTCGATCGCCTCGGCTTTGTAGTAATCGCCGAAAGACCAGTTGCCGAGCATCTCGAAAAAAGTGTGATGGTAGGTGTCGCGGCCAACCGCTTCCAGGTCGTTGTGCTTGCCGCTAATGCGCAGACATTTCTGCGAACTGGCGGCGCGCGCGTATGAGGGCTTCTCCACGCCGAGAAAAATATTCTTAAACTGCACCATCCCCGCGTTGGTGAAGAGCAAGGTGGGGTCTTTGTCCGGCACCAGCCCGGAGCTTTTGACGACGCTATGCCCTTGCTTGACGAAGTAATCTAAAAAAGACTTACGGATCTCGTTTCCGGTGATCATGACGTTTCAGTCTTCTTCGATTGAATAACGCAGCAGGCCAAAGATGACATGACTGCGATAGCCGCGTCGCTGTAGGAAAGCGGCGGCCCTTGCCTGGGTTTTAGCGTCACTGAGATTTTGGCCTTTGAACTTTTTTGCCAAGACTCTCTGGGCATTTCCGGCCTCGTCCATGTCGGTAAACAATTCGCTCACGACCTCACGCAGCAACGTTGGCGCGATCCCCTTGGCTCTTAGCTCCTGTTGGATTCTATTTGGGCCGTACCTTCGGCTATGCGCTCTGGACCGCGCCCAGTTGCGCGCAAACGTTTCATCGTTAACGTAATTCAGCGAACGGAGTTTTTCCACCGCCTGGGCGATGACGGTGGGCGAGTAGCCCCGCTGCGACAGATGGCCGCGAACTTCCGCTTCGCTGCGCGGCCGATAGCCGAGAAAACGGAGCGCGCGTTGCAGCGCATCTTCCGGCGCGCCTTTCGGCTTGGAGCTGGATCTTGAGGTTTTCAGCGTCGATCAAGACCTTTTGAATCTACCTGCCTTTGCCTTTCTCTTTCTTATCCGCGACCGGCGTTTCAGCCTCGGCCGCGGGCCGTTTCAAACCGACCTTCTCCATCACTTTTGCCATGATCTGATCCGCGGTTTCGGGGTGTTCCTTCAAGAATTGTTTGGCGGCCTCGCGTCCCTGGCCGATTCTTTCGCCGCCGAAGGAATACCACGCGCCGCTTTTCTCGACGATGCCCATCTCGCTTCCCAGGTCGACGATTTCGCCGTCGCGGGATATGCCGGTGCCGTAGAGAATGTCGAACTCCGCTTCTTTGAACGGCGGCGCCATCTTGTTCTTCACGACTTTCACCCGCGTGCGCCCGCCGACGATATTGTCGCCGTCTTTAAGCGCTCCGATGCGGCGGATATCCATGCGCACCGAGGCGTAGAATTTGAGCGCGTTGCCTCCTGTCGTAGTTTCGGGGTTGCCGAACATGACGCCGATTTTCATGCGGATCTGGTTGATGAAAATCACCACGGTGCGAGAACGAGCGATCGTCGCGGTGAGCTTTCGCAGCGCCTGGGACATCAGGCGGGCCTGGAGTCCCATATGCGAATCGCCCATCTCGCCTTCTATCTCCGCTTTAGGAACCAGGGCCGCTACGGAATCGATGACCAAAACATCAATGGCGCCGCTGCGCACCAGAGTTTCGCCGATTTCCAGGGCCTGCTCGCCATGGTCCGGTTGCGAGACCAGAAGGTCGTCAGTCTTGACGCCGAGTTTCTTCGCATAACCCAGGTCCAACGCATGTTCCGCGTCGATAAAAGCTGCCATGCCGCCCTGCTTCATGGCTTCGGCGACAATTTGCAGCGCCAGCGTTGTCTTGCCCGAGGCTTCCGGGCCATAAATCTCGATGACCCGGCCGCGCGGCACGCCGCCGATCCCCAGAGCGATATCGAGTCCGAGAGAACCGGTCGAGATCACGACAATGTCTTTCACCACTCCGCCCTCGCCGAGCTTCATGATCGCCCCTTTGCCGAACTGTCTCTCGATCTGGCTTACCGCGAGATCAATCGCCTTCTCTCGATTCAAGTCCATCTGCTGCCTCCTTCATCGATGCGCCGGTCATAGCTGCGACGCCTTATTCATCAACGCTACGACCTTCAACGGGCGGTACACAGCGCCTTCGGGTTTAAGCACGCTCTGAAATAAAATCACTTCATCGACGTTGGATCGGCCGAAATCATGGCCGCGCCATTTTTCGATTTCATCCCCCAGTTCCTTCGGGAAACCTTTGAATTCGCGCCAGCGGCCGACGGTCAAGTGCGGCGTGAATGCTGTTCTCTCCGCCGCGAAACCGAACGGGATTAAAACGTTTTCCACTCTTGAGGCCAGCGCGTTCAGCTCGTCGCCCACAAGTCCCACCCATAGGATGCGGGGTCGCTTGAGGTCGGGGAATACCCCTAGACCTTTAGCATTTATGGTGAAGCACGAAAAGGGGCAAAATTCACGCTCCAGCGCCGCGGCAATGGCCTCAAGCTTGGCCTCATCGACAACGCCGAGGAATTTGAGCGTCAGATGAAAATTAGCCGGAGGCAGCCAGCGAATGCCGGGGATTCGTGGCCGGAGCCGGTCGATGGCCTCGGCGATCCGCTGAACGGTTTGGGGCTCCAGGTCGATAGCGACGAACGCGCGTATCACGGGCGTTGCTCGGTGGTTGGTTCAAGAAGACTGGCGCGCAGCCAGTTGAGCGCGGCCTGGGAGGCGCCGAGAATCACGCGCTCGCGCTCGCCATGAAACTGAAACAGGCGCGCTTCATGACGCTTGTCCAAAGCGATGCTGATCCAGACCGTTCCTACCGGTTTTGCCGCGCTGCCGCCCGAAGGACCGGCGATGCCCGTGACGCTCAGGCCGACATCCGCGCCGGTTCTTTCCCTGATGCCTTGGGACATTTCCAGCGCGGTTTCCCGGCTCACCGCGCCATGTTTTTCCAGCGTCGCCGGTTTGACGCCGACGAAACGCACCTTGGCGTCGTTAGAGTAGGTCACAGCGCCGCCCAGGTAGTAAGCCGAGCTGCCGGCGATGCGGGTGATGCGCTGGCTGAGCAGCCCGCCGGTGCAAGACTCGGCGAGAGCCAGGGATTGATGTCGATCCAAGAGCAGCCGGCCGACGACCTCCTCCAACGTTGCATCGCCTTCGGCGTAAATGTAAGGGCTCAGAATCTGGCGGAGCTGCTGCCGGATTTCGGTAAAGTCTTTCTCTCTCGCGGCGCCTCCACTCACGGTCAAGCGCAGTGTCAAGTCGGGAAAATGAGCGCGAAAAGAAAGTTTTGCATGGGTCCCTAGCTTTACCGGCTTGACCAGCTCATCGAGCTTGGACTCCGTGAGACCGTGAATCTTGAAAGCGCATGCCGCAATCTGAGCGGCATCGCCTTTTTGCTGGGCGATCCAGGGCAGGACAGTTTCGTTCAACATGGCGGTCATCTCCCGGGGCACTCCGGAGAGCCAGATCAAAGTCTTGCCTTGCTCCAGCTCGACCCTAAAACCCGGCGCGGTTCCAACCGGGTTGGGGATGATCGTCGCGCCTTGCGGGAACAGTGCCTGCTTGAGATTGTTCTCCGTCCAAGCGATGCCCCGTGCCGCGAACCGTTGCTTGAGCGCGGTCGTGACCGTTTCGTCTTGCTTCAACTTACGGCCAAGGAATTCACCCACCACTTCTGTGGTCAAGTCGTCCGCCGTAGGCCCAAGACCCCCGGTGCCGATGATTAGGTCCCCTAGATCCCGTGCCTGGCCGAAGGCCCAGAGCAGTTTTTCCCGGTCATCGCCGACTTTGAGCACTGCCGCGACTTCGACGCCGATGGCAAACAACCGGTCGGCTATGGTCGTCGAATTTGTATCGACGACCCGGCCGGTGGTGAGCTCGTCACCGGTGCTTAGAATTACTGCCTTAGCGATCATAAGAGACCCCATGAAAGGACCAGCCGCAAAATGCCGAAGACATATAGGCCGGCCATCACGTCGTCGAGCACGATCCCGGCGCCGCCCGGGAGCCTCTCCAGCCTGGACGATGGATAGACTTTCAGGATGTCCAAGAAGCGAAACAAGAGAAACGCGACGCCCAGAAGCATCACGCTCTGAGGTGCCATAAAGTTGGCGACCATAAAGCCGACGATTTCGTCGATAACGATCACCGGCGGATCCTTCTGCTCCAGAATCAGCGCGGCCCTAGCTGATAGCCATATAGCACAGCAGATCGCCGCAGCTAAAGTCAAAACGGCAATGGGAAGGGAAATCGATGCAAGCGCATTTAAGCCGAGCGATAGCGGCACAGCTAACAGCGACGCGGCTGTTCCTGGCAGCCGTGGAAGATAACCGACGCCGAAGCCGGTGGCGAAAAACAAGATGAATCTAGGGGAAACCCGACTCACTTGATGCGGTGTCAGTTTCGACATTGAGGGATAGCGAAGGCGCAAGCACTGGGCTCTTCAAGCAAAAACATGCCCAATCGGAACTAATATCCGAAATCGGCGCGCTTTTAAACTGCCCCTGGACCCTTCGACTCGAGCCCCAGCCTTGGCCGGGGATCTTGCTCAGGATTCCGCCCCACGGGCTTGCCCGTGGGGCTTCACCGCTGGCCGGTACAAAAATTAGGACTGGGAGGTGGAAGACAATTCGACGAGATAGACTTGTTTTTGGCGATCGAAAAGTTTCTCTAGGGCGGGTTCGATGCTCTCATCTGCCGGAAAATCTACGCTCAGCGGGTCGACGTATTGTTGGTCTTTGTAGAGCTCGAAGTGAAGATGTGGGCCGGTGCTGCGTCCGGTGGAGCCTACGTATCCGATAACCTGGCCCTTGCGCACCGAAGAGCCGTTGCGAATTCCTTCCGCGAATCCATTCAAATGGGCGTAACGGCTTGTGTAACTCGAGTCGTGCTGGATATCGATGGCCTTGCCGTAATTTCCGTTCCATCCGGCGAGAGTGATGACGCCGTCGCCCACGGCGCGAACCGGGGTTCCCCTCTCGGCAGCGAAGTCGACGCCCGTGTGAGGTAAGTTGACTTTCAAAATAGGATGAAAACGGGAATGTGCGAATTGAGATGAAATGCTGGAGAATTCCAGCGGGAACCGGAGAAACGCGCGGGCTAAGCTTCGTCCTTCCGGATTATAATAATTCCCTTGCCCTTTTTGCTTTTCGAAATAGATGGCCGTAAATTTCTGCCCCGCGTTCACGAGCTCGGCAGCCACGATCCGGAGCGATGGGCGCGATTCCTGACCTTTCCGGGTGCGCTGCTCGTACAATATTTTAAAACTGTCGCCTTTGCGGATTTCCTTTTCTAAATCGATATCCCAGGTGAATATGTCCATCAGCTGAGAAAGCAGAGTAGAGTGGATGCCCGCCTTCCGGCCATCCTCGAACAGCGACTCATCCACCACCGCGCTGGCGGTTTTCAGCTCGACGTCATAGGGTTTTTCGCGCTGCTGAAAAAGAATGCCGCGGATGCCCTTTTCCCAGCTGAGGGTCGCAGAATCGTTATAGTCGACTTCCAACGCTTTTAGCTGTTTCGGTCCAGTCTGAACCCGGCCTCGAGTTAAGGGTTTGGTGAAATGGAACTGGACCTCTTTACCGGCCGGCAAAGCCCGTACACCAACGTCGCGCTTAATCGCGCGAATCCAAAACTGCTTTTCCGCCGGTGCGATGGAGACTCGGTTTAACACATCGGGTAACTTGTCTCCGGTTCGCAGTCGATAGGTTACCAGATCTCGCTTTTCCAGCGGATCTATCGGAGCGGGGCTAGGTTGTTTGAGCAACGCGCTACGCGCTTGTGTGCGGCCCGGCTTGCGGGCAGGCGACGCTGGTTCTTTGTTATTTGGGGATCGTTTACCGATAGACTCCTGCTTAACGGCATGGGCCTTCCCCGAGCTGATCGAGATCGAAGTAGCGAGGAGCAGGAACCATGCTAGGCCCTTAAAAACATATAGCAGTAACCATTGCCCCCCCTTTATGGGCAAAGTCTCTGCCGTCCGTCTGTGAAGATGCCTCGGGTACATAGTAAACAATTCTGGCAAAGTTAAACCGTTTTCCTCCTCATGTCAAACAAAAAATGCTGCTAAAATCGACCCTTGAATCATGTTCAAACAGAGCTCAATCCGGCTCGGAAAACCACAGTTTTCTTGCCGCCACCTCGGCGAGAAAGAGAACGAAGGCAAGCAGCATCAAGGCTTGTCGATGCGGCGCGTAAACCTTTGTAACAATTTGTTTTTTCAATGAGTCGGGCGACCGTGGGTTGATTTCGCCGCCGCCGGCTTGGGCCAGCTTTAGAAGCAAGCCGGTATTAAATTCCGGCCGGGGTTGTTCGGTGGACAATTCATAAGGAAGCGTGTAGCCGATCGGTGGCAGGGTGATCCGGCGGCCCTGGCGCTCCTCGAAAAGCTCTATGCGAAAGTCTCCGGGAGACGAGATCGGCAGTGTCGCCTGGTGATGTCCTGGAGCCAATTGAGTCAAAGCTTCTTCGGTCTTACCTGCTTTACCCTGGATGGCAAACCGAAACCGGCTGGCAGCGCTCGCTTCCTCGTAAGCAAATAATTCCAAAACCGGCCGATTGCCCGAGAGGCTTACCCTTGCTTCATGAAGCGGAATCGGTTCTTCCAAAGGCCTCAGCCAGTTCAGGACCTTGTCCCAGAAGGCTTGCAGCCCGCCCCAGGGAATCCAATTTCTGCTCCAACGGCTTTCCATGTCCATGGTTAGGGCAATGGACTTTCCCCGCCCGTAGCGCCAGGAGGCCAGTAGCGGGACGCTGCGATCTTCTCGGGGGATCAGCAGGTCCAAGCGCGCGCCTCGCTTTAGCTCGGTTTCCATGAATCCCAAAATTGCGGGATAGGCTTTGACGCTCGACCCCGCGAGCACTTCCGAACCCCGGTCTTGAACAGGAATCAAATCCTTTTCGCTCTTGGGATCCTCTTTGCTGCTATCTTGGAGCTGCTGCAAGACGATCTGGGGCAGGGTGGTCGGGTCGATAACGTGGTGAAACAAGCCGCCGCCATACTGGCTGATCCGTTTCATGATTCGGATATCGGCTTCCGAGCCGATGGCGACGGCTGAGACGGTGATCTTCATCTCGTTTTTCATGACGCCGACCAGATCCACCAACTCCCCCTGGCTGCCGCGGGTTTCGCCGTCGCTGAGCAGGATGATATGCTTTCGCGAAGCGGTGGATCTTTCGAGCTGGCGTTTGGCTTCCATTAGAGCGGGGAAAAAGTAAGTTTGTCCGCCGGGCTTCAAGCGGTCGATCTGTGCATCGATGACCCGGCGCAACTTCGCGACCGGCTCGAGGGGGACGAGCACGAAAGCGCTCGCGTCGAAACCGACGATGCCGAGAAAATCGTTGTCCTTGAGCTGGCGGGCGACCGCCTTGGCGGCTTCCTGGGCGTAAAGAATCCGGTTCTCTTCGCGCATGCTGCCGGACTTGTCGATCACCAGGACGACGGCGCGGTTCTTTTCCTCGCGCTTGGGCTCTTTCGGTTCCACCGGCAAGATAGTTTCAATCGGGGTGCGCGCGTAGCCGCCGGGGGAAAAGCTCGCTTCGCCGCCGAGCATCAGAAAGCCGTTGCCGTCGGCCACATGCCGCTCGACGGCGGCGAGATAGCTCGGAGCAAACTTTTCGCGCTCGACGTTGTTGAAGATGACGACCTTATATTCGGTGGGAGCGGGCGGCGAATCTGCGCTGCGCGAAGCAACCTCGAAGCCCTGGCGCTTGAGAATGTCTTCCAGATAACGGCCGCCCCCTTTCTGGCCGTTTATCAGTAATACCTTGGCTTTGGTGCGGACCGAGATCCAGGCGACGGCTTGATTGTCGGCGGGGTAGTGGTCCAACTCGGACTGGCGAGCGGCAAAGCTGGCGCGATAGGTGACCGTCGGTTCTTCGGAAAGCGTAATCTGATAGGTAAAAACATGGCTTCCCGGGTTCAACGTAACTGCGTCGGTCTTGAAGGTCTGGCCGTTGCGGCTGAGGGTCAGAGTCCCCTCAACCGCCCGATCGTTCTGATTCTCCAGGAAGACTTTGAGAGTAACCGCCTCACCGCTCTTCGCGAAGCTTGGGGCAAGGAGTTTCGTCACCGCGACGTTGGCGATGCTCTGCGGCTCCGCCGGCACCATCGGGTAAACCTTGAGACCCGCCGCGCTGATGGCGGGCAGCAGGCGTTCCACGCTCCCCTGAGTTTCCCAACCGTCGGTGAACAGAAACAGGCTGCGCGGCGCCGGCGGCAAAGTCAGTAGCTTCACGAACAGGTTTTCCAGGCTCGTTTTCTCTGACCGAATCGAGTCTTGGCCCGAACTCTCGGACTTCAACCGTTCGCGCCAGTCCGCCGCTTCTTCGCTTTCCGCGCCGAAGACAAAAGTGCGGTCGCCCCGCTTCGGGCCAAGGTTCGCCTCGGTCGCTTTTGCCATCCAACGGCGCAGTGCCGGCGCGATGCTGCGGGAAAGGTCAAAGGCGAAGATGCGCTCCTGCTCGGTGGACTGTTCGGTGACAAACTGCGGATCGGCCCCGCTTACGATCAGCAGCAGAAGAATTACCGTACGGCTGATGATGACCGCCAAGCGCCGGTCGCGAAAGCGGAACCAGAGGAACGGGAGGAGGATCAGAAACCAGAAAAACAGCGGTTTCAAGAACTCGATCTGGGTGAACAGTCGTGGCATACGATCACGCAACCCGGCCGGATCGTACCCGCGCGCGCAAGGGCGCCATGCGTGGAAAGACGAACCACTCGATGATCAGCACGAGCAGGGCGGCGAGCAGCAGGTAAGGCCAGTAGGAAAAGAGCGCCGCCGCGCCGCCGTTTCCCCTGTCTTCGCCCTTCATCGCGACCGGCGTGGGCGCGCGCAAGTTTGATTCATTGGCATCCTGAAGATTGACGGCGAAGAGCTGATTCTCGCCACTGCGCCTAAGTTGATAAATGCCCTGGCGAAAAGTTCCGGCAAATTGGCTGGCGCCGGGTTCGAGGGAAATTTTTTCGCCCCGCGGCGTGGTCAGCAGGCCGCCTTGCCCTGCTACGCCCAGGGCCAGCGGCTCGCCGCTGGCGGTGCCGCGCCGGCTGCCGCTCTCGAAGAACCAATCCAGGAAATTCAGTGTGAATATCGACATCGGCAGATTTTCCCGGCCCAAATAGGGAAAAGGATCGAAGCCGAGGACCAGATGGCGCGTCCCAGGGCGCTCGATGGCGAAGGCCAAGGCGCCCTGGGGACTCTCGATGATCACGTCGCCCGCAGCCTGCGGCCTCACCGGCCGCGCGTAGGCCGGCCGAAAAAGAGTAAAATTCACATAGCGGGTCAGGGTATGGGGATCGCGCCAACCGGAAACGACGGTTCGCGCGATGGGCCTTCCAAGATCGACCAAAGCGTTGGCGTCGGGCGGCAGCACGAAGAGCGCGGGCGTCTGCGGTAGACTGGCGGGAGTCGCGAAATGGAAGATCTCCAGGCCGTAACCGCTACGCGCGGCCTTTTCATAGTCGGCTGGAGAAATGGGATCTAATTTGACTCCGGGAATGGCGCCAAGGCTGGCGAGCGCCTGGGGGCGCGGCGATACCGCGAGGATGCGCAGGTTCGCGGCCGTGGGCGCCACCGCGAAGGCGCGGTTGTCCAGCGGTAAGGCGTCGCGCACGTCGATTTCCGCTTCATAATAAGGATGCGCGGCAAATCCCGAAAAACTCGCCTCGGCGCTCTTACCGGCGACGATCACCAGCTCGCGGCTTTGCAGCAGCGTGCCGC
>Ga0184627_10001043_pt1 | contig 10999 bp, 11 predicted proteins | sample PLM3_127_b1_FD_133150 | JGI IMG/M metagenome (GOLD analysis project Ga0184627, IMG submission 133150) | Groundwater sediment microbial communities from an aquifer in East River, Colorado, USA - PLM3_127_b1 | ecosystem: Environmental > Terrestrial > Soil > Riparian zone | place: USA: East River...
CAGAAACGCAGGACCGTCCTGGTAGGCCCGAACTGCCCGGGAGTGATCACGCCGGAGGAAATCAAGATCGGCATCATGCCCGGACACATTCATCGCAAAGGTCCGGTCGGCGTGGTATCGCGTTCCGGCACGCTCACCTACGAAGCGGTCGGGCAGCTGACGGAGCTTGGACTGGGCCAGTCTTCCGCGGTGGGCATCGGCGGCGATCCGGTCAACGGACTCAAACATCTCGATGTGCTCAAACTCTTCAACGACGATCCGGCGACGGAGGCGGTGGTGATGATCGGCGAGATCGGCGGCACGGACGAGGAAACCGCGGCACTGTGGGCCAGGGACAACATGAAGAAACCGATCGTCGGCTTCATTGCCGGCGTCACCGCCCCTGCCGGCAAGCGCATGGGCCATGCCGGCGCGATCATTTCCGGCGGCAAGGGAACCGCGGCTGAGAAACTCGTGGTCATGGAAGAGTGCGGCATCAGCGTGACCCGCAATCCCGCCGAGTTGGGAAAGCTGCTCAAGTCGGTGCTGCGCTGAGCGCCTGATTTTTCTGCAACGAATTCACTCGATACCTTCATGGACCTAAGCAGTCCGCAATTCTGGATCGCCGTTCTGCAGATCATCCTGATCGACATCGTGCTATCCGGCGATAACGCGGTGGTGATCGCGCTGGCCTGCCGTAATCTTCCGCCGCGCCAGCGCAGGCTCGGCATCTTCTGGGGTGTGAGCGGCGCCATCATCCTGCGGGTGACGCTCACTTTCTTTGCGGTGAGCTTGCTCGCCATTCCCTATCTCAAGATTGTCGGCGCGGCACTGCTGCTCTGGATCGGCGTCAAGCTGATCCAGCCTCAGGACGACGGCGAGGGGCACGAGATCAGGGCCGCCGGAAACCTGCTCGGAGCAATTCGTACCATCATCATCGCCGACCTCGTGATGAGCCTGGACAATGTGATCGCGGTGGCGGCCGCGGCGCGCGACAGTCTGTTTTTGCTGATTTTCGGCCTGGCATTGAGCATTCCGCTGATGGTATGGGCGAGCCAATTGATCCTGCGCCTGATGGATCGTTTTCCGTCGATCATAGTACTGGGCGGCGCTTTGCTGGGATGGGTAGGGCTGTCGATGGCGGTGAACGATCCGGTCGTGAAGGACTGGGTGGCGGCACAGGCCGCGTGGTTGAATTGGGTGGCGCCGGCTGCAGGCGCGGGCCTGGTGGTGGCGGTCGGCAAGTTGCTGTCGCTGCGGGCGGTAACCGGCCGCGCCCGGCCCGAGGGCGTGTTGGACCTCGCCGAACGGGACCGCCCGACGCCGCCGCAATCCTGAATGAGGGAGGGATGATGAAGATTTTGCTGCCGGTGGACGGCTCGGAAAACTCATTGCGTGCGGTGCGGCACGTCATTGCGATGAAAGAGCAATACCGCGACCCGATCGAGGCGCACCTGCTCAACGTGCAGCTTCCAGTCGCTTCCGGCGCGGTGAAGATGTTCATCAGCCAGCAGCAACTGAACGACTTCTACCGCGACGAAGGCGTGGTGGCGCTGAAGGATGCCCGCGCGCTGCTGGATCAGGCCGGCGTTTCCTATCAGCACCACATCGGCGTAGGCGACCTGGCGGGCACCATCGTGTCTTACGCCAAAGAGAAGCAGTGCCGGCAGATCGTGATCGGCACACGCGGGCGCGGAAGCTTCGCCGGCGCGCTGCTCGGCTCGGTGGCCGTCAAAGTTATCCATCTCGCCGACATGCCGGTATTGCTGATCAAGTGAGGGGCTTGCGCGCGGCCTCCTGCCGCGCGGCGATCCGCTTTCCCAGGCATTCCCGGCAGTAGCAGCCGGCTGCGGCGTCGGTCAGCGGCATCAGCGCCGGGAACTCGATCGCGCACCAGCACGGCGTGTCATTCTCGATCCCGCAATGAAACGCCCGGCCGCAGTCCGGGCAGCGTCGGTTGTCCACGGGATCTTTCGTCAACGCCATGCCGAAACGAACGTGCTCCACAGCGTTAGCACGCCGACCAGGATGAACAGCGCGCCGCCAGCGCCACGGTGCCAAGCTGGGTCTTGTCGCCAATCTCTGCTACCGCGACAAGAAAACTCGAGGTTAGAAAAGCTTCCAATTGTGAACTTCGATGTGGACGGGATTGGCTCTAAGACTGCGTCTTGTGGCTTCGAATTGATTCTCTTCGCGTTTCTTCGCACCCCTCAAGGGCACCCGTCGAGCGGGTATAGAAAGTAAGGTACTAAACTGAGCGTTCTTGGTGACTTCGTGGTGAGTATCCCGATCTTGTCTTTCTAGCGTTCTCTGTGATCACGGTGGTGCAGGGTTCAAGCTTTTTTCTCAGTCAAACTGCTAACTGCTGGCCGAGAGCCGGCTGTTCGCCCAGGTCAGCCGGTCGATGAGGATGCGCAGAAACGCCTGATTGAACTGCTTCTGGCAGGCGTCGGTGGCTTTCTGCAACGCCGCGGCCTTGATTTCGATGAGCGCGAGAGGCGTGGTGGAGGAGATGGTGGTGATCCGCCGCGCGCGGGTTTCTTCGAAGTAGAGGATTTCGCCGAAGCAATCGCCGGCGCGCAGCGTGTCGAGCAGGTTCCCTGCCTTGGCTACCTGCGCCTCGCCGGAGGCGACAATGTAAAAACTCTCACCGATATCGCCCTCGCGGATCACCGTCTTGCTGGGCTGGATGCGGCGGAAGGACGCAATGCGCACCGTCTCCCAGATCTCCACGTCGCGAAAATCGTGGAAGAAGGGCAGCGTCTTGATGGCGTTGAACTTCTCGGTGTCGGAAATCGACTCCGGCGGCAATTCCAGGTGACGGTAAGTCTGAGTAAGGTCGCGGCTGAAGTCTCCCCAGGTCTGGTAACGGTTTCTTACTTCCTTGGTGAGCGCGCGCATCACCACGCGGTCGAGGTCGGGCGAGATATCGGTGCGATGCGTGGAAGGCGGAAGCGGCTCGATGTTGATGATCTGGTAAAGCAGGCTGGCCTTGGTGGCGGCGACGAATGGCAGCTTGCCGGTCAGCAATTGGTACATCACCACGCCCAGCGAGTAGATGTCGGTCTGGTGCGACAGCTCCTTGTCCTGCACCTGCTCGGGAGACATGTACGACGGTGAACCGACGCCCTGGAGGTGAGTGTGCTCGGCTTCCGCCTGCAGTGCCACGCCGAAGTCGCTGATCTTGATGTCGCCCTGCGCGCTGATCAGGATGTTTGCCGGCTTGATGTCGCGGTGGATCACCCCGCGCCGGTGTGCGAATTCCAGTGCCAGGCTGCACTTGAACGCAATTTCCACCACCCGCTCTATTGGCAGGAGGCTGGCTACGTTGCAGTATTGCTCCAGAGTCGGGCCGTCCACGTACTCCATGACGATGTAATTGTAGGCGTCCGCCACGTCGGCGTCGTAGATGGCCATGATGTGCGGATGGATCAGCTTGCCGACCAGTGAGGCCTCGTTGATGAAAACCTTGCGGAAGCGCCGTTGCAAATCCGTATTCACGCCGGCCTCGTGTCTCACCAGCTTGATCGCAACATCCCGGTTGGCAAACGGATCACGGCCCAGATAGACCCTGCTGGTCGCACCGCGCCCGATCTCGCGGATCACCGGATACTTGCCTATCTTGGATGGAATCGCGTCGTTCATGGATTCATGGCGTCGTCGTGTCAGCGCGGCGCCGGGACCTTCATGCCGCGCTGTACCGCCGGGCGCGCCCCGATCGCTTCGAACCAGCGCTTGACGTTCGGAAAATCGGCCAGCTCGACTTTGTGCCAGTCATGACGGGCGACCCACGGATAGGTGGCGATATCCGCCACGGAATATTCCGCTGCGAGCCAGTCGCGGTCGGCCAGACGCTGATCCAGCACCGCATACAGCCTGCGCGTTTCCTTGCTGTAGCGCGCGATCGCGTAAGGAACCGGTTCCGGCGCGGCGCGCAGGAAGTGATGGACTTGGCCGAACATCGGTCCGACCCCGCCCATCTGGAACATCAGCCACTGAATGGCGTCGAAGCGCTCGGTTGTCCGCGTGGACAGGAATCGGCCGGTCCTTTCGGCCAGATACAGCAGGATCGCGCCGGATTCGAACAACGCATAAGGCTTGCCCTCCGGCCCCTCGTTGTCGACGATCGCAGGAATCTTGCCGCTCGGACTGACGGCCACGAATTCCGGCTTGAACTGATCGCCTTTGCCGATATCGATCGCGTGAACGGCGTAGGGCAATCCCAGTTCTTCGAGCATCATGGAAACCTTGCGGCCGTTTGGCGTGCTCCAGGTGTATAGATCGATCAACGCGCGCTCCTGATGAAAGCTGGGGGACGTGTGCCGAATTCTAAAGGAAAGCAGGAGTCGCGCCCGTATAATGCGAAAAATCGAAATGCTTACCACGAAGGCACGAAGAACGCGAAGGGTCACGAAGAAAGTCCGTCAAGAAGACTTATGGAAAAGGTTGGTTGGCGGCTCAGCCATATGCCGGAGACTTGGCGGACCAATCCTGAAGGACCCGGGAAAATCTGGACTCGAGATGTTTTTTCTCGCTCTTCTTTGTGTTCCTTCGTGTTCTTCGCACCCCTCAAGGGGGTACTGAACTGAGTGCCTTCGTGGTGAGTTTTTTGGTCTTGAAGCCTGAAAGGAGACCGGTGTGCTGAAATGGCTGCTGACGCTGGTCATCGCGCTGTTGCTGCTGGGCGCGTTGTCTCCGTGGCTGCGCAAAGTCGGTTTCGGGCGCCTGCCCGGCGACATCGACATCCAGCGTAACGGCCAGCGCTACTCGTTTCCCATCGGTTCCACGGTGCTGCTGTCGCTGCTGGCGGGCCTGATCTACTGGATGCTGAGATGAAAAACGGACCGGCTCGCCTGTCCATTTTTCGTTCCGCAACCGTGGTGCTCAGTTCTTCTTGCGCTCCTGACGGTGCGCCTTCATGTAGTCGTGAATTTCCTTCCCGGTGACCGTGCCGCTCTTGTCGGCGTCGATGGCGTCGAAGTTCTTTGCCACCCTGGGCATGGCCTTGGCTTCTTCCCTGTCGAGCATGCCGTCGGCGTTCCTGTCGGCCGCCTTGAAGCTCTCCATGCCACGTTCGTGCATTTCCTTGGCCCTGTCCTTCATCGAAGTGTGAATCTCGGCAAGCGTGACGGTGCCACTCTTGTCGGCGTCGATGGCGTCGAAGTTCTTCGCCACCCGCGGCATCGCCTTGGCTTCCTCGCGGGTCAGGCTGCCATCGTTGTCCTTGTCGGCAGCCTTGAAGCTCTCCATGCCGCGTTCGTGCATTTCCTTGGCCCTGTCCTTCATCGAAGTGTGAACCTCGGCAAGCGTGACGGTGCCGCTCTTGTCGGCGTCGATGGCGTCGAAGTTCTTCGCCACCCGCGGCATCGCTTTGGCTTCCTCGCGGGTCAGGCTGCCATCGTTGTCCTTGTCGGCCGCTTTGAAGTGTGCCTCCATGCGGGAGCCGTGTTCCTGCGCGGACACGGGAACAAGGGGGATGAAAATAGCGACTGCAGCTGTGAACGCGGTTACCAGCCTGGATACGGTCATGTGAGCCTCCGGTGGGGTTGATGACCCCGCAACAACGGCTCGCGCCAGTTCAGCGTTGACGCGCAGCCGTCAGCGCTTCGGTGACGGCCTTCAGGCGGGCGGCCTCGATTGCGCCGGGAATCCGGCCTTGGTCTTCAACTTCAAGGGCAATTGCGCCGGCGTCCACCGCGCGCGCGGCAGCGGCGGCGCATCGCAGAATATCCGCGGGCGGATACGCGCGTTGCTCATAGCCGGTTCGGCCATGAAAGTCGCAGGCACAGGCGTCGACGAATTCCTCGAATCGCTCCGGTTTGCGGAATACGTCGGTTGCGGCAAGCACCTTCAGTATCGTTCCAGGGCGCAACTCTTCGGCGCGGTGCGCGTCGCCGTGGTAGCGCGCCACCAGCACTGCCAGGTCGCGGCACTCGTTCGGCGCGCGCAGCCGCTGGCACAACTTCTCGACCAGCTCGACGCTCTTGTGCTCGTGGCCATTGTGCTTCGGCCACCGCGCCTTCGGAGTCGCGCCCTTGCCCAGATCGTGGGTGAGCGCGGCAAAGCGCACCGGCAGCGAAAAGTTCCGGGCGGCAGCGTAATCCACCACCAGCATGATGTGCACACCGGTGTCCACTTCCGGGTGATGCTCCGGCGGTTGCGGCACGCCGTACAGCGCATCGACTTCAGGAAGGACTCGCGCCAGCGCCCCGCACTCGCGTAGCGTCAGGAACATGCGCGAGGGCGTGGCTTCCATCAGTCCGCGGGAGATTTCCTGCCAGGCGCGTTCCGCAACCAAATGGTCCGCCTCGCCGTTGCGGACCATCTCCCGCATCAATTCCAGCGTCTCCGGCGCAACGGTGAATCCGAAGCGGGCGGCAAAACGCGCCACGCGCAGCACCCGTACCGGGTCCTCGACGAAGGCCGGGCTGACGTGGCGCAATATCCCGGCCTTGAGGTCGGCCACGCCGTGAAAGGGATCGATGAGGTTGCCTTGCTGATCGCGGGCGATCGCGTTGATGGTGAGGTCGCGGCGCGCCAGGTCTTGCTCCAGCGTTACCTCCGGCGCAGCGTATACATCGAAGCCCTTGTAGCCGCGCGCGGTCTTCCTTTCGGTTCGCGCCAGCGCGTACTCTTGGTGGGTCTGCGGATGCAGGAAAACCGGGAAATCCTTGCCCACTGGCCGGTAGCCCAGCCGCTCCATCTGGTCGGGAGTTGCGCCGACCACGACGTAGTCCTGGTCCGCCACATCGCGCCCGAGCAGACTGTCCCTCACCGCACCGCCGACGGCGTAGATCTTCATGGTTCGTATTCGGAGATGACCTCGGTCTCGGAGTTCGCCCCGGTGATCCACTCCTGCATTGCCGCAAGCGCGTACACGAACTCGGCATACTCGCGCGCGCCGCCTTCCAGTTCCACTTCGTAAGTGTGAAAGCGCGACACCACCGGGGCATACATTGCGTCGGCCACGGAAAACTCGCCGTAGAGAAACGGCCCGTCGGCGCCGAAACGTGCGCGGCAGTCGTTCCATATCGCCTGGATGCGGGAAATCTCGGCCAGCACCTCAGGAGTTCTGCCTCGCCCCGGCATCCGGCGGCGCACGTTCATCGCCATCTGGCCGCGCAGGTTGACGAATCCGGAATGCATTTCGGCGCTGATCGAGCGCGCGTTGGCCCGTGCCCGGGTGTCGGCCGGCCAGAGCCGCTTCTCCGGATGCTTCTCGGCGAGATATTCGCAGATCGCCAGCGAGTCCCACACCGTCAGGCTGCCGTCGACCAGCACGGGTACGCGGCCGGCGGGCGAGTAAAGCAGGATCGTCTCCTTGCTGTCCTGGCGATAGAGCGGAATACGAACTTCGACGAAGGCGATTCCGGCGTGCATCATCAGCAGCCACGGACGCAGCGACCAGGAGGAATAGGCCTTGTTGCCGATTATCAGGGTGGGATTGGACATCGAACAGCTCCTGACAGACGCACCGGGCGGGAACGCGCGTTCTGAGAATCAACGGCGGGCGCGGAAACGGAACCACCGGTACCGCGCCTTCGGGGTATTTTCGGCGAGATAAAGCGGCACCACTGCCTCGAGCGGCGTCGGCTCGAAGCCGAACACGCCGGGAAACGGGCAAGCACAGACGCTGTCCACTTTCATCGAGTAATAGTTGTCCCGCGTCATCAGCTTCACCGGCAGCCACTCCATCATCCAGGCCTGCAGGTAGGAAAGCGGGTCGTTAAGCGGGATGATCGGCCGCACCAGTCCGAGCACGAGGCAGACGTACTCGACCAACTCCTGCAAGGTGTAGATCCCGGGGCCGCAAAGTTCATAACTTTGGTCGGCGGTGCGCGCTTCCCCGAGGCTCAGAACCACGGCACGCGCCACATCCTCGACGTACACGGGCTGGAAGCGCGCCTGCGGGCTTGCCAGCACTATCACCGGCAGATTGCCCACCAGGCGTGCGAACAGATTGAGAAAGCTGTCCTCGCGCCCGAAGATCACCGAGGGACGGAAGATCGTAGTGCGGATGCCGGCCGCCTGCGCCACGCGGATTTGCTGTTCACCGCCGGCCTTCGAGCGCAGGTACTCGCTGGGGGCATCGTGCGCCGCCCCGAGCGCGGAAACGTGCAGCAGCCGATGTACGCCCTGTTCACGGCAGGCGTCCACCAGTCTGCGCGGAAGCTCGGTGTGGGTGCGGGCGAAGTCGTCTTTGCGCCTCTGGTGCAGGATGCCGGCCAGGCTCACCACCGCATCGGCTCCGGCGACCAGGCGCGAAAGCGTCGCCGGATCGTGAACGTCGGCGTTCACCACATCTACCGTCGGCAGCACGATCAGCGCCTTGGCTCGCTCGCGATGACGGGTCGGCACCCGTACCTGGATTCCCTGCGCCGCCAGCAGATGAACGATATGGCTGCCTAAAAATCCTGAACCGCCGATTACGCAAACCGAACTGATTTTCATGTCGTCGACGCGACGGAATTGCGCGGCGAGAGCCCGTGGGAAAGCAATTATAAGTCGGCGATTGCCGCTTACGTTCAGTTGTTCTGCAGCGTCCTGGCGGGAACGGTGCCGAGCCGCTCGCGCAGACTGGGTCCCGCCTGGCGCAGCAGCCGCGCATAGCACAGCGTATTGTTCATGACCCGCTTGACGTACTCGCGCGTTTCGGCGAACGGGATCGTCTCGATATAGACCGCGCCCTCGAGAGGGCGGTCGGCTATCCACTCGCGCGCGCGGCGCGGGCCGGCGTTGTAGCCGGCCGAGGCGAGCACAATTTGGTTATCCAGCGAGTCCATCATCTGGCGCAGGTAGTAGGTACCCAGCACGATGTTGGAGTCCGCAGTTGCGGTGAGCGTGGCGTGATGGCCGCTCAAGCCCAGGCGTTTCGCCACCCAGCGTGCCGTGGACGGCATCAACTGCATCAATCCGCTGGCGCCGGCGGTGGATCGGGCGGTGTGCGCGAAGCGGCTCTCCTGGCGAACCAGCCCGTAGATCCAGGCTTCGTCGAGGTCGAGCTGGCTGGCGTAATCCTGCACCACCTCGCGATACGGGGTGGGGTAGCGCAACCCGAAGTTGTGCAGCAACATAGTGCGCTCTGCGGTGTCGATGGCGCGCTCGTACCATTGGTTGCGTGACGCCAGTTCGGCGGCGGCCAGCAACTGTTTGTCTTCATAGTCCTTAACGGCCCACTGCCATTCCAGCGCGCCTTCGTAACGCAGACCGATGCCGTACAGCGTCAGCGCGCGCACGATGCCGGGGTCTTTTGCGATTGCCTCGATTTCGTCGTCGTCAGGCCGGTAGGTCTGCGGCAACGTGCTGATCGAGGTGCCGAGTTCCTCTGCCGCGAGTTGGCCGTAGAAGTTGAATTGGTTGGAAAGCGGTGCCAGCAGCGCGTTGGCTTCCGACTGGCGGCCCAGTGCCGACAACGCGCGCGCTTTCCAGTAGCGCCACTGCGGCCATTTGTACTCCGCCGGCGACATTGCCTCGATGGCGGCGAGCACCTCGTACCAGTTGCCGGCGCGCAGCGCGGCGCGGGCACGCCAGGTGAGCTGGCGATCGTTGTTGCCGTTGCCCGCGTTCCTGAACCAGGTAAGCGCATCCGGATGAAGGTTGCGCGCGGCGCCCGAGGCGATTTGCGCCCACGCGTACTCGCGCTCGGCGTCCGGCAATTCCTTGGCGATTCTGTGCAGCCGATCGGCGGCGGTCTGCGGCCAGTCCTCCGCGGTCTTATACAGCGCGTAGATCGCCAGTTCGCGCTCGGCGCGGGTCTTCAACGGCAGCGGGGAGCGGTCCAGATAGCGTTGCGGCCGGCGCGATATCGAATCCAGCGTTTTCGGATCCGGGCGTTGCGCCGCCGGCAGATAACCGAGCAACATCCTGGCGCCGCTCAAGTTGCCGATTTCCAGCGCAAGCCGGATCCGGGTCCAGGTGTCTTCGGCGGTGAGTATGTCGTTCTTGAACATCAACTCGAACAAGGGCAGGCAGCTCTCCGCGAGGACCTGCGCGGTGAACCACAGCGGCCGTGCCTGCGTCAGAATCCCGGACTCGCCCCGCGCCAGGCGCGCCTGATAGGCAAAGCAGACCAGCTCGGGGTCTTCTGTGGTGAGCTGCGGGTATTCGCGCAGGACACCCGGCCAGTCGCGATTTTTCGCCAGTTGCCGCAGCCAGTCCGCACGCAACCGGTCGGCGACCAGGCTGTCGTTGTAACGTGCCAGGAAGTTCTTGATCTCGCCGGGAGACACGTCGGCGAGGCGCGAACGCAGCTGCCAGTACCGCACATCCGGGGCGAGCGGATAGTCATCGTCGAGCTGCTTGGCAAGCCGGTCCAGCCGTGCGATGTCGCCGCGCTGGAACGCTTCGCGCGCGTCGAGGAAAACTTCGTCGTCTGGCGCGGCCAATGCCGCGCAGGAGGCGAACAGCAATACGGCAAGGCTTCTTTTCATGGCGTCAATCTATGCGTAGCAAGGATGAATCGGTCAACTGACGATTATAAAATGGCGTCCGGAGAAGTAGAGCACGATTTAGGCCAGAAACAGCGAATAGGCCGGGTTGCGGGTCTCGTCCCAGTGCGCGTAGCCGAGTTGCGAGAGAAACCTGCGGAACGCCGCCTGATCGCGCGGCGGCACCTGCATTCCCACCAGCACGCGCCCGTAGTCGGCGCCGTGGTTACGGTAGTGGAACAGGCTGATGTTCCAGTCGTGACTCATGCTGTCGAGGAAATTCATCAGCGCTCCCGGGCGCTCCGGGAACTCAAAACGGTAAAGCATCTCGTTCTCGACCAAGGGCGAGCGGCCGCCCACCAGGTGGCGCACGTGCAGCTTGGCCATTTCGTTGTCGCTGAAATCGAGCGCCGGCAGCCCTTTGCGGCGCAGCCGCGCGATGAGCTTGCGGGTCTCATCGCGGTTGCGCACCTGCACGCCGACGAACACATGGGCTTCCGCGGGGTCTGCGTAGCGATAGTTGAACTCGGTGACGTTGCGCGCCCCGAGCAGCGAGCAGAACTGCTTGAAGCTGCCGGGTCGCTCGGGGATCG
>Ga0184627_10001044_pt1 | contig 10998 bp, 11 predicted proteins | sample PLM3_127_b1_FD_133150 | JGI IMG/M metagenome (GOLD analysis project Ga0184627, IMG submission 133150) | Groundwater sediment microbial communities from an aquifer in East River, Colorado, USA - PLM3_127_b1 | ecosystem: Environmental > Terrestrial > Soil > Riparian zone | place: USA: East River...
CGCTCGCCGCAAACAGCTTCTCGGCGCGCGCGTTCGCCATGATGAGCCGTCCCTCGGTGTCGGTCAGGAGAATGGGGTCGGTGACGGCGTTGATGATCGTGAAAAAGAGCGCGCGCTCCCGGCGCAGCTTCCGGACCTCTTCAGCCAGGCTCCCCCGGCCGCGGATCTGATCGACCTTCTGCCCGAGCACGGTGACGAGCCAGCTGATGTCGGCCGAGGAACCGATCCCGGCCCGCAGCAGCAGGAGGCCGAGCGCGGCGTCGTCGGTCTCGCCTCCGCCCCGCAACGGGATCGCGGTGAACGGGCCCGCTCCGAGCGGCGTTGCCGGCGTCACGCGTCCGACGTGTCCGGTGACGCGCCCGGGCTTGCAGACGATGGGGTCCGGGGAGGCGAGGGCGGCCACCAGCGGATCGCGCGTGTCCGACAACGGCCAGGCAAACAGATCGACGTCCTCGTTCGGCACGCCGAACCCGGCGATGCCGATCAGGATGCCGGCTTCCGTATCGACCGCGAGGCACACGGACCGCTTGACCCCCGCGTACCCATTCAGCCATTCGAGGCTGGCCCGGGCGCAGCCGGCGAGATCCTCGTGATGCACGAGGTAGTACTCGAGCAGCTCCAGCCGCGAGGCGTCGCGATGAGGCGAGACGGTTGGGCGCGACGAACCCCGCGCCGGCAGCGAAGGCATGACTTACGGATAATCCCCCGGATACCTCGGGCGGACCCGAAGGTCCGCCCCGACAAAGTGCCTCCTACTTCCGCGTGCGGCGCCGCGGCCGCGAAACGGAAGCTCTGGCTTTCCCGGTGTTGCCACTCTCGATCTGCGCGCGTAGCGACGCGTTTTCGGCCGCCAGCTCATCGTACGGCCGGGGGGCTTCGATCGCGGGACGCGCAACCGTCGCCGACCCGCCGACTGCTTCCGCGTACTTCAGATAGGTATCGATCGAGGCGACGACCACGCGCGCCTCGACGGTGATCAGGTCGATCCCGACGAGAGACACGCGCACCCAGGCGTCGATGACGATACCCTTGTCCAGGACGCGGTCGAGGACGTCAATAAGACTGCTGCCACCTGCTGCACGTTCAACGGCCATCGTGGATGCTCCTTAGTGCTAGGCCGGCCCTCGCTGCGCGACGTCAGCGCTCGCGACGGCGGCGCCCTGAGGACCGCGTCGTCAACGACGCGACCCGGCGTTCGAGCAGCCGCAGCTGCTCCCGTAGCTCGATGTTTTCCTGCAGCATCGCCTCGCGCCCCGGTGAGAGGTGGCGATCGTATTTCCACCAGTCGAGACCGATTTGCTCGGCTTTGTCGATGGAACAGATCAGCAGGCGGATGCGGATCGTGAGCAGCTCGACTTCCGCGAGCGAGACCTTGATGTCACCCGCCACAACCAGTCCCTTGTCGAGAACGCGGTCAAGGATGTCGATCAGCCCGGCGCCGCCACGACTCGGACCCCCGGTGAGTTCGTTCGGCACTACTGGTGTGCCTCCTCGAAAGCCGCGTCGGGCCGCTCCGCTCGCGCCCCACCGCGCAAGCCCGGGGTCCCCATCGCGCACGCCTGCGCGATGGGGTGGAAGTGTGCGCGGCGGGGACCCCGCGTTGTCGCGGCCCGAAATTCACGCCCGGAGGCGTGTTGTGAGTGGTACACCATCAGTCCGGACACTCCAGTAGAGGTGTGCGCGCTTGGTGACACGGCCGAGTCAAAGGTCGGGTCGGTGTGCGACCCGACCAGCCAGCGCTGGCTGGACGGTCCGCGCCTGCGGACCGTCCCGGCGGTCGGTGGTGCAACGCGAGACTCGCGCGAACTCCGCAGTATAGCTCGTGGATGGGCGCGGTTGTACCCTGACCGAGCCCTCCGGGCTGAGGATTTTTTCATAGGCACCTCAACCATTGCCGAGCTTTCGCCCCCCTACGTTATGATGTGGCGCGAAATGGCGACGCCGGCGTCCTTTGACATCACGTCGACCGTCGATCTCCAGGAGGTCGACAACGCGCTCAACCAGGCACGCAAGGAAGTCGCCCAGCGCTACGACTTCAAGGGATCGAAAGCGTCGATCGACTTCGACCCGAAGGACTCGAAGCTCGTCCTCGTGGCTGATGATGACTTCAAGTTGAACGCGCTCTGGGAAATCGTGCAGACGCGGCTCGTGCGCCGCAACGTGCCCACGAAGAACCTGACGCGGGGCGTCGTGCAGCCAGCCGCCAACAGCACCGTCCGCCAGGAGATCGCGCTGCAGCAGGGCATCCCGTCCGAGAAGGCCCGCGACATCGTGAAATTCATCAAGGACGGCAAGCTGAAGAAGGTGCAGGCCGCCATCCAGGGCGATCAGCTCCGCATCACGTCACCATCCAAGGACGAGCTGCAGGAGGTCATGCGGCTGCTGCGCGACCAGGACTTTGGTGTGGCCCTGCAGTTTGGGAACTACAGGGGCTAACCAAGTACAAACTTGAAACTCGAAACTGGAAAGTAAGTTTCAAACTTACTTTGAAGTTTGGACTTTCAAGTTTTTACTTCTTTTTCTTCTCCTCCCACGCCACTTCGGTCTCGCCGCCCGGCTGCAGCAGCAGGATGGCGTTGGCGATCCGATCGGTGCGAACGGCGAGCGGTAGATCCGTCTCGTAACACAGTTCCTTCGCGCCGGCGCTGCGCAGCTCGAACTTGATCTTGGAGCGGCGCAGGATGTTTTCGACCTCCGCGCGCAGCGCGGCGGGATCAGCTGCGGCAATCTTCAGCTCAAACGTCTTGCGGCGCTCCGGCTCCACTGACTCGACGACCCACAGCATCGCGAGAATAAACACCGTCGTGAAGAGCGCCAGGCCGTACAGCCCGACGCCGCAGGCGAGACCGACAGTCAGGGTCGCGAGCATGACGACGGCGTCCTTCGGGTCGTCGATCTTGGCGCGATAGCGGATCAGGCCGGCGACGCCGACGACGCCGAAGGCCCGGGCCAGGCTGCTGCCGACGATCAGCATGACGACCGCGCCGATGATGGCGAGGACGATTTGCGTCTGGATGACCGGCGCGGAGCGCTCCGGGGTGCCGCGACGCCGCGGGCGGAAGGCAAGCGCCGCGCCAAGGCCGGCCGCGAGCGGCAGCGCCAGGAAGGCGGTCGCCACCATCATCGCGTGGGTTTCGAGAAAGTCCGGAACGTATTGCGTGAACTCGGGCGGCAGCCCCTGTTCCTGTTGCATCAGCGTCTCTCGCCGTCGGTGGTTTCGCGCCGGTCGACGCGCAACGCGATGCCGTCGGCGATCTTTTCCTTGATGCGGCGGATATAGCGCTCGGCGTCGGGAGCGGCGTAATTGGCGGCGCGGAAGGCGTCGCGCCATTGCGCGTCGGTCAGCGTCGCCATCTGGCGGGCGGCCCACTGCACGTCGGCGGGCCCAATCATCGTGAGCAGCTCCCCGTGGCCCCCATTGTAGTCGAACCGGATCGTGGACCCGGCGACATTCGTGATGAACGAGTGGTCCTCGAACCCTTCGAGCCAGTTGCGCCTCGGATAGAGCTTGCCGGTTTCGCCGAGCGCCGCCCCGAGATCGCGCACGACGAACCACCGTGATGCACCGTCCCAGGGCCGCAGGACCTCGTAGATGCTGTTGTTGCTGTCCTTCAGGTCAGTGCTGTTCAGCATCAGCAGGATGACGAGCAGGCCCTTGAGCTCGCGCGTGCCACTGAAGGGGTTGTCCGCCCAGCTCCACACCTCCGGCAGCCGATTCAGCTGCGGCAGCTTCGGGCGGAACCGCGCTTCGCTTTCCTTCCGTCCCTCGACTTTGCTCGGGACGCCCTGAGCGCGAGTCGAAGGGCGCGGTTTGGCCTCCCCAGCGTCGAGAGTCCACGACGGCAGGTAATACACCGGCGGCTGGTGGTAGCCGAGACCCCAGAGAACGCGCGAGACGACAACCTCGGTCTGCGCTTCGGGCCCGATCTTCGCACTCCATTCCAGGCCGTCGGGACTCGTGACGTCGAAGCTGACGCTGAAGCCGGTGTCGTCTTTGGCTACGAGCGCATACGTGGCATCCGCGGGCGGTGCGTCACGCTGGCCTCCCACACCCCAGAACAAGTTCCGCGGTTCTGGACCGGGATCGACTCGCAGCTCCGCCAGCATCGATGGCGGGATCGGGCCGCGGGGCGAGACGACCACCGTGCGGCCTCCGCATGCAGCGGCGAGGCAGGCCATCATGGCTACGGTCGAGGTGGTGCGCAAAAACATTCGGCACGTTGGCGAGCAAGTAAGGTGCCGAATCGTGGTGCTTGGCGCTGGGCGCCGGAAAACGCGTAAGTTATGAAGTCACAGGTCGAAGCATGCCCTGCTCAGAATGTTATGACTACTACTCAATCAGTTGATACGGTCCACTACTAGATGGGTTGGACCATCATCGCCGTCGCCTTTCTTGTCTGGCTGACGCTCGTCATCCTCTTTACACCCCGAATCGATTACCGCGTCAGCACGCCGCTCCGGCCCGACAGCGACGAGTTCCTGCACGTCGTCCAGGTGACGTGCCAGGCCGCCGTCCACTTCACCAATCGAGTGGAGATCCTGACCAACGGGGCCCAGTTCTATCCGGCGATGCGCGACGCCATGCTCCAGGCCACCGGGTCGATCAACCTCGAGGCGTACATCTTCCAGCCTGGTGAGGCCGCCGATATGTTGACTGACGCGATGGTCGCCCGCGCGCGGGACGGCGAGAAGGTGCGGCTGGTCCTCGATTCCATCGGGAGCTCTGGCATGCGTGGCCGAACCGCGCGCCGGCTGAGCGATGCGGGTTGCCAGGTGTACTTCTACCAGCCGCTCACCTGGTACCGCCTTCACCGGCTCAACAACCGCACCCACCGTGAGCTGCTCATCGTCGACGGCCGTGTCGCGTTTACCGGCGGCGCGGGGGTCGCTGACTGGTGGTACAAGCCGGATGGGCGGACGCCGGCGTGGCGCGACACGATGGCGCGGATCGAGGGCCCCATCGTCGCGGCCCTGCAGGGGGTATTTGCCGAGAACTGGCTGGAGTGCGGGGGCGAGATCCTGACATCGCCGCGGGACTGGCCCGCCCTCGAGCCGGCCGGCGCCGCGGAAGCCATGCTCGTCAAGAGCTCGCCGTCCGATCGCGCGACGTCCTCGCGCGTGGTGTTCCAGATGCTGATCGAGGGCGCGGTGTCGGAGATCGACATCAGCACGCCCTATTTCCTGCCGGATCGCGCCATGCGGCGCGCGCTGGTCCGCGCCGCGCGCCGCGGCGTGCACATACGAGTCGTCGTGCCCGGGCGGCTCAGCGATCAGCGGCTCGTCCGGCTCGCCAGCCGGCGGATGTACGGGGAACTGCTGGAGGGCGGCGTGCGAGTGTACGAATACCGCTCCGCCATGACCCATGTCAAGGCGCTGTCGGTTGACCGCACCTGGGCGGTGATCGGGACGACCAACGTCGATAACCGCTCGTTCGAGCACAACGATGAAGTGAACGTGGCCTTCCGGGCGACGGCCGTCACCACGCGCCTGCGCCGCGATTTCGAGTCGGACCTGGCGGCCAGCGACGAAGTGACGTTCGACGGGTGGCAGGCCCGCTCTGCCTTCGAGAAGCTGGTCGGCCCGGTCTGCTGGATCCTCGAACGCCAGCAGTAGCCGACGGTTCACCCATATGCCGTGTCTGCCGACGAGTATGGCTACTCGACCACACATTCGTGTTCGGTTCAACCAGCGGCGTTCGTTTGTTCCAGTAAAGAGGATGCGGCTTGAAAGAGCAACATTGGCACCCTCATTGCTGTTCAGCTCACCTGGGAGAAGAAATGAAACGCCGCACCGTCGCCTTCGTCTTTCTCGCCGCTCTTTTCGCCAGCACGGGGGCCATTCCCGGCGACGCGAGCGATATCGTCGAAATCCGGCTGCACGGCCGGTACTTCATCGAGCCCGCGACGGTGCGCATTCTCGTGGCGGTAGAACCGGATGCCGAAAACCGCACGCTGCGCATCGAGGCGGACGGCGATTCGATGTACCGCTCCAGCGATCTCACGTTGAGCGGCGCCAGGGAAAAGCGGCTGCACAGCGTGGAATTCAGGAGTCTGCCTGCAGGGCACTATATGCTCCGGGCTGAAGTCCGGTCGGCTCGCGACGTACGCGGCTCGGCCGAGCAGGAGCTCGTCGTCACCGGGTCGGGGTTGCGATAAATCGGGGATCAGGGATCAGGGATCGGGATCGGTTCTTGACCCGATCCCCGGTCCCCGATCCCCGATCCCTACTTGGATTTATCGATCGCGGCGGTCCATGCCGCGATATGTTCTTCGGTCATTGAGCCGTGCGGCGCCATGCGCGCGTCCTCGTACCCCCATTCGCCAATGTCGACGAGGTACTGTGCGCGCGAAAGCAGCGTGCCCTGGCAGACCCTGCTGGCGCGCGTCGGGACGTCGAGTTCCGCCAGCAGCCGGTTGACAAGGTCCTTCATCACGAACGAGGGGATGAGGGCGCGCTCTCCCGGGTAGATGAACCCGAACAGGACGAGGTGGCCGAGCAGTACGCGCCAGTGCGGGCCGAAGCGGCGCAGCAGCCGGTCCCAGTTCAGCAGGCCGCTGCAATGGCGGAACAGGTGCGCGACATCGGCGCCGTCGTACCGCTCGCGCTCCATGATCAGACTCTTGGACCAGATCATCTCCTCCGCGGGAGTGAGCTTCACCGGCACGCCGAGCACTGCCTCGTCGACGGCGTGGGCAAACCACTCGTCATCGACTTTCGCGACCCCGTTGCCGGAGCTGTAGATCACATCGATGAACTTGTCGCCGTGATGCGCTTTCGCGAGCCAGTGGGGGAAGGCGATCTCGGTCCGGAAGCCGGCGCGCTTCAACGCGTCGAGCACGCGCCAGACGTCGCGCGGCCGTACGAAGATGTCGAAGTCCTTGGTCGATCGCGAGATGCCCGCGTAGTACTGAAAGGCGTACGTGCCGCCAACCGCGTAGGGCACGCCGCTCCGGTTCAGCATGTCCAGCGCGGTGCGGTACAGGTCCGCCGTGTCCGGGGTCGTCAGCAGCGTGGCGGCATGGGTCACAGGCATGGTCCTGGGCGGAAGGAATGTGCAGGAATCACGCCATTTTGACGAGCGGCTCGGCAAGCGGCCCGGTGGGCGGCTGGCCGGCTGGCACTACCGGGGCTCCGCTCAACTGGAGTTCGACGATCACGTAGGGGGCGCGGTCAGGGTTGAGGCGTGTGAGCAGTGGCATCGCCACGTTATAGACGGGGATGCCCGTCGAGGTGCGGCCCTCGGGCACCCCACGATGGGCGTGGCCGTGAAAGACCGCGCTGACACGATAGCGGTTGATCGGTTCTTCCAGGCGGCTCGAGCCGAGATATGGAAGGATTTCCAGCGGCTCTCCCTCCACGGTGCCGCGGATCGGCGCGTAATGGAGGACGGCCACGCGGCGATGCGTACGCAGGCGCGCCAGTGCCGCTTCGAGCTTCAGCGCTTCGTCCACCGCCTCCTGCACGAACTGCTTGATCACGTGTTCGCCCCAGGGGCCAAGCGCGCCGCGGCCGAAGCCACCCGCAAATCCCTTGACGCCGGCAAAGCCGACCCCTTCGATCTCCGTGGCTTCACCATCGAGCACCGTCACGCCGGCATCGACGAGGATCTGCCGGATCTCGTGCTGTTTGCCCGCTTCGTAGTCATGATTGCCGAGCACGGCGATCACAGGGATCCTGACGGCGGCCGTCAGCTCGCGTGCCAGGATGCGCGCTTCGTCCGGCAAGCCGTAGTCGGTGAAGTCGCCGCAGATCACCAGGACGTCCGCGCTGCCGGTGATTTGCGTGAAGAGCGGCTGGAAGGCGCCCTGCGAGTGCCGCGAGACGTGGATGTCGCCGATCGCGGCCACCCGCAGGTGCGTTCGAGCAGAGCTCATCCGTTCGGCCATGAGTGCCCAGATCGGGATTCAAAGCCGAGGCCACGGGGCGGGTGACTCATCTGTAGATCCCAAATCCCAAATCCCAAACCCCAAATCCCAAGTGCAGTGGTGCTGTCGGAGTTGGGTTTTGGGGGGTTGGGACCTGGGAGTTGAGCCGGTCAGGCTTGCGGACGCGGCTGGCCCAGCTGGCGCTGACGCAGGCGCTGCTGCCGCTCTTGCATCCGCGCGTCGCGATCGGCGCGCATCTTCTGCGCCCGCTGCTGCTGCTCTGGCGTCAGCAGCGCGTAGATCTCGCTCCGCAGGCGCGCCTGCTGAACCGCGAGCTCGGTCCCGGCCTCGGCGACCGCCTGCATCGCGGCCCGGATGTGCGGCTCATTGAACGGCACCGCGTCCATCGCCTGCCGCTGTGCCTCCCGGGCGGCCTGGGCGCGCTCGAACAGCGCGCGCGTCTGCTCGCGATGCTGCTGCGTGAGCTGCTGCACCTGTTCGCGCTGCGCGTCGGTCAAGTCGAGCGCGCGAAGCTCGAGGCCCGCCTGCGGACCGCCGCCCGGGCCGAAGCCGGGCCCACGCCCGCGCGGGCCCTCGGGCCCCGGGCCCTGCGCCAACACAAATGCCCCGCCCCATACAACCAAGGCCACGAGTGCGGTCAACGACACGATATGAAAACGTCGAACCATGGTGTTACCTCCATCCTTCTTCGTTATGACGACACGCACACACGAACTGTCGGTGACACGTCCGTGACAGTTCAGGGTGCTTCCTGCGCGACGTCGAAGCCGACCAGCGCCAGCCGGTAATCGAGTTGCGCCCTCAGCTCGTTGGTCTGGGCGGTCCCCAGATCGCGCTGCGCCTGCAGCACGAGGAACGTCGTGGACAAACCCGCCGCGCGCCGGGCCTCCTCAGCCTCGAGCCGTTTCTCGGCAAGCTGGCGCGCCACGCCGGCCGACGCGATCTGCTGCTCGGCGCTCCGCACCTGCTCGCCCGCGCGGGTCACCTGCGCGGCCACCTGCAGCTCGAGCGCCTGGATGCGGACATCGACTTGGCGACGCGCAACCTGGCCGCGGGCGTATGCGGCATCCGCGGCCCTCGTGCCGAGCGGCAGCGTGACATTCAGACCCACCGTCCATGTGGGATAGTCGAGCGCTCCTACCGAACGCAGCACGTCGAGGTAACTGCCGGACACCGTCCCGACGATTTCGCTTCCGAGCGCGCCGGACTGGCGCAGGATCTGCGTTCCACCGATGCCATTGAGCGAATAGTTCATCACCAGGTCGACCGACGGCCTGCGCTGCTCGGCCAGCAGCTGCACGTCCGTGTCCGCGCTTTGGCGTTGGTGCCGCGCCACAGCCAGATCCGTACGATTCGCCAACGCGTTGGCGAGGGCCTGCGTGACATTGATGGTGCGCGTGGCTTCTGTCGGACGATCGACGGGGACAATCGTCGTTTCCCAGATGGGGTCCGACGTGTCGGACACGATTTCCTGCTTGAGCGTGACTTGCGCGGCGCGCCAGGCACCCTCAGCCTGGGTCACGGCCTGATGGCGCGATGCGACCTCGGCTTCCGATTCCAATACGTCGATCGGAGCCACGGTTCCAAGCTCCACGCGCAGGCGGTTATCCCGCAGCTGCCGCTGCGCGAGGTCTTCGGACTGACGGGCGGTCGTGAGCGCGTCGGCGGTGTACACGAGCTCCCAGTACGCACGGCGCACCGCTGCCAGGATCGTGGCGGCCTGCCGCCTGAGTTCGGCATCGGCGATCCCGCGCGACGTGCCGGCCTGGACAATCTGCGCCCTCGCCGCATCGAAACGCAGCCCGCGAAACAGCGGCTGCGTGATGGAAGCGGTCACGGACGAGGAGAAACTCGGGTTGTAGGTCGAGAACACGTTCGACGTCTCGGCGCGGGTTCCGTTGAAATCGACGCTGATGTGTCCCCCGCCCCAGGGCAGGACCTGGGCCACGCCGGTCGAGTACGACGCGGTGTCGGTCGCCACAAGCTGCTGCCCGCCCGATAACTGCGTCGTCGACGGGCTGGTCTGCGACCGCTGCAGGATTGATGCGCTGAACGACGGACTGTAGGCGGCGAGCTGCTCCGCGACGGTGTAGTCGGCGGCGGCGGTCTGGAGGCGCGCCTCCGCAATCTGCGGGTTGCGATCGACCGCGCGGCGCTCCGCATCGGCAAGCGTCAGGGTGAGCCCCGCGCCCTCGTTGTACTGCGCGAGCGCCGGCGCGGCCCACAGCATGACGAGCACGGCAAGCATCCTTCGCATGGTCTTACTCATAGCGAAGGGCTTCGATCGGATCGAGGGCGGCGGCCGTTCGCGCCGGATAGAAGCCAAAGAAGATGCCGATCGCCGCTGCGCAGCCAAACGACAGCAGCACCGCGCTGTACGTCACGACCGACGGCCACTGCATCAGGCGGCTCACGGCGAAGGAGCCTCCCAGCCCGACGGCGATGCCTATCGCGCCGCCTGCGAGGCTGAGGACGATCGCCTCGACCAGGAACTGCATCAGCACGTCGCGGTCGCGCGCGCCGACGGACATCCGGAGTCCGATTTCACGGGTGCGCTCGGTGACCGATACCAGCATGATGTTCATGATCCCGATGCCACCGACGAGCAGCGACACGGCGGCAATGCCGGCCAGCAGCCAGGTCATCGTCGTCGTCGTGGACGTCAGCACGCTGGCCATTTCCTCGAGCGTGCGCACCATGAAGTCGTCGTCTTCCCCTGCGGCGATCTCGTGACGGGCGCGAAGCACGCTGGCTATCCGCGCCGACAGGTCGTCCAGGGGAACGCCGTCATTCGCCGAGATGGTGATGTTCTGGATGTGCGTCTGCCCGAGCAGCTTCTTCTGGACGGTCGTGTACGGCAGCACGATCGTGTCGTCCTGGTCCTGACCCATGGCCGCCTGCCCTTTGGTCGTGAGGACGCCAACCACCCGGAACGGCTGATTACGGACGCGGATCACGGCGCCCGTGGGATCGGCGCCGACGCCGAACAACTGATCGCGCGCAACGGAGCCGAGCACGGCAACTTTGGACGCGCGTGCCACGTCCTGCGACGTGAAGAAACTGCCGTACTGCAGCGGCCACGAGCGGATCGCCGTCAGCGCAGCGCTCGCGC
>Ga0184627_10001045_pt1 | contig 10989 bp, 8 predicted proteins | sample PLM3_127_b1_FD_133150 | JGI IMG/M metagenome (GOLD analysis project Ga0184627, IMG submission 133150) | Groundwater sediment microbial communities from an aquifer in East River, Colorado, USA - PLM3_127_b1 | ecosystem: Environmental > Terrestrial > Soil > Riparian zone | place: USA: East River...
GGGTGCGGGCGCCCGTCCATCCAGACCATGCGCGGACGTCCGTAGCTTCCGACGAGGCTGTAGGCGATGAGCCGCCCCGAATCGACGTCGACGACCTTCGAGAACCGGATCGTGGCAGGGCCACGCAGCGCGTAGGTGACGACGTGGGGGATGCACTGGCGCTCGCGCGTAGCGCGGGCGGCTTCATCCCAGCTCATGGCCTTCCGCCAGCCGGCTTCGTTGTACGGCAGGCCGGTGTAGTCGCCGAGACGCATGCCGCCCCGGTGGGGCAGGTCTTCGTGGAAGATGCCGGCCCATTCGCCCGACACATCGAGTTGCGCGAAGGCGGGACTTCCCACGGCCATCGCGACGAGCGCGAGCACCGGGCCTGCGATTCTGGACACGCGGCGCATGAAAGCCTCCACGGCGGCCGATGGTAGTGTGATTTGGACCGTGAAGTAAACCGCCGCGTGGTCGACTGGTTCGAGGAGTGAAGGCGCGCGCGCCCGTCAGGTAGCCGGAGCGCCCTGGCCCTTACGCGATTGTCCGGACGCCGTACTGTCCGAACCGACGGTCGGCGGTGACCACGGTCAAGTCATTCAGCTTCGCTGCGGCAATAATGAAGCGGTCGCAGGGGTCGTCATGGAGGGGCGGCAGCTCGGCGCCAGCAATACAGATATCCACGGTGAGCGGAAGCACCGTCAGGTCGTGGTGTTCGACGACTTTCGCGAACCAGTCCCTGGGGAAGCGGCAGCTTCAACTGTCCTTTCGCTACCTCTATGGCAATCTCAAATCCGCTGATGGCGGACACATGAACAACGGGCCACTCGCCGATCCTCTTGACTGCGGTGCGAGAAAGCTTCTTATCACCAGAGGCGAGCCAGAGCAGGGCGCTCGTGTCTAGAATCATCGGCTCGACGTCGGCCATTCCGCATCGGAAAGCGATTCCACCGGGTCGTAACCGATCCTGATCTTGCGCAGCGCCGGATGCGGCCTCGTTCTGTCCTTGCGCTGGTGCCGAATGAGGTCCGCAACGGGCTGGCCGTTACGGCAAATCACGATCCGCTCTTCACACTCCTCCACGCGGGCCAGCAGGCTGGAGAAGTTCGTCTTGGCGTCATGCACGTTGACGGTCTTCATACACACGAGGTTAGTCCAGTTAGTCCCACCCAAGTCAACGCGCGAGCCAATCCTCCCTGCCGGTGATGCGGGTTCTTCTGAGCGCGGTCGCGCTTCAGGCTTCGCCCCGAGTGTATGAATTACAAGTCTCCGTCCCACGAGCGTAGCGTTTCTGGCAGACATCCTCATGAGCTTGGTCGCGGGCTGCGGCAGAAAAGCGGCGATCCATAGCGGTATTTCTTCGGTTCTCTGCTGGTCCGAAGCTTGCGAGCATGAAGCAGGCGCGATCCCGAGGGGGAACGCCCTGCTACACGCGTCACAGGGGGATCGACATGAGAATCACTCACTTGATTTCGTTGGCGGCGGTGGTCCTGCTGCTCGGGTCTTCGACGGTTCGCGCACAGGGGCACGTGAACCTTTTCGTGGGCTCCAACTTTCTGGGGGATGCCGGACGTTCCCTGAATGAAGCCTTGAACGACGGGAGCCGTCTGACCTGGGGCGGCGCTGTCGGCGGCATGAGCAAAGGCATCTTCGGCGCAGAAGTCGATGTTGCCTACGCGCGGCACTTCTTCGGCAACGATGCAACGCTCGGGAACAACTACGTGCTCACAATCATGCCCGCCGTGATTGTGGGCGTCCCGGTCGGCGGTGAGCGAGGCCCCGGTATTCAACCGTACGCCACCGCAGGATTCGGCTTGATCCGGCGCGACCTCGCGGTCGACGGCATCAGCGCGTTCAAGGACAATCGCCTGGGCTATAGCGTGGGGTTCGGTGTCAACGGGTACACCTCGACCAGATTCGGCCTGAGAGCCGACTATCGCTATTTCCGGAATGTGGAGGCCGATGAAGCCAGCAACATCGTCGGCATCAGCCTCGAGCCAGGCACGTTCAACTACTCGCGCGGGTCGATTGGTGCCATCTTCAGATTCTGAGTTTGGGGCGAGGGCACTGACTGACAACCGACCCGTCGGGTATGCTGAAGTTGGCCGACGTTGATTGTTGGCTGACCACGGCATGCTCAGGAACGTCACGGCCGCAACGACTCGCACCAGGACAGCCGGTCGCGAAGAGCTCAATCGCGCGCGACCACTGCTTGTACCAACACACGTCATCGCCAGTCCGGAAACGCGACTCGAGTACGAAATCGAACGGCTGCTCGGCCAAGGCGGCTTCGGTCAGGTGTATCTCGCCAGGCGAGTTGGGCATTCGACGATGGTCCCGGAGACTGTCTGCGTCAAGGCGAGCGCGCACATCGACGGGTGGCTACGCGAGGCCTACTTCGGGCAACTGCTCGACGGACATCCCCGCGCGATTCGGGTCTTCGATCGGTTTCCCCTGCTTCGCGCCGGTGGAGAGGTTGTCTACTGCCTCGTGCTCGAATACGCCCGTCACGGCGACCTCAGCGCTTTTCTTCGTCGCGAAGGCAAGGCGTGGCCCGAACGAACGGCGAGGCGGGAGATCGCGGGCATCCTCGAAGTGCTCGGCAAGCTGCATCGCGGCCAGATGCTCCACCGCGACCTCACACCGCTGAACGTGTTCGTGTGCGACGGGAAGCAGCTGAAGCTCGGCGATTTCGGGATCGTCCGGCAGCAGAGCAATCGGCGAGGCGTGACCGCACGCACGCTGAACCGATCGATGGTCCCGAGCGATTTTCTCGCGAGCGTGGCCCCGAAGTGGCAGGCGCGTGACGATGTCTTTCAGGTGGGACAGCTCCTGGGCATGCTCGTGAAGGGGAACGCCCAGGAACGTCTTCGCACGCACGAGGTCCGACATCTGGCGTGCAGCGATCATCTGAAGGAGATCGTGTATCGCTGCATCGGCGAGCGTCGGAAGCGCTACGAGAGCGCCGACGAGCTGATCGAGGCCATCCGGAATCCGCCCATTGCCCTGAAAGTCGGCGTATTGCGGACGTTGAAGGGCGTGCACATCGCGTTCACGGGCATCCTGAGTAAACCGCGCAAAGACGCAGTCCTCGCTGCGCGGCGGGCCGGAGCGACCGTGCACGGCATGCCTTCGTCGAAGACGACGGTCGTCGTCAGGGGGCGGCCGAATTCTCAGCAGGCCGCCGGGCGGGATGCAGGACTCAAGCTGATGGAGATCAAACGACTCCGCGAGAAGGGACACAAGATCACCCTGCTCAACGAAACCCAGTTCTGGCGGCTCGTCGGAAGGCGTTAAGACACGCGCGAATCCTGAAGGCGGGAAAGCGGTGCGCGAAGGTCCCGCGCCGTAGGGGCCGAGACGAGCGCCCGGTGCCAGCGGCATGACGGGTCGGGAGGATTATGCGGGCAAGCCAGGACGGTCGGCCGCGTCACGAGGCAACCATGACGTCGGGCTGGCATCCCAGTCGCCAGTCACGTCAAGCGACTTTTGGAGACTGGTTTCACCCACTGAGGCGCTTCTCGTAGCAGCGGCTGACCGGATCTTTGCGATACGGGGGAAACGGCGGAATCTGATAGAACCCTGCGGTTTCGTACAAGGCTATCGCCGCGTGCTGATGGATGCCGGTTTCAAGGCGAACCACGTTCACTCCTCGCGACCGCGCGAGCGTCGTCAACCATTCCAGCATGATTTTGGACAGACCGATGCCACGGAACGACGGCCGTACGAACATTCGCTTGAGCTCACCGTACTCCCCGTCAAAGAACTGGATCCCGCCACACCCCGCGGGTGCTCCGTCGCATCGCATCACGAAAAACTCGACGCGCTGAGCCATGAGCTTCTCGACGCTATATCCATGTCGGCTCTCCGCCGGATATCGGCTCGACAGCTCGGCCTCGAGCTCCGCGATCAGCAGCCTCGCGTCCGCGGAATCTGGTTTCTCAGGGGTGATGATGGTTTCCACACGTTTCAGCCTAACGGAGTATTGGGCACAGGCCCTGATATCACGGCCAGAGCGTATTGTCGGCAACGGAGGACGGGCGTACTCGTCCCACCGACCTGCGCGCCCCACCGACCCTACAATCTCGCAGTGGTTTGACAGCGCCGCACGAGGCCACGAGAATCCGGACACATGGCCTCATCGAAGTGCCTCGGCATCCTGGTGGGCGGCGGACCGGCCCCAGGCATCAACGCCGTCATCTCGGCCGCAACCATCGAGGCGCTCAACCAGGGCTTCGAGGTCATCGGCATCCGCGATGGGTTCAAGCATCTCGTCCGCCGGGATCCGTCCGGGCTGCGCCCGCTCACGATCGACGACGTGTCACGGGTGCACCTGCTCGGGGGGTCGATGCTCGGGACCTCGCGTGAGAACCCGACCAAGTCTGCCGAGGCGACCCGGGCCGTGATCGAGATGCTGCGGCAGGCGGGCATCACACACCTCGTGACGATCGGCGGCGACGATACGGCGCTCTCGTCGCGCTACGTCAGCGAACACTCCACGGGCGCCATCCGCAGCGTCCACGTGCCGAAGACGATCGACAACGACCTGCCGCTGCCGCCGCACGTACCCACGTTCGGCTTCCAGACCGCCCGGCACGTCGGAGTCGAGCTCGTGCGAAACATGATGGACGACGCCAGGTCCACGCGCCGCTGGTACGTCGTTGTCGCCATGGGGCGCAAAGCGGGCCACCTCGCGCTCGGCATCGGCAAGGCGGCCGGGGCCACGCTCACGATCGTCGCCGAGGAATATGCCTCGACCTTTGTGCCGTTTGCCACGATCTGCGACATCGTCGAAGGCGCGATCGTCAAGCGACGGGCGATGGGGCACCACTTCGGCGTCGCGGTGCTCGCCGAAGGCCTTATCGACAAGCTCGATCCGGCCGAGCTCGCCGAACTGGAGGACGTCGAGCGCGACGAACACGGACACGTGCGGTTCGCCGAAGTCGATCTCGCGCGAAAGGTCAAGGCCGAGGTACAGGGGCGGTTCAGCGAGCGCGGCGTCCGCGTCACGATCACGGACAAGAACGTGGGCTACGAGCTCCGATGCGCGGACCCCATTCCCTTCGATGCCGAGTACTGCCGCGACCTCGGGTACAGCGCCGTGCGGTTCCTGCTCGGCGGCGGCACCGGGGCCATGGTCAGCATCCAAGGGGGGCGTCTCGTGCCGATTCCCTTCGACGACCTCAGGGACCCAGAGACCGGCAAGACGAAAGTGCGCCTCGTGGACATCAACAGCGAGGGGTTCCGAGTCGCCCGCGCCTACATGATTCGGCTCGAAGCCGAGGATTTCGCGGACGCCGCCTGGGTGGACCGGCTGGCCGACGCGGCCCATCTCACGCCAGGTGTCTTCCGCCAGCGCTTCGAGTACCTCGGTTCGATGAAGCCGTAACAGCCATCCGCAACCCACGGCAATGCCCATCAAACGCATCGGCATCATCGTCGGCGGTGGTCCCGCGCCCGGCACGAACGGTGTCATCAGCGCGGTCGCCGTCGAAGCCATCAAGGTCGGATGCGTGCCGATCGGCTTCCACGACGGCTTCGACTGGCTCGCCCAGCGCTACACCGACGAACAGCACGAGTTGACGATCGAGGAGGTCTCGCGCATCCACCTCGATGGCGGTGTACTCCTCGGCACCTCGCGGCGCGACGTGACGGGCGACCCCGAGAGCCTGGAGAACACGGTCGCGGCGCTCGCCAAGCTCAAGATCGACGCGCTCGTCTGCATTGGCGGCGACGACATGGTGCGCAGCGCCGTCGCCATCGAGCGGCGCGGCGTCGTGAAGGTCGTGCAGGTGCCCAAGAGCATCGACAACGATCTGTGGCTCCCGCTGCCGCTCGCGACGCTCGGTTACGAAACCGCCCGTCATGCCGGCGTCGGCATCGTGAAGAGCCTCATGGAGGATGCGAAAACAACCGGCCGCTGGTACCTCGGTGTGACGATGGGCCGGCCCACCGGTCACTTGACGCTGGGCATCGGCAAAGCGGCGAGCACGACGTGCACGATCATCCCCGAAGAATTCCCAGAAGAGATGATCTCGCTCTCCGACATTGCCGACATCGTCGAGGGGAGCATCATCAAGCGGCGGGCGATGGGCAAGTCGTACGGCGTCGCCCTCCTTGCCGAAGCCCTCGTCGAGCGCTTCAGCCCCCGCGAGGTGGCGGAGCTGCAGGACGTGGACCGCGATGCACAGGGCAACATCCGGGTCACGGAAATCGACCTCGGCCGGAAGGTGAAGAACGAGGTCCAGCTGCGGCTCGAGCAGCGCGGCATCAAGGTAACGGTCGCGGACAAGACGATTGGGTACGAGCTGCGGTGCGCCCCGCCGATCCCGTTCGACGCCGAGTACGCGCGCGATCTCGGCTACGCCGCCGTGATCTACCTCCTCACGGGCGGATCGGGCGCGCTCGTCACCATTCAGGGAGGCGAGTTCACGCCGATCCCTTTTGCGGACGTCCTCGACCCGAGCGGCAAGGGCCGGCGGCGTGCCGTCGACGTCACGACCGAGAGCTATCAGGTGGCGCGGGCGTACATGGTGCGGCTCGGCCCTCGCGACTTCACGAGCCCGGCGTGGGTCGCCACGCTCGCCCAGGCCGCCGGCCTTGACGAAGATGCGTTCCGCGCCCGTTTCGGACGATTCGCTCACGCCTGAGGCGCCGGCGTCGCGGTAGAATCACGATGAGATGATTAGTCAGTACGTGGCTACTGCGCTGCGCTCAGTACCGGCTCGTTGAGGACGGCACTTTTGCGGCGACCGTGCGCGGTCTGAGGGGTGTCATTGCCACCGGAGCCACTCTTGAAGCTTGCCGGCGCGAGCTCGCAGCCGTCGTCGAGGAATGGGTGCTCATTCGAGTCGCGCGAGGCTTGACCGTACCGGCGCTCGGTAAGGCCGTCGTCAGAGTCCGTCGCGCGAGCTGATGTCGGCGTGGGGACCCATCAAGCGTCGGGATCTGATCGCGGGCCTGCGGAACCTTGGCTTTGAGGGCCCCTTTCCGGCGGCAAGCACGAGTTCATGGTGCGGGGCGCCGTCGTCGTCACCATCCCAAACCCACATCGGGGCGACATCGGTGTCGGGTTGCTGAAGCTCGTGCTCGAGCAGGCGGGCGTAAGTCGCAAAGAGTGGGAGGCCACCTAGCGTCCGTCTCCTGTCATCCCTTCCCTCCTCTCGCGCTCCATGCGCTGGAAATCAAAGGCAACCCCGAACAACGTGCCGTCGTAGACGAACTATTAGCCGACGATAGGAAGTATTTCGATCGAACCGAGGTCGTCCTCGCAGATGGACCTCTTGTGGGCCTGCTCGGACGGTGTCAAGCACGCCGAAACGGGTTCGATCGGCATGCGGGGGTAATTGTGCCGGGGCGTGATCGTGCACGATCTCTTCGAAACCAGGAACGTTCCAAGGACTCTCCAAAGATCGGGCCCTTCCGGGCGCTCATGCGAGTGACTCCTGTTCGAAGAACGAGCGTCAGGCGTTTCTGATCAGTGGGAGTAATGGACGGTGAGTGTCGAACGCCACGGCTGCACGGACGTCCCCGCCCTCGCGGGCATCCGCACGATCCTCATTCGTCCGGACCTCATCGCCGTGCAGCGGCGGTCGCCAGCACCAGTCAAGAAGAGGACGCCGTGGCGTCCGAGGCCGGAGGGCGACTCGATCGAGCGGGCCGGAGGACGTGATTGGTTCGGCGACCACCTGTTCGTCGAAGCGCAACACGATCACGTGCGAGCCGGCTTCGGCGCCTCGATCGCGGTGCACGCCGGAGTGATCGGGCTGATGGTCGTTCTGGCGGCGCAATTCGAAGGGACGCTGCTCGTCAAGGCAGGCCCCCCGTCGGTCATGCCTGCGATTTTCTTCATGCGACCGCTCGCCGAGGCGCCGTCACTCGCGTCCCCTTCCAGAGAACGGTCGCCAACCACGACGCGACGGCCTGCGGAGGCTGCCGGCGAACGTCCGGCGGCGCCGGTCGAAGCCCCCCCGCGGGTTGAGGCCGAAGCCGGCGCCGAGAGCGGCGCGGAGGACGGCGTCGACGGTGGTGTGGCAGGCGGCATCGCGGGCGGACTCGTTGATGGGACGCCTTCGCCAGGCGTGTCTTCATCCGGGCCGCTGCGGCTTGGTGGCAGCCTTCGGCCGCCGCGGAAGGTCAAGGACGTGAAGCCTGTGTACCCGCAGAGTGCCCTCTCAGACCAGGCACGGGGCACCGTCATCATCGAGGTCACGATCGGTATCGACGGCAAGGTTCAGGAAGCGAAGGTCCTCCACTCGGTCCCGCCGCTGGACGGGGCAGCGCTCGATGCCGTCCGCCAGTGGGAGTACGAGCCGACGGTCCTGCACGGTGTGCCAGTGGCGCTCATCATGACGGTCGTCGTCAACTTCACCATCCAGTGATCGAAGGCCTTGATGGTCCGCACACGACGCTTCGGATCGTTTCACCCCACAGCGTTCAGCGCACTGTTGACCGCAGCGACGCTGGTCGCACCGCACCTCGTTGCCGCGGCGTCACCCGTCGTGAGCGAGGATGTGCCGGTTCCCGGCGGCACGGCGGCCCTGGCGGGTGCGGTCGGAATCGAGCCGGTCCCCGACCACGCACGATTTGCCGCGGAGGTCGTGCGCCTCATCTACGGTGACACGAAGGAGCGCCCTGAGAGCGGGGAGTCGGCGTTCAAGCGCCTCATCGCTTACCTCGACGTGGTCGAACGGCTCGACGCTGCGCTGGCGGCGGCCCAGCATGGAAATGGCGGCGTCTCGCTGGCGATGGCATCGGCGAAGGCGGAAAGGACCGAGCGCAACGCTCTCAACACGCTTCTCGGACTCGTCGGGCTTCAGTTCGGCAAGACCAGCGGGCGGCTCATCGTCGAGCGGATCGATGCGCAACCGACCGAACGCGCTCGGCTGCTCTCGAATCTGGGCATCGATGTGAATCAGCTCGCGGCGGCACTCAATCGCGGAGAGACGGTTCGTATCGAGGTCCCGACGGATCTCGTCCCTATTCCGCTACCGGCGGTCGTCTGGAGCCAGTCAGTGGTGCGGCGTCCCGTCGCGCCCGCCCGTCTGTTCGCCGCAGTCATATCCGACCCGGGCGCGGCGCTGCTCGTCCACGGCCTCGCGGCACTCGACGATGAGACGCTGCAATTTTTCGTGGATCATCCCGTGGTGGTCAGACAGCTGTATCAGGACAGCGCGCCGGCGTTCGCCGCTTTTGCCGCACACCTCCGAATTCGAAAGAGTCGCGTCGCGCCGCCGGGTGGCGACCAGGCGGTGCCATTGTGGGAGGCGCTGCTCGGCGAAAAGACGGCACAGCCAGAGCGCTTCGTGCGTCAGTTGTTCGCGAGAAACGGCGGGCGCGTCGCGTATCTCTACGACACCATCGGCGCCCTCGATTCATCGCGAGCGGCGTTCGCGCTCGGCACGTGGATCCCGGACGCGAAGATACGGGTCGATCGCTTCAAGGCCCTCGCGTCCGCCGTCACGTCGGTCTTCGGCGGGTGGTCCGTGGAGAAATACCCCTTCAAACGGCCACAGCACGATCTCGTCTCGATGCTTCTGCGCGTTCGGGTCGCTGCCACCGGCGCTCCCGGATTTCCCGCGTGGCAAACGATGTGGGCGCGCATTCTCGGCGGCGCCGATGGTGCAGGCGAGCCGGCCCGCGCGCTGGAAGACCTGGAGAAGGGGGCGTTCATCGATGCCGCATGGCTCGTCGACGCCCTGCTGCGGGGCGACATGAACTCGCGGTTGGACCGACTCGATCAGTTTGCGTTTGGCCAACGTGCGTGGGCCGCCGCGGACTCCGCAGCGTTGTCCGACGTCCTCGCGGTGCTCCAAGCCTTTCCCCGGTTTCGCATGTTGATGCTGACGCTCGAACGCATCGGTGTGGGCCGGCCGGCGGTGTACGCGGCGCTGGTACGTCAGGCGGAGGGCCTGTCGGCTCTGGACGAGGTCCGGGGGCGCGCGGCGCTTGCCCAGTTCCAAGGCGCGATTGCACTCGTCGCACGCCTGACGAGGGTGCGAACCATCGATCGGGCGAACGCCGAAACGCTGCTCGAGACGTTGGGGGCCGTGCCGTTCGATCGAGACCGCGGATACATGGGCCGACTGGCGCAGTGGCTGCATGCTCAGCTTCTCCCCGCGCTTGGGGCCGGCAGAGACCTGGACGACGACCTGCTGCAGGCCCTCGCCGGCGCGCCGGGCGCGATTCCAGAGAGCCTCGTGTCGTGGGAAGGCCAGCAGTACCGGTTCGACCTCGTGACGCCAGAAGTGCAACGACTTCGACGGGCACGCGAGGGTCAGGGCGGCTACTCGATCGATGTCGCGATGGATCTCCATGCGATTGCGCAACGGCTCGCGGTGAAGGCGATTGCATCGAATGACATCCAAACCGCGATCGCCAGGCTGAAAGAGCTGGCGACCTTGCCGGGCGACGCGCGCGCGACCGTCGACAGGGCGATCGAGGACCTGGCGACGATGCTGGACCCCCCAGGCGTGAGCCACGTGGCGCGGGTGGCGGGATCGCTCTTCGAGCTCGTCGATGTCGCACTCGGGGAGGCGCTGCTCTCGCTCAGCTATGCCGCCGACCTGGGCGATCCTCGGGCCACCCCGTGGGCCACCGGCAACCTGGCGCGCCGCCACGACTTTGGGCTCGCCCACAAAAGGTACGAGACGCGCGTGCGCACCGCGTGGACGCTGCCGGAGCAGGTGTTCAAGGCCGGTATGCCGTGGCACGTCCAGGGTGCCGCGCTTGGCCTCGACATCGCGCTGGCGTCGCTCGCGCTGCGGCGGATCGACACCGCTCCGCCTGCGAGGCCGCCGGCGATCGACCCGACTGAACGTGACACGTTCGCGACGAGTGTGGCGCTGATGAACCCGTTCACGCTGCGGGACGAGGACCGCGACGCGATCGCCAGCGCGGTGGCGCGCGGCCGCCGCCGAGTCGACGCGCTCGCCGGCGGTGAGAGGGACCTGAACGCGCTTGCCCAGGAGATCGCGATGGACGGATGGCGCGTCCGTGCGCTGCAGTGGA